>Ga0105104_10004195_pt1 | contig 10054 bp, 9 predicted proteins | sample PPLLaktember2015_3_FD_87034 | JGI IMG/M metagenome (GOLD analysis project Ga0105104, IMG submission 87034) | Freshwater sediment microbial communities from Prairie Pothole Lake near Jamestown, North Dakota, USA - PPLs Lake P7 Core (6) Depth... | ecosystem: Environmental > Aquatic > Freshwater >... | reverse complement strand
GACGGCTCGAAGCCGTCGAGGCACCGGACGTTCACCGCCACCATCGGCTTTCCGTCCGGCCCCGCTCCGTGGGCGAAGGACTTGATCCCGCACGTGCGGCAGAACAGGTGGTGGATGTGGTGCTTGTTGAAGAGGTAGTCCGTCGTCGCGTCGGCACCGCGCTCGAGGTGAAAGCGTTCCGCCGGAACGAAGGACAGCAGCGTCGCGGCCTTCCCGCACATCGAGCAGTTGCAGCTCTGGACGGTCGCCCCGCGATCCAGCTCGACCGCGTAGCGCACAGCCCCGCAATGACACCCTCCGCTCCTGGTCTCGGTGTCGGCCATCGCGCCTCCCTGACCCCCGGAAGCTGTGCATCGTCGGGGCCTTCGATCAAGGGTCTCATCGTGCTGTCTTCTCCGGACCTTCCGGTTAGAGTCCCCGGGCGATGATGAGGAACGCCATGCAGAGCGAGAAGAAGCCCGAGACCTCGGTGACCGCCGCGCCCACGCCCTTCACCCCCATCGACCAGCACCTCTTCGAGTCCCGGACGGTGTTCGTCAGCGGAGAGGTCAATGCCGATCTCGCCCTCCGGGTGAACCGGCAGCTCCTCGCGCTGGAGCGGAGCAACCCGGCTGCTCCGATCGTCCTCTGGGTGGACTGCCCGGGGGGCGAGGTCTACTCGGGCTTCGCCATCTACGACACCGCGCGCTTCATCTCCCCACGGGTGATCACCGTCATCGCCGGGTTCGCCGGCAGCATGGGGTCGGTCATCGCCCTGGCGGCGGAGAAGGAGGACCGGGTCGCCCTCCCCAACGCCAAGCTCCTCATCCACCAGCCTCTGGTGGGCGGCGTCATCCACGGCTCGGCGAGTGACCTCGAGATCCACGCCAAGGACATCATCGAGCTGAAGAAGAAGATGCACCGCCTCTATGCGGAGCGGACCGGCACGCCCCAGGACCGGTTCGTCGACCTCATGGAGCGCGACCGGTGGATCGACCCGCCGGCAGCCATCGACCTCGGGCTCATCTCCAAGGTGGTCAGCATCCGCAAGGAGCTGGACACGCTCCTGCAGCGGGGCCACTGAGCCACTCCCCCCCCGGGACCCCGTCGGACCAGTTGCTCGGCACGGTCGCCCTCGGACAAGCTCCGCGGCAGGGATCCCCTTGCCTGTCGAGCGACCAACACGTGGACCGCACCGGCTCGTCATCGCCGGGGTGCTCCTTCTCGGGTCGACCCTGGCGGCGGTGTACCTGTCGCTGCTGACCTGGTGGCTCGTCCCTGCGTCCCGAGGTCCCAACTTCCCGAAGATCATGATGACCTACGTCACCGCCTACTGGCTGTGGGCGGCGGCGGCTCCGCTGGTGGTCTGGGTCGCACGGCGGTTTCCGATCCCTTCACCGGGGAGGCTCCGGAACTGGGGCGTGCACCTGCTCGCGCTGCATCTCATCGTCGGCGCCGTGCTGGTCGTCCACGGCCTCATCCAGTTCGCCGGACTTCAGCTCACTCCCCGGCCCCTCGGCCAGGCGATCCAGCGCGCGATCGCGCTCGCCGCGCCCGAGTTTCTCCTCATCTACCTCGTGCTTCTCCTGAGCGCCGTCGCCATCGACTACTTCCGGAAGTACAAGGACCGGGAGGTTCGCACCGCACAGCTGGAGGCGAACCTCCAGCAGGCGAAGCTCGCCGCCCTCCAGTCACAGCTCAATCCCCATTTTCTCTTCAACGCGCTCAACGCCGTCTCGGCACTGATGTATCGGGACGTGGAGGCGGCGGACGCGATGCTGGCGCGGATCGGCGAGCTGCTCCGCTTGACCCTGGCCGCCGACGGCTCTCACGAGATCCGCCTGAGCGAGGAGCTGGAGCTGCTGGAACGGTACCTGGACATCGAGCGGATCCGATTCGCCGACCGGCTGGCCATCACCGTGGACGTGCCGGACGCCACCCTGGAGGCCCACGTCCCGCCCTTCGCGCTGCAGCCACTGGTGGAGAACGCCATCCGCCACGGCATCGCCAAGCGCTCCGGAGGTGGCCAGGTGCTGGTGAGCGCCCGCCAGGTCGCCGATCGGCTCCAGCTCCGGGTGGTCGATGACGGTCCGGGACTGACGGCCGGGAAGGTGCGCGAGGGGATCGGCCTGCGCAACACTCGCGATCGTCTGCAGCAGCTCTACGGGGGGGCACAGCAGCTCAGCTTCCGGAGGCCCGATTCGGGAGGGCTCGAGGTGCTGGTGGAGCTCCCCTGGAGAACGTGATGGGCCTGCGGACGGTGGTCGTGGAGGACGAGCGTCTCGCCCGACGAAAGCTGCTGATGCTGCTCTCGACCGAGCCGGGAATCGACGTGGTCGGCGACTGCGGTACGGCCGAGGAGGCGGTGACCCTGCTCCGCACCGAGCGCCCCGACCTGGTCTTCCTGGACATCCAGCTGCCGGGAATGGACGGGTTCGAGGTGCTTCACCGCGCCGGTCTGGAGAACGTCGGTCACGTGGTGGTGGTGACGGCGCACGACCGCTACGCCCTGAAGGCCTTCGACGTCGCCGCCATCGACTATCTCCTCAAGCCCTACGATCGGACCCGACTCCGGCAGACCCTGGCCCGCATCCAGGGGCGTGGGACATCGGATCTGCACGGGCGGCTGCTGGCGCTGGCAGAGCGGCTCGGCGCCGGCTCGGAGCGTCTGCATCGGCTGGTGATCCGCGAGGGGGAGCGGATCAGCTTCCTGGACGTGGGCAACGTCGACTGGTTCGAGAGCGCCGACAACTACGTGAGGATCCGGGTGGGTTCCTCCGAGCACCTGGTCCGCACCACCCTCCAGCGGCTCGAGCGCCGGCTGGATCCGGCGCGCTTCATCCGGATCCATCGGCGGATCATCGTCAACATGGATCGCATCCGGGAGGGACGCCTCGGAGTCGGGGGGGACTACGAGGTCGTCCTCCAGGACGGCACCATCCTGCCGGTGGGGCGGCGGTTTCGAGATCGACTGCTGCTCGAGCACGCCTCTCTCTGACCGCCCTCCTCCGGCCTAGAAGTCGATGCGGACGATCTGTCCCGCGATTCCAACCATCCAGCCCGTGTGGGGATTGGCGAAGGACACGGAGAGCAGGCCGGTCAGGCCAGGCAGGCTTTCCCAGGTGTCTCCCTCGTCGGGCGACCAGGCCGTGCCACCCACGCCCGTCGCGACGATCCTGACCAGATGGCCCTCTCCGTCCTCGTCGTCCACCTCGTCGGAGCCTTCCGATCCTCCACCGGAGTGCTTTGCGTAACCGAGCCCGTAGATCGGCCCGGGAAAGGGAGCCGCAGTCGCCAGCTGCCACGTCTTGCCGCCATCACTGGAGCGGGCGAAGTTGTTGTCCTGAAACTCCCCAAGCGCCGCGACCTCGCCCCCGCCGAGGATTCCGTGGTGATTGTCGCGGAAGGCGATGCTCAGGCCGCCCGAGCTCGCGGTTCCCCCCATGGGGATGCCGTAGGACGTCCACGTATCGCCGCGATCGGTGGTCGCGATCACGCGGGGGTGCGCCGCACCACCGCTCACCGCCCAGGCAAGCCGGCCGCCGCGGGTGGTGATGCAGGTCCCGCTCGCGGGAAAGAACCCCTCGCCAGCCTGAGCCGGGGGGAAGAGGTCACCGATGTTCTCCCAGGTGTGGCCGTCGGTCATGCGCAGCACGTCGAAGTGGCCCTCCTCCCCGTCGGGCACGGCAATCGCTTGGTGCTGGTCCCAGAAGGCGAAGCAGTCGTAGAACGAGATGACGATGGGGCTCTGGAACTCGAGGGTCCAGGTCTCGCCCCCGTCCTCGGTCTTGTAGATGCGGGCATTCGGGCCACCGTTGTTGCTGAGCACGAAGGCCACGTCCTTGCTGAAGGCTTCGATGTCCCGAAACGCCAGCGTCTCGGCCCCCGGAATGACGTGCACCTCCCAGGTCTCGCCCCCGTCGAGCGTCCGGACGACCGTTCCATTGCGGCCGCTCGCCCACACCACGTTCTCGTTCACCACGGAGACGGAGTCGAGGCGTCTGGTCGTGCCGCTGACCTGCGGCGTGAGCGTGGGGCTGACCGCGCTCCCCGGGAGAGGGTCGCGCCGCGCGGCGAGCCCCTCCCGCGGTGCGTCCGTCCCCTGGCCGCAGCCCGCGGTGAGGACCGACATCGAGACCGCCGCAACGGCGAGCTTCACCAGCGCGCAAGAGCGCTCGAACGGCTTTCGCGCTTCCCGACCAGGCATGACATCCCTCCTCCAGCAGAACGCGAACACAACTGCTCGCGGCCGGAGGGCTTAGGGCCCCCGTCGCCGGGCTGTGGCGGCCATGGGCTCAACGCCAGGATGGAGGGGTGAACGCCCGCCGGAGGGGGTGACTTCAGGCTCCGAGGGTCTCGAGGTAGGTCACGTAGCTGTTCACCGCGCCGTCGAGACCGGCGACCTTCGGATTGCTGGACTCGACCACGAAGTACTCGTCCGGGGCGTGGGCGCCGGAGCCGTGGCCCAGCCCGTAGTGGCCCGCGGGAAGCCCCAGCGGCTTGCCGGTGAAGAGGTAGCCCGGCCACGAGCCGGCGTTCCGGACCCAGAGCAGTGGATCCAGCTCCGCCCGGCGGTACGCGGCGTCGAGCGTCTTCACGAAGGTCGAGTCGGCAGGCGTGCTCGTGGGGTCGTAGCCGCCGCTCATGTTCACCTCGAGGTCCCCGAACCCGCGCTTCTGCAGATGCGCCTTCAGGGCCCCCAGCGCTCCCTCGGCGGTCATGTCCGGGACCAGCCGCAGGTCGAGCTTGGCCACCGCGCGCGAGGGGAGCATCGTCTTCCCGCCCGGGCCGGTGTAGCCGCCGACGAGCCCCTCGATGTTCACCGTGGGCTTGCTGACCAGCCGCAGGAGCGAATGCTCCCAGTCCTCGTCGCGGATCCACACCTTGGCCCCGAGCAGCTCCTTCGCCTTCGCCTCGTTCATCCGCGACGCGGCGCGCTTCACCATCTGCAGCTCGGCCGCGGAGAGAGGGCGGGCGCGGTCCGCGAATCCGTCGATCGCCGGCTCGGTACCGTCGGGCGTCACCAGCGTCGCCAGCGCCTGCACGAGGTGGAAGGCCGGGCTGTCGAGGCGCGCTCGGTTGGCGCTGTGCACGTCCTTCGATGGACCACGCCCCCACCGCGCCCCGCTGGCCACCAGCTCCAGCTCGATGACGCCCTTCGCCCCGAGGCTGATGGTCACCTCTCCGTCCGGATCCTGCATCGCGCTGGGCATGAAGACGCCCACCGTCTTGCCCAGCGCAGCGGCGATCTCGGGGCGCCGGACCACCTCCCCGAAGTGCGGCGAGCCGATCTCCTCCTCGCCCTCGGCGACGAGCACCAGGTTGACGGGCAGCTTCCGCTTCGCCGCGCGGTAGGCATGGAGCGCCGAGAGGAACGCTGCCTCGGGGCCCTTCTGGTTCACGGCCCCGCGGCCCATCAGGACCTTCCCGAAGCCGGGCTTGTCCACCAGCCGTCCCTCGAAGGGAGGCGAGCTCCATTCCGCCGGGTCGGCCTGCTTCACGTCGTACATGAAGTAGAGCCCGAGGGTCTTGCGCGCGCCCGTGTCCAGCGTGGCGAATACCCCCGGCTTCCCGGAGGTCGGCACCTGCTCGACCTTCTGGAAGCCGGCGTCGCGAAGCATCTTGATGAAGAAGGGAACGCCGGTCTCGTAGCCCTTCGACTCGGCGGCGATGCACGGCTCGCGGATCCACGCCTGGAGCCGCTGCACGTTCTCGTCATGGCGGCGGGCGATCTCCGCGGCGAGCGGGCCGGAGGGAGTGGCGGCCAGCGACAGCCTGGGCCAGGAAGCAGTTGCCGCGGTGCCGACCGCGGCCCCGAGCAGGGTGCGACGTGAGAGGTGGGTCATGAAGCCGGCGAGTCTCGGCCCAGGCCTCCGCCGCTGTCGAGCGAATCCGGGTGGGCGGTCATCACCACCGCGATTCCGCCACCTCGGGCAACGTTCACCACCCGATCCTCCGAGGCACGTCCGGTCACGGAGAGCCCCTCCTCGGTGGCGGCGATGCCCAGCACCACGTGCAGTGGTTGGAGTCGCACGCCGCCATCCGGGGCGAGGACCGGGAACGCGTGCACCGGCAGCGATACCCGTTGCTGGACGACCCAGGTGTCGGGCTCGGCCATCGCCCGGTCCAGGGCCCACTCCCAGGCGCGCTGGTCCTGCTGTGAACCGATGCAGACCCCTACCCCGCCGTAGGCGCGGTTCGGCTTGAGCACCAGCAGCTCGCGCTCGGCGCGGACGTACTCCGGGAGGTCTCCGACTGCCCCGTCGGCGAGCTGAGTCCGCCGCGCGCGCAGCAGCCGGGTCCACGGCACGTGCCTGCGGAACACCTCCCGCTCCCCGGGGGTGAAGTGCCGGTCCGCGAGCATCGGATCGGTGAACACCTCCCACATGCTCTTCTGCTCGAGCTCGGCGGCGATCGACGACACCATCCGGTTCTGGGCCAGGAGCACTCGCATCGGGGCGACGTCCACCCCGCGCCGCTCCAGCTCCCGCAGCTCCTCCACCGAGTAGTCGCGGTACCCGAGATCCACCACCTCGCCCCGCAAGAGGACCTCGTCCCCGTCGAGCACCAGCTCGGCCGGGTCGGCGTGGCAGACCTCGATCCCGAACCGGCGGTGGAGGTGCTCGGCGAGAAGCGTCTGCTCCTCGGGTCCGCTGTCCGCCCAGCGAGCCTCGATGAGACAGATGCGCCGCCCCGGGCGTCCCAGGCCCTCGAGGTGCTCGAGCAGCTGACCGGCAAGCAGATCGCGGATGTCCTGGCCGGGCGTGAGCCGGAGGCCGGGGTCCACCTCCGCCAGGACCGGCCCGAGCCGCTCCTCGAGGATGCGCTCGGCGCTGGGGAGCATGTGCAGCCCCCCGACTCCCGTCAGGTTGGGCTCGAGGAACTGCAGGCTGCTCTTCCACTGTGGGCTCTCGAGCAGCACCGCGGCATCCAGCCGGCCGAACACCGGATTCAACCGGACGTGGGCGGGCCCCCAGCAGCTCCGGATCCAGCCCTCCTCACCGTGCGATACCGGAAGGGCGCTCCGCACGTTGGCATCGGCCAGCCACAGCGGGAGCATCCGCCTGGTCGCCTCGTGCAGGGTGAGCGCGACGACGTGGAGGTAGCGGAGCTGCTCCGGAAGCAGCGTCAGCGGTGCGGGGAGGATCCTCACCTCAGTCGGATGACCCTCGTGCAGGTAGAGGAGCATGGCCCTCCTGGCGTCCTCCCGGCTGGCCTGGAGGGTCTCCCGCAGTCGCTCCGGGGCGAGCGCGAGCAGCGCTGCCCGGAGGCGGGCGCCGACACGCCCGCTCGCCAGACCGATCTCCTCCGCCGGCGTGTGCATGGCAGCCCCTTCCGGGAGCAAGACCGGTGCCCCCGGGGAACTCCGGCAGCTTGCGCTCATCCGGCGCCGCAAGCTTTGCGCGTCGGGTCTTGTCGCCGAGGCTCGCTGGACGTTCGGGTCCGCTTTCGCTCGGTCCTCCGACTGGTCCAAGCTGGGAGATGAGCATGCGTCTTCGTCTGGCCCTCCTCTCGTCCGCCGTGGTCGGGCTGGCCGCCTGCGCCCTGATGAGCGAGGGCGCTCAGCCCGCACCTCCCGGGCGGCTGAAGCCCACCTGCGCCGACGCGGAGATGGACGCCTGCGTCGCCGAGTCCCTCACGGTCTCCGCGCAGAGCCTTCCCAACCTCGACTCGTCGGACGTCGGCGCGCTCCTCGCCGATCGCCGTCCAGTCCCCGTCCGCTGCATCCTGCGCGAGACCGGCGCCATCGAGGCCTGTCACGTGCTCGACCCGCGCGGGGCACCCTTCGACGCTTCGATCGAGGCCTACCTCCAGCAGCGCCGGTACACCCCGGTGACCTACAAGGGGAAGCCGGTGCTGGTGCCGTACACCTTCCTGGTCTCGTTCAATCCTCCTCCGGCCGAGCTCGCCCGGATCTCCGGAGTGCGGATCGAGGTCTTCCGGGCGCTCCTCTTCCGCCTGCGCGGCCCGGTGGTCGACGCCGGCACCGAGGCCCGGCCGCTCATCTGCGTCGGCATCGGGGACGACGTGGCGGATCCGCCGAGGAACGAGATGGACGCCCTCGCCCGCGCCGGCGCGCAGGTGGAGCCTGCCTCGAGCTGCTGGGGCCTGATGCAGACGGTCGGCGGGGCGGCGCCATTCGGGAGCATCGTCGTCCGTGACGTTCGCTTCGACCGTCCCGACGTCGCCGAGGTCCGGGCCGAGCTCGGCATCTCGGGACAGACCCCGGAGTTCCTCGTGCTGCGGGTCAGCCGGCTCGGTGGCCGGTGGCTGATCGAGGAGCTGCCCGCGCCTGCGCGGGACGCGGGGATCCGGGGCCCGCCGGACGCGGGCGCGCGCTGACGAGTCCAGCCGCACGGGGCCGGACCCGGGCGAGCAAGCGTGCTTCCCGGCTTGCTCGCCCCCGCTCCGGGGGGCGCTCTTATCTCCCGGATGGGTTCCGGTGTGGGAAGCGTGGAACACCGTCCAGGAGATCCACTCGATGCGTCGTCCCGTCTTCTCTCCCGCTCCCCTCGTCCTCCTCGCCGTGCTCGGCGCCGGCGCCGCGCTCGCTCAGGAGACACCCTCCACCCCGTCGCCGCAGCGTCCGTGCGCGGCCGACGTCGCCCGCCTCTGTCCCCAGGCGCAGCCCGGTCGCGCGGGCGTTCGCGCATGCCTCCAGCAGAACGCGGATCAGCTCTCGGCCGAGTGCAAGGCGCACGTCGACCAGGTCCGGCAGAAGTTCCAGGCGGCGCGCGAGGCTTGCCAGCCGGACGTCGCGCGCCTCTGTGCCGACGTGAAGCCGGGTGGTCGCCGCATCGCGGCCTGCCTGCGCGAGCACGGCTCGGAGCTGAGCGAGGCCTGTCAGTCCGCCCTCCCCCAGAAGAACGGCAGCTAGTCCGACGGGGTCAGCGCGCGGACGGCCGCTTCGCGGGCGAGCTCGCCTGCTGCGGTCGCGGCGGCAGAGCGTAAAACTCGCCCAGCGCGGTTCGGATGGCTCGTGCGCTCTTCGCCGGCGAGCAGCCCAGCAGCACGAGCGCATCGGTCCCCGCGGGATCGAGCCACAGCTCGTACGCGGTCGCCGCCCCCTCGGTGCTCACCCCCACCGCCCGCTGGTCCCCACGCGTGCGGATGAAGAATCCGTACCCGACCTCGGAGCCGGGACCGAGCGGCAGGCGCGGCTCCCAGAGCGCGGCCCGTGTCTGCGGAGAGACCACCTTCCCGGCCCGGAGCGCGTCGATGAACCGGAACTGGTCCTCGAGGGTGGTCGTTCCCCCTGCGACGCCCGGACACGCCGGGGTCTCCCCGAGCGAGCTGCCGGTCATCCCCATGGGCGAGGTGATCCGCTCCTGGACGAAACGCTCGAAGGATTGACCCGAGACCTGGGTCACGACGCCCTCCACCAGGATCCACGGGCGGTGGTCCGCGGGATCGACGAGCGTACCTGGCGCAGCCCGCAGCGGGAACTTGCCCGCGGTCTTCAGAAGCCAGTCCAGCTCGTCGCCCTTGCGTTCGCCCACCGGCTGCGATGCCGGGGCGAGGCCCGCCGAGTCGGTCAGGAGATTCGCCACGGTGAGCGGGCCGAACGAGGTCGCGGCAGTGCTCGGCAACCGCTGCTCGAGCCGGTCCTCCCAGGCGAGCTTGCCACCCTCGACCAGCAGGCCCACGGCCACCGCGGCGAGCAGCCTGCGCCCCGCTCCGAGGGGGAGGCAGACCGGATCTCCGAAGGTCCGGTCGACCTCCGGCTTGCCACCGTGGAGAACCCGCACCCGGCCCTCGAAGCCGTCGTTGGCCGCGATGCGGTCGAGATCCGAGGTCAGCGCCAGGAGCCAGTCATCGCGACGCTCGACCTTTGCCGTCTCGGTCGGGGGTGGCGCATGGGAGCACGCTCCCGAAACCAGCAACACCGTCGCGACAAGCGCCAGGCGCACGCCATCCCTCCTCCGGTGAGCCGGAAGAACAGCCGGACCGGTGGGCTCGTTCCCGCCGGCCGGCGAACCGCTCACTCCCACTCGATGGTCGCCGGCGGCTTGCTGGAGATGTCGTAGACCACGCGGTTGATTCCGCGGACCTCGTTGGTGACGCGCGCCGAGAT
>Ga0105104_10004193_pt1 | contig 10058 bp, 4 predicted proteins | sample PPLLaktember2015_3_FD_87034 | JGI IMG/M metagenome (GOLD analysis project Ga0105104, IMG submission 87034) | Freshwater sediment microbial communities from Prairie Pothole Lake near Jamestown, North Dakota, USA - PPLs Lake P7 Core (6) Depth... | ecosystem: Environmental > Aquatic > Freshwater >... | reverse complement strand
TCAAGCCATCGTCGACACATATTATACTCGTTTCATCTCCATAGTCTCCAAATCTCGTCCCAAGCTCACCAAAGAGGTGCTGGTAGAGCAAGGAGCAAAACTCTATTCCGCTGACATGGCCCTCGAACTTGGCTATATCGATGAAAAGATCGACTCCCCCGATGCGCTCTTAGCGAAAATCAGCTCAGAACTTGGTATCGAAAAGAACTATCAAGTTGTTACCCTCGAAACGAAAAACTGGCTTGCTGATCTCCTTGAAAGCCGCGCTCCTCTTTTTTCGGGCAAAATCGAACACCGCATCCAAATCGGCAACTTCCCCTCTGCTTTTTCGGGAAAATTTTTGTACATGTATTGCCCTGAAATAAACGGCTAATACCATATGGACGACCTGTTTCTGATTGACGTTTCAGGCTTTATTTATCGAGCTTACTTTGCCATTCAGGGCATGTCGTCCCGTCAAGGAGAAGCCACAGCCGCTCTCTTCGGTTTCATCCGCTCCTATTTCAAGCTCACAACACAATTCCAACCAAAACACCTTGTCGCTATCTTCGACGGGCCAAAAAGTAAAGAGTCACGGACAAAGCTCTACGCTGCATACAAAGCCCACCGGCAGGTGACGCCGCCAGATCTTATTGCCCAGATTCTCGAAGCCGAGCAGTTTTGCCACCTCATGGGCATTCCAACCCTCTCTCTGCCGGGCGTCGAAGCCGATGACACCATCGCCTCCTGCGTGGCTTGGGCGCGGCCTCATGCTCAGAAAATTTATGTCTGCACCTCTGATAAGGATCTGGCTCAACTCGTCGACGCAAAAGTCAATCTGCTCAATCAATTTAAAGAAAATCTCATTATCGATGAGGCGAAGGCCGCAGAGCAGTGGGGCGTGCCTCCCTCTCAGATGGTCGACTACTTGGCGATTGTCGGAGACACATCAGACAACATCCCTGGCATATCAGGATTCGGGCCGAAAACAACGGTCGAACTTCTAAAAAAATATGGAAGCCTCGAGAAAATTTTGGCGGCCGCACATGAAATCGGCGGCAAAAAAGGGGAGACGCTCATTCAAGAAAAAGAGGCAGCTCTCCTCTGCTACAAACTCGTCAGTCTCGATTATGCCTTGCCAGTGCCGAAAGAAAGCGATTTCTATGCGCTGAAAAAGCCCGACTGGCATGTTGTACGGGACTTTTTTCAGAAAAAAGATTTTCTCTCTCTTCTCAAAATCATCCCCGAAGAACATGCTCCAGAAGAGGACGGCTGCCACTATCACACCATTGAAGATGAATCGGCGCTTGATGAATTGATACACAACCTCTCAAAAGAAAAAGAAGTCTGCCTCGACACCGAAACAAAAGGGCAGCATCCCATCACAGCAGAAATGGTGGGCATCGGCTTTGGGGTCACAGCGGCACATGCTTATTACATTCCGCTCAATGGCAAAATTCCACGTGACACGATCATCCGCAAGTTAAAACCCCTCCTCGAAGGGCCTGCCGCCTTTTATGGCCACAATATCAAATTCGACCGCCATATCCTCGAAAATGAGGGCATTCACCTTCGTCACATATGCTTCGACACCATTTTAGCCTCATATTTGCTCAACGCTCATGAGCGGCGCCACAATCTCGACGATCTCTCCCTCCAATATTTTGGGAAGAAGAAGATCGATATCCTCTCCCTCATTGGCACGGGGAAAAAGCAGATTACGATGGACCTGGTGCCGATCGAAAAAGTGGCTCCCTACTGCTGTGAGGACGTCGAATACACACTCAAATTGAAACAGGTGTTGCAAAAAGAGCTCAAAAAACGCGGTATCGACCACCTCCTCTACGACATCGAGCTGCCGCTCATTTCGATTTTGGCAGACATGGAACGCCGTGGCATGTATGTGGACGTGCCCTTTTTAAAACACCTCTCAGTCGATATTGCGAAGGACATCCAGCATGCTGCAAGCGAGGTTTTCCGCCTTGCAGGAGAGGAATTTAATATCAACTCACCCAAACAGCTCGGCGATATCCTCTTTACAAAATTAGGCCTTCCAGTAGGACGCAAGGGCAAAACGGCACCATCGACAGGAGCTGAAATTCTCGAAGCGCTCGCCATCGATTTCCCCATCGCGCAAAAGATTTTGGATTACCGCTCGCTCGAAAAATTGCGCTCGACCTATATCGACACGCTGCCCGAGCAAGTGAATCCCAAAACAGGACGCATTCACTGCACCTTCAACCAGTCGGTCGCGGCCACGGGCAGACTCGCATGCCAGGACCCGAATTTACAAAATATCCCCGTACGCACACCTCTCGGCAAGAAAATCAGAGAAGCTTTTCGGCCGCAAGAGGCAGGCTGGAGCTATGTCTCCTTCGACTATTCACAGATCGAGCTTCGCCTCCTGGCACACCTCACCGAGGACGAAGGGCTCCTTTCTGCTTTCGAACAAGGGGTCGACGTTCATGCCTACACGGCATCGACACTCTTCGAAGTGCCTATGGACCGTGTGACAGAAGAACAGCGTCGTCGCGCAAAAGCGGTGAATTTCGGTGTTATTTATGGCCAGCAAGCTTTTGGTCTCTCACAAGGCCTTGGCATTTCTATGAAGGATGCTGCCGCCTTTATCGAGCAGTACTATATCCGCTATCCACGCGTGAAAAGTTATATCGAGCATGCAAAAAATCTCGCCCGTAGGAGCGGTAAAGCGGTCACCCTCACCGGCCGCGAGCGCCTCATTCCGGAGATCAATAGCACGAATGCCTTCCTCCGAGCTGCCGCCGAGCGCCTTGCCATCAACACCCCTCTCCAAGGAACCGCTGCCGATATCATCAAGATTGCCATGCTGAAATGTGCTCGATGGCTTGAAAAAGAAAAGCTCCGGAGTATGATGATTCTCCAGATTCATGACGAGCTGATCTTCGAAGCTCCTGATGAGGAAGTGGAAATTCTAAAAACAGGTATTACCCCAAATATGGAGGAGGTCTTTGAGCTCAAAGTACCTCTTACCGTTCAAATAAGCGTTGGAAAAAATTGGAAAGAGTGTTAAACTTAAAAAAAGTTTCTGTCACTGGCGGCATTGCGTCGGGAAAATCTACTTTACTTGCCGTTTTTCAAAAACTCGGGGCGTTCGTCGTCAGCACAGATCAGATTGTTCATAAACTACTCTCCTCGAATCAGGCCTATGTTCAAAAGGTAATCAGGCTTTTAGGAAAAGAAATTATAACGGATGGAAAAATCGACAGGAAAAAGGTGGCGGAAATAGTTTTTCAGGAACCTCAAAAACTACAAGCCTTAGAAGAGATCATTCATCCTCTTGTGAGGAAAGAACTTCAACGCCTGTGGGCGCATGCAAGCAAAAAGGGCGCCTATGGCTTTTTTGCTGCTGAAGTGCCTCTCCTCTTCGAGACTGAACACACTGCCTGGTATGATGTGACGATCGCTGTGACTGCCAACGAGACGCTCGAGAGAGAACGCTACCAAAAGACACGAGGGGCTGCCTCGGAAGAAGATTTTATACGTCGCAGCCAGCGCCTACTTCCTCAGGAAGAAAAGGCAAAACGGGCCACTTTTCATATTACGAACAATGGCTCGCTAGAAGAATTTCAACAACAAGGGCAAAAACTGTATCAAACACTTATGGCCCAATAAGGAGAAATCATGAACCAACCACCAAACTCCGAAAACCAACCGATGAACTATCCCACTATTCCGGCAGAGCCAGTCTATACCGAAGACGGGTATATACATCCGCCAGAAGAACTGGTTTCGGTACCACCACCATTTATCCCCGAGATGACAAAGATCTCTGATCTCCAGCGCATGAGTATTGACGAGCTCAATAACTACGCCAAACAGATCGGCCTAAAACATCTTGGTTCGATGACCAAATCACAGATGGTCTTTGAGATCGTTAAACTCTTGTCAGCTCATCCTCAGGGGAATCTCTATGGCGAAGGGGTTTTGGAAGTGCTGCCCGATGGCTTTGGCTTTCTGCGCTCGACAAACTACAACTACCTGCCTTCTGCCGAAGATATTTATGTCTCGCCAGCCCAAATTCGTCGCTTTGACCTGAAAAAGGGCGACACAATTACCGGCGCCATTCGTCCGCCAAAAGAGAAGGAAAAATATTTTGCTCTTCTGAAAGTTGACACCATCAACTGTGAGAGTCCCGACAAAGCTCGCGAGCGTATCTATTTTGAGAACTTGACACCGCTCTATCCCGATAAACGACTTGTCATGGAAGTTGGCAAAGAAAATACTTCGGCCCGTGTCATCGATCTCGTGACGCCAATCGGTAAAGGCCAGCGTGGCCTTATCGTCGCGCCGCCAAGGTCCGGAAAAACGATGATTTTGCAGTGCATTGCTAACTCTGTTGCCATCAATAATCCCGAGGCGATTCTCATTGTGCTGCTCATCGACGAGCGTCCTGAAGAGGTAACCGAAATGCAGCGCCTCGTGAAAGGCGAAGTGATTTCGTCTACTTTCGACGAGCCACCAGATCGTCACGTCCAAGTTGCCGAGATGGCGCTTGAAAAATCACGCCGCCTCGTGGAACATGGCAAAGATGTGGTGATCCTGCTCGACTCGCTCACACGTCTTGCTCGTGCCTATAACGCGGTACAGCCTCACTCAGGCAAAATCTTGTCTGGTGGTATTGACTCGAATGCCCTCCATAAACCGAAACGCTTTTTCGGGTCCGCCCGAAACATCGAACAGGGCGGCTCGCTGACAATTATGGCCACGGCCCTGATTGATACCGGATCGAGAATGGACGAGGTGATCTTCGAGGAATTTAAAGGTACGGGTAACATGGAGCTTGTCCTTGACAGGCGCCTTGCCGACCGCCGTATTTTCCCTGCTGTCGACCTCATTAAGTCCGGCACGAGGAAAGAGGAATTACTCTACCATAAAGATGAACTCGAGAGGATTTATCAGTTCCGTCAGGCGATTGCAGACCTTTCGCCACTCGATGCGATGAATCTCCTTTTGAGCCGACTGAAAAAGACGAAGAACAACATCGAGCTTTTGCTGTCGCTGAAGGATTATCAGTAACCTGGTATATGTAACAGGGACACCCAGTTGACATTATTGGGTGTGTCTGTTACATGAGTGACCTGATCAAAGAGAAGTGCAGTTGATTTTATTTTAAGTATTTTCTTCCTCGTAAAGAGGTTTCCAGCGATTGATCAGATCGACTGCTTCTTTTTGCTGATTTTTTATGAGAAATTGTTCGTATTCATCCGCTGCTTGCTTACTTTGCCTCTTCCGAATTGCATCGTAAAGAGATGTTTGAAGACTCCTATAAAGGGCTCGCCTCCCAGAAGGCATTTCTTCCGAATAAAGCAGTTTTTCCCTCTTTTTCGAATCCTGGAGAAAGTATCGTAGAAGTGTATCACATATAAAGTCTGGAGTTGGATCCACTTTGTAGAGATCTTTTGGCAGAGCAGATAAAAAAGCCCGGCAACTCCTTTCTTCAAGAGAGCCTCCCTCTTTAGGAATATCGATCCCAACTATTTGAAACAATTGTCTATATCGTTCTTCCAAACCTAAACTCGACAAAGTTTTAGCGAAAACATCAAAGTGCTGGCATTTATTTTTCTGCCATTCTGCAATCCAACTTTTTTGCTCAAGAAATGAAAAAAGGCCTGCCTTAGATTGTGACGTGGGCCAATAACTTTCTATCTTCAGGAAAACCTCTGGATAATACATTGCCATTTCACCGAGATCCAAATGCTCAAATAAGGATTTTAGGAATTGAGGATCGCGCTTTTCGCATTCTTTGAAAAGCTCAGCTATACGATCACTTTCCTCTAAAAAACGAGCGATTGTCTCTGTTTGATTATTCTGCACAAGGAAAATATAGTATTGAGCTCGCTCCGATTCATCTAAACAACTAAGGATTTTTCTTTGCATCCGAAAAATCATGCTTTTTTTCTGCACGGAAGCGCCTGCATCGTATAGAATGACATTTTTGTTTTTCACCAAAATATCAGGATGCTCTTCGAGAATCCGAAAAACAAATTGTTCGATTTCCCCAATGTTTGGAATCATCTCCCACGTCTCCAACAAGGAGCTGTCAATCATTGTTCTACTTTCTACTCCAGTAGTTTTTAATGAACGTCCTCGCGGCAATGCATCGAGATATCCTTGTGCAATTCTTAATTGAAGAGGTGCTTCTCCTTCTGGAATGATAATACCGAATCGCTTGAAAAGCTCCATGTGTTGTTGTGTTAATTTCTTTTCTTGTAAAAAGTTTGCCAACTCAATAAAACTAGGGCTCCCGCTCTTTTCCCACTCCTTAAAAAATTTACCTTTCTCGAGAGCTTGCTGTACAACAAGAGGATCTATCTGTCCCAGTTTTTCAAAACCAACACTTGTATAAGTATATCTTGTATACGTATCAGGAATTGTATTTGCTATAATTTTTGCCCATGATTGAAGCTTTGTAGCAATTTTGCCTTGTTCAGAAGGTTGAAGGTCCTCTTTCGAAAAGTTACACACATAAGGCAGTACTTGCTTTGAAGTATCATAACGGGGAAAACTGGCCAGATCGATTCCTGATACAAGATTCAACAAAAATATATGGCTCGCAATTGGCGCCATTCTATGATACACATCATGGCCTAAAAAAAGTGTTTCTATATTGGCGACCTGTCGTTTCATGTCATATGTCACATCAACAGTACAGGCATGATTTCGGACAGGAATATTATACATCAATTTTAGGATCGGATAGGTGTATGAAAAACCAAGAAAGGAGATGACGTGAGTTTGCTTTTCAAAAAAATCCGGCCGACTTGCTATATCATAAGCTGAGAGATGCTGTCGCAATTCCTTTTGCCTTGCTTTATCAAAAGCTGTGAGCTCCTCTTGCAATGCCTTCATAGTCATATGAATTACAAGAAGTTCGTTTGGAAGCCTATCTTGAATTGGTTCTTGATGAAGAACATCGAAAGCTACCAGAGTGTTTTGATGCATAAGGGTAAAAAGATCTTCCAATGAAAGCTTGTCGTCCGATTGAAGGGCAAACTCGCTTCCACTCCTGATAACCGCCCCGCTCACATTAAAGCTGGGCGTTGGCCTCAGCTGCTCCTCTGAACATGGAAGTGAATCAAATCTGCTGCGCATTTTATCCAAAATAAAACCTTTGGGGTCTTGCCAGCTTGTCTCAAGATTTGAAAACCACCTTTTCACAACATTGTCCGGAATTTTGCGTACCCATTTTTCCATGAGTTTAAGATAGCCCTCTAGCATATCTTTGAACCGTTTTGCTTGAAGATTTTTGTCTTCATATTGTGGACTGCCACGCAGTGATTTAATCGCTTTATCGTACACTTCGAGCCCATCTTGAAGGTAGCGCATCAGGAGGCTTTTTATAAGTTTGGACTCGGGGGGTGTGATGAAAAAAAGCCTACTCATTGTAAGGAGCTCTTCTACCACACTTTTTTGAAATTCATCAAACTGTGCTTGATATTTTGTAGGATCAGCCCAATCTGCTTCACGGCGCTGAAAATTGGCAAGTCGCTTTCTTGCTTCGGTAACTTGAGGTAATGTTTTTTGCAGTTTTTCATGAGCTTTTTTCAGAAAAATCAACGCTTTAAGCGCATTATTTTTCGAAGCACTGATCGCTTCAGGAAAGGTTATGTTCAGCCACTGTTCCATGATATGGGCATCCGACGCTACCTTAATGAGATCGATTAAAGCATGATTGGCCTTGCGTGATTGTGAGCCAATCAGCTTTCCTGTAAATTCTCGCCACATTTTTTGAAGCTCGGGATTGAGAAAATATTTTTCTGCTGCTGTATAGATAATTTTGGCCTGCTCTTTATCTTGGGAAGTCATCAGTGCATCATCTCTTGGTACAAATGCCATTTCAGCCTCTTCGAGAGCTGTTTCCTTGATCGGAATATTTTTGCGGATGTGTTCGCTACGAAGTACTTCATAAAATGAATCAGTTCCAAGTAGTGCCGGCTGATTCTGTTGTCTGATGAGCGCTTCGAGTCTTTTTGCCGCATGAAGACGTTCGAGATGCGAAGGAGTTGCGAGAAAACGGTTGCCTATGGCGAGTATATTTTTCAAAAGAAGGGCTCCTCGCTGCCGGATCTCAGGAGGAGTATCTTGAGATAGTGTTTTCGTCATCCGAAAAAAGTATGCAGCAAGATCGTGCATCGCTTGATTTGCTTGGACGTTATCTTCGGAATGCAGTTTTGTCCAAACATCTTTGAGGTACACCCCTCGTGCTTCTTTCTCTTTTGGAATCGGTGTCAGCGTATGTAGACCAAAAAAGTTTTTATAAAGGGTCTCTACAGGTGCTCGCTCAAACGGATGAAGTTGAACCGATTCAATGGCCGGGATTGGGTGGCTACACCAACCCTTTTTCATTCCTTTGGAAAGCGCTTTCTCACAAGCCCCTTTTGTCTCTCCAGTAGCGATGAAAATTCGTCCCTGCTGCGAATCACAGAGAGCAACGCTGTTGTTCGGCAGTGAAAAATCCTCAGAGGGAGAACGGAAACAGGCAATCCCCAGTTCACGAAACGTGCAGGCCGGATGTGATGTTGGTGCTGCTTCATTTTTCACGATAACAACCTTAATCTTGGCCCTTGCTTCGTCAGGTAATGTCCCAAAAACACCGATGACTCTGTCGAGGGAGTCGCCGCACAAGACCTCTTCATTTGTTGTAATCGTGGTGACAGCTCCTCCTCGAGGAACCACGGTTTCTACAATGAGCGTTTTGAAATCTTTTAAGTCCTTCTTGATATCCTCATTCACGTCAAAATAGGTCGGTTCTATCGTCTGCCTCGAGACGATAGGCCGAGCTTGAACGATGTAAAACGTATTTTTCCACGGATCGAAGACCCATTCAATATCAGTTGGCCTACCATAATGTGCCCCGAGGTGCTGGCATATTTTCTGTAATTTTTTAATATGAGATAGAGGTAGAGAGGCCTTCGAAATAAGCCCGTCGGGATTTGCTTCTTCAGTAAAACCCCCCGAACGATCCGCACGAAGTCGCGTCGGTTTCTCTGCGATGATATCATGATGAGTGCCATCTGCATACACATAAAACGTATCGTAAGGAATAAGGCTTCGTACAATGCTCTCATTATGTCCTGGAGCCATTTGTATTTGAACAAGGCCGGGAGTTCCTCCCAACATTTCCTGAGTATAAGCGACACCAGAAATAGGGATATCACGAGCCCTTGTTTTTTCTGTTGGTTTTTCGGTCTCGCCAACCATCGTCTGGACCAAAACAGGAATAAATGGCTCTAAAGCAATATTATCATGTGCCAGCGCCCGTTGTGAAAGAGACAGAACGGAATGATACGAAGCAATGACAACTCCCATAGCATGGCTTGCGCCCTCTTGTTCAGGGCGGACTCCTGCTTCAGAGACATTCCCTCCTGCATTGGCCAGTTTTTCTGTATCCTCCTTGCCTGTACTGCGAACCATCAGCAAGTGCTTTTCGTTTGTTTGTGTTTCGAGAAATTTCGTAAGATTGGAAGATTGAAAAGGATGCTTATCAAAACAATCCCGGATATTCTTTTGTATGGTTTCGAGTAGTGGGCGACTGGACGCGGGCAATTTGTAATCCCCTGTCTGGGCATCCTTGCTCAGGGTTTGGACAAATTTGGCCCAGTCTTCTGTATATTTCGGATAGTATGTTGTCAGATGACGGAAAATCTCTTCGTGAGAAAAAGCAGCAAATGGCGGTACGCTCACCTTCACCCCGGGGATCTCCGCAAGAATTTCATGCATCTCCATCAGGGTCGCAGCTTTATTGCCATATGTCTCATGATTTCGAGCCTCTGCTTCGAGTTTGTTTTTTTTCTCATTCCAGGTTGACACGATTTTCTGGAGTGTGGACTTCAGGTTTGACGGAGTTGTTCTCTCTACCTCTTGAAATTGTTTGAGTATCGTGGCAGCATGGGCAATTTTCTTGTCAGTGGGAACCTTCTCAAATTCTTGAATCAGCGTATTCGAGTGCGCTGCGATACTTTCTGGAGTTTTAAATTTCGACATATCAATAGCTGGAACATTTTCTTGAATTGGGCCTTGCACAGACATAAAAAATCCTA
>Ga0105104_10004192_pt1 | contig 10059 bp, 8 predicted proteins | sample PPLLaktember2015_3_FD_87034 | JGI IMG/M metagenome (GOLD analysis project Ga0105104, IMG submission 87034) | Freshwater sediment microbial communities from Prairie Pothole Lake near Jamestown, North Dakota, USA - PPLs Lake P7 Core (6) Depth... | ecosystem: Environmental > Aquatic > Freshwater >... | reverse complement strand
GCCCCCGGCCATCCACTTTCCCCCGCTTAAGGCGAGGCTTCTCAATTAATAACGGGGCGATCACCGCCCACTGTTCATCGGTCAACTCCATCTTCTGAACCTCCGCAAAATGAGAGGTTCACAAGATACGAGACCGCGAGCTAACTGTCAAATGTTTTTGAGATGTGCTCTAGCCAACACCCTCCCGGGTGTTGGTCGCAACCCTGTCCGTTTTACGAGACCTCGCCTAAGGCGGGCCGGAATCCATTCTCTTGCGGCTTTGTTCCATCTTTGGTATATTAATATCTTCTATACTATCCTCGGCAGTGTGTGTAACCTGCTAATAAACAAGGTGATAAATGACGGCATTGGCAGCTGATTTCGATGTGGTAGTTCTGGGCGGCGGACCCGGCGGCTATGTGGCCGCCATTCGCGCCGCGCAGTTGGGTTTGAAGGTTTGCGTGATTGACGAGCAGCCTTTAGGCGGCGTGTGCGTCAACTGGGGCTGTATTCCGTCTAAAGCTCTTTTAAAGTCGGCGGAATTCTATCAGGAAATCAAACACGCCGCCCCGGATCTCGGCATCCAAGCCGAAATAAAAGGGTACGATTGGAAGCGCATCATTCAGCGTTCGCGCGATGTCTCGCACAAGAACTCTTCGGGTGTCGAGTACTTGGCAAAAAAACTCGGCATTCAGCGCATAGACGGACGATTCCGCATGGCGGCGGAGCGCGAAGTTGAAGTGCTGGATAAAGAAACCCGGCAAAACGTCATCGCGCGCGTGCGCGGTTCGCACATCATCATCGCCACGGGAAGCCGCAACCGCAATATTCCCGGCATCACAGTAGACGGCAAACGGATCATTACGTATAAAGAAGCGATGATTCTCGATCCGCAGCCGCAGAGCATGGTCATTATCGGTGCGGGTGCCATCGGAATCGAGTTCGCCTATTTCTATGCGGCGATGGGCACTAAGGTCACGGTGATCGAGATGCTGCCGCGCATTCTGCCCATTGAAGATGCCGAGAGCAGCACGTTCTTAGGAAGGTACCTGAAGAAACTCGGGATTGATGTCCACGTATCTTCACCTGTCGAATCCGTGAATGCCGTAGGCGAGCAAGTAATCGTTAAGGCGAACACTCCGGGCGGTGCAAAGGAATTCACGGCAGACGCTTGCCTCGTGGCCGTAGGTTTTACCGCGAATCTCGAGGATTGGGGTTTCGAGCAAACCGGCGTGGCCGTAGATCGCGGCTTCATTAAAACGGATGAATTCTATCGTACGAACGTCCCCGGATACTATGCCATCGGCGATGTCATCGGCCCCCCGCAATTAGCGCATGTGGCTTCGCACGAAGGCATCATCTGCGTGGAAAAGATCGCGGGAAAAGATCCGAAATCTCTGGACTACTCTAATATCCCATCCTGCGTATACTGCCAGCCGCAAGTGGCCAGCGTGGGCCTAACCGAGCAGGCATGTCAGGAAAAGAATATCGCCGTAAAAATCGGCAAGTTCCCGTTCACGGCATCGGGCAAGGCTAATGCGGTCGGGCATACGGACGGTTTCGTGAAATTGATTTTCGATGCCGCGAGCGATCGGTTATTGGGCGCGCACATTGTGGGCAGTGAGGCCACCGAAATGATCGCGGAACTGTGCATCGCCCGCGCTTTAAACGCGACGGCATCCGATCTTTTTGAAACCATTCACGCGCATCCGACGCTGAGCGAAGCCGTTATGGAAGCCGCCGCCGCCGCACACGGCCATGCCATTCACTATTTGGGTAGAGCATGAAAGGGGAGAAGCTATGCGAACGCTGACTTTCATCCTTTTACTTACTTTCGCGGCAGTATCTTGGGCTGCCGAAAAACCTTTGTCGCTTCTGGCGCAAATGGAGCCAACCAAGCCCGTCAATATGACGCAAGCACAGCCGCGCATGATGACGTTATACGAACAGGGCTATTCTGAAGGTCATCAATACGGCAAAACTCATTCCGGCCGCATCGGATGGTTTTTCGCAGGTTTCGGCAATCTGCCTTTGATGTGGCTGCCGTGGGCGATAAATCCTTCGCATCCGGGCAAGCCGCCGATTCAAGCCGAAGAAGAATTCAACAGCGGCTACCGCAACGGCTACAAAATCGGCTGGAAAAACGCGCATAAAAATTATTACATTGCCGGTACGATTGTATCCTCGGCCATTGCCGCGGGAATTATCGTGGCAACACAATAACGCCCCAAGATGGTATCTAATAGGACAAGTTTTTATACGGCCCTTGCGGCACTCGTGTGGTGTGTGCTGGTTTTCTCGTTTACAGGCTGTAAACAGAATGATGCCCCGCAGACGAAAAGCACATCACCGGTGGTGGTTGATACCGTGAAAGCGGCGCCGCAATCGAATGTCTCGCAGCCGGTAAAACCGCGCTCGCCCGCGTCGGACGATGCCCGTCAAGCGCTGCTCAAGCGCAAGGGCGAGTTGATGGCGAAACAAAAGAGAATTCGCGCGAGCGAATCCCTGACTCCTGCACAAAAAGATTCCGCGCTGCAGGTTTTGGAAGCGGAATCCATCGAAATATCCCGAAAGTTGCTGGCTGTTCCGTAATCGGAATGCGGCACATATCTAACTGCCGATCCGGGTTCAGTCTTCGCAACCCGGCCGGAAATCGAAATGGTTGTATTAAGGCATGGCAAAGAACATTACACCTCGCGCAACGGATTATTCGCAATGGTATACGGATGTGATTCGCGAAGCCAAACTCGCGGATTACGCTCCGGTCAAAGGCTGCATGGTCATTCGTCCCAACGGATATGCGATCTGGGAATCCATACAGCAGCATCTCGACCGCATGTTCAAGGACACGGGGCACGTCAACGCCTACTTTCCGCTGCTCATTCCGCAAAGCTTTCTCGAAAAGGAGGCGGAGCATGTGGACGGCTTCGCGCTGGAATGCGCGTTGGTAACGCATTCGGGTTTAGAGCGAGTGGAGGGCGAGACCAAGCTGCGCCCGAAAGGCAAGCTGGAAGAAGCCTACGTTATTCGCCCCACGTCCGAGACCGTGATTTGGGCGATGTATAAAAACTGGATTCAAAGCTATCGTGATTTGCCGTTGCTCATCAATCAATGGGCGAACATCTATCGTTGGGAATTGCGCACGCGCCTGTTCTTGCGCACGGCGGAATTCCTGTGGCAGGAAGGGCATACCGCGCACGCTACGGCGGAAGAAGCGCGCGAAGAAACGTTGAAGATGCTCGGCGTGTATAAAACGTTCGCGCAGGATTATATGGCCATGCCCGTGATTGCCGGAGAGAAGACCGAGGGTCAGAAATTTCCCGGCGCGGTGAGCACGTACACTATCGAAGCGATGATGCAGGATCGCAAGGCGCTGCAGTGCGGAACGTCGCACTTTCTCGGTCAGAATTTCGCCAAGGCGTTTGACGTCACGTTCCAGAACGATAAAAACGAACTCGACTATGTCTGGGCGACGTCGTGGGGCGTGTCTACGCGGCTCATCGGCGCGATTATCATGACCCACGCCGACGACGACGGCATGATCATTCCGCCGCGTTTGGCGCAGTGGCCGGTGTACGCCGTGCCGATCTATCGCAAAGAAGACGAAAAGTCGAAAGTTATCGGCGCGATGCAGAAAGTGCTCGACGATTTGAAGAGGAAGTACGATATCCGCTCCATATTGGATGATCGCAGCACTGCCACGCCCGGCTTCAAATTCGCTGAAAGCGAACTGCTCGGCTATCCGCTGCGCATCGAACTGGGCCCGCGCGATCTGGCCGCCGATCAGTTGATCATCACCAAGCGCCACAACCGCGAGAAAGTCACGCTGCCGCTGGCGCAGGCCGTGGATCACATTCCGCGTATCTTGGATGAAATCCAGATGGACCTCTATACACGCGCGTGCAAGACGCTGGAAGAAAACACCAGGGAAATCAATTCGTACGACGAATTAAAGGACTTCGTAGCGGCGGACGGCGGCTTCGCGCTGGCGCATTGGGCGGGAACGACGGAAGACGAAAAACGCTTGCAGGAAGAGACGAAAGCCACCGTGCGCGTCATTCCTGAAAACGCACCGGCGGAAAAAGGCAAGTGCATCCTGACCGGCCGCGAATCCAATCGCCGTGTCGTGATAGCCAAGGCGTATTGAGTCATCCTGTGACGAACACGGAAAATAAAGCTCCCAATTCAACAGACGAATCCCCGCGCGGACTCGTTTTAGTAAACACGGGCGACGGCAAAGGTAAAACCACCGCCGCCTTGGGAACGATATTGCGCGCCGTGGGTTACGGACACCGCTGCTTGATCGTGCAATTCATCAAAGGCAGTTGGATGTACGGCGAATTGAAATCCATCCGCCGTCTCGAACCGGAAGTGGAGTTTCATCGCATGGGCAAAGGCTTCGTCGGTATCGTGGACGACAATTTGCCCCGTGAAGAACACGAGAAAGCGGCGCAAGAAGCTTTGGTATTCGCCCGCAACAAGCTGATGTCCGGTGATTATCGTCTGGTTCTGCTGGATGAAATCTTCATCGCGGTGACCCTCGGACTGATTTCGACGAAGGACATTCTCGATATTATGGATGTGCGCCCCGCGCACACCACCCTCATTCTTACCGGTCGCGGCGCGCCGCAGGAAGTGATTGAACGCGCGGACACGGTGACGGAAATGCGCGAGGTGAAGCACGCCTTTCGCAAAGGTATTCTGGCCCAGCGTGGAGTGGATTACTGAGCGTGGCACAAAATCAAAATCCCAATTCATCCAAGAGAAAGCCGCAGCTGCCCACGGGCGGACGGCGGTTTAATTTCTCTATTTGGTATCTGGTCGCCGTTCTGCTCGTGCTGTTTGCCGTGCAAACGTTTATGAGCGGTAAGCGCAATCTCGTCGTTCCGTATTCGCAGTTCAAGCAGATGATCACGGACGGACGGGTGAGCAAACTAATTGTGACCACCGATAAGATAACCGGCGAGGCGCGTTTCGATTCCGCCGGAACGTCCCGCACGCGCGAGTTTGAAACTATTCGCGTTGAAGACTCGGATCTGGTGAAGCAGCTTCAGGAAAAAAACATCCAGTTCGAAGGACGCAAGGAAACCAACTGGTGGCAGGGATTTCTTTTCGCCTATGTTGTGCCCTTCGCGCTGATTTTTATCGTGTGGAGTTTTCTGCTCAAGCGGATGGGCGGGGGCGGCGGCGCGGGCGGTGTCATGTCTTTCGGCAAGTCGCGCGCGAAAGTCTACATGGAGAGCGGTATAAAAGTCTCCTTTAAAGATGTCGCCGGAATAGACGAAGCCGTGGAGGAGCTTAAAGAGGTTGTGGAGTTTCTTCAGACGCCGGCCAAGTTCCGCTCCCTCGGTGCAAACATTCCCAAGGGCGTTCTGCTGGTGGGACCTCCCGGAACGGGCAAAACGCTTTTAGCGAAAGCGGTGGCCGGTGAAGCGAAGGTTCCTTTCTTTTCCATTTCCGGTTCCGATTTCGTGGAGATGTTCGTCGGCGTGGGCGCCGCCCGCGTGCGCGACCTCTTTCAGCAGGCGCAGCAAAAAGCTCCCTGCATCGTGTTCATTGATGAGCTGGATGCCTTAGGCAAGGCGCGCGGCGCGAATCCGTGGGGCGGACATGATGAACGCGAGCAGACCTTGAATGCGCTGCTCGTGGAAATGGACGGCTTCGAGAGCACCAAAGGCGTCATTATCATGGCGGCCACGAACCGGCCTGAAATTCTGGATATAGCCTTGCTGCGTCCCGGACGTTTTGATCGTCAAGTCGTTGTGGATCCGCCGGACATCAATGGCCGCGAGTCCATTCTCAAGGTTCACATACGCGGCAAGAAGATCGGGCCGGAAGTCAATTTACGCGTCATTGCGGCCCGAACGCCCGGATTTGTCGGAGCGGATCTGGCCAATGCCTTGAACGAAGCGGCGCTCTTGGCGGCGCGGCGCGGCCGCAAGGAAATCGGCATGGATGATCTGGAAGAAGCCGTGGACCGCGAAATGACCGGTATCGAAAGGCGCAGCCGCGTTCTGAAGCCGAAGATCAAGGAAAAAATAGCCTATCATGAGTGCGGCCATGCCATTGTGGGTGCGATGCTGCCGCACGTGGATCCCATTCATCGCGTGTCCATCATCCCCCGCGGCATGTCCACGCTCGGCCACACGCTCTATTTGCCGACGGATGATCAGTATTTAATCACGAAGAATGAGATTGTAGAGCGGATCACCGCCGCTTTGGGAGGGCGGGCTGCGGAAGAAATCATCTACGGCGAAGTGACGTCCGGCGCGTACAACGATCTCATGCAGGTCACCGGAATGGCCCGCGCTATGGTCATGGATTACGGCATGTCGGATAAGCTGGGTGTTCTGGTTTACCGCCGCCGCTCGCAGCCCACGCGGGAAAACCCGTTCCCGATGCAGGAGGATGTTTACGGCGAGAAAACGGCGGAAACGATTGATGCGGAGATCAAGCGCATCGTGGATGAATGCTATGTGCAGGCGAAGAAAATTCTTAACGAAAATTCCGATCTCCTGAATCGCATGGCCGCCAAATTGCTTGAAGTGGAAGTGTTGGAGGGCGAGGATCTGCGGGGATTTCTCGGAGCGGATCGCACCACGGATTTCAGCCGTATGGAATCGGAAGCTCCGCGGGAATCGGAACCGTCCGAACCGAAAGAGGACAGCGATTCCGACTCGCCGTTGGGCGGCAACTTGGATCGCAGCGGATAGTGCCTTGGCCGGTTCCTGTGTGCTGGGTCGTGCAGGGTCTTTCGTGCACTTTGCGAATATAAAATTTCATTTCCTTGCTAACTGTCGGAAAAGCCTGATTCAACGTATGATATTCTCGCGGCATAGAGGTTGCATCATGTCTACAGGTACAAAATCATGGATGTTAGCATGAAGATCGCAGCCTTAATCCTTGCCGTCGTCGGTTTGGTCTTTTCTGTTTGCGCGCAGCCGACTCCGACGATCAATTTCAATTTGGTTCAGGTCAATCACTATCACGGTCAAAACGACTCGACCAAACAAGTCGCCACGCCCGGACAGAGAGTAGTGATTGATTTACAGAACCCGCTGTCGCGGCAGCAGTTTCTTTCGAATGCCAATCCGCAAATTGATTTGGCTCCGGTCTCCGTACAGGTTTTTAGTCCGGAAATGTTTTTCGACGGACTGAGTATTCCGTGGGAAACAAAGGTGGTCCTGCGGTCGGCGGCGTCCGGAGATTCCTTCTTGGTTTCTTCTTCGAAAATCGGCTGTCCGGGAACGGAAGTCAAACCCTCGGTAGCGGTGGCCTTTGCCATGGGTAGGGGATGGAGCGATCCCCCCATTCGCTTCGGGCCGTTGAATGAGAAAACCGTTTGTCCTTTAGGTCACGGGTATCAATTGGAAGTGAGTGCCAAAGGAGACCATGCCCCCGTTGTGAGATTGCGTGAACCTTCGGCGGATTTGTACGGAAAACGGTAGAGAGTATTTGGCGGAAAAAGCAAGCCGCGCAGGGTCCCGCTGCGCGGCTTTTTTGTATCCGCCGAGGCATGCGTCGCCGTGTGCCCGCAATCAACCTTCCCCCCTTTGCAAAAGGGGGGAATCGAAGGGGGGTGCATTATCTCTTTTCCCTCCGTTCATCGCAGATCTCGCTTCGCGGACGGGGGGATGAAAAGGGGGCTTCAAACGATAAACGAGGAACGATGAATGACAAACGATGTGGGCCGAGATCAACCCGCATCGTAGTGACACAGCTTGCTGTGTCTCTTAATCACCGGGCATTAGCCAACACCCTCCTGGGTGTTGATCTCAACCCGGTCGGAATCTTCTCTTAATACTGGCGGCGGCCTCTGGCCGTCGTCTTTTTTCCGCCGCGCGGGATCTGTGATCCCGCCGGAAAAAGCGTAGTACTGGGCGGCGGTCGCCTGACCGCTGCAAGGTGCGCCGAGGCCGATCCCCCGATCTGCCCGGAATCTTCTCTTGAAACTGGCGGCAGCCTCTGGCCGCCTTCTTTCTCTTTCCCCTGCTTTCGTAGGGGGACGAAGGGGGCTTAATTCATCCTTTATCCCTCATCCTTCATCCTTTCTGCTTGACTTTCCCCCCGGCTTCCCTTATAATGAATCCCAACCAACAGATCGGGAGGCGGGATGATTCGGCGGCGAAATCATTCAGTAGCGCGGAACAAACAAGCCATTAAATCGAAATAGTATCTTGACCTTACCGTCTTTTGGCGGCGAGGTTTTTTGTTAATGGACGGACAAAAAGGATTGAGAATGAGAATGATGAAGCTTGCCGCCATCGCTGCGGCCATTACGTTCCATGTGGTTTGTGCAATAGCTCAGCCGCAGCCGCCGGTTGTGGAATGGGAGCGGATATATGACAGAATCGATGACAATGTGGCTAGCTCAGTTATGGAATGCACTAATGGTGGCTATATATTGGGCGGGGGGATATTTTGGCATGATTCGGGAACGACTGATTTTTGGTTGTTGAAAACGGATACGCAAGGGGATTGTTTGTGGAGTAAGACCTTTGGTGGTGAAAACTTAGAGGACTGCAATGAAGTACTCCAAACGGCGGATGGGGGCTACCTGCTTTTAGGATCAACAAGTTCTTACAGTTCGGGTTTATGGGACACATGGTTATTGAAGACGGATGCGAACGGGGACAGTGTTTGGAGTCGGACGTATGGCGGGAGCGGCGCTGATGTTTGCATTAGCCTTCAACCGACCTTCGACGGCGGCTACGTTTTCGCCGGTGTAACGACGACATTCGGTGCGGGGGGTGAAGATGCCTGGCTGGTGAAGACGGATGCCGACGGTAATTGCCAGTGGAGCCGGGCTTATGGCGGAGCCGATGGCGACGATTGGGGACAGAGCGTGGTGCAGACTTCAGACGGCGGCTATGCGATTGGCGGAACGACATATTCCTATGGAGCCGGTTGGAATGACTTTTGGCTGATCAAGACGGACGCCGAAGGCGACTGTCTCTGGTCGCGGACGTATGGAGATCCATTGCCGGATAATTGCGTAGAAATGACGCAAACGACGGATGGCGGTTATGTCCTGGCTGGATGCGGGGATCCTACCAACATAAATGGCGGCAAATTTCAACTTGCAAAGGCGGCCGCTTCGGGCGAACAGGAATGGATTCGGAACTACAGTACGCCTCAGGGAAGAGGGATAGCTTATTGTGTTGTGCAAACATCCGATGGCGGATATCTTTTAGGCGGTTCCTATGACGATCTCGGCATAGCTTTTACCGTGTGGATTGTACGAACGGACAGCAACGGCGACAGCCTGTGGAGCCTTATTTTTACCGGGCCGGAAGGATGCGGCTTGCGCGATATCATAAGAACGACCGACGGAGGATATGCCTTAGCCGGATATAAACGGCTGGATCAATTCCATGATGCAGCCTGGTTAGCGAAGCTTGCGCCGGAAATGTCCGCAGGTTATACACCGCATCCCCACAGCATCTATTTATTATCCGCCTATCCCAATCCTTTCAACAGCACAACACAAATCGAATTCACGCTGCCTGTGACACAGCGAGTATCTCTTCGTCTCTACGATGTCTTGGGCCGCGAAGTGTCCCTGTTGCTGAATGAAATGAAAACGGCAGGGGAGCATCGCGTGAGGTTTGATGGCAGCGCGTTGTCATCAGGTGTGTATTTCTGCCGGATGGAAGCGGGAACAACCACGCGAACACAAAAAATCGTTTTAATACGGTAGGGGCGGACCCATGTGGCCGCCCGATCATTCTTTCCGCCGGGCGGGTGACACACCCGCCACGGCGCGCAACCACCGCAAGGTGCGCCGAGGCAGATCCCCCGATCTGCCCGGAATCTGACCGTCTTCGGTCATCCTGAGCGAAGTAAAGGATCTCTAATTTCCCTCCGTTTACGGTCCGTCCGCTTCGCGGAGGGGATGAAAAGGGGGTCTTCTTTCCGCCGTTCATCATTCATCATTCCTCGTTCATCGTTTCTCCCCCTCCTATCTCCAATGCCATTCTCACTCAAATTCTTGTCGCTTTTCTGTTTGAACAAATATTCAATTTCTCTTGACAACCCGTCTTTCCCGCCTTATCTTTTATATGTACCTGAATCCAAATT
>Ga0105104_10004191_pt1 | contig 10060 bp, 10 predicted proteins | sample PPLLaktember2015_3_FD_87034 | JGI IMG/M metagenome (GOLD analysis project Ga0105104, IMG submission 87034) | Freshwater sediment microbial communities from Prairie Pothole Lake near Jamestown, North Dakota, USA - PPLs Lake P7 Core (6) Depth... | ecosystem: Environmental > Aquatic > Freshwater >... | reverse complement strand
GCCCGCCCTGGTCCTCAGTTCCTTGGGTATGACCACCTGGCCCCTCGCGTCAATGGTGATCACCGCTTCAAGGTGACAGCAGCACTCCTTATGGTCCTTTTTTGCCATGCTTTCGGGAACGTTCATCTCTATCTTAAAGTTTTCTGAAATATAAGAAATATCAGTAAATTCATAATACACCGGTTACTTACCCTACTTTCAACCCGGCATCCAGGGGATGATGGAAAATCAGAAAAAAGATAACCTAGTTGCCGGATTTGGAACATGATGACCTCTTCTCACCCGTCCTTTCCGGAGAGTAGATATGGCGCCATGGGCAGGACCTTAGCATTGACCGCTCTTTCGCTCGCTTTGCTGTTATCATCAATGCTCCTTGTTCCATTGGGGTCATCCGAGGTCAGGGAGAAGGACTACGGAAAGGTGGAGAACGCCGCTCCCATGAACACACCGAGGTTCAATCACACTGCAACGACCCTCAAGGATGGAACGGTCCTTGTAACGGGTGGTACCATGGACGGATACGGCTCCCTGAACGCTCCCGAGCTGTATGACCCGAAGAAGGACGAGTGGACCCCTCTTCCGGAAATGAGGGACCCGAGGATGAGGCACACGGCGAACCTGTTACCATCAGGCGAGGTCCTTATAACCGGAGGCTTCAAAGGGACCGGAACAGGACATCCTTCGGGGTACGCCTTCTACAAGGGTCCCGGGAACATGTCTCTCGACAGATGCGAGCTTTACGACCCCATAACACGCACGTTCGAACAGGCACCATCATTGAACACGGGCAGGTTCTGGCAGAGGGCGGTCACTCTCGACGACGGCAGGGTCCTTGTGGTTGGCGGTGTGAACGTGACCTTGGCAGGTCTTTCATCCTGTGAGATCTACGATCCCGTGAATGATACCTGGAGATATACCGGAGAGATGCATGGACCAAGGGTGAGATGCACAGCAACCCTGCTCAGCAACGGGTCCGTTATGGTCACCGGAGGCCATTCTGGTAAGGTCAAGGTCCCCATCCCAACATGCGAAATATTCGTGCCATCAGAGGAAAAATGGTACAGGATAGCCTCCATGAACGATGCGAGAGGGTTCCATGCAGCGGTCGAATTGGAAAACGGCAGGGTCCTGGTGTCCGGGGGTTTTGCCGGACCAAATGAATCCGATACAATGGGGGCGGAGATATACGATCCTATCAAGGATGAATGGATTAAAACAGGTCATCTGGGAACGCCAAGGCACAGCCATTTCATGATCCCGATCGGGTCCAGGGGAGTGATAGCTTACGGGGGTTCCTCCTGTACCGAGTTCTACTGCACCGTCTCCGGTCTGGAATATTATGACATTGAAAAGGGCGAATGGGAAGATACATATATGGTGATACTCGGAAGGAAGTGGCCTGCAGAGACCGAACTGAACGACGGCAGGGTCCTTATATGCGGAGGTCAGACCTGTACTGATGCGGAGGGTTCGACGAACATCTATTCATTACCGGGCCATCAAAGAGAGGGCGGAGAGAAGGGATCGGGCACAGGCCTCTATGTGGCCGCAGGTTCCGTTCTTCTTCTTGCGATATTTTTCATGCTCATCTTCAGTATCATGGTCCGGAGAATTAAGAGAACTTGAACAATACCGTAAATGGAATGTCCGTTCAAGGTATCTTCAATATCATTATCGAGCGGCATTCATTTCGTTATTGACATTACTGTGAGAGAACCTTTTCTTCTTTTTTCGGGAACCATTTTGTCGTCCTATTGGCGATCTTTACCAGGGTCAGCATGACAGGGACCTCGACCAGCACACCGACGATCGTCGCCAGTACCACTGGGGATGCGGCACCGAAAAGTGAGATGGCCACTGCTACAGAGAGCTCGAAGAAATTGGATGCCCCTATCATTCCTGCGGGTGCGGCGATATCGTGGGTAAGCTTCAACCTCTTGCTAGCCAAATACGCGATGAAGAATATCAGGAAAGTCTGGATGGTCAAAGGAATGGCTATGAGCAAGATGTGCAGAGGATTATCGAGGATGACATCGCCCTGGAACGAGAAGATCATAACAAGGGTCAATAATAATCCAATGATGGTGACATTGCTGAACTTTGTGATGAACCTATTATTGAAATATTCCTCACCTTTCCTTTTGATCACAATGACCCTGGTCAGTGTGCCACCGGCCAATGGGATGACGACGAAGAGCAGAACGGATAGAAGGAGCGTATCCCATGGGATCCTGATCCCGCTGACACCGAGGAGCAAGGCCACTATCGGTGTGAAGGCGAACAATATTATCAGGTCGTTCGTTGCTACTTGAACGACCGTGTAGGCCGCATTGCCTTTTGTCAGATGGCTCCAAACGAATACCATTGCCGTACAGGGAGCCGCACCTAGAAGGATGGCCCCTGCAAGATAATCCCTGGCAAGGTCCTCCGTTATCAGGTCCTTGAAAACTATGAAGAAGAAGAAGAATGCAATGGCATACATCGTGAAGGGTTTGATCAACCAATTGGTCACCCATGTGACGAACAATCCCTTGGGGTTCTTGCCGACGTTCTTTATACTGACGAAATCCACCTTCATCATCATTGGATAGATCATCAGCCATATCAGAACGGCAATGGGAATGGAAACCTGGGCATATTCGAACTTTCCCAGAAGGTCAGGGATGGAGGGTAAGAATTTACCGATGACCACACCTGCTATCATGCAAAGAACGACCCATATCGTCAAATACCTTTCAAAGAAGCCTATCCCTTCTTTCCCATTCGACCTTTCGACCATCGAACCGACCATCCTACCATATTTTCAAGCCGAAGAACCGAGCGGCGAAGATGATCCCCATCGCTATGACAAGGACGCCGAACACGATCTTCACCCATTTTCCTATTAGAACGAAGTTCTGGGTCACTTTACCAGAGAAGGAGCCTGCACCAACTGCTAGAGGGATGAATATCAGCCCATGGCCTATCCCGAAGACGAAGAAGAGGAGACCCCCCATCAATGTCGATATGTCCTGGGACAGTATCCATACGACCACCGGAAGCACCAGTGAAACAGCGCAAGGGGCCCACCCTAGGGAGAAGAACACCCCGAGAAGGAAAGCACCCATTATGGGGGAGCGGCTGAAAACGTTTCGGATGCTACCTATGCTCCTTTCCTTGAAGGAGCGGCCCTCATCGCTCTTATCATCCTCTTTATTCCCTTTGGTCCTGATGAACCTGTTCTTCAGGTCCCCTATCATATCGGTAAGCGAGAAAAGGTTGTTCATTCCTAGGATTATCAGAAGGGCTCCGGCCGCTAGATCGAAGAACCTGGCCCCTTGAAGGAACACCCCAAGGTTTGCAATGAAGAGGCCAAGGATGAAGAATACGAGGGCCATCCCTATCACGAAAGCTATGCCGATCCTGAACCCCTCGCTTGATGTCATGCCTTTTACAGGACCATCAGAGCGTCCTTTGGCCTTGTTCCGGGAAGATATGATGAAGGTGAACACCGTGAACAGTAGGGCTATAGAACAAGGGGAGAACGATGTGATGATGCCCAATACGAACATGCCCCCGACCGAGCCAGTGCCGAGCGCGCTCTTCTGCCCTTCAACCCCTTCCCATTCCCCGGCCTCTATCCTTTTTGCTTTCTCGTTCATCGTATCCGAGGTCATTACACCGTAGATCTCTCCCTTGCCCATCTGGTAGATATGATAGATACCGACGATGTACTGTTCCTCGTCCAGAAGGAGCAGGGTCGGGTTCGAGCTCTCTGACCCGATGCTCCAATAATCGATATAATCGCCCGATATCTTGAAGGGTTCAGGGTCCTCGAGCCAGGTCCAGGTGACGTTGGTACCCCACCATTCCTTTACAAGTACATTACCAGGGTCCGAATACGGGTTCTTCCTCATATTGATGGTGATTATCGTGAGGTTCGCGTTCTCCTCTTTTGCCCTCTGTATCTCTCGGACCTGTTCCCTGAGCTCCTTTTCGCATTCCATGCAGATGGGGTTCTCGATATTGGTGAAGTGCAGGATCACCGGGGAACCTGAAAGTTCCCTAAGGTTGGTGATGTTCCCATCGCCCAAGGTGACCTCAAAATCCGGTGCAAGCTCCCTTTCGGTCCTAATGTCCGACCAGAAAAGATAGAATGCGATGCCTATGAGGAAGATAACGGCGAGCAGGGTCGCGGCGGCATAGATGAGCTTGTTCTTCTCTGCCATCCGGTTCAACCCCACCTGCCGACGTTCTGGTGATGGTAGAAGATAGCGTCCTTGATGTAGTTCGATAACCATTCTGAACCGGTCGCCCCCTCTTTGCTGTGGAATGCCATCCTGACCGTTCCACCGCTGTCCTCGGCCAGTGTTATGACGACAGTGAGCGGGATGTAGTTGGGGGACCCGTTGGGGTCATAGCTCTTGAACGCCTCCGTCGCCCTTGCATCATTGCCCGAGAGCAGGTCAAGTAACTGGATGTCATTTCCAAAGACCTTCATGGCCTCGGCAATTGATTCCTGCTGCTGTATGCAGGGCATACAGTTGTCGCTGTGAGCAAATACCAGTAAGGGTTTGTTCTTGATCCTATCGGTGACCCAGGAGGGGTGGGGGACCTGTTTCCCTGATGAAGGGTTCTGCTGCGGAAGGACGGTCCACCAATCGTCATCGTAGGCGCTGACCCTGTACTTGGGAGAATATGAATCCAGCCAATCACTGTATGGAACATCTATGCCGTCACCATCGTCGCCGCCGCTGCCACTGGTCATGCCGTAATAGATCCCTGCACCGATGATCAGGACGACCAACCCTATTACCACAAGTAACGGGACGAAGTTCTTCGGCTCTGGACCTGCACTGGAGGGCTTTGTGTCATGGACCTTCTCCATGTGAAGGGCAAGGTTCTTCTCCTTGAGCTTGACGGAGCATCTTTCACAGAGGACCCAGCCCTCCTCGGGCTGTTGTCCATCCTTCTCATGATTGTTATTACCTACCTTGGCCTTCATTGAGAGGTCTCCGTAAGGTATCTATTCTCGCCCTTATCATTTCAGAAGTTCCTTCACTTCGTCCGGGGATAGGACCTTTCCCACGGACCTCACAACGCCATCAACGGAGAGGGCAGGGGTCATCATGACGCCCCTGTTCGCTATCTCGACTATGTCATCGACCTTCTTCACCTCGGCCTTTATTCCAAGTTCTTTCACTGCCTGTTGAGCGTTCTTCTCCAGTCTCTTGCATTTCGCGCAGCCCGACCCTAGTATCTCTATCTTCATGGACAGCACCTTCTTGGATGGTGACCCCGAAAGGACCAACATTTCAAATATTTTTGAAGGACATTGGGGGTATTCCATAAATGCTTTTTGGTACAGAAGAGCTTTTCGACCCATTGGTGGGATCCCTTTTATGATACCTATGTGCTTTGGAATTACACGATAGTTCCTAAATCAAGATGAGAGGATTCTTACTCTCAGCATTGGCCTCGAGAACTATGAAAGGAAAGCCTCTTTGGTCGAGGGTTACTAGATCACATTCTTGTGAGTAAGGATGGATTATGATAGATCAATGACCTTGTATATTAGAACGAATGATCAAAATAATAATGTTAAATCAGGTATCAATATTGATCAAGGGATCTATCCACCATTAGTAATTCCTGCAATCTGTCCAAACTCGATTCCTTTGCCTTTTTTTCGGTCCATTTTCTTATATATTTATCCTTGATCGCATCCGCGATCTTCATCCTTTTTATTCCGGTCGATACTATCTTGTATCTCCCTTCCTCTTCTCTGATTATTTCGTATCTTAAAAGATGTTGTATGACCGTATCGACCTTCGATGATATGAGGGATATCTTTTCTCTTCCGGAACAACCCAATGGTATCTTCGATAGTTCGTTCTCTAAAACATCTCGGGAAAAATATTTGATTTCTTCTACGGGATTGGCCAAAATGGTCCTGGCGAAAATATGAAATGGATGTCCCTGGATCATACATGGCAGGTCTATCCTCAAATCTTCCGATCCGGGTATGACCCCATTATGAAATTCTCGATTTAATGTTCTATCTCTCAGATGAAATCCTTCAGCGAGGTTGATCCTATTCCCCATTCTATCGTAGACCAACATGATCGGCTTCAATCCCCTTTCTGGACCGATCGAATTATACGCTCTGAGGACATCCACTTCTTTTTCCACCTCGATTATCATGCAGATATCGATATTCTTGACTGGATGGGACAATTGTTGTTCAAGTACTCCTTTTTCCTGTAATATTGTATCATATCTTTCTGAACATTCCTTGAAGATATCCTTCATTCTATCCCTTTTCACTTCATCATCGAAGGTCTTACTCTCGACCAATATTATAGAGCCATTCCTTTGATTTGATATCAATACATCAAAATTTTTCCTTCTTGTTTCACATAATGGTTCGGTAAACTGGAATTCATAACCCGTCCTCCTTGCGATTTCGGACCCGGGAAAAAAAGTTGCAGATATGGATTGTGCCAATTCAAGATGGTGTTCTTCATGTAGTAAGATATTCTCCAATCTCTCTTGATGGACTTTCAGCTCTTCATCATATATCTGTTTATATTTGCCTTTTACATCCTTCAAGGGAAATTTAATGACCATATCCTGGAGGCTGAGAGGCACTACCTCACCTCAGCCCTCACGTCAATGTTGCTGGTAATGAGATCATAAATCTTCATGTTCGTTCCCATGTCGACCTTGGATGAGGGATAGATGTTCAACGTGTTATTCCTGATCCTCAGCTCCGTTTTGACCATCTTGCATTCGTCGATCAGATCGGCCAGAAGGAATCCTTCATCCACGATCCGTGACAGATATGAGATCTTCCATTCCTCTGAACTTTCCCTCAAGATCGCATTGATGTCATATCCGCCCAATGAAGTGGCGATATCCACCTTCCACGGATGCTCCACTCCGATGGTTCTGTTCTTATCGTCCAGCTTTACCTGCTCGTAGGAGGTCGTCTTCTCTATCCTATCTTTGATCATGATATTCGATCGAACTATAAGATCGATAAAGGGCAGGACATTTTTACAATCACCGTGATAAACAGAGAAGATACCCTGGCTATCTATACGAAAACTGGTATCGTTGAACATGCCGAAAGTAACGATATTGGGGTAGATACCATAATAACTGGCCCATTCTTTGAGTGTCTCATACCCATCCTCACCGGAGTACTGGGCATTCCTTTTTATTTCAGGGCGGATCCTCGATTTTTTACCGGAACCTGGAATGTATCTTCCCGAAAAATGAGTGATTCTGCCTCTCTTATCTTGGCCGATGAATGATGCGGCGATGTCCATCATCATCGAGGGACTCACATAGAGATGATATACATTCTTTTCTCCTTTGAAAAGTGGAAGTATATATTCTGGTATCTGGTCGGTCTTTCTGAGATTTGTTATCAGGTACAGGACGCCTTCTTCGGTCAATATTACCAGTAATTCTTCATCTCCCTTTCCAAAGTGGGCCATGATCCCATGTCGTCTTTTTAAGGTATAACCGTTTTTTAAAAGGATCATAAACGTATCCTCGACCTTATGATACGAAGTGAGAAAACCTATGATCTGAAGGGTTCTTGATATTCGTTCCTCTGACTCATCGATAAATGAAAGGACCTCCCTTAAAGAGGTGAAGGTCGCTTCATCCGGTATTTGAATAAGAGTCATAGGACACTCCCCATGAAGAAAACTATAACCATATATTTAAACCAGATGGTATGGATCCAGCAAAGATCCCCACCTCAATCCCCGGCAGGTGATCAACATTCACGGCACTTGCACCATTTCTCGTCCAGATGGCAGTCCTAGTGGTAATTGCAGGTTCTCTTCGAGATGTACACGCGAAGGAGCATCATCGAGACCTCTATGAGAACGCCCACGACCGTCGCCAAGGCCGCTCCGGAGTAGAGGCCGAAGAGGACCGTCGCAGTAGCTATTGCGACCTCGAAGTGGTTTGAAGCCCCTATAATGGCCGGCGGGCCCGCCTCCCTGTATGAGAGCTTGAGCAACCTGACGGCGAAAAAGTAACCTATGGCGATTATAAGGACTGTCTGGATGAACAGAGGTATGGAGATCCAGAATATGGTGAGCGGGTTCTTTACGATCACGTCACCCTTGAAGGAGAATTGCAGGACCAATGTCGCCAGCAGTGCACTGGTGCTCACGGGGGTCAGGTACTTCATGAACCTGGTCTCGAACCACTCCTTGCCCTTATACTTCAGAATGAGCTTCCTGGTCACATAACCTGCAGCCAGCGGGAGAGCTACATAGATGCTCAATGAAAGGAGGATCGTCCCCCAGGGTATGGACATGGAATTGACACCCAGCAGGAACCCTCTCGCATCGTTCATGGGCTCTACCCATCTTTTTTATCTCCGGTGGGCGATTACCTCCCATGGCCAAAAAAAAGGACAGCAGGTTGGACACGGCCTGCAGATGCCTGGACCTGCCCCGACCTTCACGTGACGATTGGCTGAGAATGAGCGATGAGGAATGTAATAAGATATCATCTCTGATGGGCTCGTTATCGGACCCCCTCAGATTGCGGACAATCGAGATGCTATCGAAGGGCCCACTTTACGTATGCATCATCCAGCATCTGCTCGACGACATAAAATATTCCAAATTATCCTATCATCTGGACGTGTTGAAGAGACAGGGTTTAATAGCCTCGGACAGACAGGGCAACTTCCTGCTCTACCACCTCACTCCTCGCGGGAAGAGGATAGCGGAGATGGCCCTCAATACCCTTTCGAGATGAGGGTGATGGGAAATAGGAGCGGTCACGTTTCGACCTGTATCCCCAATATCCTGACTCCGGTTTCCGACCTCATCGATACGGTCCCAGGGCGTGACACCAGGCAGTGTCCTGCATCGATGGTCCTCTTCTCACCGTCAATGGTAACCTCAGCGCTCCCCGATATAACGTAGAAGATAATGCTCGAGGTCATGACACATTCAGGTATGCTCCCCTGAGGCGGGATCCCTATCGTCCTTACCTTGAAACGCTCACCGGAATGAACGACGTTCTTGTCCCTCTTATCGTAGGGGTTGACCATCATTCCTTCGATATCCATTACTTCCATATCATCACCTCATTGTTCATACTATCAGATTACCGTAAACGAACCCGGCAAGTGATGAGAACAGGACCACCAGGACTATGTAGGTCACTGTCTTCTTCAGGCCCATTATCTTTCCAAGGACTATCATGCTCGGCAGGCTCACGGCGGGACCGGATAGGAGAAGGGCCAAAGCAGGACCTGATCCCATCATCCCATCGGAATACCCGAATGTGGTCCCGATTATAGGGACCTCTAGAAGGGTGGGCATGTAGAGCAGGGCACCTATGACGGACGCCAGCAGATTTGCAATTATTCCCTCGTTCCCAAGAGCTGGTCTGAAGGTCTCAGGAGGTACGAAATAGGCGATGACCCCCACAACGAAGGCTCCCGCGACAAGTATGGGAACGATCTTCTTTGTCAGGTCCCACGTCTCCATGCCCCATTCGGTGATCTCGTCCTTTTTGTAGTAATAGATGGCCATCAGGCCTATTCCGATGGTCAGGACATAAACGATGGGGAACTTGATCATCCAGGGGGAACTTATGTCCCAGCCAATGGAGGATGCCAGGTCCATCACCTTGCTGAGGGAGGATGCTCCGAACAGAAGTATCCCTAGGAGGGACCCGAAGAAGGCGAAAGGGACCCATTTGGGTCTGGAGCTCGAACTCGAGCCCATACTGACAAAAGGATTCTTCCTGGCATCCTCTATGAGCTTCTTGTCATGCTTCCTGTAGATGACGGACATTATGAACCCTATGACGACGGACATGAGTATGGCTATTACGGCCCTTGCGGCCCCGATGTCATAACCGAGCGCATTTGCCGTGTAAGCTATCGCAAGCACATTGATGGCCGGGCCCGAGTAGAGGAAGGCCGTTGCTGGTCCTATTCCTCTGCCCTTCTTGTATATCCCTGCGAAAAGCGGCAGTATCGTGCATGAGCATACGGCAAGTATGGTTCCCGATATTGCGGCTATGGGGTAGG
>Ga0105104_10004190_pt1 | contig 10063 bp, 12 predicted proteins | sample PPLLaktember2015_3_FD_87034 | JGI IMG/M metagenome (GOLD analysis project Ga0105104, IMG submission 87034) | Freshwater sediment microbial communities from Prairie Pothole Lake near Jamestown, North Dakota, USA - PPLs Lake P7 Core (6) Depth... | ecosystem: Environmental > Aquatic > Freshwater >... | reverse complement strand
TGAAGGCATTACCGATAAGCATTTAATAAAACTCATCCAGGATGGTCTTAACGCTACCAAAGTTATATCCGCACAGGTCGTAGTTAAGAGCAATGTCCCGGGATCATTAGAACAAGCCACTCCTGAAGTTAAAGAGAAATTAGCTGATGAAAAGTCTACCGACTTTATTGATGTGCCTGATTTTTCTGTAAGGCATAAATATATTGAAACCGCCCTGCGATTAAAAGAAAGATTAAAAGACGTTTTGAATATAGACAATTCTGTTAACTTAAAAACTTTTGTATATCTTGATCCAAAAGCTGTTCAGGAGGCGAATGCAGTCAACAATAGAATTAAGACTGAATTACCCGCAGAGTAAGTTTAAGTTATCTAAAGACCACTTCGTCTGCATTAAAGGCACATGGGGCTGTGGCAAATCCCGGACTGCTTTAATGACTGCCAATGATGAATGTGAAAACTATCCGCATAATTTATATTTAATAATTCGTAAAGAATGGGTTGATCTACGAGATTCTACTCTCCATGATTGGAAAGAGTGGATAGGCCGTCCCGTGAATGGCGAAAAGAATGTTGTATATGAGAATGGATCGATTCTTATGTTTCGACATGGTGAGGATTTAGATGCCTTAAAAAATATCAATCTTGGTGGTGCATTGATGGTTCAGGCTGAAGAAATGAGCGAAGATGATTTATGGTTCTTAAATGGACGTTTAAGACGTAAAGAAGGAACAAGACAACTTCGCCTTGAGTGTAACTATAACGGACATAATTGGATTTATAATCTATTTAATCGCGGCATAAAGAGCGATGGCAAGCCATTCAAAGGCACTCTTATCACAACTAATACATTTGATAACGAAGCAAACCTTCCGGAAGATTATATTCCAAATTTAAAGAGTATGCCTAAGAAGATACAGGATCGCAACCTTTATGGATCTGATGCCGATATGGAAGGCCAAATATGGGAGATGTGGGATGAGGGCAAGCACGTTATAAAGCCTTTTGATATACCCGAAGATTGGGAAAAGTTTACTGTGAATGATACGCCGGTAGCTTCCGGCTTCCTCGCTACGACATGGTGGGCGGTCGATAACGATGGAAACTTATATATCTATGACGAATATCAACAGGACAATCGGCTTATATCACAGCATTGTGAAACTTTATTGCAGAAAACAGGCAAGGCAAAGATGGCCCGGTGGATCGCCGATACTTCCGCGTTTAATAAGACAAGAGAGAAAATGGGGCAACTCTATTCAGTAGCTGATGAGTTTAGGGATTATGGAATAATTTTATCTCCGGCCGAAAAGGATGTCTACGCCGGTATCAATAGGGTGGGAGAATATCTTGAGCGCGGGCAACTCAAGGTATTCGCAAACTGTTCACTCTTACGAGATAAAATTCCGCAATATCGCTGGGCCAATATGAAGCCTAATGCAAAGGGCGAAGCGCAAGAAGTGCCTTATCGAGTAGACACTCACTTAGTCGAAACTGTCCGTTATGGAATTATGTCAAGACCGCAGGCAAGTGTTAAGCCTACGCCTAAAATCCAAAAAGGTTCAGTCGCTTATGAAATGGAACAGTTGGAAGCACAAGGTAAAGACTGGCGTTCTAAATACAAAGGATAAACTATGCCGAAGATGACCGTTGCTGAGTTTACTTACTATAAGGATATTGTCGCAGAAGATAAGAAGAAACATGATGCCATGATCGCACAACATTTGCCTTCGGAAATAATGGACGCCTACGAGGGGCGCATTTGTGCGCGAGATGGAGATGAGTATAAAACCATTGGAAATCACATTGAAAATTACATCTTCATCGCCGCCAATACAATCATGCCCACTCTCTTTTACCAAGTCCCTCGCCCTATCATTCGTGGCATGAGAGATGAACTTAAATATTCAGCGGCAGTTATATCAGGTTTAGTCAAAGTCTACGCCAGAGATGACTTCAAGAAGGAAGTCCAGACCTGTATCATAGACGCATTTCTACCCTATCCATTCGCTTGCATGAAGGTCGGGTATAACTCAAGGACAGGCAAGTTTAGCCCTACGCCTTCAATGCTTACCGGCGCAACAACAGGCGGTAACGATAAGAGCATGGAAGCCAGCCAAGAATATTTGAAGTTTGAGAAACCGTTTGTTGAAAGACAATCTCCACGATATACATATCTCGATAGTTCAAAGCCTTTCGGTAAAGACCGTAGGATTACATTTCAGTATGACCGGACACTTCAAGAATTGATAGACAGCAATCTCTACTCGGTAGATGAGAACTTTATCAAATACTTCAAGGTCAAGAATGAGAACGACGCAAGGAAGGCCAAGATAAGGATATTCGAGCATTGGACGATGATAAACGGTTATGCGTGGAAACTTGTCTATACTCCCGATTGGCATGATGAGGAATTGGCATGGGGCAAGACTTCCTATAAAGAACTACCAAGAGAACTTCTGCGTTTCAATGATCTGGGCGATCGGCTATACACCACAAGTCATGGGTATCTGGCCTATGAAGCGCAGAAAGAACTTAACTACCAGAATGAAATATGGAAAGAGCATATAGACAAGACGCGCAGACAGCATATCGTAGATACAAGCGGTTTATCAGAAGCAGGCAAAAAGACCCTTAAGACCAACGAAATAGACGGCATAATTGAGGCTACAAGGCCCGTAGGAACGATTTACCAGCAGATCTCAAGCAATCCTATGGGTAAGGACATTTATGCCGGTATAGACAACGTAAGGCAGTATTTGAAACTTATCCTTTCCACAAGCGGCGGCCGGGGTGGAGAGGCTGACGCTCAATTTGCTTATACCGAGAAACAGCAGGCTATGGGCGATGCCATGAGAACGTCAGGCTTGCAGGATAAGGTCAGGGATTTCGCTCGAAACATTATAAAGAAAATGATATCGAACCTTGTGAAGTTTGGTGATCCCGAAGTTACAATACAGATCACAGGCAAGAACGTCATCGACCCAGTTACAGGCGAAGTTATCACAGGCAAAGAAATGCAAATCGGTGGGGCAACGGGACTGAAACTTCCCGAAGAAATCAAAGGCGATGTTGATACCGATTATGTTTATGACGTTGATATAACTTCTGCCCAAAGACCTGATTTCCCTGTTGTGAGAGCGCAGTTAAAAGAGGCCGGAGAGTTCTTGATTTCATTAGAGCCGCGCCTTGCTCAAGATAATAAGAAAGTAGATGTCGCTGAGTTTGCCAAAGACTACATGAACACCTTTGAAACCATAGTAGACCCGGAGAAGTATATATCAGATATGACACCCGAAGAACAATAGGCAAGGGCGATGGCGGCAATGGGTGCTCTGGGTGGCGGCCCGGCAATAGGCGCTCCGGGGCCAGTCAAAGCTCCGCCTGTCAATATCGTTCCAACAGAACCTAACGCAGGAGTGGCAGTATGAGCATAGTGATAATCTCCAAGAACATCGACAATCGCCAAAGTTGCGAAGCCAATGCAAGGCGTAACGCTCGAAGAAAAGAAGGCGATATAGAACATCGAATACGGCATGACGCGGAAGGGCGCAGAGTGGCAAGGCGACAGGTTGATGTTATCACGGGCCTTACAAAATCAAGTGGCCCATCAAGAGGCGATTTTAAGATATGCCGTGAAAGCGATAAGCTATTACGAGAATACAAAAATCACAAAGACCCAAGAGCGAGGGAAATGATAAAGAGAGATTACTTCGCAATGCAGAAGGAGTATCGTCATGCGTAATTTTCTGAAAAGATTAAGGTGTCATTTTAGAGGGCATAATTTTATCGCTATGAAATGTGAATGTTGTGGAATGAATTGGTATGAATATTTCAAAAAACAAGGAGGCAGTTGTGGCAAAGGAAAAGTCTAAAAAAGAAGTCGCAATAGAAAAAGAGGTGAAGGAAGAAGGCAAAGAGGCTACTAACGCTATTGGAGAGAAGATTATCGATCCGAAGCAGTTTGATAAGAAAGGATAGTCTATGTCACCTTTCAAAAGCACAAAGCAAATGAAGTACCTTTATGCAACTAAGCCAAAGCTTGCCAAGAAATGGAGCAAGAAGTATGGCAAGCCTAAAAACCTGAACGAGTATATAAAGAGCGGAAAGAAGTAACTCGCGCTTGTGCGGTCGCAAGCAATCTGTCGTCGAGATTAACGGGCGTAAAATGGAGGTAGTAATGAAGAAAATAATACCCACACAAGATTATGTTGTGTTGGAAATTCAGAGGGTAAAGACAAATATCGTATTACCTGATGATGTAGTCACAGAGAAAAGTTGTCTTATAGTTTTAGATGTCGGCCCGGACGTAAAAAAGATAAGAAAGGGAGATAGCGTTATAACAACTCCTTTTGACTATATAAAAGTTAAATTCGATGACGAAGATAAGAAAGAATATTACATGGCAAGAGAAGAATTTATTATAGGAGTTATCAAAGAAAAGAAGTAGTTTTAGCTTTACCCATTTCTCCATCGGGTTCGCGCTTGATGGAGAAGTAAGCGCGAATAGTAGGTGAAAGCCTATTGTTCGCGTTTTTTTTATTCGTGCCTATGCGGTCATAGGAAAGGTGATGCCGACCTAAAAGGGCGTTAAACAAGGAGGTAGCAAATGGAAGCAGTCCAGGACGTAAAAGTCGATGCGAATTCTTCAACCGAAGATATAGTGAAAGCGGCTGAAGCGCAAGACACCGGGGCGGAAGGCGCGCAGGAGTCCGGCGCGGATGAGCAGGGAGCGGAAGGTTCAGAACAGCCTGGCGGCGTTAAAGCCGAACCGAAAGCGACTGATGAGGACGAGCTTGATAAGGGTATCAAAGAAGGTCAGGCGATTCCTTACGATAGGTTCAAGAAGGTAAACGAAGAACGCAAGGCATTAAAGGCTCGAATTAGTGAATTCGAGAAAGGTCAAGAGAGTGATTCTGAATTGGACGCTATTCTCAAAGACCCGGAAGTAGCCGCGCTCATCTTAAAGAAACAAGGTTTTACAGATGAGGCGATCGCCGCGAAGTTTCAGGAAGCAGGGATAGAAGCGAAGAAGCAGGGTGATGGCAAAGAACCGACATTTGACATAACGACTGTCGAGGGATGGGATAAGAAGATAGAGCATACCGTTAACAAGATACTCGACAAGCGTATGGGGCCGGTGGAGAAAACTCTCAATGAAGGACAGCAAAAAGAGCAGATGAGGGTTTTTAATAGCCGTATGGAAACCGAAGCGACTGAAGCCGCCAAACTGTGCAAGGAAACATACGGCATAGAGTATGGCGATGAGAAGGACGCTAAAGACCCTACGACCGGATCGGGCAAGATTTTGAATTACCTGCAAAAACATCCTGAAAAAGTAGGCGCGGCGGCGCAAGGTGTTCTCTCGAAGAGTGATTTACTCCGTCTTGCTTTAGCCGACGAGGGCGTTAAGCTCGGTGAGAAAAAAGGCGAGAAGGCAGTAAAAGAGAGAATCGAAAAAGTTAAAGGCGCGGCTATGGAAGGCGATACTGAAATAGTATCGGACAAAGTCCCGAATAAGGATTCGTCAGTTGATGATATTTTAGCTTACAAGCAGAAGCATCCGAATTGGCAACCTTAATGCTAAACCAAGAAAGGTAAATGTTCATCGATGGCAGTGGACTACGCACGTATAGCCCGTGATATTGCCTTTACCCTTGAAGTAAAATCTCCGAAGATATTTGAGAACATCTTTTTGAATAACGGTGTTCTTGCTATGTTCGGTTCAAAGGGCAGAGTAAATATCATAAAGGGTGGCAACAGATTCGACGAAAGGACGAGATTAGGAAAGAACTCTAATGTCGGCCATAGATCGAAGTTTGACCCAATCCCGGTAAATTATCAGAACAACGTCCAGACCGCTTATTACGGTCAGGCGATAGTTTCGGGTGCGGCAGTAGTAAATATGGTAGAGGAAGATCAGAACGCGGGGCCGAGCCGTATATCAAGTTTGGCGGATGATTGTATGGCAGAGTTGCTGTCAACATTCCCGAATGAGGTATCCGATCAGCTCATGGCTACGAGTGAAGGCGCGAATGATCCGCTTTCTATCAAAGTTCAGCTTCCCGCGACTGCTTATGGAAGCCAGACGCAGACAACTGGCGGATTAGTCAGAAGTGACTATCCCGGTTCTGATCCTACGTCCGCATGGCAGACACAGTATTCTTCTCCGGGTACAGCGGTGGATTTATCGGCAGCGGCTGGTATAGCGGCGGCGTGTAAATTCGCTTGGACTTGCTCTCCGGGTGGAAGCGCGTTGTCCGAACAGCCCGATATAGCGCTTTGCTCCACAGGAGTAATGGCGCAGGCTTCAGGTGGCGCGGATGTATTAAAGCGTTATTCTGTCAATGATAAGATGTTGAAGATGGGTTTCGACAATATCATGATAAATAATGCTACGGTGATTTCAGATAGAAATGCGGTAAGTGGCGCAATTCTATTCTTGAATACAAATTACGGACACATTCAGGTTCTGGGCGGCCCGAAAACCAAACAGGCGAAGAATGTATCTGTAATCGGTAACGGCGCGGTAAGCGTGCCTATCCAGGTATGCAATCCTGTTGAGAGTGAAACCATTCTCCAGTATTCGATTAAAGCATATCTTGTCTATAACCTAACATTCGGCGGGTTAAGACAGCATGGTAGATTAGCCAACGTGACGGAGGCCTAATAATGAAAAAGCTATTTAGCGTATTGTTAGTCGCTCTGTTCGTTGTTTGCTTTGCCCTGCCGGTAATGGCCGCAGATGGCCCAGCATTAAAGAATGTTACCATTCTTGGAGCTAATGGTGGGGCTGATGGCGTATCTGCTATGACTGAAATAGTCAAAGTCAGATACGCAAGAGGAATGGGAGCCAAAGAGCAATTCTATGGCGGCCTATCCTCTGGTGATGTCGTTGTATGGGATACTATTTCGGCGGACGGAGTAACAATATCGGCTTCCATAGCTGATGTGCCTACTAACGGATTTGCCGGAGTATTGGTTACTGATATAGAGACCGCAGACAATGCTACTCTCAACAGCAATAACAAGAACTGGGGTTATATGGCTGTCAGAGGATATTGTCTTGCACAGGTTGATACTTCCGAATCTACGACTGGAGTAGAATTGTGCCAAAATGGCGCAACTCTTGAAGCCAGTTTTGGAACGTGTGATTTAGCCGGTGGTTCACCTGGTGCGCTTTCTCAGGATATTGGAACGCTGTTAACAGATACAGGTTCTGATGGTCTTATGAAGGTGTGGTTGAGGTAAAGTAATTGGTTTTGGCGGTTTCCATAAAAAACCGCCTCACTTAAATATGCCTACTACATATACACCGGTTTCAGGAGTAACGACAACATGGACACCTGCAAGTGCCATAGCGACACATTGGAATCAACTTTCTCCGATTGGTTTTGGAATCGCTCCATTCGGTGAGAAATTCGAAGATATAGAAGCAGGGATTAAAATACATCTCCGTGGCTTTGGAGATCCGAGGACTGTATGGGCAAACGCATAGCAATCATATTATTCGCACTTATACTTTCAGTATCGGCTTATGCTTCCGAATTTACACCTGTATATAATTTAGAAATCCCATCTATCGGCGCGAGAGATTGGCAACCGATAATCTCAAGAGATATTATTTCGATAGATACGGTTATAGGCATTATCTCAAGTGACGTTATATCTACAAAGGCTTCCGATACCATAAAGTTTACTATTCTCTCCAATGACGCAGTTATACAGAATACCAATATACAGATAATCTCGAATGATAGTGTAACGCAAAATATAAAGATACAGATACTCTCTAATGACGCAGTTATTCAAAACAATTTAACAACGATGATTTCAGGGGATGTGGCACTTTCAAAATCTCCTACATATATAACACAGACTGCCAACGGACAACTAACGAATGAACAGGCAATAGGTTCTCTTTCGTCGGGAATAATGAGGGTGGCTAATTCTACCGGAGTGATTACATCATTGACCGATATTCTACCAATAGCCAATGGTGGCACGGCTTCGGCGATAGGTTATACGGTAGTTTCTAATGACATATCGGATTTGAAGGCAAGGACGGCTCAAGTTAAGGGCTGGGCTACTGTTACCTATTCAACAGGTACGCCGACCCTACAAGATAATTACAACGTATCTGGAATAACAGATACAGCGGAAGGCAGAATTACTGTAACCTGGGATACTGACTTTGCTAATGCAAATTACGCAATTGCTGGAGCTTCAGTTGGTAAAACAGGGGATTCATGGAACGTCAATATAGACTATACCGACGGAGATGGTGGTCTTGCTACAACGGCGGCAAAGATAGCTTTACTTCAAAATGGGACAACGCTTTCAGACCCATTACGATTTACAGTCCTGGCGGCGGGAGATCAATAAATGAAAAAGATAATATTAGTTACTCTATGTTTTATAACATCAATTGCCTCGGCTGAAACAGTAAGAGTAGTTTATAAGCCTGATAAAAGCGTCATTGTAGTTATTCCATCACAGGGCGGAGATTACGAAACTAAAGCATTGGACTGTATGAAATCGAGTGGGCTTGAAGGACTACCCTATGAAGATATGGATAGCTCTCTCTTACCGCAGACAAGAGAAAAGCGAAATTATTGGGAAGGTGAAAAAACAAAACCTATTACGATAAATGAAGTAAAGTATCAGGCAGACCAATTAGCAAAACCCAAAACGCTTGAGCAGAAAGTATCTGAACTCGAAACTAAAGTATCCGCATTGGAGGTAAAGCCGTGACCGGACAAAATTTCCTTAATTTTTTAGTAGGCAAAACAGGACAGATAGGGTTACTTGATAAGAATGTAAATGATACTTCATATCGGGCGTTCATGCTCGATTGCCTTAATCTTGTCTTAAAGGATATTCAGAATAGACAACAAAGTTGGCATTGGCGATGGCTTGAAAAGACGGCAACTGCTCCGACAGTAGCCGGACAGATAGACTATGACTTACCGACGGATGTAGATACAAATAAAATCTTCGCTGTTTATGATAGGACGAACGATAGGACGTATGGCTATCTTCCTTATGATGAATTTGTAAAACTCATAGCCGATCCGTCGAATAGTTCAGGCGAAGCAGTCTTATATACCTTTTGGGCCTCGATGATAAAGTTGTGGCCGATACCGGCTTCGGTGATTACATTCTACCTTGATTATATATCCTTAATTACCGCTTTGACCGATGCCACAGTCGCTTGTGAGATACCGGCTAAATACGACAATGTAGTTATAGACGGTGCGTTAGTTTATGGCTATAAGTTTGACCCGGACATGGGGGATTGGAAACAACAACAGGCTATATATGAAGCCGGCATAGCAAAGATGATAGCCGATAACGGCGCGATGATAAACGAATTAGGGCGCACACAAGGGCATAGGACAAGATGTATCGGCGCAGATAACGGAAAGCATGGGGCTTTCCCATTGGACGCAAGTTTTTGATGAGAATAAAATCATTTCTTAAAGATGTTTGGTTATTCGTTCAATATGCCATAAGGATAAGATGAACATAGCAATTCTTTTGTATCTATTTTTCAATGTTCTCGGCTATAAGATGAACGCCGATCTCCGGCAGTCGCAGGAGTTCTTCTTTCAGATGTCGAGCATTATTCTGATTATGTCCTCATTGGTATTTCAGCCGAAGAAGTATAAACCGTCAATATTCGAGAACAAATTAAACATTTGCTTATTCGCCTTGCTTGCATGGTTCATGGTGGTATTCCTTAAAGATCAAATGGGATGGAGCATTCTACTTAACACTTTCCTCGGCCTCGGAGTGTACCTCACAGTCATACGAAATCTTGATTATAAAGATGTCGAGTTCATTATTAAGAAGTCATTGTGGATATTACCGTTTGTCATCGGATATTTGGCACTTCAATTTTTGGGTTACGACATACGAAATCAAGGCTTGGCGAATTGCCCTAACACAACTCCGAAATGCTCGATCTTTGGGCTTGAAGCTCACTATGGGCTTTATCTTGCCATGATGTTTCCGCTTCTTTTGGGGATAAGCTTTATCAATCGGGATCTGGGCCAAAAATGGA
>Ga0105104_10004189_pt1 | contig 10064 bp, 9 predicted proteins | sample PPLLaktember2015_3_FD_87034 | JGI IMG/M metagenome (GOLD analysis project Ga0105104, IMG submission 87034) | Freshwater sediment microbial communities from Prairie Pothole Lake near Jamestown, North Dakota, USA - PPLs Lake P7 Core (6) Depth... | ecosystem: Environmental > Aquatic > Freshwater >... | reverse complement strand
TCCACGTTATCCGCGTTCATCCGCGTTATCCGCGGGCCATGACCACGCGGTCACAGCAACCAGCCCAGTCACTTGCCCGCCGCCGAGATCCAGCCTGACGCGCGGTGCCGAGATGTGTATAAAGTGCAGGGGCAGAAGGACTCTTAGACGCCTCGGCACGAGACGAAGCCGGTCGCTGATTCACTTGCGCGCTTGGACGAGCCTCTTCAGCTCCTCGGCGAAGTTCACGACCACGACGATTTGGGTGGAGATGGAGTCCTGGTCCAGATCGCGGACCATGAGGAAGCGCTGGCCGTCGGCCGAGACGTCATAGCTGGCCTCGGTGGTGCCCGGTGGGCCGCAGGAAGAGCCCATGCCGTGGGAGTAATGGCCCTCCCAAAGAACCTGAGGCTTGGACGCCCGGAAAGTGGGCGCGGTGCTCACAGCGACCGCCATCATCTTGTCGCCGTTCCGGTAAAAGAGCTCCTTGCCGTCGCGGCGCCAGATCGGGTCGGTGCCGCCTTCCGAGGAAACCTTGATCTTGGGGCCGGGACCCGGCCACGGCTGCACGAAGACCTCGTTCTGCCTCGACTCGTTGGTGCAATAGGCGACCCACTTGCCGTCCGGCGAGAACCTGGCCGAGGCCTCATTGAACCTCGACTTCACGAAGGGGCGTGGCTTGCGGTCGCCGTGCAGCGGCAGCATCCAGACGTCCGATGCGCCGCCGGCCACGTCCATCTGATTGTACGCGACATAGCGCATATCCGGGGAGAAGGAGACGACGCTCTGCCGCTGCCCGATGCTGGTCAGGCGCTCTTCGGGGCCGCTCCGGTCGGCGGGCATCCACCACATGCTCATGACTCCGGCTTTCCAGGAGCGGAAAGCAATTCGCTTCCCGTCCGGCGTCCAGACGGGCGCATGGCTCACGCCGTCGGTAGTTATCTTCGTCGTGATGTCGCGATCGGGATCATAGGTATACAGGTCATGGTTCATGCCCTCGATTTCGTATGCGAGTTGTTTGCCGTCGGGTGAGATGCGCGGGAACACGTAGGAGCGCGGCGGAAAGCCGAGCGGGGTCTCCCTGCCCTGGCGATCGACCCACAACAGCGTCCGTTCCCCGCCCACGGCCTGGCCTGCGGCGTACGCCAGTGCTCCTTTGCGAGAGATGTCGAAATAAGCGGAACCCGAATTCGTGCTCATCAAAACTCCGTCGACGACCTTGACCGGCGAGCCGGTGACCTCGAGGCCCCCGGCGTCGAAAGGAACCGCGTACAGGCTGCCCCCACGGGCGTACACGATGTGGCCGGAAGCCGAATAACGCGCGCCGAAGCCTCCCTGGATCAGAGTCTGGCGTTTTCGGGTCTGGAGCGTGAAAGCATCGATGCGAGCATCGTCGAACGAATCGACACCGCCTTGGGAGACGGTGAAAATGATGGCCTTGCCTCCAGGCAGCATCTGGGCGTGGCGGTGGGTACGCTCCTGTTTCTCGAGGTCAAGGGTCGTGACCGGTTCCGATTTGCCGCCGGAATCCGGTGTCCGGACGATCGGACCGAAGTAGCCGTCGGTCCAGTAATAGTAATTGTCACTGGCCCAATCACCTCGTATAGCTATGTCGGCAGTGGCGAACAAAACAGGCGCACCGCCGCTCAATGCCACTTTTTTCAGGACCTGGTGCGGAACGTCCCACACAATCAAGTGACTTCCATCAGGTGAAAAAACCGGAACGCCCATGCCCGGCGCGTTTTCGAGTGACTTACCCTCCAGCTCATCCAGGCGCCGGAGAAACGTGCTCCAAGCACCGATGGCGCTACTGCGAGCGACAACCTGCAGATTCTGCAGTGCGGCGCCAAGAGTGCCGCCATCGGGAGAAAACATCAAGGTTGGATACCAGCTCGTCCGGATGCCCTTGCCTTCCGGGACATTGAAGCTGAAGCGCACCACCCGAGGGGGTACTTCGGCCGCCGCCTGGAGCCAGACCCAAAGCCCGACGGCCGAAAGCCCCAGAAGGACACCAGCCAGAGCCGCTGCCACCACGTTTCGGCGCCCCGCCGACTGGACGACCGAAGCGACCGGGACCCGGCCCGCCAACGTGTCTTCCAATTCGATCCGCGCGTCACCGATGGCCCGCAGCCGGCAGTGTGGGTTCTTTTCAAGGCAGCGCCGCAACAAACACTGGACGTTTTCGCTGACCCCCTCCGGAAGCAACCCCCACTCCGGCGCCCGCTCCACGATTCCCGCCAGCACCTCGGTGATCGTCTCTCCGGCGAACGCCCGTTTTCCGGTCAGCATTTCGTAGAGCACGCAGCCGAAGGACCAGATGTCGGTGCGCGTATCGAGCGGCCTGCCACAGGCCTGCTCCGGGCTCATGTACGGGGCCGTCCCCAGGACCATCCCTTTCCGGGTTGTGCCGCTCCCTTCCGCCAGCGACAGGCTGAGATCCGAGGCTGGTGCGGCCTCGAGTGCCTTCGCCAGACCAAAGTCGAGAACCTTGACCTTGCCCTCCTCCGTCACCTTGATGTTCCCGGGCTTCAGATCGCGATGAATGATCCCTTTTTCGTGCGCGGCCTCCAGCGCTTCGGCGATTTGGGCGGCCAGGGCGATGGCCTCGCGCACCGGCAGGGGCCCGCGCTCGAGCCGTTCCTGGAGCGTCTTGCCCGGCACATATTCCATCACCAGAAAGCAAATGCCGTCCGATTCCTCCAGGTCGTGGATGGCGGCTATATTGGCGTGGTTGAGAGAGGCCAGCAGGCGCGCCTCGCGCCTGAAGCGGGCCATGCGCTCCCCTTCGCGTGAGAGCTCTTCGCGAATCACTTTTAGGGCAACCGATCGCCCTAGCTTCGTGTCGGTGGCCTCGTAGACGACTCCCATCCCGCCGGCGCCGATCTTGGCCGTAATTCGATACTGGAGCAGGGTGCGACCGGTCAGGTCGGTGTCAGTTGCCCCGTTCTGATCCTGGGCCAGAGCCCGGGCGGCCTCCTCCAGGGCGGGCAACTCGAGGAACCCTCCCGCCTGAGACTCTCGGGCCAGCAGCGACTCGACCTCCCGCCGCAGCGACTCGTCCTCGCCGCACGCCTCCCGGACGAAGCCACCCCTCCGTCCCGGCTCCAGCTCCAGCGCGGTGTCACAAATCCGCTTGATCCGCCCCCATCGTTCCGGGTTCACGCTTCCCTCCCTCGGTTGGCCGCTTCAAGAGCCAGAACCTAGCCAAATCGTGCGGGCCGCGAACTGATGATTTGGTCTGAGTATACACCCCGTTCTGCGCCCCGTTTCCACTGGAGTCTTTGCGAGCGCCTTTCTTAATTTGGAAACCGCCGGAGAATCGCCCCCTGGCAGAAGGCGAGGCGCCACCACGCTCGTTACCCAACCCTGACCCGGTTCCCGCCTTAGGGTTCGAGGCCGGCGAAACGCCGCCTCGAAAGGAGCCGGGTCAATGCCACGCCTACCGATTCTGCACCTTACAGTCCCGACGGGTCTCGGCACTGTACTGTTTCTTTTCAACCTTTATGCTGCACCACGTCTGTACACGACTGTTATCGAGAAGGCGCCGTTGCGGGGAAGAGACTTCGAGAGTGAGCAAGCCTTCATCCCTTTCAAGGGACTGCCACGTGAAGAGCGTTACTGTGAGACGTTGGCGCACGAGTTGGCTCACGCCCGCCAGTCGGTCACGGACCCCGGATTCCTCCCGATGAGGGACAGACTAAAAAGCATGAACGATCAGGTTCTCAGGCTTCAATCACTGCGGCTCGTCTCGGCAAACCGGCAGTCGGTCAAAAAAGAGATGCAGGCAATTGCGGACCAGATCAAGGTCTTGACCACAAGTATCGAAGGCCCTGCCATCGCGGTCGAACGTGCAGTCTGGCGCGAATTGAGTGAGCGATAGTCGGGCGTGGAGCGGCAATGGCCGCAAGATTTGTTTCAACGGCGAGCCCGACAAAAGACGGCAGCGGTTTGTGGCCGACGTGAGCCGGCTGATGGAAAGGGTGCAGACCTAATCCGGCTCAGGCTGAAGCCGGCATTCATCACTTCTGCTCCTGGATCAGCCTTTTCAGCTCCTGGGCGAAGTTCACGACCACGACGATCCGGGTGGAGACGGCATCCTGGTCGAGGTCCTGGACCATCAGAAAGCGCTGACCGTCGCTGGTCACGTCGTAGTTGGCCTCGGTTGCGCCCGGGGGGCCACAGGAGGAGCTCATCCCGTGGGAGTAGTGGCCTTCCCAAAGCAACCGCGGCTTGGACGCTTTGAAAGTAAGCTGTGTGGTCACAGCAACCACCATGATCTTGTCGCCGCAGCGGTAAAAAAGTTCTTTGCCGTCTCGACGCCAGATGGGATCGGTGCCGCCTTCGGAAGAAACCTGGATCTTAGGACCGGGACCGGGCCAGGATTGGACTAAGACCTCAAACCGGCGCGACTCATTACTGCAATAAGCGACCCACCTGCCATCCGGCGAAAATCGGGCGGAGCCTTCATGAAACCTGGTTTTGACGAAGGGCTGCGGCGTACGCTCACCCTGCATCGGCAGCATCCAGGCGTCGAATCCCGCACCGCCTGCGTCCCACTGATTGAATGCGACGTAGCGCATGTCCGGGGAGAAGGAGACCAGGCTCTGCCGCTCGCCGATCGTGGTGAGGCGCTCTTCCGGACCGCTCCGGTCGGAGGGCATCCACCACATGCTCATGACTGCAGCTTTCCAGGAGCGGAAAGCAATGCGTTTCCCGTCCGGCGTCCAGACGGGCGCATGGCTCACCCCGTCCGTCGTCATCCTGGTCGTGACATCGCGCTCCGGGTCATAAGTGTACAAGTCGTGATTCACGCCCTCGATCTCAAAGGCGATTTGGGTGCCGTCGGGCGAGATGCGCGGAAACAGGTACGAGCGCGGGGGAAAGCCCAACGGGCTGGCCTTGCCCTGGCGGTCGACCCACACCAGCGTCCGTTCCCCGCCCTCTGCCTTTCCTTCGGCATAGGCAAGGCTCCCGGTTCGGGAAATGTCGAAATAGGCGGCGCCGGAGTTGGTACTCATGAAAACACCGTCTACGACCCTGACCGCCGAGCCAGTGATCTCGAGGGTCTCTGCGTCGAAGGGGACCGCGTACAAGCCCCCGCCGCGAGCATAAACGAGGTGGCCGGATGGAGAGTAGCGTGGGAAGAAGCCACCTTCTACCAGAGTCTTCCGTTTCCTGGTGTGGAGCGTGAAAGCGTCGATCCGGGCGTCGTCAAAGGAGTCGATGCCGCCGTGGGAGACGGTGAAGATGATCGCCTTGCCGTCGGGCAGCATCTGGGGGTGGCGGTGAGTGCGCTCCTGTTTCTCGAGGTCGAGCTCCGTGACCGGTTCCGCCTTGCCGCCTGAAGCCGGCGTCCGGATGATAGGGCCGAAGTATCCGTCGGTCCAGTAGTAGTAATTGTCGGGGGCCCAATCCCCCCTGATAGCGAAGTCGGCATTGGCGAACAATACCGGCGCACCACCGCTCAAAGCGACTTTTCTCAGCGCCTGATGCGGGATGTCCCACAGAAGGAGATAGCGCCCATCGGGTGAGAAAACCGGAAAGCCCATATCAGCGAGACTGCCGATCGGCGTGGCTTCGAGCTCGTCCAACCGTCGGAGAACCGTGACCATGCCGCCAAAGGCGCCTTGCGAATTCGCAAGAGTGCCGCCATCCGGGGAAAAGACAAGAGCCGGATTAAAGGTCGCTCTTATGACCTGGCCCTGTGGGAGATCCAGGCTGAAACGAACCACCTGAGGTGGAGGCACGGACCGAGCCCGCCTCCACACCCAGAGACCGGCGGCCGAGACCCCCAGAAGGAGCCCGGCCAGCGCCGCCGCCGCGATCGCTCGGCGTCGCGCGGGCGTGACCGCCGAAGCGGCCGGGGACCGGCCCGCCAGCGTGTCTTCCAGCTCGATCCGAGCGTCGCCGATACTGCGGAGCCGGCAGTGGGGGTTTTTCTCGAGGCAACGCCGTAACAGGCACTGGAGGTTACCGCTTACCCCCCTGGGCAGGAGGCCCCAATCCGGTTCGCCTTCCACGATTCTGGCCAGCACCTCGGTTGTCGTCTCTCCGGCGAACGCTCGCTTCCCGGTCAGCATTTCGTAGAGCACGCAGCCAAAGGACCAGATGTCGGCGCGCGTATCGAGCGACTTGCTGCACACTTGCTCAGGGCTCAGGTACGGAGCGCTCCCCAGCGCGATCCCCGTCGCCCCGGCCCCCTCGCTTGGTGACAAGCTGAGGTCCGAGGCGGGTGCGGGATCGAGCGCCCTGGCCTGGTCGGAGTCGAGCACCGTGACCTTGCCCTCCCCGCTGACTTTGATGTTTCCAGGCCGCAGATCGCGATGAATGACCCCTCGTTCGTGCGCGGCCTCCAGCGCTCGAGCGATTTGGGCGGCTAGGGCGATGGCCTCACGCACCGGGAGGGGCCCGCGCGAGAGGCGTTTCTGGAGCGTCCGTTCCGGGTTCATGCCTTCCCTCCCGCGCTCAGCCGCTGTAACAGCCAGAGCTTGGCCAACTTCCAGTCGCGCTTGACGGTCTCGCGCGAAACCTGGAGCACCCCCGCCGTCTCATCTTCGCTCATCCCTCCGAAAAATCGCAGCTCCACTACCCTGGCTTTTCTCGGGTCGAATTCCGCCAGGGCGGTCAGAGCCTGGTCGATCGCGATCATGTCCACGCCCGCTTCAGGAGAGGGCAGAAGCGCCGGGTCAATCGACACCTTTTGCGCCTCTCCTCCGCGCTTCTGATAACTGCGCGATCGTGCGAAGTCGACCAGGATGCGACGCATGAAAGTGGCGGCGACGGCAAAAAAGTGGGTCCGGTCCTGCCAGTCGATGCGCTTCAGATCCACCAGGCGCAGGTAGGCTTCGTTGACGAGGGCGGTGGTTTGCAGCGTGGCGCCCGCCCGCTCGTGGACCATGTAGCGATGGGCCCGCCGGTGCAGCTCGTCGTAGACCACGGGCATCAGCTTGTCCAGCGCGGCTTTATCGCCTCCGGAGCAAGCACGCAGCAATAAAGAGACCTCGTGCGGGGAGGACCGCTCCATTGAGACCCCCTTTCGTGCAGGCCTTAACTCGAAATTTGGACTCAGTATACACCCCGTCCCGCGCCCCTTTTCTCGCCTTTCGCTGCGCTTCCTGACTCCTTGAGCATGTTGGAAATACCCTCAGTTTTTGTCGTCCTGACGTTACCCAACCGTAACCGAGTTCTCGCCTCAGGGGTCAGGGGCGGCAAAAGCGCCGCCTCGAAAGGAGCAACCCCATGGCAAACCAATCGATTCTCCGTGCGGCAGGCGTGGTTTTCACACGCTTCACGCTGTTCGTTTTCGTTCTTTCCGTTTTCGAAGGACAGATGATCTCGGCTCAATCCAGAGTGCCGTTCGAAAAGAGCAACGGGATGGCGGTCGTCCCGGTCTTGATTAACGGCCAAGGGCCGTTTCGCTTCGTTCTGGACACCGGCTCGAGCGCCTGCCTAATTGACGAATCACTGGCCCAGGAGCTGAAGCTTCAGAGCAGCTCGAAAACCAGGATGATGTCCGCGGCGGGCATTTCCGAGGTTCCGGTCTATGGGCTCGGCAACCTGAAGCTTGGGGGCGTCGAAGCGTTGAACGTTCACGCCGTGTCTGTCCCGCGCAACAGCGAGGTGTTGACCAGCCGAAAAGCGCGCGGCTTTTTGGGGCTTTCCTTCCTGGCCCGTTTCAATTTCCTGCTCAACTATAAGGACCAGTCGATCACCTTTGAGCCCGAAGTAACGGAGGCATCGGCCAGCGAGGCGGTCTACTCCGTGGATCGCTCCCAGGGAGTGTACGTCGTTCTTGTGCCGGTGGGAAAGGAGTTCGCCCGGTTCGTCCTCGATTCCGGCGCGGACGACATCATGCTGTTCAACACCACGCATTTCCCCTATGTCCGGGCCATCTCCACCTCGGTGGTCCGTACGGCCTTCGGCGAGCGCCATGTCATCCGGGCGGAGATTTCGGGGCTGAGGATCGGCAAGCGAACCCTGAACAAGGAAAAGGTCACGATTTTAACCGGTCAGGGACCTGAGGGTTGCGATGGTCTGCTTCCGGCCAAAATGTTTTCGTCTCTGTACTTTGACAACCGAGGTGACCGCTTGATGGTGAACCCCGAATCGCGGTGAACAACCGATAGGTCACCGTTTATTCTCCGATCTCTCCGCCGCAGTCAGTCTTGGGCTGCCAGCCTCTTCAGGCGCTCAATAATTCCTTGCTTCACGGAGGTGTGAACGGCTTGCGGAAAGTCCGCAGGCAACTCATCGCCGATTTTCCCAAGCGTGTATTTGGCCGTATCAGCGATCTCCGCCAAAGTCTCATTGAATGTCATAGAGCGGTGTCATGTGGTGAGTGCCACGCACGCCGAGGAAAATGCTGAAGTTCTTTGCGTGTCCGTCGGTTGCGCCTATCATCCAGAAGAATATCTGAGCTCTGAGCAGCGTCCTCAAATCTTTGACCGGATCGTCACTGCCCTTCAGGAGATTGAAAAGCCTGACAATGTCGGGCCCACCGTCGCTCTGGTATTTCTGCGAGGGCGGCACTGAGAGGGCTTGGCAGCAATCCTCCTGCGGTAGGCGCAAAAGCTCGACCCTCTGGTCTGCCCCCAGTGAATGTCCCGGTCACCTGCGCGGGGCAGAAGGTCAACCCCGGCGACATCATTACGGCCGACGAGGACGGTGTTGTGGTCGTCCCGCGCGACAAAGCCGCGGAGATCTTGAAGAAGGCGCAAGAGCTGGATTTCCAGGAACGCTCAACCTACCCGTTCATCGAGCAGGTCAAGTCGCTGAAGCAAGCAGTCGCGAAGTTTGGACGGCTCTGATTCCAACGACACCAAGGACCTCAAGGACCGCAGGGACGTCAACAAGGGCCCATACTCCCTGAGGTCCTTGGTGTCCTTCTTGAAAGGAGGGAACAATGCTCAGTCGAAGATCTTTTGTGCGGGGATTGGGGGCGGGGGTAGCCGGGCTTTTGAGCCTTCGCGGGTTGGCCGCCGCCTTGCAGACATCTACCTCGCCTTACAGGAGACCGAAGCTGCGGATTACCGATGTGCAGACGGTATTCGTCCGAGCGTTACACGTCCGCATCACGACCGATCAGGGAATTTTCGGGGATGGCGAGGGGGTGGATGCCGTCAGTGGTCCGGGACCCGGCTCGTTTCGACAGGGTCAATTGGACGGCAAACAACGCCGAAATCGACCACATGGTGGACAAGGTGGCATTCATGCGGGAATCACTTCCACCACATATCGAGCTGGCCGTCGACATGCATGGGCGCTATGACCTCGGGACGGCGAAAAGGATGGCCCATTGCTGGAACCCTTCCGGCTCCTTTGGCTGGAAGAACCAGTGCCTCCGGAAAACGTCGATGCCATGCGCGATGTTCGAGAGTCCTGCCACGTTCCCATCTGCGCCGGGGAGAACCTCTTTCTGAGGCACGGATTCCGGGAGCTTCTGGAAAAACGCGCGGTCGACATCATCATGCCCGACATTCAGAAGTGCGGCGGGCTAGGCGAGGCCCGCAAGATCGCCGACATGGCTCACACCTATCATGTCCCCATGGCTCCCCACTGCCAGGCCTCGCCGATTGGAACCATGGCGTCCTGTCATGTCATGGCCGCCATCCCGAACGCCCTGGTCCTCGAATGACACTGGGGACACCCGGCTCAGCGGATGCAGCAGTGGAAGATTTACGTAAAAGAGGGCGAAATCATCGAGAAGGGCTATGTCACCGTCCCGGATCGTCCTGGGATAGGGCTCGAGCTGAACGAGGAAGCTGTGAAGAAAATGCTCAGACCCGGCGCAACCCGGTTTACAGGGCAAACCTCGTGAATATCGAATAGTCCAGTGAAGGAATCTCGAATGTCGAAGGATAGACGAGTCGTCCAGTACTGCGGGCTCTTTTCCTTCGCCATTCGTTATGCGTTATTCGATATTCACCCTTTGGTTCGTGGATCATCTGTTGAGAATCGAGGCAACAATGAACAGATGAACCGAACGATCAACTACAAGAGCTATGATGATCTGACGATCCAGAACCTGCCCTTCAAGGCAGACGGCTCGATCAACAACATCAACGGTGTCGGCACCATCAACGGTA
>Ga0105104_10004188_pt1 | contig 10067 bp, 3 predicted proteins | sample PPLLaktember2015_3_FD_87034 | JGI IMG/M metagenome (GOLD analysis project Ga0105104, IMG submission 87034) | Freshwater sediment microbial communities from Prairie Pothole Lake near Jamestown, North Dakota, USA - PPLs Lake P7 Core (6) Depth... | ecosystem: Environmental > Aquatic > Freshwater >... | reverse complement strand
GCGCTGAGGATTACGCCTCTGACATCGTTGACACAAGGACGTAAGGACCCTCAAACGGAATTCCCAGTTGCCCGTGACTAGGGGTTCTTAGCTCAGAGTTTCAGAATCTGGCAGTCGAAAAGGCAAGGCGCTGATTCCCGAAGAAAATAGCTTGACAGGCGTATATGATATCGATACCATACGCATCAACCAATCGAACTTGACGCGAAATTGAGGGAGGGGACAATGTCTCAGTTACTCGAAAAAGGCGCGTTTTCCCGGCCAGCTTGGTTCTTAATCCTGGGCACTATCGTGCTCGCTTCGACGTTCGGGCTCCAAGGACAGTCTGTCACGGGCAGCATCTCCGGGGCCGTCAAAGACCCGGCGCGCCTGGCCATACCCGGCGCCACGGTCGTTCTTCTTCATGCATCAACCGGAGTCAAGCGGGAAGGGCTTACGGACGAAGAAGGCCGGTTTCACTTCGGGAGCGTCCCTTCCGGAGAGTACCACGTGATTGCCGAGATGCCGGGTTTCAGGCGGATTGAGAAAAGGTCGGTGAACCTGACGGCCGCTGAAACTCTTTCGGTCGGGGACCTGGTCCTGGAAGTCGGTGAGCTGAGCCAGACTGTCGAGGTGCATGCCGAGGGCGCCAGGGTGGAGACGGAAACCGGTCAGCGGACTGGCGTCTTGACCGGCCGGCAGTTGGAGCATCTGACCACGCGCGGTCGAAACCTCATGTCGATGCTGCAGCTCCTCCCCGGTGTTGTAGACCGGGATGACCCGGACAGGTTGCAGCATAACTGGGACATATCAATTAACGGCGGCCGGCGCAACACGAACAACGTTTCCATAGACGGGGTCAGCGTGAACGCGGTCGGGAATAACTTCAACGCCATTGCCGTCCCCAGCATGGACGCGGTGGACGAAGTGACGGCCCTGCTCAGCAACTACTCGGCCGAATACGGGCGGCTTTCCGGCGGCAATGTTCACTACATCCAGAGGTCGGGGTCCAGGGACTTCCATGGACTGTTGTCGTACTTCAAGCGTCACGAGCAATTCAACGCTAACAACTTCATAAGCAACCGCCTGGGTCAGCCCAAGGCGCGCTATCGTTTCAACACCTGGACATATAACATCGGGGGGCCTGTTTACCTGCCCGGCGTGTTTAATCGGGAGAAAGACAAGCTCTTCTTCTTCTGGTGCCAGGAATTCTGGCCAGTCACATCGGCGACGGCGGTGCAGCAACGCACGATGCCGACGGAACTGGAACGCCGAGGTGATTTCTCTCAGTCGCTGGATGTGAACGGCAAGCCTATTTCCATTCGCGACCACCTGACGGGTCAGCCTTTCCCGAACAACGTCATACCGGCCAATCGGATCGATCAGAACGGCCAAGCGCTCCTGAAGGTGTTTCCGCTTCCGAACTTTCCTGACCGCAGTATCTCAAAGGGAAGCTACAACTACATTTTCCAGGATGAGGTCAGAAGCCCGCACCGGACCGAGACATTGAAGCTGGACTATCACCCCAACTCGAAGAACATCATTTCATTTAGCTTGACTCACCATCTGAGAAGAGATACCTCCAAGTTGCAGAACATAGCGAATCTCAATTTCGATTGGTTTGAGGTCACTTCCAATAACGACGGCTATGTCCCGACCGCCCGTTACCAGCATATCCTCAGTCCGACGATGGTCAGCGAGACCACCGTGAGCTACACGATTCGCCCCTGGGATCACCTGATTGCCGACAACGTTATCGAAAGTCTCCGTCGGGATGTCCTGGGAATGACCCTTCAACAATCCCATCCCGAGACGAATCCGCTCAATCTGCTTCCGGAGGCCCGTTTCACCGGAGTGCCGAACGCCGGGCGCATTGCCCTGGATGGGCGGTTTCCGTTGACAGGCACGCACAGGACTTTTGTTCTGGCGAATAACCTGAGCAAGGTCTGGTCCAGCCATTCGTTTAAGACGGGCATCTACATCGACCGGCTTTGGAATGAGAATCAGTTCTCGGGGCCCAATTTCGGGGAATTCGACTTCATCTACAACGTCAACAATCCCCTCGATACCGGATACGCTTATTCGAACGCCATCCTCGGCGTTTTCAACACCTATTCGGAGACCACCGCCCGTCCTACTCCCTTGACAGTCCAAAGCAATATTGAATGGTTTGTGCAGGATGGCTGGAAGGCAACGCCGCGACTTACCCTCGACTTGGGTCTCCGGTTCTGCTGGCTGCCCCATGCTTTTGCGGAGGGCAATGGAGTCGCCGGATTCCTCGAGAGCGCATTTGATCGATCAAAGGAGGTCCTTCTGCTCGAACCGGCAAAGGTGGGCGGCAAGCGGGTCGCTCGCCACCCGGTAACGGGCCAGACCTACCCCGTTAACCTGATCGGCGCCATAGCCCCCGGTACCGGAGATCCCGCGAATGGAATGGTGTCAGCCACCGACCCCGGGATAACCAACTCCCTGATGGAAGACAGGGGTATCCAATGGGCGCCGCGCCTCGGCTTTGCCTATGACGTCTTTGGCAGCGGTAAGACCGTACTCCGAGGCGGTTTCGGAATCTTCTACAACAGGATGTCACAGGGGCAGGTTCTTACCCCGTTCACATCTCAACCGCCGCTCGTCTTCACGCCACAGATCTACTTCGGCACAATCTCGAGCCTTCTGACCTCTTCGGAGCTGTTGTTCCCGAGTAACGCTTTTGGACTGGATCCGAGCGCGAAGATACCGACCGTCATGAACTACAGTCTCGGCTTCCAGCAAAACGTAGGATTTGGAACCGTGATAGATGTGTCCTACGTGGGCTCGCTGGGCCGGCACCTGCTTTGGGGACGCGACCTGAATACGACTCCGCTCGGCGCCAACTTCGACCCGGCCAATCTCGATCAGACGACCGGTAAGGTTTTGCCTGTTGCGTTCCTGCGCCCGTTCAAGGGCTATAACAGCGTTATCATCCGGGAACCGGGAAGCTCGTCCAACTACCATTCGTTGCAGGTGACCGCCAACCGTCGCTTCGCCCGAAGCCTGGAATTTGGCGTGGCCTGGACCTGGTCTAAGGCCATGGACTACAACACCGATGATGCGACTGCAGTCAGCACCCTCGTTCCGGTTCGCATTTGGAACTATGGCCTTAGCGATTACGATCGGACCCACGTTCTTAGGGCCAACTGGATCTGGGACGTGCCAAGTGTTCCCTGGCGCAGCCGGGTTTTTGATCCGGTGCTGAAGAACTGGCAGGTTTCGGGTGTGGCCAGCTTTATGTCTGGAGCGCCTCTGTTACCCGGATGGAGCGCGATGACCGCGACTGACACAACTGGCTCCACGCACACGGCGCGGGTGGTCGTTACCGGTGACCCGACACTTCCGAAGGACCAACGGACCTTCGAGAGGTATTTCCGGACCGAGGTCTTTCAGATGCCGCAGGCAGGGACATTTGGCAATGCCGCGCGCAGTGTCATGAGAGGGCCGGGCATCAACAACTGGGAAATCGCCCTTTTCAAGAACTTTCCAGTGCGGGAGACAATGCGACTTCAGTTCCGTTGCGAGCTTTACAACGCTTTCAACCACACTCAGTTTTCCGCTTTGGACAGTGCCGCGAGATTCGATCCGAAAACTGGGCAACAGATGAGCCAGAGTTTCGGGCAGGTTAATGGCGTGAGAAACCCGAGAACCATGCAGTTCGCCCTAAGGTTCCACTTCTGAGGCCTGTCCGGAGAGCAGAACCGCCAGTTCGTCATCTCACAATCAATGTTCGGCCCGATCTTCCCGAACGATATCACGCCGCAACTTTGCGGCATTTGGAGGAATTCATGAGAGCCCAGCGCAACGTCCTTATTGCTTTTCTCCTGCTTTTCCCGACCCTCTTGCTCGGGCAGTCGACGAGCCAGCAGATCTCCGGCTTTGTCACTGATCCGAGTGGCGCGTTTATGCCCGGCGTCGAGGTGACCGCCAGGCAGCTCGCTACCGGTTTCACGCGTTCGGCTCTGACTAACGACACCGGTTACTACGTGATTCTAAACGTCCCCATCGGCGATTACGACATCGCGGCGGAGATGCCAGGATTCAGCCGGTCGGTGAAATCGGGTGTTAAGGTGACGGTCAACGCCAAGCTGACTGTTACAATCCCTTTGAAAATCGGCGAAGTGTCGCAGTCGGTCACCGTGATGTCAGATGCCGCGATGGTGGAGGCTACCACCGGCGAAATCGGGCGGCTGGTCGCCGGAGAGCAGGTCAGTCGGCTTCAACTGAACGGCCGGAATTTCGCACAGTTGCTCGCCCTCTTACCAGGCGTTTCTTCCAACGCCCGCAGCAGCTTCGAGCTGTTCGGCCGTAACGGCTCGGTCATGAATTCCCAGAGTGTGAATGGGGGTCGACCCTACAACCAATCCTGGAACGTCGACGGGGCGGATAACAAGGACAACGGCGGCGGCGGCAACAACTTCGTCAATGTGAATCCCGACGCCATCGCCGAATTCAGGGTGCTCACCTCGAACTACGGCGCTGAATACGGGCAAAACGGCGGCGCCGTCGTTAATCTCGCCCTCAAGAGCGGCTCGAACAACTTCCACGGCCTGCTTTACGAGTTTGTCAGGAACGACGCCTTCGATGCCCGGGCATTCAACACCCTGCGCAAGCAGAAGCTCCGCTACAACAACTTCGGGGGCAACCTGGCCGGCCCGCTCGTGAAGGATAAGCTGTTCTTCTTCGGGGCCTTGGACTTCAGGGCCCTTCGCGGGGAAGCGACGCAAACGTTGACGGTCCCGACCATGGCCCAGCGCGGGGGTGATTTCTCGGCCCTCGCTCAGTCCAAGTGGCCGAAGGATCCGTTGACGGGTAAAGCCTTCCCCGGCGGGGTCATTCCCGCAACACGCTTCAGCCCCAACGCGAAACGGCTGATCGACAACTACCCCGAACCAAATTTCTCGGGCTCGGGAGGCAATTTCGTTTTCCAGTCCCCGAGACCCCAGGACACGAATCAACACATCCTGAAACTCGACTACAACCTGAGCGAGAAACACCAACTCGCGGTTCATTACATGGCGGATGCTTACGGCTCCTTGGAGAATTCGGACGCCCTGATCACTTTGGACCGGAACACGGCGGGAAGTAACATCAGCGCGAGATGGACCTGGGCCATTGACGGCTCCACCGTCAACACGTTCCAGTCGACCGTCTCCGGCAACGCGATTGCGCAGGTGGGCTTCAAGCCCAACCCCGTTTTCATCTCCGACTTCACACGTGCCGGGCAGGGTATTGATTATCCGATGCTCTTTAACGCGAGCGACGCCATCCCTTCCATCACCATCACAGGCTTCGCGGCGCTCACCGCACGTCCCATCGAATTTCAGAACTTCAACCGCCTCTTCTCCTGGAAGGACGATTTTTCCAAGCTGGTGGGGAAGCATAACTTCAAGTTCGGCGCCTTGGTACAACGCAGCCGCAAAAACCAGGACAACCCGCCCACCATCAACGGTAGTTTCGCCTTCAGTTCCGGGACGGCGCTCCACTCGGGAAATGCCTTGGCTGATGCCCTGCTCGGCAACTTCTACACCTACAACGAGGGCGGGTTAGGGAGCGAAGGGTGGTTCCGCTTCACCCAAGCCGAGCTCTATGCCGGCGACAACTGGAAGATTGTTCCCAGGCTCTCAGTCGATCTTGGGGCGCGCTTCGCGCTCATGCAGCCCCAGTACGCGGCTCTGAACAACGCCGTCGTTTTCTCGCCTCGCTTCTACGATCCCTCCAAAGCCCCGATTGTTTCCCCGACGGACGGACAGATTACGCCCGACAGCGGCGACCCGACGAACGGTCTGGCGGTCGGTGGGAGCGAGTTCCCGGAGGCCGCGTACCAGCGGAATCCGAACCTCAAGGATCTGGTTTATCAGAGTCTGTTCCGCGGACTCCCGAAGGAGATCACTCATTACGACACGGGCACATTCGGGCCTCGCATCGGCTTTGCGCTGGATCTGACTGGCCGACAGCAGACGGTCCTGCGGGGCGGTTACGGGATGTTCTTCGAACGAATCCACGGCAATTTTATCTTCACCAAAGTCAACAACCCGCCGTTCATCAGCGGGGGCATGATTTACAGTGGGAAGGTGGACGATCCGGCGGGCGGAACAAAGAGAGAGTTTCCTGCCCCGGTCACCTCCTTCGACCCGGGCGCAAAGGTTCCGACTATTCAGAACTGGAGCCTGAACCTGCAGCAGAAGCTGATGGCGGATATGATGATTGATCTTGCCTACGTGGGCAGCAACGGATACAACCAGTACCGGGGTCTGAACCTCAACCAACTGCCCGCCGGCACGGTCCAGAAAAATAAAGGTGTCAACGTCAACGCATTACGGCCTTATCCAGGCTACGCGGACATCACGCAGTCCCTCACGAACGCTAACTCCAACTACCACTCGATGCAGCTGCAGGTGAGGAAAGACTTCAGCGGAGGGGGGCTGGTCAACCTGGCCTACACGTGGTCGAAGTCGATTACGGACTCAAGCGGGTGGAACGATCAGGCAATGGACAGCTACAATCCCGCGCTCGACCGTTCGCTCACCGCCTTCGACCGCCGGCACATTTTAGTCCTCAGCTACGTTTATCCGCTGCCCTTCTGGCAGCAGCAGAGTAGCTGGTACAAAAAGGCTCTCGGTGGGTGGCAGGTATCAGGCATCACAACCCTGCAAACCGGGTTGCCGATCAACGTGCGAGTCCAGGGAGACGTGGCCGGAACGGGAGTGACGGGGCAGCAGCGACCCAACCAGGTTGGCGACTGGAGACTTAAGGACAGCGAGAGAACGATCACCCGCTGGTTCAACACCAGTGCCTTCGAAAACCCGGCGGCCGGCACGTTCGGGAATGTCGGGCGCAATGCGATCACCGGTCCCGGGACGAACAACTGGGATCTTTCACTGCAGAAATTGATCGCCGTGAACGAGAAGGTCAAAACCGAGGTGCGGATCGAAATCTACAACCTGCCGAATCACTTGTCCTACTATGCGATCGGCAGCACCCTCGGATCCGCGAGCTTCGGGCAGGTGACCCAGGCGGGTGACCCGAGAATTTTGCAGTTCTGTGTGCGCCTGCAGTTCTAGATCATCGGGAGACTGGCTCTTGGCCAAAGGTGCGAATATGGGAGCGAGAATAAGCTGTGTCCTCGTGGTGGCCTTCCTCTGTGCCAGGGGCCCTCTTTCCGCCGCCCCTGGGGCAGACGGCATCGTGAAGCTCGAGTTTGGCCTGAGCGCAGAGAAGGCGCGAGAACATGAGGGCACCGTCACCGCGTCGGAGGGAGAGATCCTTTCCGTCTCCGGTTGGCACTTTCGATCGGCGGACCGGATTGTGGGAAAGAACGGCTGGACTTTTCGCACCCGTCTTTTTGACGACCCGGACGACAGATACAGGGGACAGGACCAGCTGCCCAATGGAGTTAGGGTCCTCCCGAATGGCGTCTTCATAGAACTCCGGGTTCCGGACAGCGCCATACTTCATGTCAAGACCAATTATGGGGAATTTTCCATTCGGGTCGCGGAGCTCAAGGCGGCGGGAAAGCTCCCCTTCCTCGGTGGCGACGCGGCCGCGGTCTATACCCCGGAGGTTCGATCGCTGACTAAAGGAGAGGCCAGCCAGCACGACTTTCCCGCAGTCGCCGCGCGCGATGACAGGTTGTTTGTCAGTTGGGTGACGTTTCACAACGAAGCAAACCTCGTCTACATGGCCGAAAGGACGGGCGACGGATGGAAAGAACACAAGGTCAGCCAATCGTGGGGAGACTACTACGGGACCGCCGTGGCTGCGGATGGCAGCGGCCGGGTTCACGTCGTGTGGAGCGAGTACAAGGCCGATCGATGGCGTCTCGTCTCCCGGTCTCTCGATCTGGCAACGGGGCAATGGGGACGTGAGGCTTACGTCGCTCCCGAGGGCCGCCGCCAGATGTTTCAGAAGATGGCGACCGACTCGCGCGGCGTCCCCTGGGTGACCTGGCAGGAATTCACCGGAAGCAATTTCGATATCTTCGCCGCCAGCCGCACTTCGGGCGGCTGGGCCTCGCCGCTAAAGATCAGCGAATCAGGGGCAAACGACTGGGACCCTGCGCTCGCCACGGCGCCCGACGGGACTGTGTTGGTGGCCTGGGACAGCTACCAGGCAGGCAACTATGATGTGTTCTTACGCTCGATCAGGGAAGGACGCCTGGGACCCGTCATTCACGTCACGCGTTCCGCAAACTACGAGGCGCACCCGACACTGGCTGTAGACCCTCAGAATCGCCTCTGGCTGGCTTGGGAGGAATCAGGCCCGAACTGGGGGAAAGACACGGGAGTCCTGGGGAGTCCTGGCACCCCTCTTCATAAAACTCGTTCCGTCCGCCTGGTCTGTTACCAAAACGGTCGGTTCCTGGAACCCGTCACGCCGCTTGAACGGGCCGTTCCAGGCTGGCTGGGGTCTATGCACGAGTTCCCTCACCTCGTGATCGGGCCCGCTGGAGTCCCGTCCCTCTTCTTTCGACACTACCTCCATCGGGTGCCGACGGTCGAGCACCAGTTGGAGCTGGAGCTTGGATCCCGAGAGAGGAGGCTGCAGCCCTGGTATGACACGGTCCGTCAGATGTGGGACGTCTTCGTTACCGGGTTTGACGGGGCCAACTGGCTGCCGGTCAGACAGCTGCCGGACAGCACGGGGCGCTGTTTCATGCAAGCGGGGTCAGCCCTGTGGGGAGAGCAACTGGTCTACTGCTGGCCGGCCGATGGCCGAACGTACAGTGATCCACACGTCAAGACTTCACAACTCCGGTACGCGATGTTTGATGGCGGCGGGGCCGCGCTCCAGCCCGAGAACATGCGTCCCTTCGACGCCGGGGGAGGCGCTGCAATCCCCGGCACATCTGAAAAACTCGACTTGGAGAGGGTCCGGGCGATTCGGTGGGGCGTGGAACCGACGCTTCGTCTATTCCGCGGTGACTTGCACCGCCACACTGACATTTCAGCGGACGGCATGAAAGATGGAGATATCCTGGACACGTATCGCTATGCACTGGATGCGGCTGCCCTGGATTTTCTGGCGGTAACGGACCACAGCGGGCACGAGCGGATGCATTACTTTAAGTACGACTGGTGGCGCACCCGCCAGATGGCCACTTTCTTTAACAATCCCGGGCATTTCGTGACGTTTTTCGGCTATGAGCGAACGGTGACCTACCCGGGCGGACACCACAACATCATCTCAACGCGCCGGGACCTGGCGCCGTTCCCGATTTCGGACGAAGAGTTCTATGGCCTGGAAAGCAATGGCGACCGCCTCTTTCCGCATCTAAAAGCGAGAGGCGAGATTGCTGTTCCGCACACGACCACGCAGCTGGGTGGAACCGCATGGGTTGAGAACGATCCGCAGGTCGAGCCGGTGGTTGAAGTTTTTCAAGCTTACCGAGGCGCCTACGATGAGCCCAATTCCCCGGCGAAGCCTCGGGACACGTCCAACGCCGATGGATTTGTGTGGAAAGCCTGGGAGAAAGGGTTGCGTTTGGGGGTGATTGCCAGCTCGGACCATCAATCGACTCACCAGTCTCTGGCCTGCGTTTACGCGGCCGATTTCACCGCCGAATCCATTCTCGAGGGTCTGAAGAGGCGACGCACCTTTGCCGCTACCGACAATATCGTCATACGCTTTCAGGCAGTTGATCAGGATGGCCATGCCTTCAAGATGGGCGAGGAGATGCAGATCGAAACGGCGCCGAGACTCGAAGTTGAAATCTACGGGACAGCGCCGATCAAGCGCATTGAGCTGATCAGAAACGGAACCATCATCAATTTGAGAGAACCCGCCGCCACTCATGACGAGTTCGGCTATTGCGATCCAAGCCCTGTCCCAGGAACGTCCTATTATCATCTGCGCGTTGTTCAGGAAGACAAGCAGCTAGCCTGGTCAAGCCCGATTTGGGTGACGCTGAAGAAGTTATCCAGGAAGTGACGCGTTCCCTGGTGCATAATGACGCCGACGACAGGAGAAAGCGATGGATCGCAGATCCTTCTTGCAGCAGTCGGTGAGCACAGTTGGCGCCCTTGCAGCATCGGCGCGAGTTTCGGAGGCGCAGAGTGTTC
>Ga0105104_10004187_pt1 | contig 10069 bp, 7 predicted proteins | sample PPLLaktember2015_3_FD_87034 | JGI IMG/M metagenome (GOLD analysis project Ga0105104, IMG submission 87034) | Freshwater sediment microbial communities from Prairie Pothole Lake near Jamestown, North Dakota, USA - PPLs Lake P7 Core (6) Depth... | ecosystem: Environmental > Aquatic > Freshwater >... | reverse complement strand
CTTCCGCCTCGGGTGCGTAGTACGCGGTGCATTTGTACTGGACCTCGGCCACATCGCTGAGCGTGAGGAACGCATGCCCAAAGCCCGGCGGGACGAGAACCTGTTTCATGTTCTCCCCGGACAACTCCACGCTTACCGATTTCCCGAAGGTCGGCGACCCGACCCTGAGGTCCACCGCCACGTCGAAAATCCGCCCCATGGTGCACCGGACCAGTTTGGCCATCGGCGCGCTCATGTCCTGGTAGTGGATTCCGCGCAGTACATTCTTGCCCGATCGCGAGTGGTTGTCCTGGACGAACTCGCCTGCAATGCCGTGCTCCTCAAAACGCCGACGGTGATAGACCTCGATAAAGAAACCTCTTGCGTCCCGGACAAAGTCCGTCTCAATGACAACCACCGAAGGCAATTCCGTCTGCACTACGTGAATATCCATAGCACCCCGTGCGAGTCAAACATCCATGGTCGATCATCCGTCGGCAATCGTCAATGGCTGGATTCACCGGATGGTATAATAAGCACTTATGGGGGTGTTCCTGGCAGCTTTGCTGATTGTGGCACTCGCGCTTCCCACGCCAGGGTTCGGCCAGACTTCCCCGCCCCGCTTTCGGGTTGAAGCTTCCTTCATCAAAGTGCCGGTGACAGTGTCTGACGGCCATGGACGGCCGATCCAGGACCTCGGCCCCCGCAGCTTCAAGATCTTTGACGAGGGTGAAGAGCGCCCGATCGACAACTTCGTCCTCGACAAGAATCCCTTGCACGTCGTCCTGCTCCTCGATATGAGCGGGAGCGTCCGGGAGGAAATCGACGAAATCAAAGAAGCTGCTTACTCATTCGCCAAGGCCTTCGACAAGGAAGACCGGATCACTGTGATGACCTTCGCGGACAAGCTGGCCCTGCTCCAGGATTGGACTAACGAGCCGAACAAGATCAGGAAGGGCCTGAAAAAGGCCGAACCGGGCTACCGGACGGCACTTTTCGACTCGCTGAGCGAAGTGGGCCGGAACCGGTTCCGCTCAGTAGCCGGCAAAAAAGTAATCATCGTCCTGACCGACGGTGTCGACAACGAAAGCCAGACGGCCTTCGAGACCGTTCTGCAGCAGTTCGTCCAGTCCGACGTCGCCCTCTATATCGTCAGCCGAACTCGCCTGATCCTACCCGAGGTGCAACGCCAGGCAAGGGTTGAGTTCTTGAACCAGGTGATGAAGAACCTGCTGAATGACGACGAGGACTTCGTCGAGCTCTACTTCCGCGAAAAAGAGACGGCCATGGAGCATTTGTCGGAGTCAACCGGAGGCCGGGCTTTGTATCCGCTGAAGCTCGAGGATCTGCGAGACACCTATGCCCAAGTGGCCAGGGAGCTGAAGAGTCAGTATTTGCTCACCTTTCGTCCGCCTCCTCAATCCGACAAACGGTTTCGGACCATCCGAGTCGCGTGCAGCGATCCTGTCGCAATCGTTCATCACCGCGAGCAGTACGCCTGGTCCCCGCCGGGGACCCGGCGGTAGGTCCTGATCTCCCCGAGGCACCGCGGATAACGCGGATGGCCGCGGATCAGGAACCGTATCCGCGGCCATCCGCATAATATCTGCGTTATCCGCGGTCAAAAAACCTTCGTAGATTTTCCAAAATCCCCGTTATAGCTAATGGGGACCCTTGTGTTGAACGAAACCGTCCGCGGGCTTTGTCGCTTCTGCTTGCTGAATCCTTGTTTCGTCCTGGCCTTAGTGCTCTGCCTGCTTCTGGCGTCTGGCCCCTCCAACCGCCGGCCTGTAACCGACCTTCAGTCCGACCTGCCCGCGGAAGTGGTCGGATGGGTCTGCGCGCCCGTTCAGCAGGCTGGCGACTTCGAGTACCTGGAGGTCTCCCCGGTTTGCGTAAGGCAACAGGAACGTCTTCTAGCCGACTATCCCGGGCGCGTGGCTGTCTATGTACGGAAGAGTCAAGCCGGCACCGCGACCGTCCTGCGGTACGCCGACCTGATCCGGTTCGAATCCTTCCTGGAAGCCCCTCCGTTTTTCGAGACTCCCGGGGTTCTCGACTATCGGGAGTACCTCTGGCAGCAAGGTGTCGTCCACGTCGCCCGTTTGAAGTCGCCGCTCCAAATCCACATGGCGGGCGCATACAGCCCCCGGCAATGGCTTCGTCCGGTCTTTGAATACACGGCCCGTTTCGAGGACTATTGCCGCACGCAATTCACGCCAGCCCAAGTTCAATTCGTGTTGAGCCTGTTTCTCGGCCGGTCGAAGGCCCTCCAGGAGATCGACACCGAGGCGCTCAAAAGACTGGGAATACTGCACATCTTTGTGGTTTCCGGCTCCCATGTTTCGCTTGTCCTGCTTTATCTACACTTCTTCTTTCGGTGGTTCGGCGCGGCCGGCCGGATCGTGGCGCTGGCCGGTGTCTGGTCGTACATCCTGATCGTTGGATGTGCCCCGCCGGTTCTGCGATCCGGCATCATGGCCACTCTCCTGTATCTGCTCCTCACCTCCGGCCTCGGCCGACAGTTTCTCAATGGCCTGGGATTATCGGCCCTTCTGATACTGGCCTGGTTCCCTCCGAGTCTTAACAGCTCCAGCTTTCAGTTGTCCTACCTGTGCTTGTGTGCCATCGGGGTGTTTGTCCTTCCGCTGCAACGGCCGTTGCACATCGCCACCGGGGGCGTTGCTGACGCTTTTTCAGCAGAGGTTTCGATCCACAGGAGCCCGGAGTTCCGAGTTCGCCGCTTTGTTCGATATCTGCTCGAAGACCGCCTGAACTTTCTTCCGCGTCGCCTGTCTCTCCTGACGCTGCCTGCCGGGGGCTGGGTCGCAACCTATCTGGCCGATCTCTGCCTGTGCAGCCTGTTCGTTGCGGTATTGCTGTTACCCGCCTGCCTGTTCTACTCGAATCTCTGGGTGTGGAGCCAGGTTCCATCCAATATCCTCCTGGTTCCGTTGTTTGGTGTCGCTGTCCCCCTGTGCCTGCTCCTTTTCCTGACCTTTTGGATACCCGGGGCATCGATTCTCGCCTGGGTCGTCGGCTGTTATGGCGATTTTCTGTTGAAGCTGATTGACCGGTTGTCCTCAGTGGTGTGGATCGACTACGTAGCTCAACCTGCAGGCTTCAAGACCGCTTGTTACCTGATCGGTTTTCCCGCGGCTTTCCTGCTGCTTCGCGGCCGCTGGAAGATTCTCGCCGCGTTCGCCCCTTTCGTGCTCTTCCTAACCCTGCGTTTGCAGACCGCTCCCCACCCGCCGGACCGCTTCACGGTCACCTTTCTCGATGTGGGTCAGTCTGAGTCGATTCATCTTCGGTACCCGGGAGGGCAAGATGGCCTCGTCGATACCGGAGGTTCCCTGATGGGCGCCAGTTCGGCAGGTGACTTCATCGGGCAGAGAGTCGTCTCACGGTATCTGTGGCATGAACACTGCCGCCGATTGGAATACATCCTTCTGACGCACTCGCACGCAGACCACACGGGCGGGTACCGCTTTGTCCGTGCGGCATTTCCCGTATGGAGGTTATACTTCGGCGTCTGGGATGAGGCGTACCGCGGACAACGGTCACGACAACTGGCGGCTGGAGACGCCTTTAACATCGGCGGCGTGGAACATCGAGTTCTGTATCCGTGGCGGAAATCCGATTCGGAGGGCAACAGGAACAATCAGTCATTGGTCCTGCTCGTCCGCTACCGGGACTTCACGCTGCTCTTGACCGGCGATATTGAACAGGATGTGGAAAAGCAGCTGTCTGCCACGGTGCCCCAGGTGAACGCATTGAAATTGGCCCATCACGGGGGACGCCGCAGCAATTCAACTCCCTGGCTGGAGGCAACCGCCCCGGAGCTGGCCGTAATCTCGGCCGGCCGGAAGAACTCCTTCGGCCACCCGTCGCCGGAGACGCTTGCACGGCTCTCGGAGCTCGGGATCGACTGGCTCTGCACTTGTAGGCACGGGACCATCCGCGTCGAGACGGACGGCAACGCGTGGTGGGTCAGTCGTTACTCGAGCGAAACCGAACGTTTCGAGGCGGTCGAGGCGGGGGAATGACACGGCGATTCCATCATAACCCTGGGAGCCCGTGGTCGCGCTAAAGCGTGAACTCCAAACCCCGGACGGATTCCTCCGCGGACCTTTTTCAACACCCTCGCTTCGAGCGCGCCTCTGTAAGGCGACTCCAGGCATGCGCTCTCAGGGCTTACTGCAGCAACGTGAACTCGGGCAAACCGTGCTCGGCCAGCAACTTCTTCTGCAGGTATCCCTGTCTGAGGCGCTCGTACATCTCCTTGGCCAGATGTTTCTTGTATATCTTCGTCTCCGCCTTCACTTCGGCTTTGAGCGCGTCCAGCCGATCCGGGTCTAGCGTCTCCTCGAACCCCTTTGCCAGGACTGCCTGGATATCGGATAGCTCGCCTTCCAGCTCCCCGGGATGAACCTGACCACGCGCCTTTGTATCGTCGTACAACTCCCGTAACCGGGAAAGCGCCCGTGCACCGGCCGGCTGGTCGACTTTTTCCAAGCGCTCAATCAGGTGCTCGAGATGCTCGAGCAATCTGGGTTGCGGGACAACCTGCTCGCTGCCAGGCTCCCCTTCCCGGCTCCCGAGCATCGCCGTGCGAAACTCTTCAAAAGCTTCCATGACTCCCGGGTGACAGTAAAACAGTGTCGTGGGCGCTTTCTTTTGACGCTTCAGCGCGGCTTCGAAGCTGCGATCAATTCCGCGGAGAACCACTTGGAGGGGGATTTGATTCTCTTTCCAAACCTCGATCAGGCACCAGTCGAGCGGCGACACGAGTATGTTTTTGCCTCGCTTGCGGACGAAGTGCTCTTCGATTTCAGTAAAGTAATTGAAGTAATTCTTCACTCTCGAGAACGCTCGTGGAAAAGGCGCAAACCCTGCAAGGTAAGATCTTCCTCTATCCGGTCGATACCCTCCGCCCGGTAGGCGATGCGTGAGGCCAGTCCGCCGGTGGCGATGACTGACGCCGGTCCGAGCTCCTTCTTCATGCGTTTCAACACGCCCTCTACCAGCGACACATAGCCGTAAAAGATCCCCGACTGCATGGCCGCGACCGTGCAATCTCCGATGACTCTGGACGGCTCCTTGATTTCTATGCGAGGAAGCTTGGCAGCCCGAGCAAACAAGGCATCCGCGGAGATCCGGACTCCGGGGACAATCACTCCGCCCAAATACTCACCCTGGGAAGAAATGGCGTCAAAAGTCGTTGCGGTCCCGAAATCCACGACCACAGCCGGGCCGCCGACGAGCTCAAAAGCAGCCAGGGCATTCACAATCCGGTCGGCGCCGACATCGCTTGGAGGGCTATAAAGCACCGGGATGACCTTCTGGTTGGCCGGTTCTACGAAGAGCGCTTCCCTGGCCAGGTATCGGCGCGAGAGCTGCGTGATCCGTTCGTTGAGAGGTGGAACGACAGACGACACGACCACGTTGTCGATGTCTTGCAGCGAGACCCCCTGCAGCATGAAGAGATTGTGGAGGAGAACAGCGTACTCGTCCGCGGTTCGATCCTTGCATGTTCGCACCCGCCAGGAGTGGGCCAGCCTTTTTCCCTGGAAGACACCGAGTACGATGTTCGTGTTTCCGACGTCAATGACGAGGAGCATTGGTGCCTCCGTACGCAACTGACCCACTGACCAACTGGCCGACTGACCCAACCGGCCAACTGACCGACTGACGACTCACCACTGACCAACTGACCGTTTACCAAACGGCTGTCTTGCTGGTCAGTCGGTCCGTTGCCAGTCGGTCAGTTGGTCAGTTGGTCAGTTGGTCAGTCGGTCAGTCAGCTGTCAGTGCTTGAAATGCCTGATTCCGGTAAAAACCATGGCCATGCCGTGCTCATTGGCCGCTTGGATGACCTCGTCGTCGCGGACGGAACCACCGGGCTGGATCACAGCCCTGATCCCCGACTTGGCAGCCTCATCGATTCCATCACGGAAGGGGAAGAAAGCGTCACTGGCCATCACCGCACCGGCAACCGGGACGCGGGCCTTCTGCACCGCAATCCTCGCCGAATCGACTCGGCTCATCTGGCCGGCGCCGACGCCAACCGTCCTTTTGTCCTTCACGTAGATGATGGCATTCGACTTCACGTGCTTGGCAATGTTCCAGGCAAAAAGCAGGTCCTGGATCTCAGCAGGTTCCGGTACCCTTTGCGTGACCACCTTCAGATCTTTTTCAGTCAGGTAGTGAAGATCCTGATCCTGCACCAGGAACCCGCCGGAGATCTTCTTGAAATCAAACTCTGCGGATCCCAGATGGCGGCCGGAATCCTCCATGACCCGAAGGTTCTTTTTGGAGCTGAAGAGCTCCAACGCACCCGGTTCATACCCCGGCGCGATCACCGCTTCAACGAAGAGCGACGCCATTTTCTGAGCTGTCGCAGCGTCGACCACGCGGTTAAACCCGATCACCGAGCCGTAGGCAGAAACAGGGTCGCATTCGAGCGCGCGCTCGTAAGCCTCGGCGAGAGTCGCTCCGACGGCAGCTCCGCACGAATTAGTATGCTTGATAATGGCACAGAAAGGTTCCGCAAACTCGGCGGCGACTCCAGCGGCCGCCTGTAGATCGATGTAGTTGTTAAACGACAATTCCTTGCCCTGGAACTGCTTTGCGGCGACCAGCCCCGTCGGTGAGCCTGAAGCATAGAGGGCAGCACGCTGGTGTGGATTTTCCCCGTACCGCAGATCCGCCTGTTTAGCTAACGAGAGCGAGATGGCTGATGGAAGGGCGCCAATCTCGGTTTTCGCTCCCGCCTGCTGCTGATGCAGGTACTCCGCTATCGCGCTGTCGTAGACACTAGTGTGGGCAAAGGCCTTTCCTGCCAGCCGGAACCGCTCTTCCGCGGTAGTCGCGCAACCGTTCACCTTCATTTGCGCAATGATCTTCGGATAATCCTCATGGTCGACGACGACCGTCACATAGCGGAAGTTCTTCGCCGCGGCACGGATCATGCTCGGCCCGCCGATATCGATCTGCTCGACGGCTTCCGGCAGTGTCACGCCTTGACGCTGGATCGTCTGGACGAAAGGATAGAGATTGACGACAACCAAGCCGATGGGGGAGATGCCGTGCTCCTCGAGCACCTGGCGGTGAGCTGGATCATCATGCAGAGCCAGGATGCCGCCGTGGATGCGCGGGTGCAGTGTCTTCACTCTGCCTCCGAGGATCTCCGGGAAGCCTGTATAGTCGGAGACGGCATCTACCTCGATGCCTTCGTTCTTCAGGAGCTTGGCGGTCCCTCCGGTTGAAAGCACTCTGACCCCCAGGGCTACAAGCTCCCGGCAGAATTCAACGACCCCTTCCTTGTTCGAGACACTTACGAGCGCGGTTTGGATCACCATATGGACGTTCCCCCTTCCAGGTAAGGCCTTATGTTAGCACTGACCGGCTGACGGCTCACAGGGGCCCGCCGACCGCTACCAGCTGCCCGCTGACCGGCTGACCACTGCCGGCCGATCGCCACCCACCGCCGGCTGGAGTCGCGTTACAGCCGCGCACGGAGCGAGGGGCTCAAAAAGCGAGCCCCTCGCTCCGTGCGCGGCTGTAACGCGTTCTGCACTTCGCTACCTTAAGTTCTTCTGCGAAGCGGGCTAGAAGCGCGAGAAGCGTCTTGTGACCCGGCTCACTATTGATGGTTCTGTATAGTACCGAGAAAAAAGAACTTGACTTGAATGACAAGTCCGTTTTAAATAGCGGACGGTTTCGGGGGGGTATTTCTGAGGTTTGCCCACGGTTGTCTCATTCTCGTTGGATCCACCCATAAATAGAAGGGCCGCAGAGCGTGAGCGTGGGGGAGTTCAGTCTTTTGGGGGAGTGGAAGATGCGAACGACGGGTAAAGTGAAGTGGTTCAACAACGCTAAAGGCTACGGGTTCATCCAGTACGAGGGCTCCGACCGAGACGTATTCGTCCACTATTCGGCGATTCAGGAGGACGGGTACAGAACTCTCAAGGAAGGGCAGACCGTCGAGTTTGAACTGAAAGAGGGTCCCCGCGGTCCCCAAGCAGAGAACGTCACCAAGGTCGTATAATTCTGAAAGAGACCGGATGCTGCCGGTCTCTCTTCTGATCGAGTCTTGACCCGCCAAAAGCTCCTAGCGGAAGTTGGCGTCGTTCGGATTCCCTTGGGTACACGCTCTAAATCCTCAACAGATCCCAAGCGTAAGCTCTTATAATGAATAGGTGTCTGCCACAACCGACATCCTGAGACAAATCCCTCCTGTAGACCAACTTCTTCGCCGGCCGCATATCCAGGCTCTGATTTCCAAGTACACCCGGAAGCTTGTACTGCGAGAGATCCAGGGTTACCTCGGCCAACTCCGCGAGCACATTGCTCATGACCAGATCACGGCCGACCAGCTTCGGGTCCGCCTGGCGTCTGTCGACCAGGCCCTCGAAGAGCGGCTCAACTCGTGCCTCTCCCCTTCCCTGAGAAAGATAATCAACGCTACCGGCGTCATCCTTCACACCAATATCGGCAGAGCACCGCTTCCAGAAAAGGCGTTGGAGGCGGTGCACGACGTCGCCAGCTCTTACTCCAACCTTGAATTTGATCTTGAAACCGGAGAACGAGGCCACCGCGATCGACACTTCGAAGAGAGAATCCGCCGGCTGCTCAACTGCGAGGCGGCGACCGTGGTGAACAATAACGCCGCCGCGGTTTTCCTGATCCTGAACACGCTGGCAGCCGGTCGCAAGGTGCTCGTTTCCCGTGGCGAGCTGATCGAGATCGGAGGCTCTTTCCGCATCCCGTCCATCATGCGTCAAAGCGGCGCGATTCTGGCTGAGGTCGGAACCACCAACAAGACCAGGTTGGCTGACTACGAGGAAGCTCTAGATAGCGACACGGCTCTCATCCTCCGGGTCCACCCAAGCAATTACAAGATCATTGGTTTTACGGAGAGGCCCGAGCTCGGGGACCTGGCACTTCTCGCCCGGCAACGGGGAATTCCGCTCGTCAAGGATGCGGGCAGCGGCTATCTGTTCAAAATACCGCACCCGGCAATGCGTAACGAGCCGTCCGTCGAAGAAGCATTAACGGCCGGTGCGGATCTCGTCTGTTTCAGTGGCGACAAGGTCATGGGGGGACCACAAGCAGGCATCATCGTTGGGAGGCAGGACCTGGTCACGAGAATCAGGCGCAATCCGCTCATGCGTATCTGCCGGGTCGACAAACTGACGTACGGGGTCCTGAATTGGACATTGACCGAATATGAACGGGGCACCTACCTGGAAACCCTGCCCGTCTACCGGATGCTGCTGCAGACGCAGGAGGAAGTTCGAACGAGGGCAGCCAGTCTGGGAGGACGGCTTCGGCCGCTGGGCTACCAAGTCGAGCTGTCCAATGGTGTCTCCTTGATCGGCGGCGGGTCGGCCCCGGAAGAAACGATACCTACGGCACTGCTCCTGGTTTCCCTCCCGCCGATTTCCGCGGCTGGCTTGGAGCGACGACTACGCGGGGGCGTCCCGCCAGTGCTTGCGCGAACGGAAAACGATCGCGTGGTAATCGACCTGCGAACGGTCACCCCCGCCGAGGAAGACGAGATTTTCGCCGCCCTTTCGGAGTTGGCTTCGTCTCCAGAACGGGAGAAAAGTCAATCAGGTGACGATCGAGATTGACCTTGTCCACGCGAACACGCAGCTGGTCGCCGATCCGGAAAACGCGCCGGTTGTTTTCGCCGATTAAGCAGTGCGCCCTTTCGTTAAACACGTAGAAATCATCCCGCATAGTCTCGACCGGAACAAAACCCTCCACAAAGTGATCGAGCAGTTCGACGAAAAAGCCGTTGTGCCTGAAACCGATGACAAAGGCCTCGAATTCTTCACCGACCCTTTCGCCCATAAAGCGGGCCATGATCCACTTCATGATGTCCCGTTCGGCTTCAACGGATTTCCGTTCGCGGTCGGATGACTGATCGGCGATGTCGTGAAGCCTCTCGGAAAGCGCATCAGCCCCGGAGCCCTGCTGAAGCCCTCGCAGCCTCGCCTTTAAGATTCTGTGGACGATCAAGTCGGGATACCGCCGGATGGGAGATGTGAAATGTGTGTACGTGGCCATGGCTAGCCCG
>Ga0105104_10004186_pt1 | contig 10072 bp, 7 predicted proteins | sample PPLLaktember2015_3_FD_87034 | JGI IMG/M metagenome (GOLD analysis project Ga0105104, IMG submission 87034) | Freshwater sediment microbial communities from Prairie Pothole Lake near Jamestown, North Dakota, USA - PPLs Lake P7 Core (6) Depth... | ecosystem: Environmental > Aquatic > Freshwater >... | reverse complement strand
TGGCTATCGAAAATGTCTATCTATTCCTGGAGGAACAGCGCAAAGCCCGCCAGATGGAATCCCTGAACGAGGCGACCCAGTCCCTGTTAGAGACGCTCGACATCGAAGGGTTGTATCGCCAGATCCTGGATGCGGCTCAGAAAGCGATGCCGGCCATGGAAAATGGGATCTTACAATTGTTTGCCCCGGAAACCGGAGAACTGGAAGTCTATATTCGCAATAAGATCGATCCCCAGATCAGAGAAGATGTTTTAACAAGAGGCCGCAAACTCCTCGAGCGCGCCATCCAGGAGAGGGCATCCTTCCGCTACGAAGAGAGAAGGCCCTCGATCCGGTCTGACCTGGTCGTCCCTTTAATCTTGCATGGCAGCCTGATCGGAACGCTGTCGCTGATTTCTACACGCGCTGGAGCATTCCGCCAGGATGACCTGCACCTGCTGGAAGCCTTTGCCGCGACAACCACGGCCGCGATCCATAATGCCAGGCTTCACAACGAGGTGCAGCGCATGGCAATCACGGATATGTTGACCGGGCTCCTCAACCGGCGGGGTTTCAGTGAGTTAGGGAAACGGGAGGTTGATCGATACCGGCGATACGGGCATCCGCTCTCGATGATTATGCTGGATATCGACAACTTCAAAACCGTGAATGACAGCTATGGCCATGCTTTTGGCGATGAAGTCTTGAGAGCCCTGACGGATAGCTGCACGGCGAGTATCCGCAAGCTGGATATTGTCGGCCGGTATGGGGGAGATGAATTTGTCATCCTGCTTCCGGAGACAGATCTTCCAACAGCCGCGGCAGTGGCTCGCCGGATCCACCAGTGCTTTTCCGAAACAGCTTTTTCTACCCAAGAAGGCAGGATCTATCTGACCGCCAGCCTGGGAGTCGCCAAAGCTACCAAAGGGACGCGGAACCTGGACGAGCTGATTATCCATGCGGATACCGCTTTATACACATCGAAGGAAAAGGGACGCAACCGGGTGGAGGTCTGGGGGGACTGAGTTCTACCCGGCTGTCACTGGAATAGAGGAAAAAAACCAGTCCCCCGCGAGCTGCTGCCTACGTGAATAACGGTTCGAACTCCCCCGCCCGCCCGACGAGGGCCTCCTGCTCTGGCATGCTCATCGGCGCGAAGCGCTCGCACGCTTCCAGCTGGAGCGGCAGCAGGTCTACGTCCGAAACTGTGCACACCCCGGTGATTTCCTGCGATAGGGCGAAATTCGTTGCCTGTTGGATCATGCGCGCATCATCGAACGGCTCGTACCACGGGTCGTAGATCTTGGGCTTACTCCCCCACGGACCGCGCGTTACGGCCTTGATGGCCATCACGCCCACGTTTTTTTCGCGGCACACCCGCAGCAGTTCCTGCGCCTCGCGCCGGTATTCCGGGTTGGCGTACAGCACGAAACTGACCGGGAACAGCACCGAATCGAAAGCGAAGCGCCGCAGCGCCTCCAGGAAGATCTCCGGCGCCCGCACCCCATGCCCGGTAACCCCGATCAAACGGATCAGCCCCTCCTCGCGCGCCCGCACCATCGCCTCCAGCGCACCGTTTGGGCCGGTCGCCGCGTCCAGCGCAGCCATTTCTGTCACCGCGTGGATCTGGTGCAGGTCCAGGTGGTCGGTCTGCAGCAGCTCCAGCGAGCGTTCCAGCTCCTCACGCGCGCCCGCGCTGCCGCGCTGCTCCGTCTTGCTCCCCAGGAAGAAGCGCTTCCGTTCCTGCCTCATCCACGGCCCCAGGAGTACTTCCGCATTCCCGTAGCTGGCCGCCGCATCGATGTGGTTCACACCGGCGTCCATGATCAACTTTATCGCCCGCTCGGCCCGCGCCTCGTCGGCGTTATACAGCGCCGCCGCCCCGAAGATCGCCAGCGTGCTGGCATGCCCCGTCCGCCCAAACATCCGCTTTTCCATAGTACCGCCCTCCAATTCGGCGATTTATCTTTGTGTTTGAAGCTCTTTCCGCGCCCTATTCCTATCCAGGCTCGGGGAGCCGGTTATCTTCCTGGTGGATGTCTGGACACAAACATCTCGCTCAGATCTGCCTTACCCATGGCCATCCAATCGCCGTGGAAATGACCGCCCCTGATCCGCCCCCAGGTATAGGAATCCTGGTTGACAGTCTGTGTGTCCTCGAGGAGCACCTTTGTCCCGAAGACGAGCGTTCCCACCTGCAGCGCCGATGTGCTGTGGTCTTGACGCACCCGCAAACCAATCGAGGCGATGACAAAATATACCTGTGCCGGTGTGAGCGGGATCCTACCGGTTTCCCCGGGGGTGACGTGCGCCTGGAGCCAATCCTGGGGGTTGACGTAATTGGTCAACAGTTGTGACCCGGTTCTTGGCCAATGCCCGGGCCTGGTCCGCAGCATCTCGGTGAGAGAAATATCAAAATGAAGATGGTACGGGAACAGCTCTTCACCGTTACCCACCGCGGCGATTGGCTCGCCCGTCCGAACAGTCTGGCCTTTCGTGACAATGATATCCTCGACATGTCCATAGCGGCTGAACAGCGGCCGCCCATCGACCATGCCGTGGTCGATCACGACGAGTTTTCCCCATTCCGTGGTCGAAAAGAGTTTTGCAAAGGTGACCGTGCCGTCGCCGATTGCCACCACCTGTGAGTGTGCATTCAAATCAAAGTGTGGATGGTTAAGGTTCAAGTCTGCTCCAGTATGCAGACCCTGGTTATTCGAAGAGAGAAAGCCGGTTGCATCTTCCCAGTGACCCGGCCAGATCATACCTGTCGCTCGCTCTTCGGCAGTCCCGATCGGGGCTGTAAAGGACATCGCTTGCCTCCTTTCCACATTCCAAAATCTCTTCAGCCTTCATTTTTCACTACCAACGGCAGATAATTGGTTTCCGCGAATTCCAGCTCATACCCGCCCGTGTCGCAGTGCGCCCCTTGCGGGCGGGTTTCGCCGCGCTGATCCAGCCCGCCGGCGCCGAAATTGGGGGCTGTCGCCGGGGCGCTGCATACCAGGTCGTCGGCGCCGTTGATCGCCGCGCTGCCGGGCAGCAGGGCGATGGTGAGGGTGCTGCCCCCGTTGTCTTGCAGCGGCCCCAAACCCAATTCGGCCAGCGTTTTGACCGTGGCGCTGTCGCAGGTGGCATCCGTGGCCAGGTTATAGGAGTCGGCGGTCAGCGGGCCCGGGCCGTTGTTCGAGCAGTTGGCGATCCCCGCGCGGGCGGCCAGGATGGTGTTGCGCAGGATTGCTGCTCCAGTGATGCTGGTAATCGAAGGCAGCGGGGAATCGTTGTAGAAGGTGCTGTGGGTCACCTGGACCGCGTCTGCGTGGTTGGCAATGTCCGCGCCGATCGGGCTGCCGTTGTTGTAGAAGGTGCTGTTGGCGACCCGCAAAACCCCGGCATTATCGATCGCCCCGCCGTTAAAGCGGGCGGTGTTATCCGAAAACGTGCTGTTATCGATCGTCATTGCGCCGTCGATAGCGTTATCGATTGCCCCGGCGATGCGGGCATCGTTCCCGGTAAAGTAACTGTCCCTCACCACGATAAAGCCATGGTTGGCGATGCCCCCGTCGTGAAAGCCGTCGTTACCGGAAAAGGTGGTGCGGCTGATGCTCACCGTCCCGCCGTCGTTGAACAACCCGCCGCCGTCGCCGCCCCCGGCCAGGTTGTTGGCGACGAGGCTGTCGCTCACCGAAAGGGCGCCGTGGTTGTTGCCGATCCCGCCGCCGCCGTGGTTGACGAAACTATCGAGGATACTGCTCCCGCGGATGGAGAGCGTGCCGCGGTTGTTATAGATTCCACCCCCGCCGGCCAGCTCCTGGTGCCCATCGCGAATGGTGATGTTGGTCAGGGTCAGGTCCGCGCCGCTGGCCACTTCCAACACCCGGTACAGGTGGTCACCGCTGACCGCCAGGTTATCTGCCCCCGGCCCGTCGATCGTCAGCGTGCCGCTGACTGCCGGCAGCGCGCTGGCCAGGGTGATGGTCGCGGGGAAGGACAGGTCGAATACGATCAGGCTGGCCGCGCCGTCGGCATTGGCGGCAGTGATGGCTGCGCGCAGCGAGCAGGCGTTTTCATCACAGACCGGATCCCCGGGGTCGGCGGAGTCGTTGACCGTATACAGCGGCCCGGGCTGCGGCGCAGCGGGCGCGGCAATTGCCGGACTACCTCCACCGGCCAGGCTGATGGCAATTCCGACAGCGGCCACCCAGCGCGAAACCCCTGGAAAGCATGGACCTCGAGACCCCTTCATCGTTCACCCCTCATTCTTTAGAGACCGCTCGAAAAAACAAATCGGGGATAAAACCATCCACCAAAGAACACGAATATGCGAATGTCCGCGGGCGGAGCCCCCGATGGCTCCGTCACACGACCACAGGCAGAAGGATACCGCCCTAGGATGTATAAATTATTGTACATCCAAATAGTCTTTTTTTATCCTTTATCCTTTATCCTTTATGTTTCATCCTTCATCCCTTCTCCCCTCCGCCTTACAAATCTGCAAGACAGGTAACTTTGGCCCGGTTTTCACGTTTATAATACAGGTTCCCCGCTAAGCAATCGAAACGACCTGTTGTATAATATCAATCAGGTTGGGATAGGTTCCGGATTTATCCAATTCACGGACAGGCAAGGTGACCATTGAGCTTGCAACACGCTTCCTCACCACCGGTGAATTATTTTCAAGAACTGCCTAAGGTGGATTTGCACCGCCACCTGGAGGGTGCGCTGCGCCTGGAGACGATGATGGATATCGCCCGCGAGCACAGCATCACCTTGCCGGTCGAGCCGCACCTGCGCTCGCTGGTCCAGATGCAGTCTGAGGAACCCTTTACCTTTGGCAATTTCCTGTCCAAGTTTCAAACCCTGCGCCTGTTCTACCGCTCCCCCGAAGTGATCACGCGGGTCACCCGCGAGGCCATCCAGGATGCCGCCGCCGACAACATCGTCTACCTCGAGCTGCGTTTTACACCCGTGGCGCTCAGCCGGGCGGAGGATTTCCCGCTGGCGGAGGTGATGGACTGGGTATGCGACAGCGCCCGAGAGGCCGAGCAGGAAACCGGCACGGTCACCCGCCTGATTGCCAGCGTCAACCGCCACGAGAACCCTTCTCTGGCCGAGAAAGTGGCCGCCCTGGCGGTCGAGCGCATCCCGCGCGGTATCGTAGGGCTGGACCTGGCCGGCAATGAGGCCGAATTCTCAGCCCGCCCGTTTGCCAGTATATTCCGCCAGGCCAGGCAGAGCGGGTTGAAATTGACCGTGCATGCCGGGGAATGGGCTGGGGCAGACAATGTGCGCGAGGCCATCGAGGACCTGGAGGCAGACCGCATCGGCCACGGTGTGCGCGTGCTGGAAGATCCCGAAACCACGGCCCTGGCCCGCGAGCGCGCCACCCCGTTCGAGGTGTGCATCACCAGCAACTACCAGACAGGTGTGGTGCGCAGCCTGAACGAACACCCACTGCCGCTGATGCTGGAAGCCGGTCTGAACGCCACCATCCACACCGACGACCCGAGCATCTCACAGATCACCCTCTCCGATGAATTTATCATCGCTCACCACGGGCTATCCCTTTCCATCGACCAGATTCGCGAGCGTATCCTGGCAGCCGCCCAGGCAGCCTTCCTGCTCGATGGTGAGCGCGGCGCGCTGATCCGCCGGTTAGAAGCGGCTTTCCAGGTACAGGCTTAACCTGAAGCGGGGATCCCTCAGGTCGGCCTGGTTCAAGGACAGCGAAGGGAACTTGCTTGGATTGTGCAGATGGGCCAGGGGAGACAAAAAAATAATATCTGGGGTAAACTTTATAGATATTCTTCTTCAGAAATGGGGTCCCAACCTCCATGCACATTCTAGTGACTAATGATGATGGCGTGACCGCGCCGGGGCTGCTGGCTCTGGCGCAGGAGATGCGCCAGGTGGGTAAGGTGACCGTCCTGGCGCCCGACCGCAACTGGTCGGCCTCCGGACACGTCAAGACTCTCGACCGGCCGCTGCGCGTCAAAGAAGTCATTCTGGCGGACGGTTCCCCCGCGTTGACCTCGGACGGTGCGCCGTCCGACTGTGTGGCGCTGGCCATCCTCGGGCTGCTCCCCGAGCCGGTCGAGCTGGTGGTATCGGGGATCAACCCCAACGCCAACCTGGGACACGATGTGACCTACTCGGGTACGGTCACGGCGGCTATGGAAGGCGCTATCTGGGCCCTGCCGGCCGTGGCGGTCTCGCTGGAGTCGCCTGAAAACCACCTGGCCGCCGGGATCGACTACGGCCCCGCCGCGCGGGTGGCACGCCGGGTGGTCGAATCGGTGATCGCCCACGATATCCCCGACCATACCCTGCTCAACGTCAACGTCCCATACCTGCCCGACGATCAGATCCGCGGGTTCATCGTCACCCGCCAGGGACTGCGCATCTACCGCGACCAGCTGATCAAGCGCGACGATCCGCGCCACCGTCCGTATTATTGGATCGGCGGAGAAGCGCCCACCGGGGTCCCGGATGAGGGTACCGATTTTGGCGCGCTGTCGAAGGGTTACGTGTCGATTACCCCGCTCCAGCTCGACTTGACCGATTACCAGGCCGTGGAAGCGCTGAAGATGTGGGAGTGGATCAAAGCGCCTCAGAACCCCTGATCTATTGATAAAGCTTTAAACACAAAGAGACGCAGACCACGAAGAAAATTAAATAAAACCTTTGTGATCTTCGCCTCTTCATGGGTGCATTTACGTTTCGGTGGCATGGAGGGAAAAAGCACCTACCCACTGGAGAAGAACGCTCCAGTACCTTCGGCCAACCCCTCCCTGAAAGGGAGCGGCTTTTCTGGTTCCCTTCCCTTTAGGGGAGGGTTAGCGCAGTCCCTGGTGTACTATTCAGGGAGTGTAATTTCCAGGGGATGGATTTGCCAGGGAGGAGAGGCCGAGTATTTCGAGCAATCTCGCCATAGAATCAAAACACAACCCTTCGTGTTTAATTTTTTTCCTATGCGCCATTTATGATAAAATAATCACAGTCGATTAGTAAGGAAATTTTAATGACAGACGGCAGCCTTTAAACCAACCACTTTTTCAGGGAACGTATCTCGGGTACCGTGTGCGCTGGCACACCGCATGTTGATCCATCCGGCCGAGGGCGATGCCCTCGGTTTTTATTTTTCCAGAAACAGGCTGCTTATGTTGAGTGTATTTCAAATCTCCAAATCTTATACTACCGAAGCCCTCATCCAGAACGCGACCTTTACGGTCAACGCGGGCGAGCGCATCGGGCTGATCGGCCCCAACGGCAGCGGGAAGACCACCCTGCTTCGCATCCTGGCCGGCGAAGAAAAACCCGATACGGGCGGCTTCCATCTCGATCCGCCCAATCTCCCGGTCGGCTATCTGCCGCAGGGGCTGTCTCCCGACCCATCCGAAACCATTGGCAGCTTTCTGAACCGCATGGAGGGTGACGTGGAAGGCCTCTCCCGGCGGCTGGAAGAGCTGGCCCTGGCCCTTGGGGAAACCCCCGAACTGGCCGACCTGCAGCGCGAGTACGATAAAGCCCTCTCCCGGCTGTCGAGCGCGGCCGAAGGCGCGGGACGCGGGCCGGGAATCCTGGCCGGGCTGGGGCTCGGCCACCTGCCCCTGGAGATGCCGGCCGCCAACCTGTCGGGCGGGCAGAAGACGCGCCTGGCGCTGGCCGGGGTGCTGCTCTCCAACCCGCAGCTGCTCCTGCTCGACGAACCCACCAACCACCTCGACCTGGATATGCTGGACTGGCTGGAGAGCTGGTTGAACGCTTATCCCTATGCGGCGCTGATCGTCTCGCACGACCGCACCTTCCTGGACCGCACGGCCACCGGGATCCTCGAGCTGGATGTGCAAACCCACGGCTTGCGTTTTTACCCGGGCAATTACACCGCGTACCTGGAACAGAAACAGGCAGAAACGGACCGCCGCTGGCAGCAGTACACCGATCAGCTCGAAGAGATCGCGCGGCTGAAAGCCGCCGCGGCGCACCTGCGCGGTATCGCCAAATTCCGCAAGGGGGGCAAAGCCGACAGCGGGGATAAATTTGCCAGGGGGTTCTTTGCCAACCGCGGGAAGGAAACCATCGGGCGCGCCAAAAACATCGAACACCGCCTGGAAACTCTGTTAACCGATGAAAAAGTGGATAAACCCCGTTCGAGCTGGCAGATGAAGATCGATTTTGGCGAAGTCGCCACCAGCGGGCGGGACGTACTTGTCTTCGATCGCCTCAGCGCCGGATACGGCGAGCAGGTTTTGTTGGAGGATCTGAATCTTACCCTGCGCTACGGCCAGCGGGTGGCCTTGATCGGGCCCAATGGGACCGGTAAAACCACGCTGATCCGCACCATCGCAGGAAAGATCGCGCCGCTCTCCGGGGAGGTGCGCATCGGGTCCAACGTGCGCCTGGGGACCATGGCCCAGGAACAGGAAGACCTGGATCCCGCCTCGAACGCGCTGGCCTCCATCCAGAGGCTGGCAGCGCTCAACGAAACAGAAGCGCGCTCGTTCCTGTCCAAGTTTCTGTTCAAGGGCGACGACGTTTTTACTCCGGTGAGCAGCCTGTCTTACGGCGAACGAGCGCGTTTGTCGCTGGCCTGCCTGGTCGCCAGCGGCTGCAACCTGCTGCTGCTTGACGAACCGATCAACCACCTGGATATCCCCGCCCGCAGCCGCTTCGAACAGGCCATCGCGGGGTTCGAGGGAACCGTGCTGGCTGTGGTACACGACCGCTATTTTATCGAGGGGTTTGCCAGCGAGATCTGGGAAGTGAGTGGGCGAACCATCCGGACCCGAGACCGTTTGTAGATCTGAGATAGATCCCTCAAATGCTTGAAATTACGGAAAAAAACAGATAAACTGGTCCTATAAATGTAATAATCCAATCCTGTTCGCAATGCACGCGGAGGCGAAAGCCTGTACGGCGTTAGCCGGTAGTTCATTCCAGTTCACCTCGAAGACCGCTGATTTTGGATCAGCGGTCTTTGTTAATTCCCAGCCAGACGCCTGGGCCGCCAATTTCGGTTGTAGTACAACCCATTAAAAGTAATTTACACCTAAACAGTGGGAGATACAGGGTGAAAGACAAGCTATTCACATACACGCTTCTTCTCGGATGGATGGTGATTATGTTGGGGTTGGTTGGGCTGTTCGGGCCGCCTGGGAGTGGCGCCGTCCAGGCTCAGCAAGTAGACACCCCCACCGAAACGCCTACCGATACGGCCACGCCTACCCCCACAGAAACCTTGACAGAGACACCCACCGAAACTCCAACGGATACGCCCACTCCCACGGATACACTCACACCTACCCAGACAGATACGCCTACCCCCACTCCAACGGATACGCCCACGCCCACTCCAACAAACACGCAAACTCCTACCCATACCAGTGCGCCCACTGAGACGGCGACCGTGACGCCCACCCCGACTCAAACCAGCACGCCGACCCTCACGCGTACGCCCACGCCAACCCGGACCCGTACCTCAACTCCTACACCGACCCACACCCCAACCCACACACAGACCAGCATCGCTCCCGATATAACCCTGCCTGATGTTAGCTGGGTTTCGCCGGTCACAACTGGGGAGGTCTTTACCGTTTCGGACCAGGTCGTGCACCTGGAGGTTAGCGCAAACGACGACCAGGCGGTCGACCGGGTGCGCTTCTACCGTTGGGATGCTGTTAGCGACACTTACGTCCTGATCGCTTTCGACAGCACCGCGCCGTATGCAGTGGATTATGACCCCGAGCCCCTGAACATGGAATGGAATGAAGTCTTCGCCCAGTCTTACGACACAGCAGACAACGCTTCCGAACGCCAGCATATCTGGTTATACAAAGTAGAAACGATTTTTCTACCGCTGGTAAGCCGCTAAGGCGTTACTACACAGCCCCTCAGCCCCGGCTTCTTAGGAAGGTTAGCGCAGGATTTATCCCGCCCCTTCAGGGCGGGGCTTTATGGGGGCGGATCGGGGCACAGCCAGCTCAGGCGAAACCTGGCGGGGAGCATGGCCTGCAAGCGTCCCAGACACCGGGTGTTTTGTAAAGACGCAAAATTTTGCGTCTCCACAGAAAACACCCGGTGTCGTAAAGTAGGG
>Ga0105104_10004185_pt1 | contig 10074 bp, 7 predicted proteins | sample PPLLaktember2015_3_FD_87034 | JGI IMG/M metagenome (GOLD analysis project Ga0105104, IMG submission 87034) | Freshwater sediment microbial communities from Prairie Pothole Lake near Jamestown, North Dakota, USA - PPLs Lake P7 Core (6) Depth... | ecosystem: Environmental > Aquatic > Freshwater >... | reverse complement strand
GATACCCCGACGACGGTACCCAATCATACCTAGGGGTATGGTCTTCTGGACGTCTATGCGGAGTACCAACTGCCCGTTTACTACACCTATATGCCGGTGATCAACAGGCAGCTGTCGTTTCCCTAAGGGGAAAGATGCGTCAATGCGAGGCCTTTGGGCAGGTATAGGTTTTTTTGCCCAGGATGTTTTTCTAAAATTTGATGAGTAAGTGGGTAGACACCCGGTGTTTTCAAAAACACCGGGCGTCTGGTCTTTGCGAGATTTCCTTTGATCTGTAAACTGACCACTGAAAACTGTGAACTACCTGTGCGGTGGGTCTTCCCAGCCGTGGGGTTCGATGTGGACGTAGGCGCGGTCGACCTCGGGCAGCTCTTCGATGCGCGCGATGACCGTATCGGCGATGGCATGTGCATCGTTGAGGGTCATCTCCCCATCGACGTTGATGTGCATATCAACCACCAGCCTGGGTCCAACATATTCCGTCATGGTGTGGTGCACCTGGGTCACCCCGGGAACCTGGGAGGCAACGTCGACGATGCGCTCTCTCAGGCCGCGGTCTGCGCCTGCCCCGGTTAGATAATCCAGGTTTTCCCGCCCGGCGTTAAAGGCGGCGCGGAAGATCCAGGCAGAGACCAGGAAACCCCCGATTGGGTCGGCCAGGGGGTGGATGAGACGCGAGCCAAACGCACCGATAAAAGCGGTAATCGAGGTGAGCACATCGCTCAGGTTGTCGCGCGCGGTGGCGGAGAGAGCCGGGCTGCTGACCTGACGGCTAATCCGCCGGATATACCAAAACATCCCGGCTTTCACCGAGGCGCTGACCAGCAGGACCAGGGTTGGCAGCCCAGGGTCGACGGCAAAACCGCCGCTCTGAAAACGCGCAAGCGAAGCGCGCCCGGCCTCATACCCCGCAAAGGCCATCGAGGCTGCCACCAGCAGCCCAACCAGAGGTTCGAACCGGCTGTGGCCCTGGGGATGCGACAGGTCCGGCGGGCGCTGTGCCATCCACAGGCCCAGCACCATAAACAGGGAATAGAATACATCCGAAGCAGAATTGGCTGCATCGGCATATAGGGCCACGCTTTGGGACAGGTAGGCGACGATCGCCTTGCTGACCGCCAGCAGAACGTTCCCTGCAACGGTAACGATCAGAGCATTGCGGAAGAGACGGCTGCGTTCAGGCTGGGGGGTGTAATCTCGGATCCACTGCATGCAGAATCTTGCTCCACTACAATAAAAATTCTCAAAGGGCTCTCCGCTCTCACGTGAGGGCGCACCTTTGAGATTTCTAAAAAACCCGGCTTTCTGGCTGAGTGCTCCGCCATCTAGAGGACCCTTCCGGGCCCAATGTGGCTAAAGTTTACCATAGATCGAGGTATCAGCAAACGGTAAAAAAAAGGATTAATTTCACAAAATGTATGTCAAAAGCCGTAGACAATAATAGTATTTTTGATTGAATTGATGTATAATTTTTTTGCCGGTGGGGGCAATCATCACTGGCAGAATAGGGCAGGATCATCCTTTGAGACAGGAGGGAATCCCAGGCAGCAGGGAGGCAAGGGCAGCAGATATTGACCTGGGTAGAATAATCCAACCTATATTAATTTGCTCTAATTGATCGTTTTTCTATATAATACAGTATAGATTCCCTGGGGCTGGAAAGGAAATTGGATCGGGGAAATCTTCCTTCCATTTTCTCTATTCCGAGCAGGCGCCCGCTCATGTGGGAAATCGAGCAGCATCTATCCGTACAGTATCGATTGGTTTTGAGTCAATTACCGTACATTCCAAATCCTGTAAGGGTAACTGGGAAAGCCAATGCCTCAAATTTTTCCTCCTCGCAGCAACCTATTTGCCAGGACCAGCATCCTGGGGGTCCTGGTGCTCCTGGCGGCTGCCGTAGCCGGCGGGGCCTGGTACGATCACTCCAGCGCGGTGACCAAGGTGGGGGTACCGATCGAACAACCGGTGCCATTCAGCCATCCCCTGCACGCCGGGGCGCTGGGTCTTAACTGCCGCTACTGCCACGACGCCGTGGATCAATCTGCCTTTGCGGATATTCCCCCCGCCGAAACCTGCATGAGCTGCCACAGCCAGATCGCCACAGACCGCCCTTCACTGGCCCCGGTGCAGGAGAGCTACCAGACTGGCAAGCCGATCGAGTGGAATCGGGTCAACCAGCTCCCCGACCACGTTTTCTTCAACCACCAGATCCACGTAAACAAGGGAGTGGGCTGCGAGACCTGTCACGGACGGGTCGATCAGATGAACCAGATTGCCAAGGCGCACACCTTCTATATGTCCTGGTGTTTGGAATGCCACCGCGAACCCGAAAAATATCTCCGCCCGCTCGACAACGTGTACCAGATGGGCTACCAACCCGCCGAAGATCAGGCTGCCCTGGGGAGCCGTTTGGTGCAGGAATATGATTTGATGTCCGAGCAGCAGCTTACCAATTGTTCAACTTGCCACAGGTAAATCCCATGACCATTGACAGCCATGAAGAAGGACGTCCGCTTGACCTGGCCAGTTTCCGCCAGCAGCTGGCCACCCGGAAAGGACGCGAATACTGGCGCAGCTTGAACGAGCTGGCCGAGAGCGAAGAGTTTGAAGAGGCCGTGCGGCAGGAATTCCCCCGCCAGGCCGTCTTGTTAGGTTCGCTCAACCGCCGGGATTTCTTAAAAGTATTGGGCGCCTCGCTGGCGCTGGCCGGGCTGACCGCCTGCGTGCCGCAGAACGCCGGCAAGATCCTTCCCTATGCCGTCCCGCCCGAAGCGCTTGTCCCCGGGAAACCCGTCTTTTTTGCGACCGCCATGCCATTTGGAGGATACGGCCAGGGAGTGCTGGCCAAGAGCGAAATGGGCCGGCCGATCAAGGTAGAGGGCAATCCGCGCCACCCGGTAACGCAGGGCGCCAGTAATCTGTTTATGCAGGCTTCGATCCTGGATCTATATGACCCCGACCGGGCGAAATCGGTGACCAACCAGGGCCAGCCCAGCACCTGGGATGATTTTGTTGCCGCGGTTGGCGCGGCCGCGGGGGCGAATGCGGGCGCCGGGCTGCGCATCCTGACCGGGACGGTGACTTCTCCCAGCCTGGCCGAGCAGCTCAACGCCATCCTGGCTCAGTTCCCCCAGGCAAAATGGCATCAATACGACCCGGTAGGCCGCGACACGGTGCGCGCGGGGGCCGCTTTGGCCTTCAACCAGCCCGTGGACGTACACTACCGCTTCGATCTGGCAGATGTCATCCTTTCCCTGGACAGCGATTTCTTATTCCGCGAGCCCGGTAGTGTCAAATATGGGCGGGACTTTTCCGCACGCCGCCAGCCAACCCAGAGCGATACCCCGCTCAGCCGGTTGTACGTTGTGGAGAGCAGCCTGACCCTGACCGGGTCGAACGCGGACCACCGCCTGGGCGTTAAACCCAGCCAGGTGGAAGGTTTTGCTCGCGCCCTGGCTGCTCGCCTGGGGATCGATGCCGGGGGAGCGGGCGGCGAAGGTGTCCCCGGGGAAAACTGGCTCGACGCGCTGGCGGCCGACCTGCAAAGCGCGGGTGAGGCCGCCCTGGTGGTGGCCGGAGAACGCCAGCCTGCCGCGGTGCATATGCTGGCCCACGCGATCAACGAGGCGCTGGGGGCAGTCGGGAACACCGTGGTTTACACCGATCCGGTTGAGCTCAGCCCGGTCGATCAGCTCGCATCTTTGCGCGAACTGGCCAGTGATTTGGATGGCGGCCAGGTAGACCTGCTGGTCATCCTGGGCGGCAACCCGGTTTATTCGGCCCCCGCCGATTTGAGCTTCGCGGAAGCGATGCCCAAGGCTGGGACCAGTGTCTATCTGGGGATGTACGCGGACGAGACTGCAGCCCTGGCCACCTGGCACGTTCCGGCCGCCCATTTCCTGGAGATGTGGGGCGATATCCGCGCGGTGGACGGCACGGTCAGCATCATCCAACCCCTGATCGAGCCGTTGTACGGCGGGAAATCGCCTCAAGAGCTGCTGGCAGCCCTTTCAGGCCAGGGGACGGCTAGCGGATATCTCATGCTGCGCGAGTACTGGCAGGCAAATATTGCCGGCGGAGTACAGCCTACACCCTCGGCCGGCGAAGAACAACCGACACCCTCGGCTGACGAAACACAGCCTGCGCCTTCGGCTGGTGGAGACTTCGAAACCGTTTGGCAGCAGGCTCTTTCGGATGGGATGCTGCCCAATACGAGCCTGGCTGCCACGTCAGCTCCCCTGCAGGTCAACCTGGCTGCTCTGCCGGGGGCGGCCGCGGCGCCGAATGAAAGCCTGGAAGTGGTTTTCGAGCCGGACCCGACTATCTGGGATGGTGAGTTTGCTAACAATGCTTGGCTGCAAGAGCTGCCCAAACCGCTGACCAAGCTGACCTGGGACAATGCAGCCCTGTTCAGTCCCCAAACGGCCGAAGGGTTGGGTCTGCAGGAATACGACCTGGTAGAGCTGAGCCTGCGCGGGCGCAGCGTGACCGCTGCCGTTTTCATCCAACCCGGCCAACCGGTGGGCGTGGTGACCCTATCCCTCGGATACGGGCGGGCACAAGGGGGAAATGTACTGGCGGGGACGGGTTTCAACGCCAATGCCATCCGTACCTCCGAGGCGCCCTGGTTCGACAGCGGGTTGGAGGTGCGCAAGACCGGGGGAACATACCAGCTGGTCACCACGCGCGACCACACGAGTATGGAAAACCGCAACCTGGTCCGTTCGGCTACCCTTGAAGAATTCATGCAGCACCCGGCGTTTGCCCAGGAAGGCGAAGGCGAGCTTCCTTCGCTCTACGACCCGGTCCAGTATCCGGGACATGCCTGGGGGATGGCGATCAACCTCAATACCTGTATCGGCTGCAATGCCTGTGTGATCGCCTGCCAGGCGGAGAACAACATCCCCACGGTAGGCAAAGACCAGGTCGACCGCAGCCGCGAAATGCACTGGCTGCGCATCGACCGCTACTTCAAGGGCTCACCGGAGTCTCCGGAAGTCTTCTTCGAACCGGTGCCGTGCATGCACTGTGAAAACGCGCCTTGCGAGCCGGTCTGCCCGGTTGAAGCCACCAGCCACAGCGCCGAGGGGTTGAACGAGATGACCTATAACCGCTGTGTTGGGACGCGCTACTGCTCGAACAACTGTCCCTATAAGGTGCGCCGGTTCAATTTCTATAAATATGTGGATGATGTCAGCGAGCCGCTCAAAGCCCTGCGCAACCCGGATGTCAGTGTGCGCAGCCGGGGTGTGATGGAAAAATGCACCTACTGCGTCCAGCGTATCACCGCGGCGCGCGTCCAGGCGGAAGTCGAAGGACGGACGATCCAGGATGGGGAGATCAGAACGGCCTGCCAGCAGGCCTGTCCCACAAACGCGATCGTGTTTGGCGATATCAACGATGCCAACAGCCAGGTACGCCAGCTCAAAGAGACCCCTCTCAACTACGCTCTGCTGGGCGAGCTGGGAACCCGGCCGCGCACCACCTATCTGGCCAAGGTCAAGAACCCAAACCCCGCGATGGTTGAGCAAGCGTAGAGGTATTTATGGAGACTACCAAAGAAGTTCCCGTTCTCGAACCCGGGCACAGTTACGTTTCGGTGACCGAAAAGATCAGCGAGATCCCCCTGGCGAAGGTGCGGCGCATGCCGCTGGCCTGGTTTGCCGGTTTTGGTGTAGCCTTCGCGCTGGTGATGCTGTTCCTCTTCGCCGTAACCAACTTGTTTATCCGGGGCGTCGGATTGTTTGGGATCAACATCCCGGTCGGGTGGGGGTTCGATATCATCAACTTTGTCTGGTGGATCGGGATCGGGCACGCAGGCACGCTGATCTCGGCTATCCTGCTGCTCTTCCGGCAGGATTGGCGCACATCGATCAACCGCTTTGCAGAGGCGATGACCCTGTTTGCGGTGGCCAATGCGGCCATGTTCCCCATCCTGCATCTGGGGCGGCCGTGGCTGTTCTTCTACCTGATGCCCTACCCGAATAAGATGGGGCTGTGGCCGCAGTTCCGCAGCCCGCTGGTGTGGGACGTCTTCGCCATCACTACCTATATGACCGTATCGTTCTTGTTCTGGTATATGGGACTGGTCCCCGACCTGGCGACCATGCGCGACAAGGCCGGCAATATCTGGCTAAAGCGCCTCTATGGGATCCTTTCCCTGGGCTGGCGCGGTTCGGCGCGCCACTGGCACCATTACCAGAGCGTGTATTTACTGATGGCGGCCCTGGCAACCCCGCTGGTGATCTCGGTGCACAGCATCGTGGGTATGGACTTCGCCTACGGTCTGATCCCCGGCTGGCACAGCACAATCTTCCCGCCCTATTTTGTGGCCGGCGCGGTCTTCTCCGGGTTTGCCATGGTGCTCACCCTGCTGATTCCGCTGCGCAAGCTGTATAAGCTGGAGGACTTTATCACCCAGCGCCACCTGGACAATATGGCCAAGGTGATGCTGGGGATGGGCCTGATCGTGGCTTACGGCTACATCATGGAAAACTTTGCCGGGTGGTACAGCGCGGATCCGTTTGAGATCTTCAACACCGTGGACCGCTATATAGGGGCCTACGCGCCGCTCTATTGGGGTTTGATCTTCTGTAATGTCGTGGCGGCGCAGCTGCTGTGGTTCCGCAGGGTGCGGAACAACAACCTGATCTTGTTCGTGATCTCCATCCTGATCAATGTTGGCATGTGGCTGGAGCGTTTCATTATTATCTCCCAGAGCCTCTCCAAAGATTTCATACCATCCTCGTGGCACCTGTACGTCCCTACCGTGTGGGATATTTCGGTGTTCATTGGCACGATCGGTCTGTTCCTGGCTTTGATCTTCCTGTTTCTCCGGGTCTTCCCGGCCATTTCGATCTTTGAGATGCGCGAACTGGTGCATAAGCTGAAACACCACGGCCCAGACGGTAAGTCACCAGGCCCGTCCGCGGCAGATTAACCTGGAGGAGACCCATATGGACAAGAAAAAATCCAAACTGTATGGTCTGCTGGCAAAGTTTCACGAACCGGAAACTTTGATCCGGGCTTCTCACCGGGTGGTGGAAGCGGGGTACCGCCGGTTCGACGCCTATACTCCCTACCCGGTCGAAGGCCTGGCGCAGTCCATGCGGCTGCGCTCTTCTCCACTCCCTTTTTTTGTATTCGCAGGTGGGCTGATGGGAGCCCTGGGCGGGTACCTGCTGCAGTTTTATGGGACGGTGATCGATTATCCGATGAACATCGGTGGAAAACCGGTGCACAGCTGGCCTACCTACATCCCTGTGACTTTTGAGCTGACCGTGCTCCTGGCAGCTTTTGCCGGGGTGATCGGTCTGTTTTTGTTTACCCGCTTCCCGGAGCCCTATCACCCGGTGTTCAACGTGGAGGACTTCCAGAAACATGGTTCTCAGGATGGCTTTTACCTGGGGATCGAGGCCCGCGACCCCAAGTTTGACCTGGAGGGTACGCGGAAATTCCTGGAAGACCTGGGATCGCATCAGGTATTTGAGGTCGAGGCATGACCCTATGAACTTACTCCATCTCCTATCCGGTTTTCCTCGCACTGGTAAACTGCTCGGGCTGGCGGCAGTACTGCTGGCTGCCGGGCTGGCAGGCTGCGCGCAGATTGGCAGTATGGACAATCAGCCGCGTTACGATCCTCTGGAACCCGCCGCCCTGTTCTCGGATGGCCGTTCGGCGCGCTCATACGTCGAAGGAACGGTGCCCCAAACGGACACCCAAGTGGATGATCCCGCCATCACCGGGAGGACCACGGACGGTGAACAGGTGACCGGTTTCCCGGTTGAGGTGAACAACGAATTGGTCCAGCGCGGGCAAGAGCGCTTTGCCATCTACTGTACGCCCTGCCACGGCGCGGAAGGAAAAGGCGACGGTATGGTGGTCAACTTCCAGTTCCCGCCCCCTCCGAACCTGTTGGAAGACCCGGTCAAATCTAAACCTACCGGGCACTATTTTGACGTGATCACAAACGGGATCGACCTGATGTTTCCTTATGGCTACCGGGTCAAGCCGCCCGACCGCTGGGCGATCATCGCCTATATCCGCGCCCTGCAGCTTACGGGCGGGCAGCCAGCCGAAGAACTAACCCCGGAAGAGCTCAACCAGATAGGGACGCAACCATGAGAAACCAAGCCAACCTTTCTTCCGCATACGACCAGCCCCAGCGGCTGGCTCTGATCGTGGGTGTCGTGGCGCTGGTGGCCGGGGTCGCCGGCGGTTTCCTCCTGGGAGACCCGGCTCGCTTCTACCAATCTTATCTCTTCTCATTCGCCTTTTGGGTGGGCCTGAGTGCGGGGTGCCTGGCTTTGCTTTTGTTGTACTTCCTGGTTGGAAGCCGCTGGGGGTTGACCATCCGGCGGGTGGTCGAGGCCGGTTCCAGCACGATCTGGTTGATGGCGGTGTTGTTTATCCCCATCCTGATCGGGATGCGCGTGCTGTTCCTGTGGGCGAACCCCGATGTTGTGGCCGGAAGCGAAGCGCTGCAGTTCAAAAGCTTTTATCTGAACGTTCCGTTTTTTATCGTCAGGGCAGTCATCTATTTCGCGGCCTGGATCTGGCTGGCCACGCGTCTCAACCGCTGGTCTACCCGGCTGTCTGAGACGGGGGATGTTGGGCTGAGAGACCGCCTGAAAGGTTGGGGCGCGTTTGGGCTGATCGTCTATACCCTTACGATGACCTTTGCCGCAATCGATTGGCTGATGTCACTGCAGCCGTTCTGGAATTCAACCATCTATGGGCTGGTGATTATCTTAGGGCAGGTCCTGACCGGGCTGGCGTTTGGCATCGTGATGCTGAATCTGCTCCCCGACCTCAGCATGGGAAAAAAATGGGATTATAAAACCACGCCCATCCCCTACAAGGACCTGGGCGCGCTGCTGCTGGCCTTCGTGATGGGCTGGGCTTACCTGGCTTACTTCCAACTGCTGATCATCTGGGCCGGGAACATCCCCAGAGATGTGACCTGGTACCTGGACCGCACCCAGGGAGGCTGGCTGATTGTGGGTTTATTGATCGTGGTCTTCCAGCTGGTGATTCCGTTTATGGCGCTGCTCTCGATCCGCATCCGGCATAACCTGCGCGTCCTGGGTTTGCTGGGGGTGGGGCTGGTGGGGATCTACCTGATCAATATGTACTGGCAGGTGATCCCGGCCTTCCATCCCGGGCAGTTCAGCCTGAGCTGGCTGGATATTGTCCTCCCAATTGGCATCGGCGGGCTGTGGTTGGCGGCGTTCTTCTATTTCCTGAAAAGGCGCCCGCCTCTGAGCGCGCCCGAGAAGACCTCCATTCTGACTGCAGAAGGGCGCGAGGCGGCTATCCCGTAAATTAAACCCTCAATATATAGCTGCTCCTACGTTATCCCCGTATATGAATAAGGAATGAGGTTGCTCATTATTGATGAGCAACCTCATTCCTTATTCATCCCAAAAATCCACTATCTCAAATCCAAAGGCGGAGAGGGCGGGATTCGAACCCGCGAGACTCATCGTCTACTCGCTCTCCAAGCGAGCGCACTAGACCAAACTATGCGACCTCTCCGAGCGGCCCGGAATTTCCCCCAGGCGGGTCGATTATACCATAAACTTAAAATAAAACCATCCACGAATACCTGCCCCTCAGGGTTTTCTTAAAGTCGCGGAAAAAGCCCTCACCCTACCCTCTCCCAGAGGGAGAGGGGAAGAATCGGCTCCCTTCTCCTTCCAGGCGTAGTCCCTGGTGTCTTTACCAGGGAGAGAAGGGTCGGGGGTGAGGGAGAGCCCATTTACCACGCAGATAAATCGACTTTAAGAAACCCTGACCTGCCCCTCAACCCAACAATAGCGAGACGTTGGGTATCGCTTACCGAGCCCACAGGTAAACGAGTCTACAGAATCGCTCAACCCAACCTACCTGGCTGCGGCGGATGAATCCAACCCTGTCCTCGTAGGGGCGATCCGGGGTTATGCCAGATGCATAGATTATCGGATTCGATGTGGGTCGCCCCGGGTTGGGTGAAGCCGACCCTCCCATCCAGGGCGACCCAGGTGGATGACCGGACCGGGCCGGTTTCCAGTCCACGGGTCACCTCTACGG
>Ga0105104_10004184_pt1 | contig 10074 bp, 6 predicted proteins | sample PPLLaktember2015_3_FD_87034 | JGI IMG/M metagenome (GOLD analysis project Ga0105104, IMG submission 87034) | Freshwater sediment microbial communities from Prairie Pothole Lake near Jamestown, North Dakota, USA - PPLs Lake P7 Core (6) Depth... | ecosystem: Environmental > Aquatic > Freshwater >... | reverse complement strand
CGGCGGAATCGTTCAGTCCCTCGGTTGGGACGGCCTGGACGAATGGAAGGCCCGGGGTCTTGGTTGGAAGGTCGAGACAGCAATGGATGTCCCCGTCCGCCACTACCGTATCACCGGAGGGGCGACCGGGAGCCTGAGAATGAGAGCCGAGCTCGGCTTGGGCGCTCATTGTCTGGGGTACCACCCTTTGTTCATGCTCGCCCGCTCAATCCGACATTCCGTGAGAAAGCCTTACATCATCGGGGGCTTCACGATGATGGCCGCGTATCTGTTCGCAGGCATCGCGGGCCGCAGCCGGATTGCGGACCCGGAGCTCGTTCGCTTTGTCCGCCGGACGCAGCTTTCCCAGTTGTTCGGCCTTTTCCTCGGCAAACCGATTCACGAATAACAGTCAAAGGCGCTTTTCGGTTGTCCTATGCGAATCGCCTATATCGTCGGCACGTTCCCCGTCCTGACCACAACCTTCATTTCTCAGGAGATCATGGTGCTGGGGCAACTGGGCCACGAGATCGAGGTTATATCGATCCGGCGGCCGCGGCCCGAATCACGTGCTGAGCTCGTCTCGCCGGAGCCGCGGGTCCGCTACCTGCTGCCCGCTTCGTGGTGGGCGGTCCTTACCGCACACTTGTTCTGGGTGGTCAGGCATCCAGCGGACTATTTCAGACTGCTGGTGTTCTTGCTGTCCCGTTCGCATCCGACCGGTGCCTCCCGTCTCATGACACTTCTCCATTTTGGAGAAGGAGTCTACGCGGCGAGGTTGCTCCAAAGTGCCGTTCCTGGGCACGTGCACGCCCACTTTCTCGATAGGGCCTCCCTGGTCGCACTGTGTGTCAGCCGATTACTGGGTATCCCGTACAGCGTCACTGCCCACGCGAACGACATCTTCGTTCGTCCCGTCCTCGTGCGGGAGAAGATTCAAGAATCGCGTTTCATAATCACGGTTTCCCGGTTCAACCGTGACTATCTGATACGTCAATACCCGGATACGCCGGAGGACAAAATCCTGGTGTTACATCCGTGGGTTAACGTCTCCGAAGTTCGCCCCCGGCCCGAGGCGGAGTGCGCTCCCGGCTCTCCACTCCAGATACTCTCGGTGGGCAGGCTGGTTGAAAAGAAGGGTCACCGGTACCTGATCGAGGCGTGCAGAGGCCTGCGCGAAAGAGGCGTCTCCTTTCACTGCCGGATAGTCGGGGATGGTCCTCTTTATGACGATCTCAAGACGCGCATCAGCACCTTGGGGCTGGGGCAGGAAGTGGAGCTTCTAGGGGCGCGGACGCATCGGGAAGTTCTCGAATATCTGTCGGTATGCGATGTCTTCGTGCTCGCCTGCGTGGTCGCGGAGAGCGGAGACCGTGACGGGATGCCGGTGGCTCTCGCCGAAGCTATGGCCACGGAGGTGCCGGTGATTGCCACCGACATTCTGGGGATCGGGGAGATGGTTCGGCCAGGAACTGGGGCATTGGTCGCTGAGAAAGACGCGTCTGCACTGGCAGAGGCCTTGGAGGAGCTTGCCCGGGCGGGCCCTGCGGCGCGAAAGGCGATGGGCGAACGCGGCCGCGCGTGTATTACGCAAGAATTTGACCTGGTCACGGGGGTTCGTAACCTGGCGTTGCATTTTGCCCGTTCGAGTGCCAACGGCGAACTGGCGACTTCCCGGGCGCGCTCCGATGCCTCCGCAAAACCACGACTCAATGCTGCAGAGTAGGAGGGAACGATGCAAGCCAACGGCAAAAACCACTGCATGGTGGTCCACTCTCACTATCCCCTGGGCGAATGCCGCGTGGAGCGCCAGGCACAGGCCCTGGTTCGAGCTGGCTATCGCGTGGACGTTATCTGCCTGCGACTTAAAGGCGAGGCGAAGTTCGAGATGGTTGACGGCGTCGAGGTACACCGTCTTCCGGTAGCGCGAAACAAGAAGCGGGGGCCGGTGCTTCAAATGCTCGAATATCTAGGGTTCTTTGCACTCGCCTCTGCGAAAGTTGGACGGCTTCAGATCAGGCGCAGATATGGCGTCGTGCAAATCCACAATCTTCCCGATTTCCTCGTGTTCTCGGGTCTCGGGGCCAGGCTCCTGGGCGCCCGGCTGATTCTCGACATTCACGACGTCATGCCGGAATTCTATGCGGCATCGTTCCGCAGGAGCATGGAGAGTTGGCCGGTCCGCCTCGTCAGTCTTCAGGAGCGCCTCTCCTGCCGATTTGCAGATCACGTCATCACAGTGACTGATCTCTGGCGCGACACCCTGGTCCACAGAAGTTTGCCGCCAGAGAAATGCTCGGTAGTGATGAACGTCGCCGACGACCGCATTTTTAACAGAATGGCCAGGCAACATCTCGATTCGAGCGCGGAGAGGAAGGGGTTCCGGTTGATCTATCACGGTTCGCTTACACCCCGGTATGGCATCGACCTCATCATACGGGCGGTTGATGTCCTTCGGGACAAGATCCCGGGCCTGCAGCTTCTGATTCACGGCAACGGAGCGGCGGGCCCAGGCCTCCAGCAGCTCGCAGAAGACCTGGACCTCTCGGACCGAGTTCGTTTTAGCACCAGGCTTGTCCCGACCGCTGAGCTACCCCGCCTTATTCTGTGGGCAGATCTGGCAGTCGTCCCCTACCTCAGCGATGTCTTCACCGACGGTATTCTGCCTACTAAACTGATGGAGTACGCGGTTCTTGGCATTCCCGTCGTTGCTGCCAAAACGCCGGCCATCGCAGCCTATTTTGATGAGGAGATGGTTGAGTTCTTCGAAACGGGTGACCATCGGAGTCTAGCCGACGTGATCCTGAAGCTCTACCAGGACCCAGCTCGAAGAGGAGAGATCGCGAGAAATGCCGAGCGATTTAACGAAGTTTACAGTTGGAAAAAGGGGGCAGCTCAATACGTCGCTTTAATCGATCGGCTAAACCGAGGAGATGCTGCCTTAACCGAAGATAAGCGAGTCCTCGCAAGATAAGCCAGTTCTCGCAAACCGCTTTGTAGGTTCGCATCTGAGTACCCCGATGTTTGCACCTCCACCGTACCGTCACACCGAATTGCGCGAACGTCCCGTGTTCATTTTAGGGGCCAGTCGCAGCGGAACCACACTGATGCGGCGGATACTGAACAGTTCCGAGGAGATAGCAATATGCGGGGAAAACCATTTTCTCGGGCACTTGATCCGATCGGAGGGCGTGCGGCAGAAGCTGCGACGCTTTGGAGACTTGCGGCGCGATGACGCCGCTCGGCGCGCCGTGGACGCAATCTACACAGGGCGCTTGGCGGGCAGGTCACGGACAGACCAGAAGGCTCACTGGAGATGGATTGTTAAGAACGTCCCGCGCGAGGAGCTGCTGGCAAAGGTGCTTGAGTCTGACCGAAGTGAAAGGGCGCTTTTCCAGATCATCATGGAGGTGTATGCCGATCACCGAAATCGACCGGGGATCGGTGAAAAAACACCTGCCCACGTCCGCTATGTTCCGACCATCATCGACTGGTTCCCCGAGGCACGCATCATTCACATGGTGAGAGACCCCCGAGCGATCTTTGTCTCGGAGCTTAGACGTCGATCAGAAAAGCCGATCACGCCTCCCTATCGCCAGCTAAGCCGCTGGCCGGCCATCCTGAGGCTCGGCGTCCTCCTCCAGACAACGGTCACATGGTTTGACAGCATTCGGCGCTTGTCTCGTCATCGCCGCCTGTACCCCTCGAATTACCTGGCTGTCCGGTTTGAGGACCTGGTATTGGAGCCGGAGAAGTCAATACGGCAGGTGTGTGAATTCGTCGGAATCACGTTCAGGCGCGAAATGCTCGAACAGGTCGTAGTCAGTCGAGGCTTTGCGTCCGGCCAGCCGGGATTTGACTCGGCGGCCGCCGACCGTTGGCGGCAGTACATTGATTCCTGGTCAAAGGCCTGGCTTGGTGCCTGTTTCAAGCCTCAACTGAGGCGCCTGGGGTACGAGGCGTGAAAGAAACAAGGCACGGGGCTACGTTCAAAGCTTCCTTCGGGAGTGGGGCCTCGGGACTGACCCCGACTCGACCCCTCTTCGGGTCTCGGTCCCCCGGGGCTATTTAGTCCCTTCGTCAGTCAATCGGTCCCCCTGAAACCCTATGGCAGAACTAGCAGGTCCCGGCGAAGCTCTCCCCCTTCCGAGATTGACGGAAAGCACAGCCCTCGTCAGTGCGGCCAAAGGCACCAGCATCCTCCTGGCCGGCAAGCTGTTCACGTATGTCGCCCGGCTGGTCATGACCGTCCTTGTCAGCCGGCTTCTGGGGGCTGATCAATATGGTCTATATAGCATGTCTCTAACCGCCGCCACCGTCGCCGGGAGCATTGGGGTTTTGGGTCTGGACACGACTCTCGTTCGATATATCGCGAGGTACCGTGGCCGGAGGGACCAGGCCGGGTTGTGGGGGACCCTCCAGATGGGCGCGTTTGCCGCTTTGACGGGCCTATCCTGCGGGGTGGTCCTGTTCCTCACGTCCGGTTACCTGGCCGTAAACGTTTTTCACGACCCTCGGCTCGCTCCGCTCTTCAGGATTTCGAGCATCATGGTTCCATTCCTGACACTTATCGCGCTGCTCGCCGCAGCCACTCAGGGATTTCGGAACATGCGCTACACGGCTATTGCTCAACAATTCTCCCAACCAATGCTCCGAATGATGCTCCTCGTTGGTATCGCTCTCACGATAGGGCTCACGCCGGGTCTGGCGACAGTCGCATACGTGATCAGCACGATCGCGGTCACTGTGTTGCTCTTTTACTTCCTGAACAAGCAATTTTCACTCAGAAGGCGCTGGCGGGACGGACGGCGGGACACGCGCGAAATCGTGGCGTTTTCGTTTCCTGTTTATGTTTCGAGCTTGATCAGGAATTTCGAATCGCACATTCAAACCCTGGTGCTCGGTGTCACACACAACGTCAGGAGTGTGGGCATTTACTCTGTGGCTGCTCACTTCAACCTGGTCGGCCAGGTCTTCCATACATCGATCACCTCAGCCTCAATGCCGATCATCTCCGAGCTTTATGATCGGCGGCAATGGCCCGAGTTGAGCCGTTACTACCAGGTGACAACCAAGTGGAGTTTCGCCTTGAACCTTCCCTTGTTCCTGATCGTGCTCCTCTTTCCGGTCCCGGTTCTGTCACTGTTCGGAAAAGGTTTCACAGAAGGAGCGAGTGTGCTGGTTATTCTGGCGTGGGTCAACCTGATCTACACGGGAACAGGCCTCGGTGGCGCGATCATCGACATGACGGGGCACAGCCGGCTCAAGCTGGCAAACACCATCGTGCTGGTCGGCACCTCGCTCGCTCTGAATCTACTGCTGGTTCCTCGGTACGGCATGTACGGAGCAGCATGGGCCGCCCTGGTGGGGTCTTTGATCATCAACCTGGCAAGACTGATCGAAGTCTATGTGCTGTTCGGGCTCTTGCCCTACAACCGGGAGATCCTCAAACCGGGAGCAGCCGGGGCAGGCGGAGCTGCGATCAGCTGGGCCGTCTACCAGGCGGCCGCCCCGCTGGGGTTGTACGTCGCTTTCGCCGCCGCCACTCTCGGTCTGGCGGCCGCGTATCTGGCTCTTATCCTGCTTTTCGGCCTTGCACCAGACGACCGACTGGTTTTGAACCGTTTTCGTCGCCGGCTTACCACGTCCCGGAAAAAAAGCCGGGGAGACACGTGAAGTGAGCTGACCGTTAAATGTTGACCCAGCTGTTAACCGGCCAACCTAACCACCAAGGAGAAGAACAAACCGTGCACATTCAGGAACTGAAGCAGACGAGAGCTTACGCACCACGGATAGATCTGATAGAGCCGTACGGAGGAAACCTCATTGATTTAACCGTTCCCGAAGAGGAGATGGCCGCGATCGGAAGCCACGCCAACAAGCTTCCTTCCGTACAGATTTCCGAGCGCGCTTTGTGCGATCTCGAATGCCTGGGCACTGGGGCCTTTTCCCCTCTCGATCGGTTCATGGGGTTGGAGGACTACCAGGCGGTGCTCCGGACCATGAGGCTCCAGAACGGCTGTCTCTTCCCCATCCCTGTCACGTTGCCCGTTGAAAAACTGCCTCATGTTCGTGCGGGGAGGGAAATTGCACTTCGCGACTCCCGAAATAATGCGCTGGCCGTCATGCGGATCGAAGAGGTGTATGAGTGGGATTTGCAGGAAGCAGCGCAAGCCGTTGTCAGCACCACCGATCCACGTCACCCTCTGGTGGCCGAAATGCACTCCTGGCCTCGCACGAACATCAGCGGCCCGATTCGTTTGTTGCAGCGCCCCAAGCGCCACGACTTCAGGGAGCTCCGGCTATCTCCGGCTGACGTGCGCCGGATGTTGGAGGAAAAAGGGCGAACCAATGTGGTGGCCTTTCAGACCAGAAATCCTCTCCACCGGGTACACGAGGAGTTGACCAAGCGTGCGATCGAGGAGGTGAACGGAGTTCTACTGCTTCATCCCGATGTCGGCGTCACGAAGCCGGGCGACATTGATCATTACACACGGGTGCGGACGTACAAGATCCTGGCCACGAACTACTACGATCCGGACCGCCTTTTGCTTGCCCTGCTACCTTTGGCTATGCGGATGGCCGGTCCACGAGAAGCACTTTGGCATGCATTGATTCGGCGCAACTACGGCGCAAATCACCTGATCGTCGGTCGGGACCACGCCAGCCCGGGGATCGATTCGAACGGCAACCCCTTTTATCCACCGTACGCGGCTCAGGAGTTGGTGCAGCAATACCGTGGCGAGCTCGGTGTGAAAATGCTCCCATTCCGGACGCTCGTCTACCTCCCGGACGAAAACCGGTACGAGGAAATCTCGAAAATTGGTCCGAGGGTCCGTGTGGCCTCGATTTCAGGCACGCAGGTTCGCGAGGAGTATTTGGGCAATGGGAAAACGCTGCCCGACTGGTTCACCAGGCCGGAAGTCGCCCAAGTCCTGCTTGAAACCCATCCACCGAAGTGCAAGAGAGGCGTTTGTATCTGGTTTACGGGCCTTAGTGGCGCCGGGAAATCTACCACGGCCGAGGTTCTCGTCACCCTCCTGATGGAGCACGGCAGGCAGGTAACGGTGCTTGACGGCGACGTCGTACGCACCCATTTGTCCAAGGGCCTGGGTTTCAGCAGGGAAGACCGGGACGCCAACATCCGCAGAATTGGATTCGTTGCGGCGGAGATCGTTCGTCACGGTGGGACCGTTATCTGCGCAGCGGTCAGTCCCTATCGGGCCACCCGAAACGATGTCCGCCGCATGGTCGGAGATGACTGCTTCGTTGAAGTATTTGTCGACACTCCACTGGAGGTATGCGAACAACGGGACGTGAAAGGGATGTATGCCCAGGCGCGCAGGGGGGAGATTAGCGGCTTCACGGGGATAGATGATCCGTACGAGCCACCGGAAAGCCCCGAGCTCGTGCTGAACACGATGGGCGCTTCAGCGGAAGAAAATGCCGGCCGGATCATCGACTACCTGACCCAGCAACAGTTTCTGATGTCTACGGACGGCCTATCCGTAAGGAAGAACGGTGGGGCGAATAATGGAACGGCGAGGGAGGTGTGATTGAGAAACCACCGCAAAGCGAGAACAAGGGTGGCTGTCATAGGTGTCGGGGCAATGGGGAGCCACCACGCACGTACTTATGCCGAGATGCAGGACGTCCGCTTGGTCGGAGTGGCTGACCTGGATAACGAGCTGGCGGCGTCTGTTGCCAAACGATACGGTACTACTGCCTATTCTGACTTCCGGACCCTTCTTGACCGCGCCAAGCCGGATGCGGTTACTGTGGCAGTCCCAACCAAGAACCACGTCGAGGTGGCCTTGGATGTCATCGATCGCGGCATCGATTTGCTCGTTGAAAAACCCATTTCTTACACGATTGAGGAGGGGGAGCAGATAGTGGAGGCCAGCCGCGCAGCGGGTGTCAAACTGATGGTAGGGCATGTCGAGAGGTTTAATCCAGCGATCATCCAGTTGAGGGAACGCCTAAAGGCAGGTGAGGCCGGGAAAGTCTTTCAGATCGATGCCCGCCGCCAGGGACCGTTCCCTGTCCGGCCTATCGACGTCGGAGATGTAGTAGACCTCGCCGTTCATGACCTTGACGTCATCCGCTATATCAGCGGAGAAGAGGTCGTCCGGTTGTACGCGGAGACTGAGCGCCGAATCCACAGTAACGGCGAAGACCTTCTCACCAGCGTGCTACGCCTGGCGGATGGCACAGTTGCGACTTTAACGATCAACTGGCTGACTCCCACCAAGGTGCGCGAACTGGAGGTGACGGGAGAATTGGGAATGTTCCGCGTCAATTACCTCACCCAGGATCTCTACTGCTTTCAGAACGGCTTCGCCACGCTCGCTAAAGAAGAAGAGTGGGAGAGCATGAGTGTCTTCCGGGGAGTGAGCGAGGGTTGCATGATCCGCTATGCGGTCGAGAAGAGGGAGCCCCTGCGGATTGAGCAGGAAGCTTTCCTCGCTGCTGTGCGCAATGAGGCGCCGGTCGCGGTAACCGGAGCGGACGCCCTCGCGGCCCTCAAGCTGGCGCATATGACCGTCATATCCGGGATAGAACACCACGATGTGGCCCTCACCTGGTCGGAGTCGAACATAGCCGTCCTCAAATCAAAACGGGCCAAGTCCGCGTAGCCGGCCGTCAGCGTCACAAAGCGCCCGCCTCCGCCCCGAGGAGAGCCGAAGCGAAGCGCTCCGCAAAAAGGGCTTCGCTTGCGGCTCTGTCCGGCTTCAGCCAATTCCCAGCAGTAGGTCCGGCAGCCTTGCCGGACCCAAAGTTGTGAGCAATCCGGCTCTAACGAGAATCTATATGAACTATCCTGACAACCGGGTCTTGATCATCGGGTTAGACAGTGCCACCTGGGACGTCCTCGGCCCCTGGATTGCCGACGGCACTTTGCCTCATCTCGCCAGGCTGAAGAGCAGGGGAAGATGGGGAGTTCTTCGTTCAACGATTCCTCCGGTCACTGCCGCCGCCTGGAGCACCTTCATCACGGGAAAGAGGCCGGGGAAACACGGAGTGTTCCACTTCATCAATCTCTTCGGAGAGGAGGGTGTGGAGGACCGAAATCAACTGGTGAACGCGGAAACCGTCAAGTCGCCCGCAATCTGGGACGTGCTCGGGCACCATCACCGGCTGGTCGGCTTGATCAACATCCCGCTCACATATCCTCCACGCCCTGTTAACGGCTTCATGATCACGGGTCTGCTCACGCCCGGGCACGCCCGAGTATTCACGTATCCGCCGGATCTTTCGGATTCCATCGGCGATTACCAGATAGATCTGGAACGCTTTGCTGACAAGACTCCTTACCAGGACGAATTCTCTACAGAAATTACGAGACCGGATCTCGAGTTTCTCCGTGAATTCAACAGTGTGCTGGAGAAACGAGCACGGGTTACGTTTGATTTGATCGGTTCCCGACGGTGGGATTTCTTCATGGTCGTTTTTACGGAGCCGGATCGGCTCGGGCATTACTTCTGGAAGTACCATGGCTCGGCCAATCCGTCCTCCGACAACCCGGGTTTGACCGAAGGAGTTTGGCGGTTCTACATGCGGCTTGATGAGATTGTCGGCGAGCTCGTTGAGCGCGCCGGGAAGGGAACTACGGTGCTCGTCGCATCGGATCACGGCATGGGGCCGGTGCCTCGGAATCAGATTCACATCGGCAACTGGTTTCAGCAGCAGGGGTGGTTGGCAACTCAAGCCGCCAAGGGCGGCCTCGCTGCTCCCGATACCCTGTTGTCGAGTTTAGGAATAAGCAGGGACCAGGTTGGACGCGTCGTGAAGAGGTGGTTCCCGAGCGTCCTCAAGACCAGCTGGATGCAGAAGGCCATTCATCGGCGGGCTTGGACGGCGAAAAAAGCGGCAAGCCAGGCCTTCCCGGTTCCTATCTGCCACAACATTATCGGGATTCGTCTGAATAGAGAGAAAGGACCGGGAAACGAGTCCTTCCGGGAGGAGATAGTTCAGCGCCTGCGAAATATCTCGGATCCGAAAACCGGGAAGGGCGTGATCACCGAGGTCATTTCTGGCCGTGATTACTATTCGGGGCCTTATTCGGAGAACGTCCCCGATCTAATCGCGATCGCG
>Ga0105104_10004183_pt1 | contig 10078 bp, 8 predicted proteins | sample PPLLaktember2015_3_FD_87034 | JGI IMG/M metagenome (GOLD analysis project Ga0105104, IMG submission 87034) | Freshwater sediment microbial communities from Prairie Pothole Lake near Jamestown, North Dakota, USA - PPLs Lake P7 Core (6) Depth... | ecosystem: Environmental > Aquatic > Freshwater >... | reverse complement strand
TGATGCCCATCTCCACAAGTGCGAAGAAGAAGACGGAGGAAACTGTCTCCCTGTAGGATTGGATGAGGACAACGAAAGAGAGCGCGATCAGAACGTACCAGAACAGGGCTTCGGTCGCCGTGCTCTTGAGGGATGGGGTCAACACCTCGGCACGGCCTGCACCATCTTTCCTTGGTCCTATTCGGTCCATGTCACCCCTTTTTTCCGAAGGGGTCTCAGTATATATCTATCATGCCCTTTCACCATCCACCGGTAAGGAGGTGCTCCCGTATGATGTATGACTTCCCCGCCTTCGAACATGTGAACTACATAAACGACAGACCGGCGCCCCGCTTCGACCTTGCAAAGAGCAACATAACACCCAGCTGGAAAGGGACAATTGATGATGCCCTTGACCTGTCCTTCGTCGGGGCATCGGACCCCAAGGGGCTCTCGGAGCTGCGGTCGCACCTCGGTGAGGCTTACGGGGTGGGCCCTGAGCGGGTCGTTCTTACCAATGGTACTAGCGAGGCGAATTGGCTTACATATCTATCGCTCGTTTCTCCCGGGAGCAGGGTGCTCGTAGAGAAGCCCATATACACGCCCTTGCTTGAGATCCCCAGGGCCCTTGGATGTGTTGTGGACACCATCAAGAGGCGGGCCCCTGACTTCAGGTTCGACATGAAGGAGCTCGACAGGAAGCTATCAAAGGGTGTGGACCTCCTTGTGGTCCAGAACATGAACAACCCCGCCGGTAGGGCCCTCTTCGAGGAGGATCTCAGGGACATTTCAAGGGTCGCTGAAAGGTACAAGGTGCCCGTCTTCTGCGATGAGGTCTACAGGGATTTCGCCATTGACTACGAAGGTGGGACAGCAAGGAACGCCTTCCCATCCCTTGTGGAACTTGATGACCGTGCGGTGGTTAACTCTTCGGTGACCAAGGTATATGGTGCTGGTGGTCTTGTGACCGGGTGGATGGTGGCGCCCAAGAGGATCGCCGACAGGGCCAGGCAGTTGAAGATATACACCACGCCAATGGTCAACCATCAGGGAGAGAGGCTTGCCCTCGAGATATTGAGGAACAGACATAAGGTGATGCCCAGGGAACTTTCGGCCCTACGGGAGAAGCTGAGGCTCGTATCGACATGGGCGAAGGGGAGGGACGATGTCGTATGGTCCGAGCCGGACGGGTGCGCCGTAGGGTTCCTGATGTACGATCACAAGGTGTCCTCGATAGAGGTCTGCGAGAGGCTCTATAACGATCACGAGGTAAGATGCATCCCCGGGGCATTCTTCCACCAGGAGGGAGGCTTCAGGATAGGTGTCGGGAGACCTTACGAAGAGGTCAAGGGTGCCTTGAAGAGGATAGATGAGTACCTGGACACGCTTTGATGTACAAGATCAGACTCTGTCTCATCCCATAATATCTATGAGGTAGACGAATGTCAGGTCGGCGAAGATGTGAGGGATGATGGTCGAAACTATATTCCTGCAACGCAGCATCACAAGACCCAGGACGATCCCCCCCACTATCGTTAGGAACACACCAATGAACCCCGAAGGGACACCGTGGAAATGACCCCATCCGAAATACCAGGCCTGGAGGAAGACGGCCACCCCGACCTGATATCTTTTTGATAGTGCAGTGAGCATGGACCCTCTGAACACGAGCTCTTCGAAGGTCCCGTTGAGGACGCTGAATATGACACCATAGGTGAGGACCCTCGTCGAGGTCTCCACGACGATGTCCTGGAGCCCCGTAAGGACCAGCAACAGGAAAAGAAGGAGGAGCGGGATGGTCATTGCGATGCCCACAAGGATGCTGCGTTTCACGGTACCTTTCTCCACAAGGCCTGTCCTTGTACCGAACATCGGGACCAGAAGGACCATGAAGAGCGCAAGGGCCCCTTTTCCTATCAATTGGTAGCAGGTCAAACCCCATTCGCTGTCGATCCTATCCGGGTTGGGACCGTAGAGCAAAGGTTCCAGGAAGCGGTAATAGATGTCATATCCTGCGGAATCGAAGAGAATGGACATCCACAGGACCAGTCCTAACAAGGAGATGAGCGAGTACGGCCTCCACTCCCGCCGGGTGATGCAGAGGGCAGTAAGTCCGATCCCCGTCAACAAGAGAAGTAGGAAGATGATACCGTAGTACTCCCACATCTCTATCACGTTGGACCCGATGACTGCAGTGAGGAGGAGATATGCGATGAAGGCATGACCCGGTCGGAACCGGTATCCTCTGATGGTCCATGCAGGCGACATATGTGAGTCCTGCCCTATCCGACATCGAATCGACCCTGAAGCAATATTAATGTTTTCAGAACATGTCGATAGGCATCCATCATCTTCAAACACTGAGTAAGCTTAGCGCATTCTTGATGGATACTCGAAGAGTAAGCGCTGCTCCATGCGGGGACGGTTCTCCTTTCCGACCCAGGTGAGCTGTAGACTATTGGGCATGTTAGTTCCCTCCTTCTCGTTTCTCCTACTGCAAAGCCTCTCGGCCCTTATCCGTCAGACGGTACTTTTGAAGTCGGCTCCGAGGCCTATCGGATATGGTTAGTTCGAGCAGATTGGCCTGGAGGAGCTTCTTAAGGCTCCTCTTGAAGTTGCCAGTCCTTGTCCTATACCCAGCGGCAATCATGAGTTCCTTTGCGGTCATAGGTTTATTTAAACATGCGGTCAGTAGACTCATGTCTATCGGCAAGAGTTCGACTTGGGCTTCATAGGCCTCGACTTGGGCTTCATGGGCCCCCGACTGGGTCGGTGACTGGGTCGGTTGAGCCGGCTCCGCCCTGTTTCGAACCCTCTTTGGTTTCGGCCTCCAGAGGGTCTGAACGAACTGTCCTCCCTCCTGGCGAAGGCCGGGGGTTCTAAGTCCGGCTTTCTTACATTGGTCGATCATGTCAAGGATGCCGCTGCCAGCTTTCTCCACGTATCGGGCGAGGAACATCGGCTCGCATATCAGTGGGTTGTGGGGGATGGATGCGTGCGGTTTTCGGAGGTCTTCGATGGTCAGCGTCGTGGGGAGATATCCAGGATTCCAGACATCGAGCCTGTCGGAGAACAACATCACCTGGACGCTGGCGTTGCTAGCGTAGTCGCGGTGGACGATGGCGTTCACGATAGCCTCGCTGACGGCTTCCCTGGGAAGCTCGTAGGTCACCGGTGCTTCCGGGCCGTTCACCCGTGTTCCCACGGACCGGGCGATCTTGGACATCACGAAGTCCAAGGCTTGATCAACAAGAGTGAAAAGCGTACCCTTGAACACCTGGTAGGACGGTATCGGTTTCTGGACCATCGTTCCATGGAAGTGCATGCACTTGACCTCGGACGTGAGGAGGAACCGTTGTGGCTCCCGCCCGAAGAGGAGGACAGCCGCGTGTGTCGGTAGGCTTCGGTCAAGAAGGTTGAGGTGGGTGAGAACCTGTTCAACGGGGGTGTTCTGATCGAGAGCGAACTTCCGTTCGTTCCGAGCACGTCCGAGGAACCAGCGCACGTTCTCCTCGGAGATGTCCTGGATGGTCGCATCCGGGCATGCGGAAGCGTCGAACGGACGTGTGCGCAGTCCTCCAGTGACCTCGAGATGGTCTACCAAGCTGGCGTAGACGGCAGTTGTGAGTCCAGACGCATCTTCAAACCGCCGCCGAATGAGCTGAGGGCCAGCTTTACTGATGAGCGCCGCCATCTTCGGGTGTCTAACGACATTTTCATCGCCCTTGATGTAGATAAAGCGGGTCTTGTGACGCTCGGTCGCCCGATCGAACTCGCGCTCAGTGGAGGAGAGACCATCTGCATTCTCGATACCATATTCCCTTCCGAACAGGCCGATGTAGATAGCGCAACGGTCGACGCCTTCAAGATACACATCGTCAGCAATACGGTCGGATGCGGGGAGGTCCTCGAAAAGGAAGACGTCGAAGAACCGCTTGAGCAATGGGTCTCCAAGGATGAACTCCTTGAGGGCGCGCCGCTCCCTTGTGAACTCCTTCTGAACGCTGCTGATGAATATGATTGAGGACATCATACGACGCTCCAGTGGATAGTAAAAAGCGTCTCCACCAGGGTGGATTGCTCTAATTGCTTTTCAAGACTCTCAATGAATGACTCCATCGCCTTGTGGATTTCATCAGAAGCGTTGAAAACGTCCTCTTCAGCGCGTTTCCGTTTTGATAGAAGCGGTTTCCCAGGATTCTTGAACTTGGGACGGTCGTAAAGGGTAGTCGCTTGGTGAGTCTGCTTAATTGCATCCTTTTTCTGAACATCCAGTTCCATGACGAGGCTAGCGGTGGACATTGTGCGATGAGGTGACAGATCCACGTAGGCGTTGAATAAGGATTGTGTTATTCGGTCGAGATTCCATGCAGGGGCCAGGCGAGTGATCTCGTGGGCGAAGTATTTTGAGTAGTAAGGGGTAACTCCTTCAACGACAGGACCAGACTTTCCAACTATTGAAGTGATTTTTTGCATCCTTTACCCGAATGACCTCTATGCTTTGGGGGGTCATTGCTTTTACGGTCCTAATTACTCCATCTGACCATGCTATAATCCGACTTTAACATATGAGATTCTTCACGGACCAGGTCTTGAAGGTTGGGGATATTTGCGATATATCATATTCCTATAAGAAAAAAAAAGACCATTATCAACGGTTTATCGCAAGGGTCTTTCAGATGAAATCCGTCAGGGTGGTATCCCTGATCCCCCTCAGGAACCTGGTATGGACCTTCCAGTCACTTACACCCGATGACCTGTCGAGCTCCTCGATCAGGCTCCTCAGGTCCAAGAACTCCATTGGGGGGCCTACAAGCGAGCTCCTCACGGTCTCCCTCACCACCCAGACCCCCAGCGGGGCCCAATACTCGTCGGTTATCCATCTGATGACAGTAGCACCCGCACAGAATCCCTTCTCCATCATGTGCTCGACGACTGGGAGCCTCGCCGCATAGTACCCCCCGGTAATGTTCGAGGCGTAGTCCTTCCTTCCCCTTGGCCCTTCATGGTCCGTGATCGTCTTCCCACCGCCCCATAGAGAGCCTCTCTGCCACTCTTCCATCATCTCGAAACGGAACGGGGGCGGATAGTAAGCTATCAGGAAGTTGTTCCCGTAGTGGGACCCGCTGTAGAGAAGGAACCTGTCCAGAGGGGGCAGTTCAAGCACCCTTTCCTTCAAGGCCATAGAGAGCGTGTCATCAACGGCTGTGATGGTCCATCTCGTAGGTACGAGCCTTCTTCTTCGTGCCTCACCGAGCAATCCCACTGAGAAGAGCCTGGTAAGATGTTCCTGTGGTATGCCGCTATCATACAACCCTATGGTCGCTTCGGATGCCGGTAGGTCGGTATCCGATGACGCCCTCTCGACCGCGTTGGGAACCTTCGCTCCGTCCTGGACGCTTACATCGTCTATCTTCACCGATGGCCCCATGGGCATGGTTATCGTATCGAGGGACGGCGGGGCTCTAATGGCCCTGTCCAGCTTCGAGAGCTCCATGACCGTATTCAGCGACCTGGAAGAGAGGGCGAGCTCCTGGACAGATGACAAGACCTTCCTTCCCTTGAAGGGGAGCCCTTTCTCGATCTCCCAGAGGGGCTCGGAAGAAGGGATGCCCCTATCTGAGGCGGTCCTGACGTTCAAGGAATACCTCCCCCGAATTAAGGAGGCCCTTATGGAATAGACGTCCTCGAGCGCCCTGGAATAGAGGAACGTGGGGGATTCGAGCCTCTCTGGTCTGGGAACCGGAAGAGAGCTGGCAAGGGGTCCGACACTGATCCTTGGATACCCGTAGGACCCAACGAAGACGGAAGGAGGGGAAGGCCCTTCGACGGTCTTCCCGGTCAGGTCAACGGGGGCGAGCCTTTTCCTGATGTCATCCAGAAGGGGGCATCTCCCGAGACCGCAGAGGTCCTTGACCCCTTTGCAGGCATGGCAGTATGGGAATACCATATCATACCTTCAGCAGGTCCAGCATAGATAAAGTAACCTCAAAGCAATGATCGATCGGTCAGTAGAGGGAGGGTTCTTGCCCATGGTGCATCAATAACCGACAAAACCTATATAGGGTGTCCTTAATGGGGGCTCATCTGAAGGTATCAAGATGGTAAGGAAACTGGAACTCTCCAAGCTCAGGCACGGAACGGAGCTTCTCAAGAGGGGCTTCGCCAAGATGCAGAAGGGGGGCGTGGTCATGGACGTTACCAACGCCCAGCAGGCCCTCATCGCCGAGGAGGCCGGAGCTGTCGCGGTCATGGCCCTTGAAAGGGTCCCCGCCGATATCAGGACGCAGGGAGGGGTCGCAAGGATGGCGGACCCTACCAAGATAATCGAGATAATAGATACGGTCTCCATCCCCGTCATGGCAAAGGCAAGGATAGGCCACTTCGTCGAGGCCCAGATCCTTGAGTCACTGGGTGTTGACATGATAGACGAGTCCGAGGTCCTCACCCCGGCCGATCCATTCTACCATATAGATAAGAAGAAGTTCAAGGTCCCCTTCGTATGCGGTGCAAGGGACCTTGGGGAGGCCCTGAGAAGGATACATGAGGGCGCCGCCATGATAAGGACCAAGGGGGAGGCGGGGACGGGCGACGTCATAGAGGCGGTCCGCCATCAGCATGCCATCATGGGAACGGTCCGCTCATTGAAGGGCAAGGGAGAGGATGAGCTGTTCAAGGTGGCAAGGGAGATTCAAGCCCCGGTCGAGCTTGTCATAGAGGTTTCGACCCTCCAGAGGCTCCCCGTCGTCAATTTCGCGGCGGGAGGTATAGCGACCCCGGCTGATGCAGCAATGATGATGCAATTGGGCTCCGACGGTGTCTTCGTCGGCTCCGGTATATTCAAGTCCAAAGAACCGCAGAAGATGGCCAAGGCCATAGTGGAAGCCGTCACACACTACGACGACCCAGCCGTACTTGCGAAGGTATCCAAGGGAATAGGGGACCCGATGCACGGGATGACCATCTCTGAGATCCCCAAGGACAAGCAGCTGCAGACAAGGGGCTGGTAGGTCCGTTCACTGGTCCGCGAATGCCATTTAGTGCATAATTAGATATAGCCAGGATGGTCTAGAACCAACGGGATGTATAGGGCGCAAGTCCTTATCATCACGTACCTATTACAGACAGGTACCTCAAACTAAGCGATTAGTTAGGCAGCCCGTCAGGCCTTTGCCTGTACATCCCACCCCTACATCCTTTAGTGGACACCCTCGTTCGGGTATGGCAACCTTTTTTAAGTAAGAGCCGTTCAAACCAAACCTGCTTGGAGGCAATGATATGGGAAGTCCGCCCGGAGACGAAAGGTCCATCTTCAGATCAGAGATGGAGAAGATAACAGGCCCGTTGAAGCTCGTGCTCATAGCACCGGAGGCCAAGAGCGAACCCTGCGAGGAGCTGACCTCCCTTATAGAGGACGTCTGCAAGGCAAATCCAAATATCATTTTCAGCTCCTTCAAGGAAGGTGGCGAGGACATCCCTCCACTGGACCCTTCCGTCGAGCTCTACCCCACTCTCCTCGTATTAGATCCCGAAGGCAAGGAGCACGGGACTAGGTTCGTGGGGGCCCCGTCAGGAAGGATACTGATCACGTTGTCCCTCGTTGCCCAGATGATAACGACGGGGAGCTCGGGACTTGAGGATTCCATGCTGCAGAGGGTCAAGGCCCTCCCGGCGAACGACATCAGGGTCCTGGTGACACCGCAGGCCCCCAACATAGAAGGGTCCTTGGACGCCGTTGCGAGGTTCGCTTTCGCTTCGGAGAACATAAAAACCTCCATAGTGGAGATAATCCAGTTCCCGGACATCGCGGAGAGGTACAGGGTCATCGATATGCCCAAGATGCTATCGAACGAGGACCTTCGCTATACTGGCGCCTTCACCCTTGAAGAGGCGATACAGATCCTCGAGAACAGGATAGGGGACCAGGAAAGCTGATAAAAGCGCCTGTTCGGTCCTTGGGCGACCGTTCCCAATTTATAGGGAGCCTCCCATTCACCATATGGGCTCTTGCTGTCCTATGGGTGGTGCGCGGATGAGGTTCATAGGTCCTTCTGTTATGATCGCAACCCTGCTGCTGTTTCAGGTCGCCCTTTCACCGGCCCCATGGCCGGAGGACCTTTCACCGCTCGGCAGCGTCTCAGGGGCCGGGGGAAACGTCCCTCGCTACGTCAACGTCAGCAAGGAGGTGGGGCTGGAGGGGGTGAGGGGCGATTCCTTCGCGTGGGGGGATTACGATGACGACGGCCACCAGGACCTTCTCGTCAAGGGCTCAAGGCTCTTCAGGAGCACTGGCCCCCCGCATTTCCGGTTCCAGGAGGCCACCGAAGAGGTAGACCTAGTCAATTCAGGGTACAGCGCCTGGGGGGACCTAAACGGGGACGGCTATCTGGACATCTTCTCCGCTGGGCATCCTTACAACTTCGGCGACTCGGTCTGGCTCAACAGCGGACCGCCCTACCACACCTTCAAGAACGCATCCTATCTGTCGGGTCCCAGCGGGGTTGATGACAGCAGCCCCAGCATTGCGGTATCATTGGGCGACATCGACAGGGACGGGGACCTTGACGCTTACGTCGTCAACTGGAGGGACGATGCCAACATCAAGTACAAGGACGTCCTCTGGAGGAACAGGGGGGACGGTAGCTTCGAGGACATCACGGAAGCGGCCGGTATAGTTGACTGGAACCCCCGCAGGGGAGAACCGAACGCCGGTATGGGCGTTAACATGGGCGATTACAACAACGACGGATGGCTCGACATCTATGTCTCCAACTACCTTGTCTCAGCAAATTATCTCTTCGAGAACCAGAGGGACGGCACCTTCAGGGACGTGGGTCTTGAGAAGGGATGCGCCGGGGAGCCGCTCATAGGCCCCCAGGACACCTATTACGGCCATACGGCCGGGTCCCAATGGTGCGATTACGATAAGGACGGCGACCTGGACCTCTGGTGCTCCAACCTGGCCCACAAGGACCCCTACAGGACCTGGATATGCGACGATTCGGAGCTGTGGCGCAATGACGGTCCCGATACCGATTTTTCCTTTACCAACGTCAGGGACCAGACCGGTATCCCAACTGTCAGGTTCGAGACCGAGGAGCTGTTCTTCGGCATCGCATGGGCCGATCACGATAACGATGGGGACATGGACATGTTCATACCCCAGATAAAGTCATACCTGGACTATGCCTACTCCATCCTCTTCGAGAACCAGGGGGACGGCACCTTCCTCGATGTCTCCGACGAGGCAGGGTTCCGTGTATGGGATTCGGATGGGGGCTGCTGGTGCGATTATGATGAGGACGGCGACCTGGACCTGATAACGGAGGGAAAATACCCATACGAGAACGGGACCTACCAGACTCACCTGTACAGGAACATGGGGACCGAGGGGAACCACTTTCTCCAGGTCGACCTTGTCGATGAGAGAGGGGCCCCAGCGATAGGCAGCAGGCTCGAGGTCAGGGACCCGGAGGACGGTCATCTCATCGGTATGTCCGAGGTGGAGGGCGGCACAGCAGGGCACGCTTACGGCCCATCGTTCACCCAGGAGGTCGGCCTTGGAGCGAGGACGGCCCCCGTCGATGTCACTGTGAGATGGAGCACAGGAGAAGTGACCTTCCATCATGATGTTGAGGTGGGTTCCAGGGCCGAGATGAGGAAGGGCCTTCCGGACCTATCGACGGAGCTCAGGGGTCTTCCGAACACTGTCATCGAGGGAGAGAGGCTCGAGCTGCGGATCGCTGTGGTCAACAGGGGAGGTTCGGATGTGAAGGAGCTGTCCGTCGACCTAACAGACAGGGTGACCAGTGGAGGTGAGACCAAGACAGGGCACTGGGCCAGAACGCTGACCGGGGGCCCTGTCAAGGCCCAGGACGAGCTCGTGTTCATGGTCGACCTTGAAACCAATGGAGAGGTGGGAACCCATTCTCTTGAGGCCGTCGTCCAGCGGTCCGATCCTCCTCTGTTGACCACAGCGATCCGCAGCGCGAGCCTCTCTCCCTCGATGACAGTCTTCGGAAGACCCCTGAGCTCCGTCGATAGGTCCGGAAGGCCCTTCCTTATCTCGGCCCTGGAACCCACCTCAACATCATAATGG
>Ga0105104_10004181_pt1 | contig 10082 bp, 8 predicted proteins | sample PPLLaktember2015_3_FD_87034 | JGI IMG/M metagenome (GOLD analysis project Ga0105104, IMG submission 87034) | Freshwater sediment microbial communities from Prairie Pothole Lake near Jamestown, North Dakota, USA - PPLs Lake P7 Core (6) Depth... | ecosystem: Environmental > Aquatic > Freshwater >... | reverse complement strand
GGTATGACCGGGTACACGTTGCTGATGCAGACGGTCTCGGGATTGGCGTACTTCTGCACCATCCGCAGGGTCTCCAGAGGTTCGAGCCCGAGAATCAGATGCGCCTTGCCCTCGGGGATGAGAGGGCCGTACTCGCGCTTCCTGGAGATACGCACCGCGCTGAATACCGCGCCGCCGCGCTGGGCCGCTCCGAACGTCTCGCCGATGGTCGCGTAGTAGCCCTTCTTCAGAAACGCGCCTCCGACCATGCCGGAGAGCAGTATGTTGCCCTGACCGCCGACTCCGCAGATGATGATGTTCAAGGGATCAGCAGAGATAGCCATTATGCTCGTTCCTCCTTCACGATCGCCTTGTTCGGGCACAGGTCGGCACACAGTCCGCATTCAGCGCAGAGCGCTTCCTGTATCTTCGCCTTGCCGGTTGTCGTGTCGAGTGCCACGCCCGGGCACCGGAGGATGCGGTAGCAGAAGCCGCACTTGTCGCCCTTGCACTTCTCGGCGTTCACCCGCACCTTGTAGGGGTGCTTGCGCTCCTGGCGCATGCGCAGCAGTTCGCACTTGCGGCGAAGAATGAGTACCTTGACGCCGCTCTCGTCTTTCATCAACTCCATCAGTTTGGCCGTGGACGCCTTGGTGTCAAACGCGTCGACGACCTCCACCCGGCATCCCAGGGTGCGGCACAGCTCCTCGGCGCTGACAGTCTCAGTGGCTTCCTGCGTCGCCGTCCGACCGCTTCCTGCGTGGGGCTGGAACCCGGTCATGGCGGTGATGGAGTTGTCGAGAATGACGGCAACCATGTTCGCCTTGTTGTAGATGGCGTTGACGAGAGGCGTGATGGAGGCATGGAAGAACGTGGAGTCGCCGCAGATGCTGACGACCGGTTGTTCGAAGCCGAACTGCTTCAACTGACCGAAGCCGCAGCCTTCGCCGAGTCCTCCCCCCATGCAGTGCAGCACGTTCGTCACCTGCGGCCCATCCGGGAACGCGTCCATCGTGTAGCAGCCGATGTCGCTGGTGACCACAGCATTCCTGCCATCCCGCTTGACGGCGTTCTTGATGGCATAGAAGCTGGCCCTGTGCGGGCAGCCCGGGCACCAGGAGAGACCCCTGCTCACGACCATCTTGCCAAGTACCTCATCCACCTTCGCCTGGTACTGGGCGGGGCGAGCGCTGTACGTGATGTTGAATACCTTGCACAGCGCGGCGATGACCTTGTCCGGGTTGTTCTCGCCGACGTAGCTGACGTGGCCCGAACCCCGGCCGAGTATCTCGGGAGCATCGGGCAGCCTGGCGTCGGCCATGGCCGCCTTTGCGTGCGTCTCAACGTAGGGGTCGACTTCCTCGACCACGAGCACGCGCCGCGCCTTCTTCATGTGTGAGACGACGAAACGGGACGGGAACGGCCAGAGGGTCCCCAGCTTCAGAATGCCGACCTTGTCGCCCAGCTTCAGTTCCTCTACCGCGTCACGCGAGCAAGGGGCGCCGCTACCACAGCAGACGATGAGGAGTTCCGGCTTCGCGGGTCCCTCGTAGCTGTTGAACGGCGATTGCTCGAATCGCTCCCGTATCCTGGCCATCTTCTCGACCAGGATGGCGTGCTTCGGAGGGGCGATGTATGGGGTGAACATCTTGGTTGAGTCGTACTTCGCCGTGCGGGTCGCCTTCTTGTACTCTCCGACGGTCACCGGACCGCGTGCGTGCGCAAGCCGGGTGTAGTCGCGGAGCCAGCAGAATATCTGGAACTCCTCGGAGAGGTCGAAGAGGTACTTCGTCATCTCGTAGGCTTCCTGGAAGCTCGAGGGCTCCATCATCGGGGCGTTCGCCATCTGGGCGACCCACCGCGTGTCCTCTTCGTCACCGCTGGCGTGCGACTGAGGGTCGTCCGCCACGACCACGAGCATCGCGCCGTGCTGATCTCCGAGCGTGGCGAGGTTGATGTGTTGCAGCGTGTCCATCGCCACGTTGAGGCCCGCGTTCTTCATGGAACTGATGGAGCGAAGGCCGGCATACGAGGCGGCGAGGGCGGCCTCCGTGGCTACCTTCTCGTTGCTGGACCACTCGGCGTGGAGCCCTGCCTCTTTGGCGACACCTGCGAGAGTGGTCAGAATCTCGGTGGACGGCGTCCCCGGATACGCAGCGCAGTATTGCACGCCTGCCTCCAGCGCTCCTCGCGCGATGGCCTCGTTCCCCTGGAGCAGGTGACGGGAGCCGGTTGCTAATTGCGCCAGACTTGGCATGTTGTCCCCCTATTCATCACACGATATTTCAATACCATGAGCGCGCCTGAAGGCACGCCGGCTACTCGAAACGGACTGACACCGACCCGAGCCGGTCAAATGTCGCCCTCAAGCTCGCGCCGGCCTCGACAGGCACTGCCGATACAAGGCTGCCGGACATAACGAACTCACCCTTCTTGAGCGTTATGCCGTACTCGGTCAGTTTGTTGGCGAGCCACGCAACCGACTCGGCGGGGTTGCCCAGAACGGCGGCGCCTGCCGCAGTGCTCAGGACCGCGCCGTTCTTCTCCATGACCAGGCCGATGAGGCGCAGGTCGATGTCCTTGATCGGCGTCAGTTTGCCGCCAAGTATCATCGACGCGGCGGACGCGTTGTCCGAGATCGAGTCCTTGACCGTAATCTTCCAGTCCTTGTAGCGACTGTCGATGACCTCGAACGCGGGCAGCACACCCTCAGTGGCCTCGATGACGTTCGCAACGTTGACGCCCGGTCCCTTCAGGTCTTCCTTCAGAAGGAACGCAATCTCGGGCTCCAGCCTCGGGAGTATCAGACTGCTCACGGGTATGGGCTGGCCCTCCCGGATGACCATGCGGTTCGTTATCATCCCGTAGTCGGGCTCTCGTATTTTGAACTGGTCCTGCATCGCTTTGCTGGTCAGGCCTATCTTCTTGCCGACGATGACCGCGCCTGCCTTGACTCGCGTGTCGAAAGTCTTCAACTGTATAGCGTAGGCGTCCTCGTACGAGACGTCCGAGAACCGCTCCGTCAGCGCCACGACAGACTTGCTCGTGCGTTCCGCCTCGATGAGCTCGCCGGAGATGTGCTCTATCTGCTCTTTGGTCAGCGGCATCTCTCCTCCTTTGTCGAATGTGGGCGCTCAGCCCGGTCAACCGCGCCACTAATTGTACCAGAGTCACGCTCGCTGCAGACCAGCCGGCCGTGCGGCGAGTGCTCCCGGACATGGCCGCGGGCGCCATCAGGCGCCCGCAGGTCGAGTGCAGGATGTGGTCGGACTAGCAGGCAACCACCTGCGACGGGAAGTACTGCACGGTGCCATCGGGCACGAGGGCGACCTTCGCCTTGGCGCCGTAGGTGGCCTTGAGCATCTTGAGCGTCTCCGGCCACGAGCGAGTGTAGTTGACCATGTCGTACGGGGCCAGCCAGTCCGCGCCGACGTAGTCGGGGTAGGGCTGCATCACGGTCAGGCGCTTCGTGTTTGTGGGGAGTGCCGTCTTGGGGCGGAAGTTCCTGCCGCCGATGTTCTTGCCGAAACTCCTGCTCCAGTAGTGATTGATCTGTCCCTCGGGCGTGACGACCAGGAGTACAAGGTCGCCGCCGCTCTTCTTCAGCATCGGAGATGTGACGGCCGGGGCCAGCAGCATCTCATTCGCCTTCGAGAAGCAGTTCGCCACGACGATGTCGCAGTCCGGGACCCAGTCGGTAGCCCAGTACTCTCTCGCAACCTTCACGCCTTCAACGTGTTCATCGACAACATCGCCGACGAAGAGGTGGGTGACCTGGCGCTTCAGGTTGTAGATGCAGTCGACCTTGACGTCGAGACCCGCCATCCGGGCGGCGTCGTTCATATCCATCTTGAGGATGTTGCCTTCGTACTTGCCGATGCCGGCTGTCGGGTGCGGGAAGAGCCTCGTGTGGTTCAGGTCGATGGTCGTGATCGAAGACACGCCGGGCAGGATAATCTTGCTGCCGCCGCCGAAGCCGCTGTACGGATGCGGGACGATGGAGCCGATGCCTATCTTGTAGTCGCATCGCATCACTTCGGCGTTGAACTGCATGGGGGTGCCCGCCGGGCTGGGGCCGACCGAGGTGCAGTTCTAATAAGGGTTGTGGTTGTAGACCGGAAAGCGGCTCATGACGTTGGAGCCGAGCTTCTTGGTCCAGTCGTTGCCGGTCATCGAACCGTGGGCGCCGATGGCGGCGATGAAGCGGATCTGGTTGTCCTTGATACCCGCTGCCGCCAGCTCTTCCAGGACGTAGGGGACGATGTCGGCTGAGGGTGTCGCCCTGGAGAGGTCGTCAAACAGGATACATATCTCCTTCTTGCCTTTGGCTGCTTCGCGGATGGGACGCGTCCCGATCGGGTTCGAGAATGCCTTGCGGAAGCCGGATTCGCTCAGCGGTGGCGTGCCGTCGCCGCGATGCGTGCAGACGGTCACGTCCCATGCGGCGGGGAAGTCGACCTCAAGCTCGGTGTCGCCATACCAGGCGAGTATCGGGACAGTGATCTTCTTTGTATCGCTCATATCTCCTCCTGTGTTGCCACGTGTTGTTACGCGAGTGGTCCTACGACAAAGAGTCCGTTGTACCTGTCCTGATCCAGGATCTCGGCCTTGGTCCGCTTGCCGGAGGCCACGCTGAGGCACTCCTCGTACAACTCGGCGCCGATCTCGCCCATGTTCTCTTTTCTGGCGAGGTCGACGTAAAAGTCCATGTTGTCGTTCATCTTCTGATACGTGGCCGCGTTCGCGGTGACCTTGATGACCGGCACAAGCGGCGAGCCCAGCGGTGTCCCCCGCCCTGTAGAGAAGAGAATGACGTTGGAACCCGCAGCCGCGAGTGCGGTAAGAGAAGGCGCGTCGAATCCGGGGCCGTCGACGATAGACAGGCCGCCCTTCGTCGGCCGCTCGCCGTACTCGTAGATCTCCTGGATGGTCTGCGTGCCGCCTTTCGAGATGGCGCCCAGCGACTTCTCCTCGATGGATGTCAGACCGCCCTCGATGTTGCCCTTCGTGGGGTTGGTGCCGCGCATGTCCACTCCACGCTCGAGAAAGCGCTGTTCGTACCGCAGCACCATGTCCGTTATCTGTTTGCCGACTGCCGGGGTGACGGCGCGACGCGCCAGCAAATGCTCAGCACCGACGAACTCCGTCGTCTCGCTGAACACGGCCCTGCCGCCTCGCTTGACTAGGATGTCGAACGCGGCGCCGATGGCCGGATTGGAGCCGAGGCCGGACGTCGTGTCTGAGCCGCCGCATTCGGCGCCGAACATCAGCTTCGAATCGTCGAACTCCTCCCGCTCCACTCTGGAAGCGTCGCTCACCATCTGCCTTGCGATCCGGGAGCCCTTTTCAACCGTTGCGATGGTGCCACCCACCTGTTGTATGGTCAGCTTCTCGACCGGCTTGCCGCTCTTCGCGATGCCTTCGGCAATGCCGTCGATGTCGATGGGGTCACAGCCGAGGCTCACGAGCACGACTGCCGCAACGTTCGGATTGCGGCCAAGGTTGGTCTGTGTACGGTTGACCATTTCGAGGTCGGAGGGAGTCAGAGCGCAGCCCTGGTTGTGAAGGAACGGGATCGTGCCCTTCACATTGTCGCTGATCTGGCGGGCGGTTCCGGCGGCGCACACTACTGTCGGGATGATGGCCACGTAGTTGCGCGTGCCTACCGAGCCGTCCGGTCGCAGGTAGCCCCGAAAGCTCACTTCGCTGCCGCCTTCACGACATCGCCACGGCCCCGCGTGCTCGCCACGTTGTGTACGTGCACGTGCTCGCCGACCTTGATGTCCTTCGTCGCCTCGCCGATGACCTCACCGTACTTGAGGATGGTGGAGCCGGACTTGATGTTCACCAGGCTGAACTTGTGGCCGAACTGGATCGGGTTCACGAGCTTCACCGACACCGGCTTCTTGTCCACTTCGAGCGCCACGGTGTCGCCCGCCTTCAGGTCTGCAAGCGCGGTCGCCACGTTGTCCTTGCTGTTCAGCACAATCGCTTTTCTCTCCATTCCTTCTCTCCTCTCGTACATAAGCGTTATGTATCAGAACGACCACAGCATTATATCATTGACGTTTGTCCCCGTGGGACCCGTCATGATGAGTGGGTGCCGGCCCGTCCGCGACTCGAACTCTTTGAAGAAGCCGAACGAGTCGAAGGCGGCAAGATAGCCCGCCGGGGAGAGGCCGTACGATTCCGCCAGCGGGACCGTCTCCCCCGTGGCGACCGCTCCCGCGGCCGGGGAGGTCCCGTCGATGCCGTCGGTTCCGGCCGCAAGGACCGTCCACCCCGTGCTGGCGATTCTCAACGCGGCAAGGAGTGCGTAGTGCAGCATCCTGCCGCCCATACCGGTGGCGCCCGCGGGCACTCTGACCACCGGCTCTCCGCCGCACACAAGCAACGCCTGGCCACCGTCGGCTCCCGACAGCTCCCTGGCGCGGGCATGGTGTTGTGCGACCGCCTGGTCGACGGAGCCCGTCACCGGCGTATCCTCTACCCGCACATTCGGAAAGGCGCGGGCACACTCGGTGGATGCGAGAAGTCCCCGCAACGAAGACAGCACGACGGCGTTGGACGCGACGACCACATTGTGGGTGTGTTTGAGCAGTCTCTCGCGCCAGAGTCTCGCTCGCTCCGCTTCGGCAGGGTCCCCGCGCGAAAGGCACGCACGCGAGGCCTCCGGTACGCGCTCCCACAGGTGGTGGCGTTCGAGCACCTCGATTGCATCGCGGCAGGTTGTGGCGTCCGGCACGGTGGGACCCGACGCGATGCTTGAGAGATCGTCGCCGATGACATCGGACAGCACCAGTGTCACGAACTCCGCGCCGGGCGCCGCCAGCCGCAATCGGCCTCCCTTTACAAGCGACAGGTGCTTGCGCACCGTATTGATTTCCCGAATCGCGGGGCCGCCGGTAACGAGCACTCGGTTCGTCGCGCGGAAGTCATCGAGGCAGATTCCGTCCTGCGGCAGCTCAAGGAGCGACGAGCCACCTCCCGAGATGACGGCCACCACGAGGTCGCGTTTCCCGGCGCGGGAGAGAAGTGCCAGCGCGGCGCGCGCACCCGCCAGGCTGTCTTCGTTCGGATTCGGGTGGTCGGCGCCAAACAATGTCACCCCGGGGATAGTCGCCCGGGCCTGGTCTCGGTACACGTTGACCGTGCCATCGGCGAATCTGGCCAGGAGTCTGCCATCTTCCTGCAGCGTGTCGACCACGGCTCGGGCCATGGGAACGCCTGCCTTGCCGGCGCCCACGAGGTAGATGTGCCTGATGTCTTTGAGCGGATAGGGCCTGTCGGCCGCAACGAGTGCCTCTGCGTCAGGTAACCAGTGGAACGCCCGGCGGGTCGCAAGATACGCATCCGCCAGCGGCAGCACGGAGTCCCTGAAAAGGGACAGGAGCTTGTCAGCTATGCTACCTTCCTGCATTCCCGGGACACACCATCCCCGTCGGGGTGAAGCCGGCCACCGCGAGCCTGTGGAGGTGGCCTTCGCTGAGGCAGACCGCAGCCAGTATAGCATCTGCCTCTCTGCCACTGCACACGAGTGACCGACCCGAGGTCGGGTTCGTGCTCTACAACGCCGGCGCAGGAGCGACAAACCTATTGACAAACGAGAGGGCCGGTTTTAGTATGACTTTGGCCGTACATCGTGTTGCGATAGATACGTTGGCGTAGGACATGTGGAGGTGAAGCCTATGTAGCAGCGTCGGAGTCCGGGCGTTCCTCTTCGCGGCTTCCTGGCGATCCCCATATCCTGGCAAGGAGGTGAGAGCACTTGAGTACCACTCTGTTGATTGTAATCGCGCTTGCAATCTACGTGGCCGTGTACTTCCTCTACGGCAAGCGCATCGCTCACAACGTGGCGAAGCTCGATTCCACGACGAAGACTCCTGCCCACCGGTTGTATGACGGTGTTGACTATGTGCCGGGCAAATGGCCGGTGGTCTTCGGCCACCACTTCGCCTCTATCGCGGGCGCGGGCCCCATCGTCGGCCCTATCCAGGGCATAACCTGGGGCTGGGGCGCTGCCATCCTCTGGATCTGGTTCGGCAATGCTTTCATCGGCGCCGTTCACGACTTCATGGCGCTGGTGGCTTCCATCCGATACGATGGCAAGTCCATCCAGTGGGTTGCCGGCGAGGTCATGAAGCCGAGGGTGTCCGTCATCTTCGGCATCTTCGTCTACATCGCGATGGTTCTCATCATCGCCTCGTTCACCAACGTGGTGATGAACACGTTCGTCGGCGTGCCGGCGGTAGCGACGGCTTCCATACTCTTCATCTTCATCGCCGTCCTCATCGGCTGGTTGCTCTATTGGAAGAAGCAGAGCCTGCTGCCCATGACCATCCTTGGCCTGGTGCTGCTGGTCGCGGCAATAATCTTCTCGCTGTCGCACGGCTGGAAGGCCGAGGCCTCGATATGGCGGTGGGTCCTCCTCGTCTACATCATCCTCGCAGCCGCGCTGCCTGTCACCATTCTGCTGCAGCCGCGGGACTACCTGAATGCCTACCTGCTTGTCGCCTTCCTTATCATCGGAGGCCTGGCATTTGTCATCATCAATGCGCCGATGACCTGGCCCGCGTTCACGGACTTCAACGCGGTCCTCATCGGTGGCAAAGCCTCCCCGTTCTGGCCTACCGTCCCGCTGGTTATCGCCTGCGGCTCGCTGTCGGGCTTCCACGCAATCGTCGGCTCGGGCACGACGTCCAAGATGCTCAACAACGAGATGGACGCGCTCCGCATCGGCTATGGCGCGATGCTGACGGAAGGCTTCCTGGCGACCGTCGTCGTTGCCTCTCTGGGCGCGTTCGGCCTGGAGGTCGCTAAGAAGACGGCGGCCGATGTCGGCGCGGCCGGCTGGACCGTTCTCGGTATCCCGCAGTTCAGCACGGCATACGCCATGGGCGCGAACCAGGCATTCGGAATGTCGGTGTCTTTTGGCACGACGTTCGCTTCCCTGGTCGTCTGCGCATTCGCACTGACGTCCCTTGACACTACCTGCCGCCTCGGACGGTTTGCGTGGCAGGACTTCTGGGGTCGCGTCGTGAGTCCCGCGTCTCAGTCGAGTGGAGGCTACAAGTTCCTCACCAACCGTTGGATAGCCTCGATTATCGCCGGCGGTCTCGGCGTGTACGTAGCGACGACGGGTGGCATCTTCTCCGCTATCTGGGCCGCCTTCGGTGCGGCGAACCAGATGCTGGCCGCCGTGGCCCTCATGACCGCGTGCGTCTTCTCGACGAAGATCCTGCGGGGCGGACAGAAGTGCTGGATGACGCTCATCCCGGCCTTCTTCCTCTGGATCACCGTCTTCGGTGCCATGATCTGGTACCTGATGACGATGGCCGGCTCCGCGAGTCCGCTCACGATGGGCTTCATGGCCATCCTGACGGTGCTGGCGGTCATCCTTCTCATCGAAGCGATCGGCGCGCTGAGGAGCAGTCCCAAGAAGTAGGGTATTGATACTCCGGACACTGGTAGAGTTCATAAAGGGCTTCGGAAGCGGGCTAAGATCCCATTCCACTGAGTACGTGGAATTCGAACTCAGGGAAATGGAGAACATCTTAGCCCTGCTTCTGTTCAGCTCGTTCATCGGGCTCCCGAGCCCGCCGTCGGACCTGTCTCTGCGGCTCATGCCTCACATGGTGAGGGAGATGCACGTGATGAGCCGCAGAGCAGGCGACCTCGATGACATCTCCGGAGAGATTGCCGGGATGTTCGTCGACTGAGGACCAGTGGCATGGCTCTGAGAATCGTGTACTCGGTCGGCAAGGGAGGAGTCGGCAAGACGACCTGCGCCGCAGGGTTGGCGCTGCAGGCCTCCCGGGCGGGGCCGACGCTGGTCGTGTCGCTCGACCCGGCTCACAACCTCGGCGACGTCCTCGGTCGCAGACTCTCGGGCGAAGCGACAGAGATTTCGTCGAACCTCTGGGCGAGCGAGGTCGACATGGATGCCGCCGTCGCAGACTATCTGGCCGATAGCACGCGGAGGCTGCAGAGCATGTACGGCTATCTTAAGACGATCAACCTGGACGGGTACCTTGATGCACTGAGGCTCTCTCCCGGCATCGAAGAGTACGCGACTCTGCAGGTGATGGAGCGCCTGCTGGGCG
>Ga0105104_10004180_pt1 | contig 10083 bp, 11 predicted proteins | sample PPLLaktember2015_3_FD_87034 | JGI IMG/M metagenome (GOLD analysis project Ga0105104, IMG submission 87034) | Freshwater sediment microbial communities from Prairie Pothole Lake near Jamestown, North Dakota, USA - PPLs Lake P7 Core (6) Depth... | ecosystem: Environmental > Aquatic > Freshwater >... | reverse complement strand
TTCACCGAACCTTAATCCGGCTATTTTGCCGGGGCTTTCTTTCCTTATGGTACTTCAGGTATCGGCTGTGCTCTTCAACTTGATCCCTCTTCCACCCCTTGATGGGTACAGCATCCTCGAGCCATTCCTCAACCCTGTCATCCGTATGCAAGTTGACCGTGTCCGCAGCGTGACCATCTGGATCATTTTCCTCGCGTTTCGGTACGTTCCATTTATCTCTAATATGTTCTGGGATACCGTCTATAGATTTTCTACAACTTTGGGTGTGAACTGGAGTTTGGTGGTCGCGGGGCTTGAACGCTTCCGCTTTTGGGAACTGTAGCCGCCTCACGCGCAGCCGAAAATTGATTCCGTTACCAAAACATGATCAAGGCGACAGAGCGCTCTGTCGCCTTTTTTGATGGGGTGGCGATTTGACAAATCGGACACATTTGGTTATAATAATTGTGAAATATTACACAATCAAGGAGATGAGAGTGAAAACTGAAAAACTCCCCCATATTGTCATTGTCGGCGCGGGGTTTGGCGGATTGGAAACCGCACAGAGGCTGGCACATGCACCTGTGCAAATTACATTAATCGACAGACATAACTATCATTTATTCCAACCCTTGCTGTACCAAATTGCCATTGCCGGGCTTGTCCCTTCGCAGATTGCCTATCCGTTGCGGACAATTTTCCGTCGGCAGAAAAATCTTACCTTTCAAATGGGTGAAGTCACCTCCATTGATTTCAATGCGCGCTATGTCAGAACGAATGGTTCAGTGATCGCTTATGATTATCTGGTTCTCGCGGTCGGCGGGCAAACAAACTTCTTTGGGTTGAATACAGTTGAAGAGAATGGCTTCCAGCTCAAAAGCATCGAAAGCGCGACCAGTACCCGCAATCATTTGCTCAGGATGTTCGAGCGCGCAAGTCGTGAAGTAGACCCTGAGCAAAGAAAAGCCCTGCTGACTTTTGTTGTTGTCGGCGGCGGACCCACAGGTGTGGAGACTGCGGGAGCGCTGGCCGAATTGATCACCCACGTGATGACCAAAGACTACCCGGAAATGGATTTGAGAGAGTCGCGTGTCCTTTTGCTCGAAGCAACAGGTAATGTCATGGCTGCTTATCCTGATGAACTGCGCAAATCAACAATGGATCTGTTGCAAAGCAAGAACGTGCAAATTTTGCTGAATACAAGATTGACTGATTACAACGGACAAAGGATCACTCTGGCAGATGGCAGGCACATCGATTCATATACACTGATCTGGACCGCAGGTGTGCGCGCGGCTGAAATCACCGATCGGCTTGGGGTCCAGCAAGCAACTGCCGGACGGGTGCGAGTCGATCCCACATTGCAACTGCCTCAGCATCCTGAAGTCTTTGTCATCGGCGACGCGGCTTATTTTGAGAATGGAGAAGGTCAGCCATTGCCCATGTTAGCGACCGTCGCGCAGCAACAGGCAAAATCCGCGGCGAGGAACATCCGAAAAATCTTAAGAGGGGAAAATCCTGAACCATTCCAGTACAAGGACCCCGGTCTGCTTGCCACGATTGGGCGGAATGCCGCGGTGGCCCGCATCTGGGGATTATCGTTCAGCGGATTCATTGCGTGGTTGATCTGGGTTGTGCTTCACATCTACCGCTTGATCGGATTCCGCAACCGGTTGGTGGTGCTCATCAACTGGGCCTGGGATTATTTCTTTTATGACAATCAGGTGAGATTAATTACAAGGGAATAAACTTTAAGAATTCGGTTAGCCGTTAAACTGCTGGGTGAACGTGACTACGGGGGCATAAGGTTTTGATAATTAGTGGCGAAATACGCGCCGCATAATCCGAATGCATTGACCAAAAAATGCAGAGTGATCCCAGGCCAGACAGAATTCGACCTGTGATAAACATAGGCCAGCACATTCCCCAGGATGAAGGTTGGGATAAAGGTAACGAGATCCAAATGCGCAGCCGCAAAGATTGCGGAACTCAACAGCATCGCGTTGATCCAGCCATATCTATGCCGAAACCCCTGGAAGAGAAAGCCTCTGAAAAACACCTCTTCGACAAACGGGGCAAAGACCGCACCAACAATAAAAAACCAGATAGGCGAGTCAAGCTCAGCAAACATTTTCATGATCGCTTCGCCCTGTGTATCAACCCCAAGGAAGTACAACATGGTATTGTGCACGATGATGATGATATAGCCAGCAACCAATAGACCACATCCGATGCCCAGAGCGTTCCACTCGAATTTACCAAACCTCAAAACCTTCCAGTGGACGCGTCTCCATGCAAAGATGAGGATCACGGGTAAGAGGTAAGAAAGCTCAAGAAGGACGATCAACGCGCTTTGGGCCAGTTCAGTTTTGGAGCCATTCAACGTAATGATGAATATGACAATATCAATAAGCGCCAGCAGGACGACTCCGATCCAGTTGTCAATGAATCTCCAGGGGACGGAATAATTGGGCGCATCGGGCGTTGGAGCGGGCCGCTCAGTTTCTGTCTCTAAATTCATTCTTCTCGCATTTCCCGATAAATGAACCATTGACCTTTGCGCTCATCTACATTCTTCATGGCACGGTCGTAGTAAATATCGAAAATCTGATCTGTATCTGTTCGGACACGAAAATAAAATCTGCCCACATTCAACGAGCCGCGACTGGAGGCGACCGCGGCGTGCGCGGGTCGCATATTGCGTGCCATCTTTCCACGGCGTGTGAAGTCGCTCCATGAGGAGAGCATTTCGATGACGCGATAAATTTTATTCTCCCAGGTGAATCCGTTTGGGCAATCAGGGCTTTTCTCGCGGGCGGGAGGCGTATCGAAGATGGGTTCGATAGGCTGGTCAAAGAAGTGAATTGGTTGGTAGTTATCCGCCAAAAGATTAGACCTTGTAGGGATCATCGGCCTGCAAAAAGGCAAGGATCATTCCTCGCATGGGATGATCCTTGAGCCATTCACGGACCTGTTTGACGTTGTCGTAGTCATCCTCGCCGAGTTTTTCGAGGTAGATTTGCTCCATGTGATTTTTGGTCTCTGTCGCGCGCAGATGATCCTGCCAGGGACGCGTAAAGAATTCATTCAGATTGTCATGCAGATTCCTGTCAATTAGCACTTCCCACTCGTGATGGTCAAGCCAGATCCCGTTGCAGTTGCGGCAACGGTCAATGTAAAAGGCGGTATCAGGGAAAATCTTGTAACGAGCCATAATATGGCCGCAGTCGGGGCAAAGCTTTAATTCCTTCACTTCCCAGGATGGATCGATCTCAACGGCCCCCTCTTTTGGAGGGAATTCACGTCCCAGGGTCCTTCGCCAGGTAAGATAAACGTTGGATGAAATCGAGACGCCTTTGCAGTTGGAACACTGCCTGGCAGGAAGTCCCTCCACAAGCGTGATCGGACCAAGAATGATATCTTTGCAGACCGGACATCTCATGTCAGCCTCCAATCCAAGTAAAGCTTATTGAATTAACAATGTTATACACCGTCCCGAAGGTTTGAATGGCTCACCAATGTTTTCAAAGAAACCCTTCGACTTCGCTCAGGCCATCGCCTTCGGGACGTTTACCTGGTGAGCGAATTATATTGCTATTTTCAAATTACAAAGCCCGCCTTGTGTACTACGCACCTTGAAGATCGTGCCTATGAGGCTGTCGGCTTTATTTCAAAGCAATCAGACCGTGGTTAATCGTCTTCAAGCTCCAAGTGGAAACGATGCATAAAACGGTGGAAGATTGGTGCGGCTAGTACTCCAACGGAAGCCAGTAGAATAATGCCTGAATACAATGCATAAAATGAAGCAAAGATTTTTCCGGCGTTGGTCTGCAATGTATCGACCGGTCCCATGCCGCCAAGGATCATGGTTGCATTCAGAAGAGAGTCGATCCATGAAAGGGATTCAAGATAATGATAGCCCAGCATGCCAATGCCAAGCGAAAACCAAATGATCCCCGTCGAGACCAGACCAAATCGCCACATACGCCGTGTAAATTTAGATGCACTTGCCAATGGCTGTTTATGATGCTCGAACACTCTGCCTCCTCGATTTAAATGCTCCACCAAGGGTGGCGGCTGGAACGACCTATTCGTTATATTTCCAATCCCAGAACCAAAACGCGAGACCCTTGAACTCGCCCCATTTTTCGAATCGTTTTTCCACTTCCCTGGCTGTGATGGGTTCCCCGCGATACCACTCGTGTGACACCAGTTTCAAAGCCCACGAGTCAATCGGGATGAAATCGGATCGGCCCAATATCAACAGCAGGTTCGCCGCGGCATAGGGTCCCACGCCATTGATCGTCAACAACTCTTTACGCAATTCAAGCGTGGGCAGTTCACTCGTTTTGAGAGCCTCCAGGTCAAATTTACCCGTTGCGACGCGGAGAGCCAATTCATGAATGGCAGGCGCACGATAGCCAACACGTATTTTTTCTTTGAGAAGCTCCGGGCTGGAGGCGGCGATGGCTTCAGGTGTAGGGAAGGTTTTGGTCTTAGTACGTTCCTCACTACCGTTAGGAACTACTCGACCAACGGATGATAAAGATTCACCAAATTCATTCACCAGTTTCAACGTCATGTTTTTGGTTGCACCCCAGAGGGTATTTGTCGTCAGGATGGTTTTGATCACGTCTTCGAAGAGGGTTGGCGAGCGAAGGACGCGGCCAAGAGCACGCTTTTTAGCGCGCGCCAGCTTCGGTTCCACGCGTGAAGCAGCGTAGAAGAGCGAGAAATCCATGTCCAGGCCGAACATCCATGTGACTTTATCCGCTACTTCCCTGCGTTCCGTCTTATTAAGCTTTTCTGTTTCGACGGTGAGTCCATCCACTGCATCGCGCAGCTTGAGTTCGATCACGTGCCCATTGGAAAGTCGCAGGATGTAACCAAGCGTGTTCGTGTTTTCATCGTAGGAGAACGGCGCAAGCTGGCGCCAGCCGTGCGAGTTGACGACGGAGAGAAAGTTAAAAGGCGGTCGGGCGGAAAGAGAAAATTTCATGGTTACTCACCGATTGGTTCGCCGCGCCTCCAGGCGCGGATCATGAAAAAGTTGAGGATCAGCGCGGCAAGGATCATTGCAGGGATAATCGTAACTGGAAATACCCAACGTTCAAAGTAGCTGTCGATCTGTGCGGTGTTGGGATCTGTCGGATCATAGCGGACATCTACTTGTTCACCCACTTCATATGCAGGCGGGTAAGAAGCGTTATCGCCTTCGAATGAATAAGCTTGATCACTTACTTTAAAATCAACCACTGGTGCGTAAGTGCAACAACTGCCATCGCCACTGCTGTGTTCTTCCAACCTCACGACGGTTCCGGGTGTTGTGACTCCTTTGGTCTGCAACTGCCAGCCCGTATAAGCTGCATACGCTCCCCATAAACAGAATGCCGCAAAAAATAAATTGGCAAATATGGTCCAGCAACCGATCTGAAAACGATTCACCCCTTTGCCCACTACGTCGAGCGTTTTATCGAGATTGGACATGGAACACCTCTAAATTTGGGATGTTCCGATTTTACATAAAAAAGGATTATCCGCGCAGAGCAATTTTGGTGATCTGCGGTTTTGCGATGCGGAGGTAATCATCCAATTTCATGAAGATGGAGCGATCCAGGCGGCCCGCGTTAAAAACGACTTCTTCGTTTTGCTGGATCAATGGGTCAGCCAGGACTTGAAGCTGGTCGCTGAACGAAAAGGGCGGGATGGCCCCGATCACACATCCCGTTAACTCCTGGGCCTTGTCGCGTGGGGCAAAAGCGACACTATCAGCATTGAAGTGGTGCTTGATCCCATCAAAATCAATACGGCAATCACCGGGGACATTAGCAAGAGAATAAATATTGTCCTTTCTATTCAGCCTCACCTGCAGGACAATAGACTTAATGGATTGCTCGATCCGATTCCCGCGAATTTTTGCAATCACTTCTGTGCGGCCCTCAGACTCATGCGCGATGACACGGTACGCCGCGCCTTCTTGATCAAGCAAATCACACAATTGTTTGTGGATATCACTCATAAAGACCTGCATTAAGGGCAAGGCCCCAACGTATCTCCATGACCCAGATGCGCCGGGACGGCAGGGGCTGCTATGCTCAATGTGTGTCCGCCTTTTTTATCCGGCTTGTGGCATACCAAAACTTTTTCTCCATTGGCAGGGGCGCCGTCATCACTTGTTTTCAAGATGATGATCTTTGTGATTATAAACTGTCCATTTTCTGTGGTGCATATCACCACAAGGACCATCTGGTTCGCGCTTAACGTCCCTTCATTCCCTGCCTCGTTTTCGATCTTAACCTCTTCGCCAAGCGTAATGGCAGGCCAGCCTGTGAACTGGATCTCATTCCTGTTCACGCTTTCAACTGTCGCCGTGACTGTGGCGCAACCGGGAACTTCCGTAAAGTCACTAAGCGGCGCGAGGCTGAGTACTTCCCAAGTGCCATCCGTCAAAAGAAGGATTTCCACGTCGACGATCATGCCGGGAGTAATCTCTCCGGTGATCGTTGTATCGTCTGTCATGTTGAGCGTAATCCCATTGACCACCCAGGGATCAATGGAGTTCACCTTGCCAATGAGAATGATCGTGGGATCGATCTGCTCTTCGGCGAGTTCAATGGAATTCGCCAGCCACGTAGCATCTTCAAGGATGACTCCTTTTACTCTTACCAAATCGCCAACTTCCAGGCCTTCGGCAATTTGAGTGGAGTCGCGGGTTGCAAACGTATTGCCTGTCACCATCCAGGGATCGGTGCCTTCAAGCTCGCCGACCAGCTCGAAGGTCGTTTCCCCTCCCACAGGCAACCAGGCGTTATTCTCATCCTGCACTTCGACCGCGCCATTTTCCAAACGCAATGGAATAGACGTATCCTGCGTGGGGACTGGAGTTATACCTGGAGTTGCACCACCGCTGACCCCGCAAGCCAGTAAAACGACCACAACCACCAGGTATCCTGCAACCAACGGCCAACGAACGACCGGATTATTTTTGGTATTCATACCTCTCTCCCAAAGAGATTGTCTCAGAAAGATTTACTCTTTGCCTCATCATAGCACACATGGTTTCACCAATAATCCTGACATTTGGAGGGATAAGGGTTTTCTGATAATGTCATTACGAGTTGCTGATGGTCGAGTACACAGGCATCAAGACCAGGTCGGCGAAGCAATCTCCACTGAGACCATAAAATACATTCAACGGAACGCTCCGCACTGACATTTACTTCGCTGCATATATCGCATAACCGCGCGGCGCGGCATAAAACTGAGCGCGTCCATCGAGGTCTGTGTACTGGTTGATCGGGCGTGCCATGTCCGTTTTGCTCCACCAGGCCACGGGTTGGAAAGAAGTGTTTGTAAACCTTGTGGTGACCAGTCTACCATTCCAGTTGTCGCCACGGTTGTTCAGCACGTAGATGAGCCCGGGTCTATCCTCATAGCCCGTGCGCTGCATGATGTAGAGATGATCATCTACATACAGGACTTCGGCATTCCCACCTGCGTATTTTTCGTGAGCCGTTACCAGCGCGGCGATCCCATTCGATGTGCCATCCAGCGCGAGGTTGTAGTTGAAGTAATCATGCCAGAATACGCAGGGATACCCTTCATGCGTGAGGATGTAACTGTATGCCAGCAGTTTATCGTTAACAATGGGACGGCCTTCATCGCGGAGGTCGTGATTCTCGACGAAGGTCACGGTGGTCTGCGGCTGCTTTTGCAAAATAGTTTCCCAGGTGGTGAGGTTCATCAAGCTAAAGCCATATTGATCGCATAGCGCCTTGAGCATCTCGCGCAAAGGGAAATCGAACGCATCCACAGGGTTTGAATTGGAAAAGTTCGCCTCTTCCACCCAGCGAAGCGTGTTGCTTGCTGAATCCCAAAACTCGGCTACGCCATACGGCACGATGGATCTTCCATTCCGCATGTACCGATATTCCTGGAATGCTGCAATTGTGTTCGCGCCGTAACCTTTGACAAAGTCATAACGAAAACCATCGAAGCCGACTTCCTCGATGAGCCAGCGCGCCAGCTTGAGCAACTCGGCATAGACGTACGGGTTGCGATGCGAAAGGTCGGGCATATCGCCGAAGGTCATCTCATCCCATGACTCATAAATGTTTGGATGAAAACATTCCCAAGTGCGCGGGAACTTCCCACTCTTTGGCTTGAACAGAGTCCAGCGTGATTGATTGATGAGTGGATTCATCTGCTGCTCGTCTGCTCCATTGTTGTGATTGATGACAATATCCGCGATCAGACTCAGCCCGTGGCTGTGCGCCGTTTCGATGAGACTCAACAATTCAGCCTTTGTTCCAAACCACGTCGGGACGGAACCCTTCTGGTCGAACTCGCCGAGGTCATAATAATCATACGGGTCATAACCCATGGACGGTCCACCCAAATTCGCAGCTTTGTGAACAGGCGGCAGCCACAGGGACGTAAACCCTATCCTTGCCAATGAAGGAACTTGCTCGCAAACATAGTTCCACCATTGGAATTCCTTGCTATCCATGCGCGGACAATCCCAAAAGAAGGCTTGCATCATGACGCCCATTGAGTTGCTCCTGAATAGAGTTTAAAGGATTTTACCGCGAGAAAAGAAAAAGACTGACAAGAATGCCAGTCTTCAGTTATTACGAATCGGTTTCTGTAATTCCTTAATTTGGCAGTACTTTTTTAAGCAATTCGGCAATTTCCATTAAATCATTTGGCGTATTCTCGACGAGCCACTTAGTAATTATCTCAAAAGGTAGCTTGGGCTAATCGGCGATACCAAAGCATCGCACAAGCCAGTTGCAAGAGTGCCAGATAGTTTTTCGCCTTCTTCTCGTAACGGATCAACAGACCGCGACACTTGGATAACCATGCTAACGTTCTTTCCACGACCCAGCGGCGAGCCGGAAACTTTTTTTACCCTGGCTCAGCTTCTCTTCACCAATCCGGCGAATATGCCCGGTGTAGAGATGTTTCTCCACTGCGGCTTCTCCGTTTGGATTGTCATAGCCTTTATCCAAGCACAAATGCTGCGGTTTCTTTTTAGTTGGCGTAGGTCGATCCACCACAATGGCTTCAATCGTGTTGTCCAGCAACTTCGCATCGACGACATTGGCACCCGCGACCACAACCGCCAGCGGTCCACCCTGGCGATCCGTCAAAATGCTCTTTTTCGAGCCATTTTTGGCACGATCGGTTGGATTGGGACCGACTTCATCGCCACCCAGACGCGCTTTGCCCATCGCCGTATCGGCAGCTTGCCATTCCCAATCCACCAGCCCAAATTCTTCGCACTCTTCCACCAGCAACGCCCACAGACGTGGAAACAAATCAATTTCCACCCAATGTTGAAAGGTGCGATGAATAGTCGAGTCATCCCCATAGACCCGTGGAATATGATTCCATTGACAACCCGTGCGGATCCGAAAAATGATGGCGTCCATCACGTTGCGTGGGTTGGTCCGTGGGCGTCCCGTATCTTTCGGTGGATCCATTTCCAGGATCAGAGGTGCCATGCGTTTCCACAACTCGTCTGGAATTTCCCAAATGGTTGGTAAGGCTTTCTTTTTTTTCTTCATCGGCTATCCTTTGGCAGCACGAAAATTATATGCTCTCAAAGGGTTTTGAGATAGTTTCTTAGTCAGGTAGTCAGGTGGTCGCGTAGTCTCATTGTCCACTGGTGTACTTGTTTACCTGTGTACTATCAATTGCGATTATATCCCTGATAGGTTATTTTGCCTTGAGGAGGATTCTGCCTGCTTCGGGTGCCCGGAGCGGAGTGTGCCTCGTGATGTAACCTTCCAGGACTTCAGGCGCAATCGTTGGAACTTCAAATTCCATTTGCTCGAAGGGGATCACCAGATAATTAATAAAGTCTGCAAATTCCAAATCTGTGGAAGCGACAATATATGTTTGCTCTTTTTCCAGCGGCTTGCCATTGATTTCAACTTCAATCTGTTCAAGGTCAGCGCTGTAACAAACACATGCTCCGGCCACGTGCGGCGTGCCGACTGCCCAGCCGCGCAATGCATGCAGTTTGCGAGCCGCATTTTCAGGTTTCAGCGACTCCTGTAAAAACGTCAGGATCTGTTCCCCCGTCAGTCCAACTCGGGC
>Ga0105104_10004179_pt1 | contig 10085 bp, 8 predicted proteins | sample PPLLaktember2015_3_FD_87034 | JGI IMG/M metagenome (GOLD analysis project Ga0105104, IMG submission 87034) | Freshwater sediment microbial communities from Prairie Pothole Lake near Jamestown, North Dakota, USA - PPLs Lake P7 Core (6) Depth... | ecosystem: Environmental > Aquatic > Freshwater >... | reverse complement strand
TCCATGAAGTTGCCGGTCGGGTTGTTGGGGTTGGCAATCACGATGATCTTGGTCTTGTCGGTGATGGCATTCAGGATACCATCCGGATCAAAATGGAGGTAGTTGTCCTTGTAGACCATCGGCACAGAGACCATCTTGGCGCCCAGCAATGTGCCACGCAGTTTGTAGATGCCAAAGCAGGGCGTATGCTGGATTACTTCCTGGCCGGGCTCGATGAACATGCGGAAAACGTTATCGTACACTTCGCTGGAGCCGTTGCCAATTATCACGTTTCCGGGGCCGTCCAAACCATTGATCTCGGCGATCTTGCTGCGCACGACCAGGCCCTGGTCCGGGTAGCGGTTTGCCAGCTTGGCATATTTGGCCATCGCCTCCAGCACTTTGTCGGAAGGCTGGTTCGGGTTTTCGTTCGACATCATGCGGTGCATTTCCGGTTTGCGCCAGGCCAATTCGATGTGCCCGGAGATGTACATGGGAATACCCTTTACCCAGGGGACGTAGTAATCTTCGATCTTTTTCATTGTTTTCTCCTGCTAACTGTGAGTTTAGGCCTTGCCTTCGCTGCCGAGCATATCGATCCAGTGCCCAACAGCCTTGCGGATGGCATCGCGAGCGGCGACATCGACTTTGCCGGGATCATACTCTTCGCGGTGTGCACAGATGTAATCGTACTTGGCGTCGATCAAGACGCGCTTTAGTTCTGTGGAAACGTTGAACTTGGCGCCGCCTGCTTCGAGCAGTTTCTTGATGTAATCTTCGGGCAAGCCTGTGCCGCCGTGAACGACCAGCGGAGTCTTGACGCCGTTGCTGTTCAACATTTTGTTGATGGTTGCCAGGCGCTCGAAGTCCACTTTTGGATTCTTGGTCTTGTAAACACCATGCGCTGTGCCGATGGCGGGCGCAAAGATATCCAGGCCTGTGCGCTCCACGAAATCAACGGCCTGCGTAGGATTCGCCAACTGCGTTTCATCCTCCGCAACCTTGATCTGATCCTCAACCCCACCGACGGTCCCCAGCTCGCCTTCAACCGAGATGTTACCAACCGAATGGCAATAATCTACCACTTCCTTGGTCTGGCGGATATTTTCCTCGAAGGATTGCTTGGAGGCGTCGATCATGATATTGGTGTAGCCGGAATCGGCGCATGCTTTGCAGTAATCGACATCGGTGCAGTGATCGAGGTGCAGGCAGATCGGGATGGGTGCTGATTCGGCGATGGTGCGGAAGATTGCCACAAGCACATCCCTGCCCAGGAATTTGGACGGTTTCACCGAGGTCTGGATGATCAACGGCGATTTCTTTTCAACGGCAGCATCCACCACCCCTTCCAACTGGATCAAGTCGGTGATATTGAAGGCGCCAACGGCATATTTTCCTTTGGCTGCTTCGACCATGATCTCTTTTGCGTTAACAATTGACATGTCAACCTCCTTAATTTTGTTATGTATTTTGACAATCTTACATTATCCAGAGAAGCCCGATTTTGGGGGTGAGTGGCGGGCATTCGCCCGCCACTCACCCCCAAAATCGGGAACTTCTTTCGAATATGATCTTATCAAGGTACTACTGGCTGATTGTTTGTTGGTGTAGCGTTGTGATACGGTCTCCGATATAGCCTTCCAATCCAGCAAATCCTTTCGAGAATGTTTCCACTGTGCTGATGGTGGAGGGGTGATCGTTGAATTGTTCCAGTTCAAGACCATTCGGGTCATAAGCCTGGATGCAGTAAGGAATCTTCATTAACTTATCCATCACTTCGCGGGGCACTTCTGCTTCAATCTCATTTTGGAAGGTGAGTTCATCACCGAACTCGAACAGAGGCTCCAGCACGTAGGGTGGGCAAGTGTAGACGATATCACCTCCTGCCAATTTTTCGATATCCCAAAATCTCATTTTTCCAGCCACGACAGGACCAGGGCGCATGGAACAGGCCAGCATTTTACTGGCATAGCCTCCCTCGGTCAGGATGCGGTAAGCACGGCGGAAAACGGCGATGCCAAACCAGTGCTTGTCCTGCCAGGACAATTTAATATTACGCCGGGCTGCCTGTATATCCAGGGTTTCCTGTTCCGTTAAGCGCCCGATCATCATAGTGATCACAGCGCGCCATTTGCTCAGGTCAATCCCGTTTCTTTCGGCGATCTTGATCCCTTCCATGGCGGCGTCCGCCGAAGCCAGGATCTGCGGCAAGGTGAAGCAGACTGTGGTGTTGGTGCTGATACCCTTCGATGTCAGGATTTTGACGACCTCGATCCCTTGCATGCTGGCAGGTACTTTGATCATCACGTTGGGGCTGAGGGCGCTGAGCTCCTCAGCATCCTGAACCATCTGCTCGGTCTCCGTAAAGAGGCGCGGGTCTAATTGGCCTGAAATCCAGCCAAAGCGACCTTTGGAAGCCTCGAAGATAGGCAGATAGATTTTGGCTCCGCGTTTCACGACCTCTTTGTACGTCAGCCATACAAGTTCATCCAAACTCAGGTCGGGATTAGCGCGGATCAAGTCATCTACCCAGGCACCCCAGAATACGGGATCGCTTTTAATGGCTTGCCACGAGAGAGGGGGATTGGTCGTACAGCCTCGGAAGACGCTCAGAGCAGGTGATTCGGCATTGTACATTCGCGCAAGTTGTTCCTTCAGCAGTGATTTTCGGGATGGCTGTTCAGCGTTGTTAAGCATCTTCTGAACCCACTGGCTATAGACCAAAGGCGAGGAGTCCCACCATATCTCCATATCGTGGTGTGTCTTTGTAAGACGTTCAATAGGACTCTCTATCATTGTTCTACATCCTTCTGCCGAATAAAATTCACGGAAGGGTCTATCGGCAATTTATGACCTGATCCGTTCTCCTTTCGGATCCCACAGGGGCGACTTTACGACTTCTGCGTCGACCTGTGTCCCAAAGAATTCCACGCTCAGCGGGGTCCCCGCTTTTGAGCATTCGACTGGCAAATAAGCGTACGCAAGGCTCATCCCGACCGAATAGCCATACCCACCGGCCGCTATCCAGCCGATGATCCTCCCGTCAGACCGGATGGGTTCCTTGCCCAGCGCAATCGCGCGGGTATCGGAGATGGCGATGCAGCACAGTTTTTGTTTCGGACCTGTTTCTTTGTGTTTGACCAATGCCTCGCGGCCAATGAAATCGCCTTTGTCCAGTTTGACGGCAAAGCCGAGACCGGCATCGTAAGGGGAATAGTCCGGGGAAATTTCTCCGCTCCAGTAGCGGTATCCCTTTTCGAGACGCAGCGAATCGATCGCCTTATAACCGGCTGCTACCATTCCCTCGGGCTGGCCGGCCTCCCAGAGCGTGTCCCACAAGCGCAGGCCGTATTCCATCGGGCAGTAAAACTCCCAGCCCAGTTCGCCAACATAGGTCACGCGCGAGGCGAGAACAGGCACATCGCCCACGGTGATGCGTTTGGCGGTCATGTAGGGGAAACCGTCATTGGACACATCGGCTGTGACAACTTTTTCCAAAATTGTCCGGGCTTTGGGGCCCCACAGGCCGAGACAGGCATAAGAGGAACTGATGTCTTCAATCGACACGGAGCCGTCTTCGGGCATATTCAGGGACAGCCAGGATAGATCATGTTGCCCGAACGCAGTCCCGGTGATGATGAAGAAGCGGTCTTCCCCGGTCCGGGTGACGGTGAAGTCACATTCGATCCCGCCGCGCTTGTTCAGGCATTGGGTGTAGACGACGGTCCCGACCGGCTGGTCGATATCGTTGGCGCAGACATAATTCAAAAATTTCAAAGCGCCGGGGCCGCGGACTTCGAACTTGTTGAACGAGGTTTCATCGAACAGGCCGGCGTTCTCGCGGGTCTGGACGTGCTCGTACCCGATGGCTCGCGACCAGTTGTGACGCGCCCAACCCTTGGGTTCATGTCCGTGCGTGGCTTTTTCCTCATACGGTTTGAACCAGTTCGGGCGTTCCCAGCCGGTCTTCTCGCCGAAGTGGCAACCCAGGTCGCGCAGGCGATAGTAAGTGGGGGAGAGACGCAGGCCGCGGCGTGAAAGGCGCTCCTCACCTGGGAAGTGGATGTCATAATACTGCGTGTAGGTTTCGAGCGTGCGTGCGACCGTGTAATCCAGGCTGTTGTAATTGGAGCCAAAGCGGCGCACGTCCAGCCGCCAGACGTCCCATTCAGGGTGTCCGTCGATGATCCATTCGGCCATGGTTTTGCCGATGCCGCCGGCGCCGGCCAGGCCGTGCGCGCAGAATGCACAGGCCACCCAGAAGCCCTTAACGGCTGTCGGGCCGAGCAGGAACTCTCCATCGGGGGTGAAGCCTTCTGGACCGTTGAGCAGTTGCCTGATCTCAGCTTTTTCCAAAATGGGCACGCGTTTGATGGAATTCTCCATCAAAGGTGCGAATCGCTCCCAATCGGGCGGGAGCAACTGGTATTTGAAGTCACGCGGAATCCCGTTCAGGCCGAAGGGCACCGGGTTGCGCTCGTAACCGCCGGTGGTAAAGCCGCCGACTTCCTCGCGCCAGTAAACCAGCAGGTCCGGGTCGCGCAGGGTCGGGATATCGTGGCCTACTCCATCGATCGGTTTGGTGATCGCATACAGGTGCGCCATTGGCACGACCGGCAGGTTGAGACCCACCATCCTGCCGACTTCCTTGCCCCATTGCCCGGCCGCATTGACAACAATCTCGGTCTGAATGGTGCCTTGATCGGTGACCACTTCGCTGACACGCCCGTTCTTCAGGTTGATCTTTTCGACGTTGGTATCCTGGAAAATCCTGGCGCCGCGACTCTTTGCGCCGGCAGCCAGCGCGTTGGTCAGCCCGGTCGGGTCGATCATGCCGTCATTGGGGGTGTAGGCAGCGCCGACAACCCCATCAATGGACATGAGCGGGAACATGTCCTGGGCTTCTTTGGCCGAAACCAATTCCATCGGCACGCCGAATGAACCGGCCATGCCCACCAGCCGTTTGATTTCTTCCAGACGCTCGGCAGAGGAAGCCAGGCGCAGCCCGCCGACTTCGCGCCAGGCCGGGTCTTGACCGGTTTCATCTTTGAGGCGGCGATAGAGATCTGTGCTGTAGTGCATCATGCGGGTCAGGTTGGCGTCCGAGCGCATCTGGCCAACCAGACCGGCAGAGTGCCAGGTGGAGCCGCTGGTCAGCTCATGCCGTTCGAGAATGACAACGTCTTTCCAGCCCATGAGAGTGAGGTGGTATGCAATACTACAGCCTCCGACACCACCACCGATGATGACGACTTGAGCGTGCGAAGGAAGATCAGCCATTTTTTTTCATCTCCTTGATCCATTGATCCCAATGAGGGTCTTTAATATTTTCGAACACCCGAGCAAAAAACCGATTAGCATAGCCGCGATAGTCGAAATCGAGTTGCGAAATTCCGATCTGGACGAGAGCCCACATTGCCTCGCGGAAGTCAGACATTACTTTCATGATTTTCAGATGCGCCAGTTGTTTCTCAGTCACTTCGCCGAAATAACACTCCAGAAGCCAGCGATCCTGATCGTCAGACAGTTCGTGATGGTCAGAGAAATTGGCCAGGTCGAAAAAAATATCGCCCATACCGGCGTATTCCCAATCAAGGATGTAGATCCGGTCATTGATCAGGAAGTTGGCATTGAGCAGGTCGTTATGGCAGGGGCGAGGCGGTTCCGGGTTCGTCATGAGCGCGGCCTCCGCTGCTTGAGTCCGTTTCATCAGCCAGTCAAAATCTTCAGGGAACTCCACATTGTAACGGCGCGCGATTTCAGCATAGTCTTCGATCGTACGGAATACCGAAAAAGTCCCCGGGATTTCGGGCATCGAATGTATTTTGCGAACGACCTCCATCACCCGGCGGATATTTTCCGGTTGGGTGATCTCTTCAGGAGGAAAAGGGCGGGCAGGTATGAACCTTGTAACCAGATATCCCTCTGGTTCGATCACATAGATGACTTCGGGTGCAATACCGAGCTTCCCGGCAGCCAGGTTGGCGGCATATTCATATTCCCGGGTAATGCCGAGTAATTCTGTATCGGCGCCCGCGATTCGCAGCGCAAATGACTCACCATTAGTATCTATACGGTAGTTGCTGTTGGTGATACCGCCGCTGAGCGGAGAAATTTTTAAATCATTGGCGTTCGCCCACATCGGCACACGGGCAATCGCTTCTTCCACGGTAAGGGCCATAAGCATCCTTTCTCCACAATCTAAGATTGAAAGGTATTGCCTTGCAGCAATACCTTGGTTATTTTTGTCTCTATTTTGATTGCCAGATAGAGCCGGGCCGCGCCATTTGGGCCACGATGTCAAACGACGAAATGACGCCTAATGGAAATGCATCCGGATCCGCTTCATCGATCACGATCAAGCGGTGATGGTGTTCCTTGATCATCAAATCAGCGGCCTCGCGTAAGCTAGCGTTGATGTTTATTGTATAAGCCTGATGCATAAGATCACGGACCGTCAGGCGTTCATCCACCCCGTTCTCGACAAAGCGCATCAGGTCTCTGCCACTCACGACCCCGAGATGCTTCCCTTTCGCATCAACAACCAGCACGGACCTCCAGCCTGCTTGCGCCAACGTGCGGGCTGCTGAGATGATCGGTGTTTTTCCGCGACAGACTAACATGGCGTCCGACATCACATCCGCGACTGTTTCGCGTTTCGGTTTTTCTTGCTCTGCAATGCTGGCTACGAAATCGGAGATGGAGATCACGCCAACCGGCTTGCTCTTGTCAGTTACCAGCAAACGATTGACATCCTTTTCGATGAGGGTATGGGCTGCTTCTTTAAGCGGCATGTTCGCTTCGATCGTGTCCACGGGATAGGACATGAGATCGTGAGCGGTCAATTGACGCATTGCGGACAGGCTTTCGTCGTCAACAGAAAGCCATTCTCCGGCAAGCAGGTCGTAATCAGAAATTATTCCGAGGGGACGGCCTTCCCGGTCAGAGACAACCAAAGCATGGACTTGGTGCTGGGTTAGAAGTACCGCTACCTGTCCCAAAGATGCATTTGGTTGACAGGTGAGCACTCCGGGGTGCATCAGGTCACGGACAAGTTTTGTCATAACAACTTCCTCCAATTATTCGACTTCATCCACTTCTTTGTACCATTTAACGCGATCACCAACGCGGGCACGCAACCGCCAGGCAAGCGACTTTGGCTCCTGCTCGATCCGCTTCAAGGCCGACGCAATTTGCGCTTCAATTTGTGCTTTGTGTTCATCTGTTAATTGCCCGTAGCCATGTGCCAATTTACGTACCTTGTCGAGGTTCATAGTCGTGGTACGCCATAATCCCCAGTCTGTGCTGCATAATTCAGCGACACGTTTGATGTTGATGGTCTCGCTGTCATGATCGCCCAGGGAATGTTCCAGCAACAGCATGATCGTGTCGATAATATCTTTCTCGTTGATCTGGACGATCTGCATTTTCTCGAGGAGCAATTCAGCGAGGGGGATGGTAGGGCTGTCAACTTCCAGGCGGCCAGCCCAATAAATGGCGTGACAAAAATCGAGTTTTTCGTAGAAAACGTCTATATGCAGGCCAACTTCTGGCCTGTCAAAAATTGAGCGTTCGCCCTCTGATACGATGAAGACTTCACGATTTTCAGTGTAACCCAGGGTCTTCATCATCTCTTTGATTTCCTTGGTCTGCTTGCGATAGGCCCCAAAATCAATGTCGGTATACGCGCGTCCCATGGCTTGCTGCAAATAACCATACTTTGGACAGTGCATTTGAAAAGCCAGTGACCCGATTACCCTCAACAAAATACCGGATTCGCCACTGGCTTTGATAATACGCTTCAATTCGTCTTCAAACTTGTCACGCTCAGCTCGATCTTGTTCACCCATCCCAATAGAATTGTTGGTCATACCCTACTCCCGTGGTGGTGGTGTGGCAAATAACGCCTGGTTGGGAACGCATGCTTGTTCAATTGTACGTAAACCTGTGATGGTTTTTTTCAAAAAAAGGGGAATTGGGGTATTGTGGGCGGGCGCAACCCGCCCACAATACCCCACGCCCGATTTTTTGAGACAATAACGCGATGAATTAATTATAGCGGAAAACGCAAAAACTTGCAAATTTCTTCAAATTCTTATATAATGAATCATTGAAATACTCATTTTCCTTCATCATTTTAATAAAGGTCTAGCTAAATGAGCAAATCGCTCATCCCGGCTCAGCGACGAGAGCGGATCCAGGAGTATCTGGCGCTGCATAAAATCGCCCGGACGGTCGATTTGTGTAATATGTTGGATGCTTCAGAAGCGACGGTGCGCCGAGACCTGGAATGGCTGGAGCAGGATGGTGTTTTGGAGAGGACACACGGGGGAGCAATTCTCAATCAGCGCATGATTTTAGAGCCGGAATATCGGCAAAGAGCACAACATCATCCGGAAGAGAAGCGCCGTATTGGTGCGCTAGCGGCCTCGCTCATTGAAGCGGGCGATATCGTTTTCATCAATAGTGGTACGACCACAACCCAGGTGATCCATCAAATTCGTAGTGATGCTGAGATAACGGTATTCACCAATAATCTAAATGCAGCTCTCGAAATGGGCGAGCCGGGCTTTCAGCACTATCTGCTTGGGGGCGAATACCAGCATCGTTCAAAATCTCTGGCAGGTCGGTTTGCAATAGAAAATTTAAAGCAAATCTATGCCAACAAAACAATACTGGGAGTGGATGGAATCAGCCTGAAGCATGGTTGCACAGTGCCAACCAATGCTGAGGCAGAAGTCGTCCGGCAGATGATTGAGCGGACGATGGGTCAAATCGTTGTTGTTGCAGATTACAGTAAGTGGGGCGTGGTTTCCAACTTCCAGATCGCTACAATTGATGAGATTAATATCCTGGTAACGGATGAAGCGCTCGATAACTCAGCTCTTGAGTCACTCGAGGTGCATACTGTTAAATGTCTGATTGCGAAGGCAAGTCCCGTCACTAACTGGTAGCATTCAAGTGTGCTGCCGGTCAATGTTTGGAGGTATCACATGCCCTTCTTCTCAAAGAAAAACAAAAAGAATCCCACTCGCTTGTTTTTTGCAACAGATTTGCATGGTTCTGAGCGCACATATCGGAAGTTCATCAATGCGGGCAAATTTTACGATGTGAACGTACTCGTCATGGGTGGGGATATCCAGGGCAAGTTGCTTATCCCGATCATCAAGGAATCCAATGGGCATTATCGTGCTACCCTGCAGGGGCGAGTTGAACATCTTACTACTGAAGAGGAATTAAATAACCTTAAGGGCAGGCTGGACACTCTTGGTTTCTACCACAAAATCATGGAAGAAGATGAGTTTCGCACTTTGTCCGCCGATTCCAAAGCAGTGAACAATTTATTTCATAATCTTGCCCGCCAGAAACTGGTCAAGTGGGTGGAATTGGCGGAAGGTAGATTGGACGGCACGGGTATCAAATGTTTTGTGACCGGTGGCAACGATGATGAATGGGATGTGTTAAATGTAATTAAGAAAGAAGATGCAAAGTCATTTATTGCCTGTGAAAACGAAATGGTTCACGTAGACGATGACCACACCATGATCTCGGTTGGTATCAGCACGCCGACTCCGTGGAAAACGCCGCGCGAAGTTTCTGAGGAAGAATTGGCCAGGATGATAGAAGCAATGGCAGCGAAAGTTCCTGACATGCACAAGGCCATTTTTAACTTTCACGACCCGCCAAAGGATTCTACGCTGGATACTTGTCCTCTGCTCGATTGGGACAAAGATCCGCCGGAACAAATCGTCCAGGGAGGGCAACCTGTCATGCACGGAGCAGGATCGAGGTCGGTGCGGGATGCGATCGAAAAATACAAGCCGATGTTGGGATTACATGGACACATTCACGAATCCCAATCGGTTGCGAAGATCGGGCGCACAACCTGTGTCAACCCCGGGAGCGAATACGGGGAGGGAATACTGCGCGGATGTCTTGTAACCTTTGTAGACGGAGAAGTAATGGGGTTCCAGATGACAAGCGGCTGAACAAGGTCAAGAACGAGGTAACTTCTACCAGGAAGTCACCTCGTTTGCTTTCGTAATGAAAATTAAGGAGGAAGCTATGTAAAGTTTTGGAAGAGAAATCGTTCGACCCTATAGTTC
>Ga0105104_10004178_pt1 | contig 10085 bp, 8 predicted proteins | sample PPLLaktember2015_3_FD_87034 | JGI IMG/M metagenome (GOLD analysis project Ga0105104, IMG submission 87034) | Freshwater sediment microbial communities from Prairie Pothole Lake near Jamestown, North Dakota, USA - PPLs Lake P7 Core (6) Depth... | ecosystem: Environmental > Aquatic > Freshwater >... | reverse complement strand
TCAGCGATCAGCGGTCAGCTTTCAGCGATCAGCTAGATATGATTAGGATCGTAAGCCGCGAATTGTGCGAATATTAAAAAGCAAGATCCGAAAGGAGCTTTTTTATCCTTTATCCTTTATCCTTTATCCTTTATCCTTTATCCTTTATCCTTTATCCTTCATCCTTTATCCTTCATCCATTTTATATGGTTGCGCGCGAGGAAGCGGCCGTCGAAGAGGATGGCCAGGCCGGTTCCGCCAACCAACGATCCGGGTGTCCGGCCGGTCTGGGCGTGGATATGCAGGTGCGGTTCGCTGGTATTCCCCGAGTTGCCCACCTGGCCGATCGGGTCGCCGGTGTTGAGCGCATCTCCCTGGCTGACCAGCAGGCTGTCCTCTTTCATATGCGCCAGGAGCACTTCGAAGCCCTGGCAGTCGATAAATACGTGGTTGCCGGCCGCGTGTTCGGTATCCCCGGGCGCGCCAGGGGCCAGGTCGGCGATCCCATCCACCGCCTCGCTGACCGTCCCGTCACAAGGGCTGAATACCGGTGTGCCAAAGATCGCATACCGGTCGAGCGAGGCCTGGGTGAGCCCGGCCGCTCGCCTGCCCCATGAATCGAGCCGGACGATATCCAGCGAGTAGGCCTGCGCTCCATAGGGGTGGTGGTAGTTCATCAAAGTAGTTCCACCAGCCTGGGCCATGTAATAGGTTCCGTCCTTCAGAGGAAATGCCAGCGAAACCACCGGGCCCGTATAAAACAGGCCGCGGATGGCCGCAGCGCATAAGACAGTAAAAGCCAGGGAAGGGACTGCGTAGGTAGCCAGGCTCGTTTTGACACCCGGCAGCGCAGGATCATAAAACGGCGCGGCTCTCCAGACACCCAAAAAAGAACGCACCGCACCGGCCAATACCAGCCCAACCACGATATATCGAAATGGATAGCTCAGAAAATCCCAACGACCGGCCATAAAGATATACAGGGTGAAAGAAAGCGTGAACCAGGCCTGGACGATCCATTCCAGCCTGGTCTTCGGGCGGCTCCTCCACAGGAAAACCGCCAGGAGAAAAGGGGTAAACAACCCGATCAACACGCCCAAGGTAGCCAGCATAAGGATTATGGGAGGGTGGTGGTAAAGGAGCGGCGGTCGGCGGCGCAGATTTTTTTCAGCGTTTCACGGCCGGAGCGGGCGGCGGGGAAGACGCCCCCGTTGGGCTGGATCCAATGGCCGACCTGGTAGAAGCGATCCAGGCCGGGGAGGGTGGGATCCATTCCGTTCTGGGCATAGACGGCGGTTGCGGGGGTCATGGCGAAAGACTGGTAGACGCCTTCGCGGTTGCCGGTGAAGCGCTCGAAGGTCAGCGGGGTGGCGACATCGATCACTTCGACGTCGGAGGCGATGCCTGGGTAGCGTGTCTCCAGCTGGTCGATCAACGCCGAGGCAACCGCCTGCTTTTCGGCCTCGTAACGCGCGGGCTGGCCGGCAAGCGCTTTCCAGAAGGCGTAGTTCGAGCGGATGCGCGAGACGATGACCGTTTTGCCGGGCGGAGCAAAAGTCGGGTCGTAGTTGAGGACCTGGTACCACAGGGAGGGGTGGTCCTCCCCGGCAAAATACGAGGGCTGGCTGAGCAGGGCAACCTGAGAATGCGGCTCACCGGAGAGGTCGCGGCGGACGCCCAGCGAAACCTGGATAGAGGGTGGGGTGCGCTCCAGGCTGGTGTAGCGGCTGGCGATAGCTTCGTCGATGAAGCGGCCCTCGAGCAGGTGGTAGATGGTCGAATAACCGTCGGCAGCGGAGATGACCCAGCCGGAGCGGAACTCGTCCCCGCCGGCCAGCCTGACGCCCACGGCCCGGCTGCCCCGGCCGTCCGCGCCCGGCTCCACCAGAATCTTTTCCACACGCGAGCTGTAGTGGATCTGGCCGCCCAAATCGCAGAAGCGCTTCGCGATCGAGCGGGCGAAGGCCAGCGAGCCGCCGATCGGGCAGCCAACGTTCTGGCGGCTCTGAAAAGCAAACGTGCCGAGGGCCATGCTGGCAGGAATGGCGGGCGGCATCCCACACGGGAAAGCCTGGCGCAGAAAGGGGTCATTGAACCGGGCAGCAAACTGTTTGTACGAGATTTTTTTCAGGCTGTTGAAGGCGTTCAACCACTTCAACATGCGCGGCATCTCGCGGATCATGTCCAACGGCCTGACGTCCAGCGGCGGGTCGAAGGCGGCCAGGTCACGGACGGCGCCGGTCAGCTCGCGGATAAAGGGCGAGTCGGCGGGAGAGAGGGCCAGCAGGTGTTCTTCCAGGCGGTCGATATCTGCATACAGCACGAGCTCTCGGCCGTCCGGTCCCTGGACGCGCAGGAACTCGCTGTGGTCGACGAATTGGCGTCCCTGCGCCGCGCCGAGCTCCTGCCAGAGGCGGTTCCAGCGCGAGGCGGGATTACTGCCATTGAGGAACTCGATGCAGCCGTCGAAGAGGTAGCCGCGGCGCTTCCACGAGGTCACCACCCCTCCGGGTAGGTCGTGCAGCTCGAAGATGTGGGTCTGGTAGCCGTTCATCTGGGCATAGCAGCCTGCCGCCAGCCCAGCAATCCCGGCGCCGATAATCGAAATGGTTGTGTTCATGGTGGGGGTATCCTTTTCGGGGGGAATGGGTGGGTGAAGGAGAGGCAGCGATTACGCAGCCGGGCTCCCCGATGGGTACACTCGTGATCGAGCATTGGATAAAAGATATGGACCGTTCTCGACAAAGGGTATTCGCCCTATTATCGCACAATAATGAGCAAGAATCGAGTACGAATTGCTCTGCTGCTTTCTTCATCCCTTATCTTTTCCCTCCCCATATAATCTGGGTCTCCCTTGAATGAATGGGATGTATAATGATTCTGGGTGACCCTTCATACTATAATTGAAGCAAGCGGTCGCCCAAAGGTGCTCCTATGGATCTGCTGCTCAACCCAAATGTAGCGTATCTCGTACTGGTGGTAGGCTTCCTCATCGGCATCCTGGCCCTGGTTGCTCCAGGGACGGGATTTCTGGAGCTCGGCGCCCTGTTTGTTCTGGTGCTGGCAGGCTATGCGATCTACAACCTGCCGGTCAATCTCTGGGCGCTGGGTGTTCTGGCGCTGGGGGTAGTTCCGTTTTACTTCGCGGTGCGGCTGGGCCCGCCTCAGCGTTCTCAACGGCTGGCCCTGCTGGTAGTCTCGACCGTTTTAGTCGTGGCAGGCTCCCTCTTCCTCTTCCGTGGAGAAGACTGGCGCCCGGTCGTCCACCCGCTGCTTGCTTTCGTGGTTTCGGTCTTTATCACCGGTTTCTTATGGATCGCGGCGCGCCGGAGCCTGGAAGCCATCCAGCTCAAACCGGTCCACAACCCGGATGACCTGGTCGGCCAGGTGGGAGAAACCCGCACCCCCATACACCAGGAAGGCTCGGTTTATATAGGCGGCGAGATGTGGAGCGCGCGCAGCACCCAACCCATCCCTTCCGGGACACCGGTGCGCGTCATCCGCCGCGATGGTTTTATCCTGGAAGTGGAACCCCTTCCCGTGCAACAGCAGGCATAATCTACTTTCTCGTTCGTCATCCAGATCGAGCTCTATTATCAAGCAAGGAGGAATTCAATGGACTTAGCAAATACTACCGTCTTATGTCTGATCGGGGTAGTCATCCTGTTCGTGGCGGCATTTTTGTTCAGCGCCATCAAAGTCGTCCCCGAATACCAGCGCCTGGTTGTCTTCCGCCTTGGCCGCTGCATCGGAGCGCGCGGACCCGGTCTCGTGCTGCTTATCCCGGTCATCGACCGCGCCGTGCGGGTCGACCTGCGCGAACAGGTGCGTGAAATCCCACACCAGACATCGATCACCGCGGATAACGCACCCATCTCGATCGACTTCCTGTGGTACTACAAGGTACTGGATCCAACCGAGACCGTTTTGCAGGTTGGCAACTTCGAGGCAGCCGCCCAGGGTATGGCTACCACCACGCTGCGCTCGGTGATCGGTTCGATCATGCTGGACGGCGTGCTTTCAGAGCGCGAGCACATCAACAACATGCTGCGCACCCGCCTGGACGAAGTGACCGAGCGCTGGGGTGTCAAGGTCACCAATGTGGAGATCCGCGAGATCATCCCACCCCGCGAGGTGCAGGACGCGATGAACCGCCAGCTCTCGGCGGAGCGCAACCGGCGCGCGGTGGTGACCGAATCCACGGGTACCCGCGAAGCGGCCATCAACGTGGCGGAAGGCGAGAAGCAGGCGAATATCCTGCGCGCCGAAGGCGAGAAACAAGGCAATATCTTGCGCGCTGAAGGCGAGCGCCAGGCGCAGCTGCTCCGCGCCGAGGGTTTTGCCAGCGCCCTGACGCAAATCAATACTGCCGCGGCGAGCCTCGACCAGCGCACGCTGACCTTGCAGTACTTCGAAACGCTCAACCGCATCGGGCAGAGCCCGTCAACCAAATATATCTTCCCGTTGGAATTTACCGGACTGTTGGGAAATTTCATGCGCAATCAGGATAACGCCGGATAGGCGTCAATGCTCTTGGATTGGATGGAATAAGCCGCCGCAGAGAACACTGAGGTCACAGGGATAGAATAGGAATTATAGAGGGATGGGGTTGATCAGCCTGAATTGTCATCCAAAGATGAAATCGATCCTACTTCCTTCTGCCTTTTCTCTGTGAACTCTGTGTTCTTTGTGGTTAAATACAATCGATGAACTTCAATATCGAGACAGCCAACTGGCGGGATCTAAATATGGTGCGGCGGGTGGAGCAGGAATGCTTCCCCAAGGATGTCTGGCCCCTGTGGGACCTGGTAGCAGTGCTGACCTTTCCGGATATCGTGCGCTTGAAGGTGGTGGTCAATGGGGAAATGGTCGCGTTCGCAGCCGGCGATATCCGCCGCTCCGAAAACCTGGGATGGATCACCACCATCGGGGTGCTGCCGCTGTACCGCCGCCAGGGGATTGCCCGGGCGCTGCTTACCGTCTGTGAGGAGCGCATGGGCATGCCGCGTGTGCGCCTGTGTGTAAGGCGCAGCAACAGCGAAGCCATCCGGCTGTATATCCGCGAAGGATATTTCCAGGTCAGCATCTGGGATGCTTATTACCATGATGGCGAGGATGCGCTGGTATTGGAAAAGAGGAGAGACCGCGAAAAATTAAAAGATTCTCATTTTCCGTGATTCGGATTGACTCTCATTCTGAATCGTCTTATACTGAAATCATCGAAATCGGAGCAAATAAACATATGCCAGAATCGTCTTACAAAGTTCGATTGACTATACCCCGGGCACGCGCCTTATAACGCGTGCCTTTTTATATCCCTCTCAACTCTTGAAAGGAGAAACAGACGATGGATTATGGGATGATAGGCAAGATCGAAAAGGCCAAGCGATATGCCGAACAACGCAACCGCATCCACTTCGAAGCTTTTACCGTAACATTCCACGGAGATAATAACCCACACACAGTTAACTATAAAAATGGAACCTGGCAGTGCGACTGCGATTTCTTCCAGACTCGCGGGCGATGCAGCCATACCATGGCGCTTGAGATGATTCTGGAGAATATGATCCCGCAGCCGGTGGCTGAATAGGGCAAGCTTATCGGTTAACCTAAACGGGCCCCATACGGGGCCCGTTTACTTTATAGGATGAATTATGTGTTGGTTTCTGCCAGAACCTCTTGCGGATCTCCGTCACCATTCCTGGAGATCTGGGCCGGCAAATTCTCGGGCTCGGCTGCATTCAATTTAAAATGGGCTACCACCCGGTTGAGCGCCTGGGCCATCGCGGATAGGGTTTGGGCCGAAGCAGCGGCCTCCTCCATCCGGGCGGACATTTCCGCCACGGAAGCGGATACTTCTTCGACTGCTGCGCTGTTCTCCTGGCTGATGCTGGCGATATTTTCCACGGCCGAGGTTACCTCCGCCGAGCTGGCGCTCATCTCTTCGGTGGCAGCCGTGTTCTCCTCTACCACCGCCGAAACCGAAACCATCGACTGGACCAGCTCGCTCGAAGCGCTCCCCATTTGGGCAGCTGCCTGTTTGGCCTGTTCAACCTCCAGGTTCACCGATTCGACCGCGCTCAAGATTTGGGAAAGCGCTTCCCCTGCTGATCTGGAGAGCGCCACCCCGGAATCCACTTCCTTTTCGCCGGCCTGCATGGCGCTGACCGCATCCGTGACGGTGGCTTGAATTTTCCGCACCAGGGTCGCGATCTCTTTGGTAGCCGAGCTGGCGCGTTCGGCCAGCTTGCGGACTTCATCGGCCACGACCGCAAAGCCCTTACCGTGCTCTCCAGCCCGAGCGGCTTCGATAGCGGCATTCAAGGCCAGCAGATTGGTTTGGGAAGCGATATCTTCGATGGTCTGAACGATCACGCCAATCTCGGACGAGCGCGCGCCCATTTCCTGTACTTTCTGCGCGCTGGCGCCCACTTTTTCTTTGATAATCTCCATCCCGCGCAATGTATTCTGGACCGTGCGCGCACCGGTCTGGGCGGTAACAGACGCCTGTGAGGAGTGTGTGGAGACCCGTTCTACGTTCTGGGTAACCTGTTGGATCGCCTTGCTGATCTGGTCGGTTACCATCGAAGCGCTGTTGACGGCCTGGGCTTGCTCTTGCGCACCCAGGGCTACCCCGTGGATGGCGTTCGAAAGCTGCTCGATCGAAGCGGCTGTTTGATTGATGCTTTCCGCCTGCTGGCTGGAGCCGCGGGCTACCTGTTGGATGGTCGAGTTGATCTGGGATGTGGTCTGGCTGGCTTCATGAGCGGATGAGGCCATCTCTTCGGAGGCCCGGTTGAGCAGGTCGGCATTCCCGGCCACCTGGACGACCGTCCCTTTCAAGCTGGCAGCCATCTGGTTGAATGCCACACCGGAGTGCTGCAGGTGGGCGATCATCTGGTTGAATGTAACCGCCAGGGCGCCAATCTCATCGCTGGATTTATAAGACACCGGTTGGGTTTGGATCTGGACTTCGGCGGTCAGGTCGCCCAAGGCAATCTGCTCCGCGGTACGGGCCAGATTGGCCAGGTCGACCGAAGCGATCTGTTCGGCCGAGCGCACCATCTGGGCCGCAGCTTTTGAGATGCCTCTTGCATTGAGCCCGGCGATTACCAGCGAGAGGACCACCATGACCAGGCTCAAACTAATCAGCGCTTTGAGCGACAGGTCGTAATTGGCTCGGGCGGTCTGGAGATTCGTATCGGCCAGGCTGTTGTTGAGCAATATCCAACTGTCTAGATCCTCGGTCATGACTTCGTAAACTTTTTTGGCCTCTCCATTGAGGATATCGAGAGCAGCCTGGCTGTCACCGCTGCGACTGGAAAGTGCGAAACCCTGGCTGTATATCACATAGTTTTTCCAGTCCACATCCAGCGCTTTATACAGGATTTCATCCTCGGAATTGACGATGATCGGCTTATAAGCTTCGAACTGTCTGTCGATGTTCAGCGACAGCCTGCCCAACACAGTCTCGTTCTGTTTCTTTGCCTCCAGGCTGTCTGAAATCACGTGTTGGAGCTGCGCCTCCCGGTAAGCATGGATCTGGCGATCGATCAAACCGATGGCTTCCATACTGGGCAGGGATTTCTCCCCGATTTGCAAGACATCCGACCGGATCCCATTGAGCTGGATCAAGGCAAATACAATCACCCCGACAAAAAGCAGGGTGATCAAGAGCGAACTTCCCATCAGCTTGGCGCGGAGGTTAAGTTTCATGGAGGCTGCCCACGGTTTTTATTTTGCATCCTTGTCCAGGATTGCAGAAACCATCCTCACTATAGGGCACTTCTGGCAGCATTTCCATATATCCGTGATGAAATGGGGGTTAAAACCCCATAAAAAATTACACGATCCATCCCCCCGCAAAAGTCACCCCTCACAGAACTTCATCCGCCCACGCTAAAGTGATTTGCGTCTCAGAAAGGTTTATTCTTCACCCGGCAGCTCCTCATCGATCAAAGCCACCTCCAGCGCCGTCTGGCTGATCGCCCAATAGGCCGGGCCGAGCAGGGTGGTCAGACCGGGATCAGGGATAAAGTCCGGGTCGCCCAGGCGCTTGAGCAGCGGCAGCTCGACTGCCGGAGGGTGGATGGAGATAGAGAAATCATCCAGGGACTCGCCCAGGTCCCAGAAACGCTCCAGGCTGTCTTCCAGCGCGGGGATCGTTTCAGGGATTTCCTCTTCTTCTTCCTCGGGCTCATCCAGCCCGGCCCGAGCCCGGCGCAGCTCGACCAGGATCTGCTCCTGGGTGCGGCCGCGCAGGCGGAAGAGCAGGAAGGGATCCTCGTCGAAGCGCTCGGCCAGGATGTAATGGGTGGCGGCGACATGCTTGCACGGGTTGGCCCAATCTGGGCAGGAGCATTCGGTGGTCAGGTCGCCGGTTTGAGCGGGGAAGAGGCTGACCCCGGCAGCCTGGAACACTTCCTCGATCTCGGGCGGCATCTCGCCGGAGAGCAGCTGCGCGGAAAAAATAGCCTGACCGGCCAGGTGCTCGGTCACCCGCTCCCAGGCGGCATCGGAAAGGGGCGATACCTGGATCGTCACCCGGTAGGGCTTGGGGCGGGATCCCTGGACCCTGGCCTCGATCCCGGCCCCGGTCTCTTCAATGGACAATACCTGTCCGCGGCGGGCATAGCTGCGCCCGCGCGTCAGGCGCCCGCTGTCGACCAGGCGCTCGAGAGCAGCGATCCAACGCGTGGCCCACCAGTTTTTGGCAAATCCCCCTTGCTGGCTGCGCGCCTTGATCCCCTCGCGGGTCTCAATAGGGCGAGTTGGCTCATAAAATTTAGCGGAGTAATAGTTATATTTGCGGGACATTCTACTGTCTACGGTATTTCACCATTTCTCGAAGCTCATCGGTCGACAATTCTGTCAGCCAGTTCTCGCCGCTGCCCACCACGGCCTGGGCCAGCCCTTTTTTGCTTTCGATCAGATCGTCGATCATCTCCTCCAGGGTGCCGAGGGTGACAAACTTGTGCACCTGGACGCTGCGCCACTGCCCGATGCGGAAGGCGCGGTCGGTGGCCTGGTTCTCGACGGCCGGGTTCCACCAGCGGTCGAAGTGAAAGACGTGGTTTGCACGGGTCAGGTTGATCCCCGTACCACCCGCTTTGAGGGAGAGGATAAAGACCGGTGGAGCATGCTCCTCTTCCTGGAAACGCTGGACCATCTGGTCGCGCGCTTTGGGGGGAGTCCCGCCGTGGAGGAAAAGCACCGGACAGCCCAGCGAGCGGGGTAAATAGCCGGCCAGGAGCTTGCCCATCTCGGCGAACTGGGTAAAGATCAGCGCCCGGTCGCCTTCCGCCAGGAGCTCGTCGAGCAGCTCGACCAGGCGCTCCAGCTTACCGCTGCGAGCCGTCTCCGAGAACATCCCGGAGCGTTCCAGATCGTCCTCGGATGCCTGGCCCACCTGGTGGAGGTACTGGACCGGGTGGTTGCAGATCTGCTTGAGCTGCATGAGCAGGCTAAGCACCTGCCCGCGGCGTTCGATGCCCTCTTTCTGTTCGATCTGCTGCATGGTTTCCTGCACGACCGCTTCATATAGAGTGGCCTGTTCTTCGCTGAGATTACAATACACGCGTGTCTCGACTTTTTCGGGCAGATCCTGGATCACGGTCGGGTCGGTCTTAACCCGCCGCAGGATAAAAGGACCAACCAGCTGCTTGAGCTGGTGCAGGGCATCCTGGTCGTTATAGCGCTCGATGGGCAGGCCAAACCGGCTGCGAAAAGCCTGGCGCGACCCCAGGTAGCCCGGGTTCAAGAAATGCATGATCGACCACAACTCAGAGAGACGGTTCTCGACCGGGGTGCCGGTCAGTGCCAGACGGAAGCCGGCGGGGAGCTGGCGCGCCGCCTGGGTCTGGCGGGCGGAGGGGTTTTTGATGTTCTGGGCCTCGTCGAGCACTACCCCAAGCCAGGGGATCGACTGCAAAGTCTCGGCATCCTGGCGGACCAGGGCGTAGCTGGTGAGGACCATATCCACCGATTGGGCGGCGCTCACCAGCGCCTCACCACGCAGGCGGCCAGGGCCCTGGTGGATGAGGGTGGTCAACGATGGCGCAAAGCGGCGGACTTCCCGCTCCCAGTTGGTCACCACCGAAGTCGGG
>Ga0105104_10004177_pt1 | contig 10086 bp, 9 predicted proteins | sample PPLLaktember2015_3_FD_87034 | JGI IMG/M metagenome (GOLD analysis project Ga0105104, IMG submission 87034) | Freshwater sediment microbial communities from Prairie Pothole Lake near Jamestown, North Dakota, USA - PPLs Lake P7 Core (6) Depth... | ecosystem: Environmental > Aquatic > Freshwater >... | reverse complement strand
TCAATGCCTTTTTCAACAACCTGTTAATTATATTTTTCGTGCCTTTACGGTTTCCCTTCGTGCTCTCCGTCGAAAATATTAACCCGGGATTCCCCATAAGCGTCCCACGCCGTCCGATCCGCCCGATAGCAGCCAGCGGCCGTCCGGAGAAAACGCCAGGCCGTTCACCCAGCCGTTATGGGACGGGATTACCCGGATCAGCGTGCCGTTTTGCAGCGACCAGAAGCGGATCGCCCCTTGAATTCCTCCCGCGGCCAGGAGCGAACCGTCCGGCGAAATGGTCAGGCCGAAAACCGAACTCATATATCCGGAAAAGGTCCGGAGGACTATCCCCTGCGCCAGATCCCAGACCCGGATATCCCCCCGGTCGTCGCCGGCCGCGAGCAGCGATCCGTATACCGCCAAACACCAAACCGCGGGATTCCCGGACTCGGACAGTTCCTCCGGCGTTTCCGGGTGCTCGGGATTCCAGATCCATATCGATCCGTCGCCGAGTCCGCCGGCCAGGAGCGGTTTCGATCCTTCCGTCGGCGAAAAGAACGCGAGGCTGGTGATCCGGGCTGGGACGGGGATCGTCCGGCTCTCTCCGGAATCCAGATCCGCCAGGAGCAGCACGCCGTTTCCTCCGGCGGCCAGGGTTTTCCCATCCGGGGAAAAAGCGAGCGCACCCGCCCCCATCACGCGGTACTCCTTCCGGGAAGCGCGCGTATCCAGATCGAACAGGCGGACTATTCCGGGCAATCCGTCCGCGGCGGCGAGAATCCCGCCGCCGGGCGAAAATTCGGCGGACCGTTCGGCCGTGCTGGCCGGCCGCGGATTTCCGATCGGGAACACTTCCCCATCGGCGAAATGCCACAGGTATGTCACCCCGTTTTCCGCGCTCAGCGCAGCCCATTCCCCGCTTGGATGAAACGACGCGGAGCGAAAACCGCCGGGCATATCCGCGAAGTTCCGGATTTCTCCAAGTGATTGCGCGTCCAGAATGATCGCCCGTTCGCCGATCGAGACCGCGACCAGACGGGTATCGTCGGGGGAGTACTGCAGCGAGTCGATTTTCGTGAAGGTGGCGGCCCTTTCCCGGATCAGGGTTCCCGTAACCGGATCCCATAGTTTTACCGTGCCGTCGCCGGCGCTGGTTGCGATCCGGTCTCCCTCGGAGGTCCAGGCGGCGCTCCATGCGCCGTAGGCATGCCCCTTCAGGAGCGCCAGCGGCTCCCCGGCCGCATAATCCCACAATTGAACCGTGCCGTCACCGCAAGCGGAAGCCAGGCGGCTTCCATCCGGCGAAAAGGCGATTCCAAAAAGCAGCCCGAATTGGGTTTGCCAGTGCGGAAGCTCCTCTCCTGTCTCCAGATCCCAGCGGGAGAGATACCCCTGGTCGCCGCCCGTCACCAAAACCGAATCATCCGGTGAAAAAGCAAGGCTGCGGATTCCGTACCCCCAATACCCCAGCAGTGGATTGGTGAACCGATGGCGGGCCAGCCCGGATTCCAAGTCCCATACGGCGACGGATCCGTCCTCTGCGCCCGACGCTAGAAATGCCGATGGCCGGCCGGCCCGTGTCCACCCTGAGAAAGCGAGTCCGTGCACCGGCCGCGAGTGCCAGAAGAGCCGGTGTAATGTTTCTCCCGATTCGGCATCAAGGACCAGCACGGTTCCATCCTGCATCCCGGCCGCCATCCATTTTCCGTCGGGAGAATACAACACCGCCAGGACGGGCGAAGAGAAGGAGTAAGCGGCAACCGCCGTCCAATCGTTTGTGGAAAGGATCTCAATGCCGCGCGAGGTCCCCATGGCCAGCCGCAATCCGTCCGGAGAAAAATCTGCAGCCGCCGGCCAGCCCCGGCCAAAATGACCGAGCTCCGCTAGAGCATTCAGGTTGGAGGGAGAGATGGCCTCCCGCCCGGGAGAGACCGGGACGGCCTTCAGCGGGAATATCTCGGCCGGCAGGGTGGGGGCAAGCGGAGACACTTCGGATTTGGGAGTGAGTTCCGCCGCCGGGGAAGCGGCGGATGGGGCAAGAACAGACACAGCGCCGAACCCCAGGATGAGGATAACCGCCAATCCCGCCAGTGCCGTAATCACGCGAATAAATAATTTTCGTGCGTTCATTCCGGTTTTCCGCTAAGGCCATCGTCCTTTTTGGACCGATCCGAGAGCCATTGCAGCCCGGCTAAAACCAGGCTGATCAAGCCCACGGGAATCATCGCCACGAGAAAGAACCCCAATCCGCATCCGGCCGCCGGAGTTCCATAAGTGACGGCGATCAAAACCGTCCCGACCACGAAAAACAGACCCAATCCTCCGGCTATAAGCCGTCCTTTGGTCTGCCGTGAGTGTTTGCGGATATCGACCGGTGGAATACCCATCTTCAACCTCTCTTGAGGAAAATTGTATCACCCCGCTTCCCCGATCCACTTGACGCTCATAATGCGAGTGCTATGATTCAAGGACTGCCGATGCCTGGGCGGAGCCCCTGCAACCGATCCAGCGGAGAGTCAGACTTGGTCATCCTCGAATTAAGAGATCTTGCCATGGTGCTTGAACGGAAGGTGACCGCCATTCAGCGCGAATTCACCTCGATTGCCGATCAACTTGCCGTTTTGCGCCGGAAATGGGCGGAAGAGGAAGAACCCGAGCGTCCGCGGATCATCAAGGAGCAGGAGGCCCTCAAGGAAAAACAACAGGTCCTGGCGGAGCTGGTGAACGTCTGGCGTGACCGCCTCCGCGTGATTGAAAATCCCTCGGGCGAGAAGGCGATGTTGAACGCCCTGGAGGAGCTCCTCGGAAGCGGGGATGCGGAAGTGGTTGCGGCGGTGAACCGCGCCAAAAAGATAATGGCCATGAGCCCGGAAGAGAAGAGTGCGCTGTTCAATAAAGCCGCCGCCGCCACCTCCAATACCCCGGTGGGGAGGCTGGTCCAGCGCGCGAAGAGTGCCTATGATCTGCGCAGCGGCGGTCCCAGGGTCCGCCAGGAAGCGGCGGTGGAATTTTCCAACCGCTCGGGGATGTCGCAGAGCGATGCCATCCTCGACGAACTTGAAGTCGCGATGCAGGACGAAGATCCGGTGGTATCGGACGTCGCCATCCGCACGCTGGTTCAGATCCTGCGATTCCGGGCCGTGCGCGCCGCCGAACTTGACACCGGCCAGGCCGCCGTCCAGAGGCTGGTGAAAATCCAGGACCCCGTCATCATCCCGGTTCTGATCGAGATCCTGAAAAATCCGCGGCAGGGATATATCCTGGTCGACGGAAATCTTCAGGAAGGCACCAACGGATCCGCGCGGCTGCTGGCGCTTATCGCCCTGGTGGAATTCCGCACCAAGGAAGCCCAGGACGTCCTCCGCATGCGCCGGTACGACAAGGATCCGAACATTGCCAATGCGGCCGAGAAGGCGCTGCAGGCGTTCCCCGGCGAGTGGTCCGGGACGTCCGGATAAGAAGCCGCGACGCCAACGAAGTTGCGGAAGGGGTCATGAGGCGTTTGGCGTACGGCACGGTATTCATCGTGGATAATGCTTAACCGCCAGCGTCCCCGCGGACGGGAACGGAAGGGACCCCGGATGCTGTCGGATGAATGCAAACGCAGATTGCTGGCCATCGCCCGGGATTCCATCGCCTCCCAGCTAAAAGATAATATTGAATCCCGCCTCGAGCTCGAGGCGCTGCCGCCGGAGCTTCAGGATCCGGGGGCAAGTTTTGTAACCCTGACCCGCGATGGAAATTTGCGCGGCTGCATCGGCAGTCTGGAAGCCCGCCAGCCGCTCGCCGCGGATGTCCGGGAACACGCCGGCGATGCGGCCTTCCGTGATTTCCGCTTTCCGCCGCTCGGCGAATCCGAATTGGACGATCTGCACATCGAAGTATCGGTGCTGAGCGCCCCGGTCCCGCTGCCTTATGCCAATCCGGAGGCGCTGCCCGCGCTCCTGCACCCGGGCGAAGACGGCGTCATCCTCGCGCGCGGCATGCGCCGCGCCACATTCCTCCCGCAGGTTTGGGAACAGATCCCCGATCCGAATTCATTCCTCGATATGCTGTGCGAGAAAATGGGATTCGACTACGACCTATGGCGCCGGGAAAAACTGGACGTGTCGATTTATCAGGTGGAGAGTTTCGAGGAGTAAGTTGCGGCAAAACCGACCATAGACCATCGACCATCGCCGAAAATCGTAAGAACCGTTTGCTCGCGTCAATTGTTGTAAACATACCCTTAAGATGGTGATTATCGGCCGCGCACAATCGATTCCCAAACGAGTAATAGCGATGGTCAATGGTCGATCGTCGATGGTCGTTATCAATACTTCCTGAAAGTCTCATGTCTTCCCCCGCACACCGGGCAAACCTCCGGCGGATCGCCTTCCATCGTGAATCCGCAGACGGGGCAGACGTAATACGCCACCGCGCCGATATCTTTTCCGGCCGAAAGATTGGCCGACGCGTTGCGGTATAACCCGAGGTGAACCTTCTCCGCCTGCAGCGCGTGTTGCATCGAGCGGTGAGCCCGTTTTTCCGCCTGTTGCTCGGCGATCGCCATGTACGAGGGGTACATCTCCTCGATTTCGAATTCCTCGCCGCCGGCGGCTGCGGTCAGATTGGATGGCGTATCCTGGATCCCGTCCAGTGCCTTAAGATGGTTGCCCGCGTGAATCTGCTCCGAAGCCGCGGCCGCTTCGAACAAGCGCGCGATGTTGGCGAGACCTTCCTTCTTCGCGCACTCCGCAAAATACGTGTACCGGATGTGGGCCTGGCTTTCACCGGCGAAGGCATTCTGCAAATTGGAATTGGTGATTTTTTTCATCGGTTCCTCCTTATGCCGGCATAGCCGGCCGCTTGTATTGTACAATACCCAAAATCCCCATGCCGCGCCAAGCGCTACTCATCCTGGTGTTGGTTTCCCTGTTGACGACCTTCCGCTCCCGCCCCATGTTCCTGCGCTGGGAGCGGGGGGAATGGGTTGCCGCGACTCCCCGCCCGGCCCAACCGATAATTCCGACCCGCGAATCGGATTTGGACGCGGACGGGCGGATCGAACGGATCACGTTTTCCGCCGGCCGGGTCACCGTAATGCGCGCCGAAGAGCCGCTTTGGATAACTCCACCGGAGTGGGAAGTGACTGCGGCGCAAATGGCCGACCTGAATTGGGACGGCCGGTCGGAAGTCGTCCTGTCGGTATGGCGGCCCGTTAAGCCCTGGCCGATTGATGCCTGGCTCCCGCATGGCGGTCGGATCGCCGGGTTTCACGATGCGCAGAATCGTTCTTGTCATATAATCCTTTGGGGATGGGGGCGAACGCGATTCCGCGAATTATGGGCGGGCTCCGCAATGGCGGAACCCGTCGTTGGGTTTTTCGCCGCCGACTGGGATAACGACGGCCGCGACGAACTCATGACGGTGGAAAGCGCGTATGACCTTCCCGCCCAGGGCCGTGCGCTGGCCCTTTGGGAGTGGAACGGATTCGGTTTTTCGCTGGCGGGTCGCCGCACGTCTGGCATCGGCAGGTACGCCCTGCTGCTTGACGAGCGCGGTTTCCCCGCCGTATTGCTGGATCCCATGAGCGGTTAGCTCCATACAAGGAGATGACATGATCCATAAACGTATCGCCTCCGTTGCCGGGTTCCTCGGCCTTGTGGCGTTCACGGCGCCGGCCTGCACTCTGATGCCTGTATCCTCCACGCTCGAGTCGGCTACCGCCGTCGCCACCGGCACCGCCACGACCCTCACCCCTCCCGCCAACGCGCACCTGGCCGCATTCGCCGAATATCCCGCCCTCACGGTCACCCTCCCGGACAGCTTTTCCGGCGGCTACGCCCTCCCGGTGGATCTCACCCGGGTAGAGGGCGTGGATTCGTACACCATGAACGCGGCGCAGAAGGGCGCGCTTTCGGCGAATGGATTCTTCGTCACCCCGCCGGACCCCGGTCAGTTCCGTGAGTTTTATCAAGCCTATGAATCGCTCCGTTACGATGAGCAGCCGGTTTTCGTGACGACCGATTCCGTTTATCACGTTTACCATTTGCTATTCGATAAAATGCTCCGCGATCTGGAGCGTGATTATTTCATTTCCACCCTCAAGACGCTCACCGCCACGCTCGTTTCTGCTTCCCATGAGCAATTCGTGGAATCGCAGGGGACCGCGCTCGAGGAGCCGGCGAGGCGCAACGTCGCCTTTTTCGCCATCGCCGGGGTTCTCCTCGGAATGCCGGATGCCGTTCCGGCGGAGGCCGCCGATCTGGTCTCCGCCGAATTGGCGCTGATCAACGCCGCCGCCGGGCCGGAAATCTCGCCGCTCTGGGACCGCGCGGACCTCGCGCCGGACAAAAAGCTTATCGAGGATTACAGCCAGTACATTCCGCGCGGCCATTACACCAAGAGCGAGGAACTGAAGCAGTATTTTAAGGCGATGATGTGGTACGGCCGGATGACTTTCCGCCTGCGGGATTCCTTCGAAACCCAGCGCGCGCTGCTGGCCACCCAGGCCCTGCGCACCGGCACAGCCCCGGACGGCACGTCGGCCGAACTGCTGTGGAAGAACATCTACGAACCGACCGTCTTCATCGTCGGCAAGGCGGATGATCTTTCCTACACCGAATACGGCGCGCTTTCGGATTCGGTCTTCGGCGCCGGGACGCCGATCTCAGCTTTTGCGGATGCGGATGGGATCGCCGATTTTATGGAGGCCGCCAAGTCGCTCCCGCCGCCGCAGATCAATTCGATGTGGGTCTACATCTGGGAGGACAAGACCGACGCCACCAAGGGATTCCGGCTGATGGGCCAGCGCTTCACGCTCGACGAATACGTCTTCGGCCAGATGATCTGGCGCAACGTTGGCACGCTGGAAAAGCCGCGCGGCCTGCCCAAGGCGCTGGATTTCTTCGCGGCGCTCGGATCCGCAGAAGCGCTGGCGCTTCTGCGCGGGATGGGCGAGGACCAGTTTGAAAACTTCGACAAGCAGATGGCGAAAGTGCAGGGGGAAATCTCCGCGCTGCAGGTCGATACCTGGACTCAGAATCTGTATTATGCATGGCTGTATTCATTCGAACCGTTGATCGCGGCCAAGGATGCCCGCTTCCCGGCCTTCATGCAGAATCAGGCCTGGACGCGCAAGGATCTGCACACCGCGCTCGCTTCCTGGACCGAGCTCAAGCACGACACGATCCTGTACGCCAAACAGGTCATGGCCGAGTTGGGCGGCGGCGGAGCACCCGAACCCCCGCACGGGTACGTCGAACCCAATCCGGAAGCCTACGCCCGCCTGCGCGCACTGGCGATGATGACCCGCTCCGGGCTTCAAGCCCGCAATCTGCTTTCGGAAACCACCGGCGGGAACCTGGATAACCTGATCGATATGCTGGAATTCCTGCAATCGGCGGCGGAAAGGGAATTGGCCGGACAGGCGCTCACAACCGATGAGTACTGGCGGATCCAATACTACGGAGGCACGTTGGAGGCCTTCACCCTGGCAGCTTCCGACCGCGAAGGCGGCGGGGATTTCAGGGATCTATCCGATCAGAAGGCGGCGCTCGTCGCGGACGTTGCGACCGGATTGGATGAGAACGGCTCCCTATCGGTCCTCGAGGAGGGGGTCGGCCAACCCACGCTGATTATCGTCGTCTTGCCGGATGCGCCCTTTCGGATCGGATTCGGCGCCGTGTTCACCTATTACGAGTTCACGGTGCCGCCCTCCGGACGCATGACGGATGAGGCCTGGCAGGCGATGGTGGAAGGCGGCACCGCGCCTCCCGCGCCGGAATGGACGTCGCTGTTCATCATCCCGTAGAATCGGCATGAATCACTCCGCGAACATCAACTTTTCAACAGGCAGACAGCGCACCCGGGCGGTGCGCTGTCTGTTATTTTCGCTCCTCGCAGCGGCCGTCCTGACCGCCGGTGAATATCAACCGTCGGCAAGCATCGTCCTGTTGGGCGACATCATGCTGGGCAGGGGAGTTGCGGAAGCGCACGCCGGCGGGGATTGGGCGGACGTTCTGCAATCCCTGCAGCCCGTCATCCGTACCGCCGATCTGGCGCTGGCGAATTTGGAATCCCCGATCGGCTGCGATTCAATCCTTCCATCCGATCCCCGTTCGCTGGTGGCCCCGCCCGCCGCTGCCGCAGCTCTGGGTTCCTCCGGATTGGATGTTGTTTCGACCGCCAACAATCACGCGCTGGATGCCGGCCCTGATGGGCAACGCTGCACAAGCGATTCATTATCGCCCCTTGGCATCGACACGCTTAATTCCTTATCCCATCCGCTCGAGAAGCGCATCCGCGGGTTAAAGATTTTCCTTCTGGCGCTGGATTTCGCCGGTGACGCGCCGCCGGAGGCGGCCGGGGAGCTCGAGCGGAGCATTCGCCGGGCGCATGCGGCGGGGGAGCTTGTCGTGGTTTCTCTCCATTGGGGGCTGGAGTACCAATCCGGGCACGATCCTCTTCAGGAAGCGATAGCCGCGCGCCTCGTGGAGGCCGGAGCCGACATCCTTTGGGGCCATCACCCGCACGTCGCGCAGGAAATGGAGTGGCGAAAGGGATCGCTTATCCTGTACAGCCTTGGAAACACGGTATTCGATCAACACGAACCCGCCTCCGTCCGGCGTGGAACACTCGTTTGGGCGAACCTTGACCGGAGCGGCGTACAGTCGATAGCGATCCTTCCCTTTGCCATCGATCCGCGCCGGGGAAAAACGGGGGCGCCGGAAATTCTTTCGCTGCGGTTCTCCCACCCCTAAATCCGCACCCGCGGGATATAATCACCGAAAACCGGGGCAGGCCATGATCGGCAAGCCGTTGATCGCCGGGACCGCCTGCTTCCATTCCCCTCGGAGCCTCCATGGAGAAAACAAATTACAAAGGCTGGGCGAATGCCATCCGGCTCGCCAATAATTCGGTCGAGCTGATCCTTACAGCCGACGTCGGCCCGCGGGCCATCCGGTTCGGTTTCCCCGGAGGGGCTAACGAATTCTCGGAAGATGAAGCCTGGATCGGCAAATCCGGCGATGCCGAATTCCATTCGTACGGCGGCCACCGCCTGTGGCATGCTCCTGAATCGATACCGCGGACGTATGCTCCTGATAACGGACCCGTACAAGTCGAGGAAACGCCGCTGGGCGTGAAACTGCTGCCGAAGGTGGAATCCTCGACCGGGATCCAAAAGGAATGGCTCGTTCGCCTTTTCCCGGCGCAACCGCATGTCCGGATTCGCCATCGCCTGACCAATACGGGTTTATGGCCCGTGCCGCTCGCTCCGTGGGCCATCAGCGTCATGGCTCCCGGAGGCGTCGGGGTTCTCCCGTTTCCGCCCCGTCGGCCGCACGCCGAAAGCCTGCTGCCAACCAGCCGGTTGGCGGTTTGGTCGTACACCGATATGACCGACCCACGCTGGCATTGGGGCGAGAAATACATCCTCCTGCGCCAGGACCCCAAACGGACTCATCCCCAGAAACTCGGGATCCTCGGCAGCGAGGGTTGGACCGGGTATTGCCGCGCCAACCACTTTTTTTTGAAACTGTATGCCTACCAGCCGGGCGCCGAATATCCGGATCAGGGTTCCGCCGCAGAGCTCTTCACAAACGGGAAAATCCTCGAGGTCGAAACCCTCGGACCGACGGTAACGCTGGATCCCGGCCAATCGGCGGATCACTGGGAGGACTGGTTCCTCTTCGACTCGGTTCCCGTCCCGTCCACTGACGCGGATGTGGACCGCGACATCCTGCCGAAAGTCCTAGAGGCGCGCGGGCTTCTCTCCGCGGAAAAGGAAAATTCTTCCATGAAGGAATACGAAATAAAAACTTGAAGGGCACGAAGGAATTAACAGGATGTTGAAAAAGGCTGAGGATGTCATTGCGAGGAGCGAAGCGACGAAGCAATCTCCTTCTTTTTCCGAAGGGGGAGATTGCTTCGCTCCCTCCGGTCGCTCGCAATGACACCTGTTAATTCCTTTTTCAACACCCTGGTAATAAACAAATTTCGTGTTCTTCAGGTTTCGCTTCGTGTTCTTCGTGGATTCTTTTATTTTTTCTTCTTCCCCAATTTGGACGCCAAGGTATCGAGCGTGGACTGGTGGGCGACCGCCAGCACCTCGTCGGATTC
>Ga0105104_10004176_pt1 | contig 10086 bp, 4 predicted proteins | sample PPLLaktember2015_3_FD_87034 | JGI IMG/M metagenome (GOLD analysis project Ga0105104, IMG submission 87034) | Freshwater sediment microbial communities from Prairie Pothole Lake near Jamestown, North Dakota, USA - PPLs Lake P7 Core (6) Depth... | ecosystem: Environmental > Aquatic > Freshwater >... | reverse complement strand
GCGATGTGCTGAAGAACCAAGAACATCGCGCCCCTACAGGGCGCCCTCCTCCTACCGTGCCAATCTATAAACATCTGGCTCCTAACGGAGCCAAGACAGCTTTTTCAACACCCTCGGAGTGGAGGGCTGCGGAGCGGTTTGTGGCGTAGCCGCATGGAGCGAAGTAAGCGGGCCACCCATCGAACCTTAACGGCACGATGGGTGCCCCGCTTACTTCGCTCCATGCTGCTACGCCACAAACCGCTCCGCAGCCCTCCACTCCGTGCGCGGCTCTGTAACGCGACTCCAGGTTCGCTCGTGCGGGGATTCTGACCGCCACTTGCCCCTCGCCACTTGACGTTACTGGCTTTCCAGCGGCGGGGGAGCCGCGCCGGCTTCTTTTTCCGCTTTCTTCAGCTCGCGATAACGCTCCAGGGCCTTGCCGGCATCATCCGTGCGCTGGGCCTTGGTATAGGCCCGAGCCAGCTGGTAGAACACGTACGGCGCACGCGGGTTCAAATGTGCGGCTGTTTCCAGGTTGGCAAGCCCCAGCAGCAGGTCCTTGCCCTCAGTCTGAGCACGACCCAGCTGATAGTACGGCTCGGCGTACCCGGGTTCCAACTTAATGACGTTCTCGAGCAGGGGAATGGCCTCGTCCAGCTTCCTTTGCGACACGAGGACGAAGGCCTTGTGATAGAGGGCGCGGGCATGTTTCGGATTGACAGACAATTCCTTTTCGAACTCTGCTCGCGCCTTGTCCAACTCGCCTTGTCGAATCAGGAGCGTGCCTGCGTAATAGTGGGCGTCAGGGATCCTGGGATTCAATGCGAGGGCTCGCTGGAACTCGCGCAGTCCCTCGTCCCATTTGCCCTTCTGAGCAAACACCCGCCCGCGCAACAGGTAGAGGTCCGAGACTTGGGGATTCATCTTGAGCAGAGCCTCGACGACCGGCAACGCTTCATCTGCCAGGCGCTGGTCAACCAGGGTTAAGGCCAGGCTGGCCAGCAGGGGTTTGGTTTGAGGCTTCTTGGGGTCGCGCTTCAGCGCCTCGAGCAGAGAAGCCGCAGCCTTAGCCGGCTGCTCGAGCTTCAATTGGGTTACGCCCAGGTTGAAGTAAAGATCCGGCAACGAGTCGTCCCACTGGGCAGCGGATTCCATGTAGGCAAGCGCCTGAGGGAGGTTCGAGCGAAGCGTGTCAAGGCGAGCCAGATTGTAATAAGCGCTCGAGGCTGCGGATCGATACATTGGGATGGCACTTTGGAGCGCCTTGCGGGCCTCGGCATCGAGCCTTTCTACGTCGAGGAAGACGCCCGCCTCATCGGCTTTCGCGATCTGCGAGAGGACCTCGGGCCCCATACCCGCCTCCGGCGACTGCCCGGGCGCCGGCTCAGTCCGGCCCGTGGTCGTGCTGGAAGCCTTGAGTTCCTGGGCGCGTTTGAGGTGCGCGATTGCATCATCCTGCCGACCCGCCTTTCGGAGCGCCTGGCCCAGCAAAAAGTGCGCATTCGCGTAGTAACTGTTCTTGCTTGGGTCGGTCGTGAGGCTTACGGCTTTCTCCAGGATCGGAATGGCTTCCGCAGTATTCCCTGACTGGAAGAGCACTTGGCCGAGGAAGAAGTGCGACGTCGCATTCTCTGGTTCGAGCTCCACGGCTCGGCGCAGATGGACTGCGGCGGCCGCAAGGTCTCGATCTCTGTAGATTCTCATGGTCCCCAGCATCAAGTGCGCGGGCGCGGTTTCAGGGTGCACCGACACCTCAGCTTCAAATTCCCGCATGGCTTGCGGAAAAAGACTCATGTCATCCTTTGCCAGATAGGTCATTCCGATGTAGTAATGGGCCCTCGGACACCGTGAATCGAGCTCCAAAGCACGTCGAAATTGGGCTATCGCCTCCTCCGAATAGTAACTTTCACGCAACGCCTGTCCGCAGAGTATGTGTAGCTGCGGAGTATCCCCGACACTTGCGGTAAGCTCACGAAACACGTCTTGTGCTTCGGTCAGACGTTTCTGCTTCAAGTAGGAGAGAGCAAGAGTGTAAGCCACTCGAGGATTGTCAGGCTGCGCGCGGTGAGCCCTCTGCAACTCCTGGGAGGCCAGATCGAATTGGCCTTTCATGAAGTATAGTTTGCCCAGGACGTGCCGGCCTTCCGGATCGAGCATCTGGATGGCGAGAATCTTCTCAACCGTCTCAATGCCCAAGTCGTATCGTCCCGTCTTCAGATAGACGATTGCCAAGCCGAGCAGCGCCCGGAGCGAGGTGGCGGGGGAGAGTCTCGCCGCTCCCTGGTACGCCGCCTCCGCCTCTTTGGATTCGTTCAGGCGGTTGTAGACAACTCCCAGTTGGTCAAGAGAAATGGCGGCCATCCGGCGCAGATCGCTTTCCGCCGTTTCGAACTGCTGCTTCTCGAGTGCCTTTCGAGCGCTCTCAGACAGCTGCTGGATGATCTCCTTGGGGCTCTCCTGGGCCTGGATAAGGGAAGTCGAAATTAGGACTAAGGCGAATATCCGCATAGTATTGCCACTTTTCAAAGCTGGAGTCGCGTTACAGAGCCGCGCACGGAGCGGGTGGCAAGCCACACGCTCCGTGCGCGGCTCTGTAACGCGACTCCAGCTTTGAAAAGATCATACCTCAATCGTCAATAAAAAAGGGCCGGAGACCATTGGATCTCCGGCCCTGAGGGCTTACACGGTCAGGTGCTCGAGACTACCAGAGGATCTTGAGAGCCACCTGGATTTCACGCGGTTCCCTGAAAGACGAGATCCGGCCGAAATCCGGGTTGGTCTGATCGTAGCTGAGCAACTTGCCCGCTGCATCGATTCTCGGATTCGCGATGCTGAAGTTGTTATCAACCGTCCTGAACTGGGTGTGGTTGAAAGCGTTGTACATCTCAGCACGAAGCTGGAGCTGTGCGCCTTCTTTGCCCCACCAGGGCAGTCCGGTGAAGTTCTTCATGAACGAGAGGTCCCAGTTGTTGATGCCGGGGCCCCTGTATTGAGACAAGGGGGACTTGCCCAATTGACCGACTACTGCCGGTGGTTTGAACGCATTGATGTTAAACCACCGTTGCCGTGTCTCCGGACCCACAGGGTCGGCGACCAGGTCGGGACGGTTCGACTCTGTTCCGGTGAAGCCATTGCAGCAGGTGATTCGCTGCGGAACTCCGCTGTTCATGGTGACGATCGTGGAAGTTTCCCAATCGCCGAACACCGCGCGGACGAAACCGTTCTGTCCAGCGAGAGCCGGGGTTCTGTAAATCAGGTTGCCGCTGAAGATATGCGGCCGGTCGAACCGGGCCAGACCCTTGTCATACGCAATGTTGGCAGGATCGGACGCGGTGCTGTCCTGATAGTAACCCAGGCCGTAGCCGGTCGTGAGCAGTTTCGCGTACGTGTAAGAAACCTGATAAGAGACGTTGTTGGAGAACCTCTTGACGAGGTAGGCCTGCAACGAGTGATACCAGGAATCGAACGCCCGGCTGGCGACATACAAAGTGCCGTCGCCCTTGAGGGCAAACAGCGGACGCAGGTTGCTGCCGTCGGTGCTGTCAAGCCCGTCCAGTTCCGCAATTGCGAATTGGGTTCGCAGAGGCACTGGGACCTGGTTGATGTTGAAGCGGCCCTGCGCGTTGTGACCGCGGTTGGCCACGTAGCCCACTTCGAGCTTGGTGTCCTTCCAAAGTTCGCGCTCGACCGTCAAATTCCACTGGTAACTGCCCGGCGTCTTCGACTCAATTGCCTTTCCGAAACCCGCCACTCCAGTACCACCGGAGAACTGGTTGTCGGTCGGCAATGCATCGAAGGGTCGGCCGCCTCCATTCCAGATGTTCTGGATCTTCATCGGCGGATTCCCGGTCATGGCGAGGACTTCACTGATGGCTTCACGGTTGAAGTAAATGCCGCCGCCGGCGCGAATGGCCCATTTGCCCTTGCCGGTGGGATCCCATGCGATACCGAGCCTGGGGGCGAAATCCTTCCAATGGTTCTGAACCAGTGACTGCGAATTGGCATCGATTCCCCTCAACTCGTCCGGATGGATCAGTCCGTTGGTGCTGGTCGCGCCGCCATTCGGATCGTACAGGGCGAGGATGAAGTTGGCGATGCTGTCGCCGGCATCATACGGGTTGGGCAGGTAGGCCCAGCGCATACCGTAGGTCACGGTCAGGCGCGGGGTCATGCGGTACGTGTCGGAGAAGTACGTTTCGTAGTCTCTCCACCGAGCCTGGCTGCGAACGTTGGTGCTGTTCTCCGTGCCGCCGCCCCAGTAGGCTCCCTTCAGCAGGAAGTCGGCCACGCCGTTTCCGGTAACGATGTTGTTCCAACCCGGGGCGTTGGACGTCCCCCAGCCTCCACCGTGATCGGCATCGTGCTGCGGGCCCGCAATCGCTTGACCACCGTTAGTCCAGAAAGCGGGGGAGTAGGCGCTGCCGTTTCCGTCAACGTCTTCGTTCTTGCTGTTCCGGCTGTACAGGAAACCCGCCTTGAAGGAGTGGTCGCCCATGACCTTGGAGAAATCGTCTCTCCAAACCCAGAGGTCCTGCTCATTCTGCCACGGCGGCTGATGCCACATATTCTGGCCGTACATATCGCCCCAGAAAGTGGCGTGAGCGCGATCCTGCGAAATGTGCTCCGGCCCGTTTTCGAAATGAGAAGCGTCGGGGCCAGGGAAGATTTCGGGAATCGCATCGACGATGGCTTTGTTGATGTCATCGCCAGATCCGCGAGTGATCCAGATCTCGTTTCCGGACCAGGACCACTGGACCTGGTTGACTGTGCCACTTCCGAAACTCGCAGTCCATTGGGCAGTGACACTGTGACCGGGCTGATCCCAGTTGGAATCAACGGCCGGGAAGGGGTCATCACCCCAGAGACCGCCCTTGGTATACGACGGGGCGCCGTTCACCCAGGTGTCCATGGTGACACGGCCCATCAACGAGTGCTTCTCGTTTATGTTCCAGTCGCTGCGGATCTGCTCCTGCCGTGTGTTGATCGGTGTTTTCGGAGCAGCTGTCCAGTTGTTGGTTCCGCTCGCCGTCACTTCGGTGGGCAGCGGATACAGCTTCATCCAGGCCAACCCGAAGGGGCTCAACCGATCCGAAGGAATCTTGTTCCCTGGGAAAGGCTGTCCTTGATTCATCGGGTCGGTCGGGTCGGCGTAGCCGCGGGTGTTGGGTCCGCTGAAATCGCCCACGCGCTCTAGAGCTGTGGGTACCGTCGAGACACGAGAGTCACCCCGACGTTCACGGCGCCATTCCTGCGACCAGAAGAAGAACGCCTTGTCCTTCGCGATCGGGCCGCCGATGGTGTACCCGAAATCGTTGTAGACCAGCCCCTGCTTCGGCTGCTTGGCTTCGTTAAGGACGAAGTCGGTCGCATTGAGCCTGGCATTCCTATGGAAGTCGTAGAGGCTTCCGTGGAACTCGTTGGTTCCGCTCTTGGTTACGACGTTGATCTGAGCACCCGAAGAAGCGCCCATGTCCGCGGAGTAAGAGTTCCGCTGGATCTTGAACTCGGCAATCGAGTCGACTGATGGATAGACCAGAATGGTACGACCCGAACCGATGTCCACGTTGTTGGTGCCGTCCACCAACCACATGTTCGCATTCTGCGAGCTGCCGCTGAACGAGATGTCGACGCCGGCGAACAACCCGGTGTAACGCACGTTAGCGGTTTCCAGTGGTGAGGCCCCAGGGACCAGCAGGCTGAGTTGCACGAAACTGCGGCCGTTCAGAGGCAGCTCACTCACCTGTTTGCCGTCAATCAGGTTCGCCACCTCGCCGCTTCGCAACTCAACTTGGGCCATTGACGCGCCTTCAACAGTCACCTGTTCGGACACGTCCCCGACCTGGAGAGTGATGTTGACAACGCGGTTGGAACGGGCGTCGACCTTGGTGGCATCCGATGTCGATGTCTTGAAACCGGGCATCGTTACGGAAACCGTGTAGCTGCCTACGTCAACGTTCGTCGCGTTGTAGAAACCGGCGTCATCCGAGACGACGGTGCGCTTGACTCCTGTGTCGACGTTCGCGATGATCACCTCGGCGCCCGGGATTACTGCGCCGGTCGGATCCTTCACGACTCCGCTGAGGGTCCCTTGGGACTGCGGAAACACGAGAACCAGGGAAGCCATCAGCACCGTCGCGCACAGAAGCGCGAAACGAAGCTTCATATCTTCCTCCCCTCCTAGAAGAAAGAATGATTTGGGTTTTTGGTACCGGAGAGTTTTGATCAGCTCCATGCATCAGTACCCATACTCTACAAAGGTCGGATGCACCTCGACCCTAGTGACCTGGGAGCCGCTTACCTATTTACACCGGGAAGCGAGTTGACTTCAAGGTAAAAAAGCAACAATTAACCCCAAGTCAACAAGCCCGAAAACACTGGACAGACCAGAAAAAAGAGGTGTCGCTACAGGATGGAACGGCTCAAATCGGCAGGGATGTTAAGCGCGTTAAGAGAAGGGTTAATGCCAAAAATGGAAAGGGGGTGGTTTTTCGGATATGGGGTGCGGCGGGGTCCAGCACCTTACACGTATCTCGGCCTACCGCCGATTTAAAGAGCCGCGCACCGAGCGAAAGGTGTTGAAAAAGCCCACTTTAGGATATGGAGTGCGGCGACCCGGCGCCGCTTTAAGAATTTTGGAAGCCATTGAGGGATAGAGAGATCCAAAATTCCTAAAGCGGCGCCGGGTCGCCGCACTCCATATCCTAAAAACACCTGACTGCCTAGAACTCGAGCTTCCCCTTGTACATCAAGTCCTGAATGGGAAAAGTGACGAGGACCTTCTTGTCGAAATACCACTCGAAAGTCACTTCCTTGTCTTCAGGCGAGATGACCGGCTGCCCGTTCACGGTTCTCGGAAACACCATTTTCAGGCCGGTCCTGTCAGGAGCGGGCGGGAAGTACTGCTGGATCTGAACCCGGCCCAGGCGCTGGCTGATCAGGTACGCGCTTTGCTGGAGTTGTTGCGCGGTGAGCAACCCGAGCCGCTTTTCCACGTCGATCTGGTACTGCTTGTTATTCGTGGCAAAATCAACCGCGACGATAATCTGCGAGCTCGTGTCCATACCTAGCGCGCGCTGCGTCTTCTGGTCGAACTGGCCCTTGGCGGCCGGTTCCAACGAATCATAGCCCATGGCCAGCTGCACCGCCCGAACGTGCGCTTCTCGCACAGGCTGGGCCGTAAAGAGACGGACCGTATAAGTGTCCATCAGTTCCTTCTCTCCGCCCACGCCGGAGCTCATCCGGTCCTTTCGACTGCCGGTCGGATCACTGGAGAACTCCACCTTTTCATCGCCCCTCACGCCGCCTTCTTTCACGCCATACGCGGAGGCAAAGGTCTGCTGTTTCGCCCAAGCTGAGTTGTTGAGAACCTTGACGACTTCCTTGTCCTTCCACTGTTTGAACGGCTTGGTGAGGAATTTGTCCTCAGCGCCGAGGATTAGTCCGTAAGTCAGGAACGTCCCAATGAGGATGAGGATACCTTTTCTCATGGCGAGAATTTACTCCAGCGGGGAGCAGGATGGCAAGCGGGTTGGAAAGATCGCACAGAGCCGCAAGCGCGGATGAAACAAAAGCCGATTACGAGCACGAGCACGAGGCACGAGCACGAAAATTCGGTGGCTTCACAACCGGTTTGGATTTTCGTGCTCGTGCCTCGTGCTCGTGCTCGTAATCGGCTTTTGCTTTTCCCGCGCTTGCAGCTCTTGCGACCGCGCTAGATCCACGTCCCCAGGCCTTCGGCCCGCACTCGCCAATTGCGCCGGGGAAAACCAGGGGCCGGAGTCCTCGGCCCTCCGTCCCAGCCGCCGGCCATCATTCCGACTGCCAGCAGCAGAGCCCCGTTGCCGGGCAAGTAGAGCGGCAGGTTGGGCCGCTGGTAGTTGTGCCCGTTCGCCAGGTAATGGTTTTTTGGCGTGTCCAGGAGAAGAGCATCGATCGCAGTATCCGGCTCTCCCAGCCGCGCCGCCGTCATCGCAACCATCGGGTAGTCCCATCCCCAGGTTGTGTCCCATTGCCACTCCTTCATCACTCTGCGAAGCGTCGCCCGCATGAGCTCCGGGTGCGCGCACGCGGTCTGAGGCAGCACTCCATAGGCTGCGAGCATGGAGGGGTGGTCGGTGACACCTGACGAAAAGGTGCTGCAGTTCTGGTGAGCCAGATAGACACCTTCAGCGGCAGCGCAGGCGGCCAGGGATGTTCGGACGTTCTCCCATCGGGGTTCCGGCTGAAGACTGAGCCGTTCACGCCATTTTCGGGCAAGCCCAAGCGCGTAAGCCCAATAAGCCAGCTCGTAAGTCGGATTCCAGGTTTCCCTGGGCCGGTGAATCTCCTGTGCCGGAATAACGGGTGGGCCAAGGAAGTTGGAGTTTTCTCGTTCCCTCCACTCCGCGTAGCTGGCCATGAAATCCGCCGACTCCGAAACGATCTCTGCAAACCGTTCGAGCGTTTGTCGATTGGGATGGCTTCGGTAGCAGAGCTCGGCATAGACAATCGGATGCGGTTGCTGCCAGATGAGCAATGGGCCGATCGGCGACGGGCTGTCGCGGCCTTCCGGACCGCTCATCTTCGGCCATCGAGCTCCGGCGTACCCTTGTTCGCGGGCCCGCTCACGGGCGGCCGGAAGCACCCGGCTGTACCAGTCAAGGCTCCGCTCGAGCAGCCCGACCCTGCGCCATAGGGCAAAGTGAGCCGCATGCCAAAAATGCATCTCCAGGTGGAACTTCCCGTACCAGGAGTTGCAGGTCAGGCCGGTCTCCTGTGGTGGCAGCGACCCGGCGCACTGAATTGCGGTCAGGTATTGCGACAGGACAATTCGCCTCTCAAGCTCGCTTGCCCGCTTGTCCGAACTGCCGTCCAGATCAACCGCTCCGCCCTTTGACCAGAAGGACGACCAATGAGTGCGGCTGGCTGCGAGCGTCGCTTCAGGTGAAGGCGAATCAGCTGACTTTGACTCCGGTGAAAATCGCACGACGGCTTCCAGCCTTGGAGTCCCGGGTTTGGAGCTTACGAGAAAGGTGTGCGGTCCTTCCTGCGATGCGGCCACCTCTGCAGTCCAGCTGACGCTCACCGAATACCTGGTGTCATCCAGAACCCGTTCGATGTCCACTCGTCGGCTCGAGCTCGACACCAGCCGGCTTTTATGTCGGGCGCTGCTGCTCCAATCCGCAGCATTCGTTGCAGGTGAACCGTACGGGAAATCCAAGGCGAGGGACAGTCGCCCGTCGGCGACCAGGGACGATTCAATTACGAACGCCAGCAGGGCTTCATCCGGATGGCAGGCGGTGGTGACCGCCACTTTTTCGCCGTCGATGCGGAACCGGCTGTGAAGCAACCCGGTCCAGAGGTCCAGCGTCTGGTGGACATTCCTCAGCTCCTCGAGTCCGACGGGGCGGCCGTCCCGGTGTCGCATCCGCAGACCGATCCTGCCGAGGTGCAGCCGGTGAGGGTTTTCGCGGAGCCAGTTCCACAGCTCCTCTTGTCCCTCCCTGCGAGTGGCGTAGCCCACCTTTCGTCCGGCGGTTTCGTATTCCTCGAGGACCAGATCCTTTGCCGTCTTGCCGGGAAGGGAAGGGAAACTGTGCCAGCCCCACTGCGCCTGGGTGCACAACGGGATACCGGAGTCATAAGCGCCGGTGAACGTCTGCATCCCGGTGATATCAGCGGTAAAAGCAATCTCACCGTTTCCGACGGTCAATGGCCCGAGAGGATCAACAGCCGTCACGACGGGGTTGTGCCGTTGAACGAGCCGTTGGCGATTGATCAGCGGAGAACGACCGGATGCTGCGATGATGCCGGCAGCCCCGATTCCCTTTAGAAATCCCCGTCGTGTGAGGCTGTCGTGTGTCATTGAGTGTCCCCTGCCGGTTTGTAGTTCCGCCTTCTGGGCGCAATGCCGGTTCACTTAGCGGTTTTGCCCCCGTAGGGGGCGGATGTTTATAGTACCCGGTGTGGAACGTAAGGCGCCCCAGCGGGGCGCGATGTTCCGAACCACCGCGGAACATCGCGCCACGCTGGGGCGCCTTACGTTCCACACCGGGTACTATAAAAATCCGCCCCCTACGGGAGCAAAACCGCTAATTGAACGGCATTGCCTTTAGGCGGGCTTTT
>Ga0105104_10004175_pt1 | contig 10086 bp, 8 predicted proteins | sample PPLLaktember2015_3_FD_87034 | JGI IMG/M metagenome (GOLD analysis project Ga0105104, IMG submission 87034) | Freshwater sediment microbial communities from Prairie Pothole Lake near Jamestown, North Dakota, USA - PPLs Lake P7 Core (6) Depth... | ecosystem: Environmental > Aquatic > Freshwater >... | reverse complement strand
GTACTGCGACGACCGAGTGTCATGACTGTCAACGACTCAATTTACAGCGCAACTCGGCCAATCAGGCGGAGATAGCCGACGTGCCACCCATCGTATATGATGTCCTGAGATCACCCGGACATCCACTCGACTCTCAAACACGTTCCTTTATGGAACCGCGCTTCGGCCATGAATTCAGCCGGGTGCGCGTACATACTGACACCCAGGCGGCCGAATCGGCGCAAGCCGTCAAGGCGCTGGCCTATACCGTGGGATCGCACGTCGCGTTCGGCAGTGGCATGTATGCGCCACAAAGTCTTTTCGGCAAGAGCTTAATTGCGGACGAATTAACCCACGTTGCGCAACAACAGCTTTCGCCCCCAGTCAATGGTGGCAAGTTGGTCCTCGGTAATCCAGGCGATGTGCATGAGCAGTCGGCTGACCAGATAGCAGAGGCCATATCGACCGAAGGCGATCGATCACCTTTCAAACCGCTCGCACGTCCCAAGAATATAGGCTCTGTGCTTCAACGTCAGACCTCCAAGTCGCCCGCTCCAGCGGCACAGGCAGTTCGCCGCGATCTTACGGACGATGAGCACAAATTTGTCAATCCGATCGAGCACCGGCGAATTGAGATGTCAATCACTGCAGCCGGCCTGCTCATCAATCTGTTGCAAAGAATCATTACAGGCGATCCCGATCTTCTACGTTCAAGTGACCAGCCCGCAGCTCGCTCGAAAGGCAAAAAGGCAGCAGGCAAGTCAGCCGCTGCAGGCAGCAACGACAAGGAACGTGTGTGGACAAGTGTGCGCAGGCATCTAAATCTTGGCTATTTATTTCAATGGGGCCGGAGTAGCTTTGACTGGCTTAACGATCCTCGCGCCGACCAAGCCCTTAAGGTTATCCAGACGGCTACTAACATGATAATTAACCAAGCAAGTCGACGACTGCCACGAAAAGTACGAGTCCAATCTGATCCTCGTAGCTGGGCAGAAAAGCCCTTAGCCGAAGAAATTATGCTCTTTGACCCAACATTTTTCGATTCTACCCAGTGGAAAACCAATCTATGCTGGACATGGGTGTTGATGCATGAATATATGCACCTGGCGGGCGCTTTCCACGGCGAAAATATCGCGAAGGGTATGGAGAAATGGCCGGAGTACAAGCCCGAATTTGCGTTGGCAAATGCCGATAATTTGACAGCCCTCGTTTTTGATCTGGCTCTTGGAAAGCCTTTCGACGTGAACTGTCATACACCCGGAGCATAATTCTATGACCACATTTCCCGGCTCCCCTCCCATCCTCAAGGGCGGCATCGTCCTGATCGATCCTGAATCCTCAGCGATCCGGCGCATCATTGTGCTGCAATACAACCCGGATACGCTCAGCCGCACGTTGCAGGTGCAGGCGATCGGCGCAGAGGGAAGCGACCGTTCGGAGGCACTGCGCCTCAAGGGTCCGGCCGTCGAGTCGATCAAGCTCGACGCAGAAATCGACGCGACCGATCAGCTCGAATTTGCAGATTCAACTGCGGTGCAGCTTGGTATTCATCCACAGCTCGCTGCGCTGGAGACGATCGTTTATCCCTCAAGCAGCCAGCTCCAATCGAGTAACAGTCTCGCTCAGGCCGGCACTCTGGAGATCGCGCCGATGGAAGCCCCACTGACTCTCTTCATCTGGAGCAAGAACCGGATTCTGCCCGTGCGGCTGACGGAGTTTAGCATTACCGAGGAGGCCTTCGACCCCGCGCTCAACCCGATCCGCGCCAAGGTCAGCCTGGGGATGCGCGTCCTCAGCGTCAACGATCTCGGTTTCAATCATAAGGGCGGGAGTCTCTTCATGAGCTATCTCCAGCAGAAAGAGGCGCTGGCCGCCCAAAGCCAGGGCGGTACGTTGAATAAATTCGGAATCGGAGGCGTCCCATGATCGACTCGTTGCAGGCTCTACTTCAATCTGGTGCGTTGAAGAGTATGCTTTTCCCACCGACCAGCCGTTACCATGGCATCGATACGGCCACCGTGGAGACGGTTGATGGGAAGAAGACGGTCTATCTGCGCCGTCGCTTCATCCCACTGGCCGAGCGATTCGCACTCCTTCAGGAGCATACCGTCGGGCAGGGCGAGCGGCTGGATAACTTGGCTGCTGGCTATCTAGGCGATGCAGAGCAATTCTGGCGTCTCTGCGATGCCAATGCCGCGATGCAGCCAGATGAGCTGACCGAAACACCTGGCCGTACGATCCGCATCACGCTGCCAGAAGGTATACCCGGAGCCCCAAATGCTTAAAGGCGGCATTCAGCTTACGGTGATGATCGGACCCCTCGTGCCCTTGACGCTGCCGCAGACCGTACTGGATGCGCTGGACGAAGTTACCGTTACCACCAACGATGTTGGCAAGAGCGGATTCCAGTTGTCATTTACCCTCAGCACGCAATCGCCACTGCATACACTGTTTTTGCTCACCGGCGGGAGCACCTTCCCAATCGTGCGTGTCATCATTATCGTGACGCTCAACGGCATGCCGCACATATTGATGGATGGTATCGTCACCAATCATCAAATCATACCGGGGAATGACGCGGCTCACACCACACTCTCGATCACTGGCGAGGATGTTTCCGTATTGATGGATAAGATCGACTGGAGCGGTTTTCCCTACCCGGCAGTACCGGCGGAAGGCCGGGTGGCGCTCTTGGTTGCCAAATATGCGTTCCTGGGATTGGTGCCGATGGTGATCCCAAGCGTGTTGGTAGACGTGCCAATCCCAACCACATTGATTCCCACGCATAAAGGCACCGACCTGGCTTACATTAATGAGCTGGCCGAAAAGGTTGGCTATGTGTTCTATATTGAACCCGGACCGGCTCCAGGTATGAACATTGCTTACTGGGGACCGCAGATCAAGGTTGGACTTCCGCAACCGGCGCTGTCCATCAATATGGATGCTGCAACGAACGTAGAGTCACTCTCCTTCAACTTTGACAACGAATCGAAGGGCTTGCCGACGATATTCCTCTACAACGAAATCTCCAAGATTATTATCCCGATTCCCATTCCAGACATTACGCCATTGAATCCTCCGCTGGGGCTGATCCCGCCTATCGCCACCCATTTGCGACCGGTGCGTGGCGTAGCAAAATACTCGCCGCCCCGGGCAATTATGATCGGCCTGGCAAAGGCTGCGAAATGGGCGGACGCAGTAAAAGGCGAGGGTAGTCTTGATGTGCTTCGCTACGGTCACATCTTGAAGGCGCGCCAGTTGGTCGGAGTACGCGGTGCTGGTCCGGCCTTCGATGGCCTACACTACGTAAGTAGCGTCTCGCACAAAATCAAACGCGGCGAATACAAGCAAAGCTTCAAGCTGAGTCGTAATGGTCTACTCTCAACAATTCCGGCGGTGCCCCCATGAATGGTGATGATAATAATGCTGTTGAAAAATATTTTGGCAAATACCGCGCTACAGTGTTTAACAACATTGACCATGAAAAGCGAGGACGTATCCAGGCGATTGTCCCCGACGTGTTTGGATTGGCACACAGCATTTGGGCTATGACCTGCTTGCCAGCTGCTGGCAAAGGCAGTGGGGCCTACTTCGTGCCGGAGGTTGGGTCGGGCGTATGGATTGAATTCGAGCAGGGCGATTCAGATTACCCGATCTGGAGTGGATGTTTCTGGGGCGTGGTGGCGGAACTACCCGAGATGGGGATTGCCTCGCCTCCACCCACGCCAAACATCGTGTTCCAGACGACCGGGCGGAATTCCATCACCGTATTCGGCGCGCCTGGTGGTGGGATCACCATTTGCGCTGGACCGATCGCAAGCCCTACCAGCCCACGTATTATGGTTACGCAGGCAGGCATTGCCATTACGAATGGACAGGCCTCGATTATGTTGGCCGGTCCAACAGTCACGATCAATAACGGCGCACTGGTCATTACTTGAGCAAAACAAAGGAGAGGTTCATGCCTGGCTTTCTATTACATGTCGGTGCCAAAGTGCTTTGTTCACATGTCGGAGAGGCAGCTCCCATCACGCCAAACCCACGTGTGTTGGTTAGTGGTCAACCCATTGCGACCCTGACCTCTCTCTATGCCGTTGTGGGCTGCACATTGCCTCCCAACGCCGGTGGCCCCTGCGTTACGGCCCAATGGGTAAGTGGAGCGATGAGAGTGCTCGCAGATGGAGCTCCGGTGTTGCTCTTCGATAGCCGGGCCATCTGTAGCCCCACAGGTACGCCCCTGATCCCTGCGGTTACCCAGACAAGCGTGATTGGAATTTGATGTATGGGATATGTTGACTTTCCCTTTAAGGTAGATGGGCGGGGCCGCACTGCAGCTACACAGCACGAGGATCACATCCGTGACATGATCGAGCAGGTCATATTTACCACGCCAGGCGAGCGGGTCAACCGGCCGGATTTTGGCTGTGGTTTGTTGCAACTTGTGTTTTCACCGAATAGCAGCGAACTGGCGGCGGCGACTCAATACATTGTGCAAGGCTCGCTCCAGCAATGGTTGGGCGAGGTGATCCAGGTGAATTCCGTGACCATTGAAAGCCGGGATTCGACACTGCGTGTCCATGTAAGCTACACGTTACGTCGCACACAGCAAACACAAAGCGCACAGTTCGAACGACAGGTATAGTTCTTATGGGTACTCAATATCGTTGTTCAAACGAAAACCGCAGGGACGCAGTCCGCCGGACGATGGACAGCGAGGGCAAGCCAATCCTGAACGGGATTGACTACCTCGAAGTTGCCTCAGCAGACCAGAAGACCCTGGATGTCCATTTCATCCATAACCTGCCTGGTGAAACAGGCGGTGTGCCTCCTTCTGCCGCGCTGACCAAGAACAATTTTGTGATCGAAGGTGGACTACGCGTTCGAAACATCAAAGTAGACGCTATAAAGGACACTATCGATAAAGTGATCACGCTGCAGGTGAGCGAGGCGGGAGACTATTCCAATTATGTCTTGCGCCTGGTCGTCGGTGAGGAGATCGGTGATCCGCCTTCGGGCTTTGACCCACAACTTGCCGCAGTGACGTTCTCCTTCAAAGTGGAATGCCCAAGTGATTTCGATTGCAAGCCAGAAGAAGAATGCCCGCCCGAAAATCTGCCCGCACCGTTGATCGATTATCTGGCGAAAGATTACAGCAGTTTCCGCCGCCTGATGCTCGATCGCCTCGCCACCCTCATGCCCGATTGGCGCGAGCGCAATCCCGCCGATATGCAGATTGCGCTCGTGGAGGTGGTCGCTTATGTTGCCGATCATCTCAGCTACTATCAGGATGCCGTTGCAACGGAAGCTTACCTTGGCACAGCTCGCCAGCGCATCTCACTGCGTCGTCACGCGCGCCTGCTGGATTATTTCATGCACGATGGAAGTAATGCCCGCGCCTGGGTTTTTTTCCAGGTGGATCCCTCTGCAGATGGCCAGCTCGTCCCAACAGGGACGCCGCTCTTAACCGCCGGGTTGGTGGATGCCAGTACGATTGATCTGGCAGAGTACGAGAAGATACTGAGAGAAGAGTCGCCGGTTGTCTTCGAGACATTGCACAAGCTGACACTTCACAGCGCCCACAACGAGATCAAGCTCTACACCTGGGATGACACGGAATGCTGTTTGCCAAAAGGTGCGACGCGTGCCACCCTGCTCAACAAGCCGCAGTTGAATCTTCAAGTCGGAGATGTCATCATTTTCGAAGAAGTCATCAGTCCTTCCACGGGGTTGGAGGCCGATGCAGACCCGACTCATCGTCACGCGGTGCGATTGAAGAACGTGGTAACGAAAGATTCGAAAGGTAATCCACTCGTTGACCCATTGCATGGTACGCCCATTGCTGAGATTACCTGGGACGCAGAAGATGCCCTGCCCTTTCCATTATGTATTTCAGCAACGATCGAGACTGAAACAGGCTCAAAGCTGACACCCGATCTGAGCCTGGCGCGCGGGAATATTGTCCTTGCCGATCACGGTCAGACGATTGCTGATGAAGCGATCGGGAAAATCGCCGTAGACGCGGCGGGTCGTCTCGCTCAGCCTGTGCTTCAACATGCTCCATTGACTCAACAAGCCCACGCCCGTAACCGCCTTGGCGAATTGGTGCGCGATGATGAAAACGAGGCCATCATCTTTGACCCGCAAGCCTCTGCTGCCTCTGCATTCCAGTGGCAAATTCGCGATACGCTGCCTGCCATCCAATTGATCGAGAACGGCGATCCGACTCGTCCCTGGCGGCCGCGCCGCGACCTGCTTGTCAGCAATCGCTTCGACCCGCATTTCACCGTCGAAGTGGATAACAACGGTTTCGCACATTTGCGCTTTGGCGATGGTTTTCAAGGTGCGAGGCCGAAACCCGATTCGATGTTCAAGGCAATTTATCGGGTGGGCAATGGCAGCTCAGGTAATGTCGGTGCGGAGACCATCCACCGGATTGTGTTATCTGTGGCAGGCATCAAAGCCGTGCGTAATCCACTGCCCGCTTCGGGTGGGACAGAACCCGAGTCTATGGAACAAGTTCGCAATTATGCACCGCAAGCCTTTCGCGTGCAGGAGCGCGCCATCACAGAGGCGGACTATGCCGAGGTAACGGAACGCCATCCCGAGGTCCAGGAAGCCGCGGCGACCCTGCGCTGGACAGGGAGCTGGTACACCGTCTTCGACACAGTCGATCGCACGGGTGGGCGTCAGGTGGATGAGTCCTTCGAGGTCGAACTGCTGAACTTCCTGGAACGTTTCCGCATGGCAGGACAGGACCTGGAAGTGGACGCGCCGCGCTTCGTGCCGCTGGGAATCGTTTTCACCGTGTGTGTAAAGCCCGGCTATTACCGCGCTCAGGTCAAGGCAGATCTGTTGAACGTCTTCAGCAGCGCCGGTCTGCCGGGTGGGAGGCGCGGCTTCTTTCATCCTGATAATTTCACATTTGGACAGCCACTTTATTTGAGTCAGATGATCGCGCTGGCTATGAACGTGCCCGGTGTGCAGTGGGTGGACGCCGAAGATGTGCCTGGCAAACCCAATCGCTTCCGCCGCTGGGGACAAGTTGCGAATGGAGAATTCAATGCGGGGAAGATCATCTTTGGACAGCTGGAAATTGCCCGCCTGGATACCAACCCGAGACTGCCAGAACACGGCAAGATCGATTTCATTATGGAAGGTGGAATATGAGCGAGCCAATCGATCTGTCCCTCGACAACTGCGGCTGCTGCGAACCCGAGCCGATACCCTCGCCAATCTACAATCGCCCGGGCCTGCCCGCCCTGTCTTATCGCAGCAGGAACTACGCCACGTTCTTCCGCCGTATGCTTTCGCGGCTCGGAATGCTCACCCTGCCCGACGGCGATTCTGGGGGGACGCGGCCTCTGAGGACCCTGACGACTCGGTCCTCCGACGATCCCGCGATTGCTTTGCTCGACGCCAGCGCGATCGTGGCCGATGTGTTGACCTTCTATCAGGAGCGCATTGCGAACGAGGGCTTTATTCGCACCGCTACCGAGCGCCGCTCGATCCTGGAAATGGCGCGCGCGATCGGCTACGAATTGAGTCCGGGTGTAGCAGCTTCGACTTATCTGGCATTCACGCTCGAAGATACACCAGGCGCGCCCGACTCGGCTGAGATTCCGATTGGATCCAAGGTACAGAGCGTCCCGCCGCAGGGGCAACTGCCGCAAACCTTCGAGACGTCACGGGACATCACTGCCCGCGCGGAATGGAACGCCCTACACCCTCGGCTGACCTATGAGCAGACAGTCGACGCCTCTACGACAGAGGTCTATTTGGAGGGCACGGCAACGAATCTGAACCCGGGTGATCGTCTTCTGCTCATCGATCCCGCCGGAAGCCCGCTCTTGGTCCAAGCCTTTGCGGTCGAAATCCAGATAGACCAAAAACGGACACGCGTAGTTTTTATCAATCCGGCAACTCCACCTGCGATCCCTGCCCTGCCCTCTGCCTGGGGATCGGTAGATATCACTACTACCCAGGTTCCGTTGAGCCAGGACAATATTAGTAAATATATTTATGGTTTGAAATGGACTGACAGCGAGTTGAATGCTTTCCTGACGTTCAATCAATGGGACCTGAAACAATTACATTCTTTTCTGTCCAATAACAGAACATCGAATCCTGCCTCGTCAGGTTCAATCTATGCGCTGCGCAAGTCGCTTGGTTTCTTCGGAAACAATGCTCCGGCCTTTGCTTCCCTGCCCAGTGGTGGAACGATCCCGGTAGACTATGGCAGGGATTGGGATAAAAACGGTTGGCAAATATGGATGGACCAGCAATCTGGGGATGATACTAGTGATCCTACCTTATACTATTATTCCGACGCTTACAGTGCTGATGTGTATCTGGAGCGCGTCGTACAGGGATTGGTCAAGGATTTCGGCGAATATCCGCGGTCATGGGCAGTTTTCCAGATCCCTGGTGATTATGAAGTCTATTTGATCGACTCGCTCGTGGAGCAATCCTTAGGGGCATTTGCCATGAGTGGCAAAGCGACCGGACTAAAGTTGAAGAGCGTGGATGGCAGCTCCGTCAGCAAGCCACTTTCTTTCCGGGTTCGCAATACTATGGCTTACCTGCAGAGCGAGCCGCTGGATCTAGCGGAGGTGCCTCTGGGCGAAACTCTGGATAACGACCCTACGAAAGTGCTCCTGGACAGCTTGGTCCTCGGGTTGAGCGTCGGTCGAGCAGTCGTCTTGACAGGCGAGCGGAGCGATGTGCCTGGTGCCATTGTCAGTGAAGTCCTGATCGTCAGTGATATCAACCACTTGGGCGGATTTACAGAGCTAACCTTCCAGACCGGTCGCCAGAATGAATACAAGCGTAGTATGCTGTCAATCAATGCGAATGTCGCTCCGGCGACCCATGGTGAGACCGTCAGCGAGATCCTCGGCAGCGGCAATGGTACGCAGGCGCATCAAAAGTTCACACTCAGAAAAACCCCCCTCACCTACACCCGCGCGTCGATATCCAGCGGCTCAGCCAGCACACTCCAGCTGCGTGTCAACAACCTGCTCTGGAGCGAGTCTCCTTCACTTTACGAGTTGGGGCCCAACGATGAGAGTTACGCGCTCCGCCTCGATGATGACGGTAAGCCTATGATTATCTTTGGCGATGGCGTGAAAGGTACGCGCTCGCCAACCGGCGTAAACAATGTCGTTGCCACCTATCGCAGTGGGATCGGCCTGGCGGGACAAGTAGAGGCAGGCAGTCTGACCATTTTGCAGAGCCGGCCTCTGGGCGTGAAAAGTGTGGTCAATCCGCTGGCGGCCAGCGGCGCAGGCGACCCTGAAACGATGGATCGTGCGCGTGATAATGCCCCTTTGACCGCCCGCACACTGGATCGGATCGTCTCACGCGAGGATTATGAAGATTTTGCCGCCGCTTTTGCGGGCATTGGCAAAGCTCAAGCCGTGGAGCTCTGGAGCGGCGAATACAATCTTGTGCATCTGACCATTGCTGGTGACGATAGCAAGCCGATCACGGATCCAGATTTCCTGAACAATTTCATGGATGCACTCGATAAAGTGCGCGACCCAACTCAGCTTATCCGGGTAGGCACATTCAGCCAGTTGCTCTTTAACTTGAAAGTCAATCTTGCCGTGGACAGCCGCTATGTGGTCAAAGAAGTATTCACTGCAGTCAAGTCTGCATTGGCAGAGGCGTTCTCTTTTCCCAAACGCGGCTTCGGCCAGGGAGTCAGCGCGGCGGAGGTGATTACGATCATTCAAAAGATTCCGGGCGTGATTTTTGTGGACATCGAGTCGCTTTATCTTTCCAGCGACAGTGAAGACCTGGACCAGCTCCTGACTGCGAGTATTGCTCACGTGAAAAATAATTTGATCCAGCCGGCCCAACTGCTTTTGATCAATACCCTTGGGATCATCCTGCAGGAGGTGAAAGCATGACCTCTTCCTCTCTGCTCAGAGCTTCCGACCGTCTCTACGACCTGCTCCCCGCGGTCTACCGCCTGCGGGATGCTGAACAGGGCGAACCGCTGCGCGCCCTGCTCTCGCTCATCAGCGACGAACTGGCAGCGGTTGAAGCTGATATCAGAGGCTTGTATGAAAACTGGTTCATCGAGACCAGCGATGAGTGGGTTAT
>Ga0105104_10004173_pt1 | contig 10089 bp, 12 predicted proteins | sample PPLLaktember2015_3_FD_87034 | JGI IMG/M metagenome (GOLD analysis project Ga0105104, IMG submission 87034) | Freshwater sediment microbial communities from Prairie Pothole Lake near Jamestown, North Dakota, USA - PPLs Lake P7 Core (6) Depth... | ecosystem: Environmental > Aquatic > Freshwater >... | reverse complement strand
GGGAAGGGCACCAAACCGCCTGTTGGCAGCATTGCGTTCAATGACATCAGGTCCGTATCACTGGGAAATGAGATCGTCTATTATGGCGTGCCGAAGAGGGATTAGTCCTCGTTCTCTTTCTCTTTCTCTTCCTTCTTCTCCTCGGGTTTGACGACCTTTTTATTGATGTCCTTGAGCTCACCCTCGACGGACGATACCATCTCATGGATGGAGAACGGGAGTATGACAAGCTCGAAGAACATCCTGAGCAGGATGTTGGATATGACCCACCAGATGAGACGAAGAATGACCCATACCACTATCGCCACAATCATCCAAAGCGTCTCCAGCCCTGTGTAGTCCCATAAAATGATTATGGCCGCTATGACAGAAAGGGACAGGGCGATGTTCATCAGGTTGAACAGGATGAGCTCCAGCACATAGATTACCTTGATGATGTCCGGTGTTATCATCCAGCGGAAGGAGAAGAAGTTCCCGAACGTTCTTTTCTTTACCATGACAGAAAACCCCCCAGGTTCATCCGTCAAAGCTGGATAAAAGGGTTGTGATTGGCTCTGAAATGCCAAGAGGACCCTATCTGGACCATTTATTTTTTAACGTAGGACCGTTGATAGCTCATTCCACTATCTCCCCTGACGTATCGACCAGCCACGAAACGTAGTCAGGCCCCATCTCCTCGAATATCTTCTCTTTCAGCTCCTCGGGGATGAACATGTTGGCAAGGATATATTCAAGGGCCATCTTGTCGTGGACCTTCCAGAGGTGGAAGTAGAGCTCCTCCTCGACCTTGTCCCTCATCCCGGAGAAGACCCTTGGGCAGTTGGGGCACTTGACCTCCACCTTGAGGTCGAGCTCTGACGGGTCGACCTCCTCATCGTCCGCTAAGTAGGGGGTGTCCATGTTCCATTCGCCTCGGGAGAGAAGCTGAAGGATAGCTCATTAAAAAGGATTGCTGTCCGAACGGACGTCATAGTTCTGCGAACAATATCATATACATAGTTAGCCATTATGCCGCTCATGTCCGTCCTCTCGGACCAGGACCTGGTCCACCGTCTGGAGAAGGGGTCATTGAAGCTCGAGCCGTTCGTCCAGTCAAACCTCACTCCCAACGGTTACGACCTCACCGTCCACGAGGTCTTCACCAAGGCCCCCGAGGGCAAGGTGACCATAGGGACGTTCTATCTGGACCCCGGCTCCTGGTGCCTTGTCTCCACCAATGAGTACCTGGAGGTGACATACGACCTCTGCGGGATGCTCTTCCTCCGCTCCTCTTACGTGAGGAAGGGGCTCATAGCCGGTTTCGGTCTTGTCGATGCCGGTTTCAAGGGGACCCTCACCTTCTCACTTACCAATGTCGGACCGGAGAGGGTGGCCCTGCCCATAGGCGAGAGGATATGCCAGATATCGTTCGTCAGCCTCTCCTCATCCCCCCGGAAGCTCTACGAAGGCAAGTACCAGGGCCAGCGGGGGGTCACCCTTGACGGCGGGAAGGGTGTGTGAAATGGATGGGAGCGTTTGCCGGTCGAAGGGATGCAGCCACTGCTGCACTGACACCGCAATGGAGCTTACGGGGGGGGACATGGCACGGCTAGAAGGGGCAGGCCACCGCGATTTTTCCACGAGCGATGGGAAGCTCACCAACAGGGACGGACGCTGCATCTTCCTGAAGACCGATGGAAGGTGTGGTGTATATGACATCCGCCCGGAAGGCTGCAGGTCCTACCCTCTCGTTATGAGGCTTCCGGAGAGGCAGCCTGTCCTGGACCGGGACTGCCCTTACAGGGCCCTGTTCAAGCCCACAGCCGAGGACATGATAGCGCTTGAGGACATCATGAGGCATCTGGAGGCCGAAGAATGAGGTTCATTTCATTGATGTCGGGGGGCATAGACTCCCCTGTCGCGACACATATGGTCCTTGAAAAAGGGCACGAGGTCATCATCCTCAACATGGACAGCAGGCCCCTTGGGAGCGATGAGGAGACTACGAAGGTCCTGACCCTTGCATCCATCCTCTACCGGCTCCACCCCGGCAAGGTCAGACTGTTCAGGGCCCCGCACGGCAGGAGCCTCTGTGCGTTCAAGGAGCTTTCGGAGAAAAGGTACACATGCCTCCTCTGCAAGAGGGCGATGCTCCTTTCGGCGGACCAACTGTGCGACAGGACCGGATCGGACGGGATAGTGATGGGTGATTCCATGGGACAGGTGGCATCCCAGACCCTGGACAACATGGCGGCCGTTAGCTGCGGCATCACCCACCCGATAATCAGACCCCTCATTGGCTACGACAAGGTCGAGATAGAGGAGATAGCCAGGAGGATAGGTACCTTCGAGGTCTCATCCAGGACCGTCCAGGGATGCACGGCGCCTCCATCGCATCCCGTCCTGAAGGCGCCTCCGTGGAGGCTCGAAGAGGAGTCCAAGAAGGCCGGGATGGACGGTCTGGTCGCATCCGTCCTTGACGATATCACGGAGATAGCGCTGCAAGAATAATGATTTTAAACCTGTAACTCCCTTGCCCGTCGAGGGGCCGCTATGGAAGGCTATGCTGACTGCAAGATATGCAAAGGGGGTTCTCTTCTCCCTTTCACGAGCCCGGACGGGTACATGGTCTATTTCTGCAACAACTGCGGGACCAGGTTCTCGGGCTATTACGATGAGCCGCTGACCGACGGTGTCCCTGTGTTCTCGGAGAGGGCGTTCTATACCTCCGAGCAGAGGCTCGAGGAGGGCTTCCCTATACAGCCGGGAAGGATGATGGACGCCTTCAGGAAGCTCCTTGACGATAACCCGCCCAAACCGCAGACAACGAAACAGTGCGGAGCGTGCGGCTGTTTCTACGGGGAGAACGGGGCGCTGCTGGACCTGTGCATACTCCCCAACCCTTGAACCCTGACCTTTCCGCTCGAGCTCGACGAAGCCGTCGTCCCGCTTATCTGACATATCTTGGTCCCGTTCCGGTCCCGGACCTGAGCCTGATGACCAGGGCCCCCTTCCACACCCTGCCCCCGGTAGGTCCTCTAAGAGGTTATCGTGAGCATGCTGTCATGGGGAAGGGAGATACCTTTGAGCGGGGGATCGTGCCCCCTGACCAGTACATCGTGTCATCGATACGGTCCTGGCCCGATCCTTTACGTGTCTGAGTATCGCTGATGATGGAGGAGACCAGAGCTGACGGGTCCATTCGGCTTCATGATATTCTTGTGGGTTTGAAACATATGCTCATAAAGACAGCGAATTTAATTCAAACACATTCAGCCAGCTCCCACTCCCATATTCTATTTTAATAGCATACAAAGGTTAAAAGTGATTGATGACCATGTCCAATATTAGAAATGGGATCGAAATGATACCTACGATGGAGACCGGGGCTGTCATCACCCAATTGGAGAATGTCCCGCTTGGGGGATCGATAACATATAAGCCCCCCGGATCGTCGATATCGATGAAGATGAGGCCCACTCTACAGATCGATGGGTCCATCAAAGGGCTGATATCCCAGATCGGGGACGGCTCGATAATCACCCTCTTCGACAAGACCCCTTATCCGAACGAAAAGGAGGACGTTGTCTGTCCCCACTTCATCGAATTGAAATGGGCGAACGGCTGCAATTTCGATTGCGCTTGGTGCTATCTCAACGGGACCTTCAGGTTCCGACCCTGCGGGAAGAAACCTTATATGAAGGATAGAGAGAGGGTAGTTAGCCACATACGCCAGTATCTCGAACATATCCCGATACCGACCTTATTGAACTCCGGAGAACTATCGGATTCTTTGGCCTTCGAGGGAACCGACAATGCGATCACATCGATGATCGTCCCTCTTTTCAAGGAACAGAGTACACATAAACTCCTGATCCTGACAAAATCGGCAAACGTCAAGGGGGTCCTGGGATCTGACGCTCAGGACCATCTCATCGCCAGTTTTTCCCTGAACGCTCCAGGGGTTTCATCCAGATGGGAAAGGAAAGCCCCCAAGGTCGAGGACCGGATCAAGGCTGCGAAGAAGCTGTTCGACGCTGGTTACGAGGTCAGGTTGAGGATCGATCCAATGGTCCCGATAGACAAATGGAAGCAGTCGTACGGATCCCTCCTTGAGAAGATCTTCGACAATCTCACTCCGGAGAGGATCACGATGGGATCCCTCCGGGGACTGCAAAGTACGATAAACCATTCAACGGACAAGAGCTGGGTGGAATACTTGGACGACCGATCCAACTGGGGGAAGAAGATAAGTTTCCCGAGAAGGGCGGAGATGTATCATTACATACTCGATACCTTGAAGGACGATTACTCCTTCACAAAGGTCGGCCTGTGCAAAGAGACCATCGGCATGTGGGAGGAGATCGGTAAGGATTATAAAAAGATCCAATGCAACTGTATATTATGAATTAAAAGGAGAGGATTGAATGGTCAAAATAAAAACAACTGTAGGGCCTTTGGAACCACATACTGAAATGAAGCATGCTATATTACGAAAGTATCTTAATGCATGGATCCCTATTCTATCAAGTTTAGAACAAAATTTAATTTATATTGATGGTTTTGCGGGTCCAGGAGTATATCAGACAGGTGAAAAGGGGTCACCTATTATTGCATTGGAAGCCTTAAAGCAACAAATTGTACCCATAAAAAATAAAGTACATTTTCTATTTATTGAAAAAGATAATGAACGTTGCGAAAATTTGGATAAAATTCTAAAAGAATTTGGACCGGTTCCAAATGCAGTCATTAATGATCCCATATGCGGTGATTTTGAATTGGAAGTAAATAAATATTTAGATTTTATTGATGATAGAATAAAACAATTAATGAACGAGAAAGGTCAGACGTTTGCGAGACCACCAACATTTGCCTTCATAGATCCTTTTGGATATCATTTAAAAATGAATACTGTAAAAAGGATAATGTCATCTCCTCGGAGTGAAGTATTAATAACACTTGTTATGCCTGAATTAATCAGGTTCTGTAATATTCCAGAATGGGAATCTATGATTAATGGATTATTTGGTACAGATAAATGGAAACCTGTTAATGAAATGCCATCCGGGGAAAAACCGAACTTCTTCCAAAATCTATACATAAAACAATTACAAGATTATGCTGGGGTAAAGCATATTATTTCCTTTCAAATGAAAAATAAATTTAACCAAACATCTTACTTTTTAATTTTTGGTACAAATAGTTGGAGAGGTTTGGAAGAAATGAAAAATAATTTGTGGAAAATAGACCCAACTGGAAAATTTTCATATAGCGATATCGCAAATCCTGGACAATACACTTTAGCAGATTTTTCTGGTATCGATTTCAGAAAAATAATTGAAATATTGCTTGAATTAAAAGGGAGTATTTTAACTATTGAAGAAATAAAAATGCATATCACCCTAAATAGTCCCTATCCAACATTGAGGCTAAGAATTGATGTATTAAAAATTATGGAAAAAGAAAAAAAATTGAAAGGGCTTGATCCCAGAAAGCGCATGTATACCTATCCTGGGGATGAATATCATGTCCAAATAATCTAATTATAATATCGAAATCATTTTCTCAATCGGTAAAACGCTCCTTTATACTGACCAACTTTTTCGACCTTGTTTTTATCAATAAGTTCTCTAAGATCCTTCGTCACTGTAGGGACCGTCACACTCAACATCCTGGCAAGGTCCTTGGATTTCAGAGCTTCGTTCTCAGTAAGGAGCTGGATGATACGCTCCATTCTATCGGTTGGTGTGGGTTGGGACCCATCCATCGGGACCGAAGCGTTGAACAGAGTTATCCTGAACAAATTCTCAGTGATCGTGAAAACGGGATCCCTCAAACCCGCTTCCCGCATCCAGGTCCTCATCCGCGGGATCCCCGTCCCGTATCCCTCGACATAACCGATATCCCTCAGGAAACGATAGATGATCGGATTCCTCTGTATCGAAACATAGCCGAAGAGGTCCCGGTCCAATCCTCCCGGCAGGGACCCAGGATTGATGATATCTATACGATCCTCGAAGATCGAGATCTGGATCGAATCCTTGCTGAAATAATCGCGATGCACCACGGCATTGACTATGGCCTCCCTGAACACTTTTTCAGGGTATTCGAAGACCTCCCTCCTCTGAGGGGCTTCCCCTACCTCCATGCCTCTACGTATGTTCCTCACTATGAAGGAAATAGCCCTCTCTATGGAATTGATCACATCTTCCTGAACGACAAGATGGTCGAGTATCCGAACGGGGTCCGTTCCAAGGAACCTTACCAATTTGATCTCCGCCTGGGGAAAGGATCTGGTAGGCTCTTTACCGAATAGCAGTATAGCCGAGTTCTTGATGTTCAGTTCCGTGGTCCTTGTGGCAAGCATAGTATTCAGGAGGAAATTCTCCATCCCGTGAGAGTCGAGGTAGGTCCCATGTCCCTTTCGAGACATGTAATCCATGACCTTCGCCTTGTCGAGGTCTTCCAGGGTCACGTTTCGAATGGTTCCCTCATCAAAGGTCAGGATCTGTTTGCGCCGGAGGAATTCCAGCTGTGATAGTCCTTCGAGCCTTCTTGTCGTGCTTCCGACACGCACGAAGATCGCGCCCTGATAGGTGAAATAACTGTTCTGGAACGCCGGTTGGATAGCTAGCACGAGGAGGTCTTTTCCATCTAATGTCGCGAAATCGAAATTGATGGACGGGGTGGGGTATATGGTTTCGGCAGCTGACGATATCTTCTGTTGGATAGTATCCCTGTCACCTTCGATACCGATGAGGGTCCTTCTATTGTCTATGCCGAAGATGATCACCCCGCCTTTCGTGTTCCCGAGCGAACAAATGGTCTTTGACAGGGTCTGGAGATTGCCCAGGTCCTGCTTGAATTCGACCTCGTCGTTCTCCCCGCCGTTGATTATTGCAAGGATCTGTTCCTTATCCATGTTCAACTTTAAGCAACTTAAAGTATTTTAAAGTAACTTAAAGTAATTTAAAGTATTTTAAAGTAAGACCAAGCCAGCTATCTGCCCCTCATGAACTTCAACATGTAGACGGCCCCGGTCAAAAAGATCGCTGCGAACCCGACGAGGGCAAGGAGCTCTACCCATATATCGGCAAGCCCCCAGCCCCTGATCAGGACCGAACGCAGCGCATCCACGGCGTAAGTGACCGGGATCAGATACGAGAATGGGCGCAGCCAAAGGGGCATAGCCTCCCTCGGCCAGAATATCCCCGCAAGCAGGAACACCGGCAGGATGATGATAGGGAAGAACTGGATCGCCTGGGACTCCCTCTGGGCCAGGCTCGAGAGGAGTATCCCCAGGGAGACGCTGACGACGGCGAGGAGGGTGGCGATGAGGAATGCGATCAGGGGGTTTCCCACGACCATGATATCGAAGAGAAGGATCGCCACGGTGAGGAGTATCCCCACCTGGACCATTCCCACCATTCCGAAGGCGATGGCGTATCCCGTCACGATCTCACCCTCGGTGAGACCGTTGGCGAACAACCGGGTCAGTGTGCCCCTTGTGCGCTCGCCGACGAAGGATATCAGGGTCAGAAGGGTGGTCAGAAGGAACACGACGAATCCCATGATCCCGGGGACGAACATATCGATGAAGCGCGCCCCCTTTCCATATATCGGGTCCGAGACGTCCATCGCGACCGGGGTCTTCATCCCCCGGTCCCCGAGCGTCTTCAACATCGCGTTCGTGACCGTCTGGACGATCTCCGTGGCGACGTTCACCTGGCTCTGGTCCGAGCGGATCCGCAGCACGGCCTGTTCACCGCCGCCTTGCGAGGCGTTGACGACCGACCGGGAGAAATCCTCTGGGAAGATGATGATGGAGCTGTACTTCCCATCCTTGACCGCTCCTATGGCCTCGTTCTCATCGGTCATATGGTGGATGTTCAGTTTTTTCTCGTCCATGTTGTCAATGATGAGGTCCGAGATCCTGATTGTCATGTTCGATGCAGGGACATAGGCCCCCTGGTCCCTGTTTATCACGATGACCTTGACGTTCTCGATGTTACCGGAGAAGGCGATACCGAAAATGCACATCGCGAGTATCGGCGCGAAGCACATCAGTGCTATGGTCCTGGGATCGTGCCGCAGCGACCAGAATATCCTCTTTGTCACAAGGAACGCCCTTCCCGGCCTCATACCTTCACCTCCTCCCTGGAAAGTTTGAGAAAGGCATCCTCGAGGTTCCCGGCCTTGGACCTTGACATGACATCGGATGGGGACCCCTGGGCGATTATGCGCCCCTCGCGCATCATGGCGATGAGATCGCAATTGACGGCCTCGTCCATGTAATGGGTGGTCATGATGATGGTCAACCCCCGGTCCCTCATTTTCCTGAAGGTCCGCCAGAAGTTGGCCCGAAGAGGGGGGTCGACCCCCACCGTGGGCTCGTCGAGGAACAATAATCTCGGCGCGTGGACCATCGAGACGGCCAGGGACACACGGTGTCTCTGTCCTCCGCTGAGGGTGGAGAGGATCGAATCCCTCCTCTCCCCGAGGTTGACCAGATCAAGGACCTCGTCCTCCCGCTTCCTATACTCGTTCCCCGATAGGCCGTTGATCCCTGCGAAGAGCTTCAGGTTCTCCTTCACGGTCAGCTCCTCGTAGAGGGCCGTTTCCTGCGGCATGTACCCGACGTTCTCCAGGGAGCCCTTCGAACCTGCCCTTCTACCAAGGACCTTTGCCGACCCGGAATCCAGCCTCACAAGTCCTAGGAGCATCTTGATGGCCGTGGTCTTCCCGCACCCGTTCGGTCCAAGGAGACCGAATATCTCTCCCTCATCGACATGTAGGTCCAGGCCTGAAACGGCTATTATAGGCCCGTAGGACTTGGAAAGTCCCTTCACCTCGATGGCCTTCATGTCATTCCCTCCCCCATTACCCCGTTGAGGAACATACGTACAACCTCTATTGTCCGGCTATCATCTACTTCGTGGAAAGGGTCCTCTCCCATCATGATGACCATCATCTCGCTCCTCAGAAAATAGCTCATGAGGAAGATCGAGGCCGTCTCGATGTCGGTCCCCTTCCTCATGGTCGGCCGCAGGATCGAACCCATCCGTTCGAGCATAACGGCCTTCACCATCCTTGGCAGCTCCTTCAGCTTCTCCCTGACGACAGCATTATTGGAGAATTCCCTTAGCATCAACCTGTACAATGATGCCCTCTGCCTCATGTTCCCCCTCATGAACGCTACGGTCGAAAGCAGGTCCTCTTCGGGGTCTCCTGTCAATGGGGGCAATGATGACTTGAGCTCTTCGTAGGCGAATGCATGATCTATTGACATGTCAAGGAGAGAGACTTTGGACCCGAAATGACGGAACAAGGTCAGTTCATTGACCTGGGCCCTCCTAGCTATCTCCTTTGTTGTAGCTGCCATGTACCCGCATGAGGAGAAAAGTTCGACAGCGCTCTCCATTATCCTGTGTCTTGTATCGGTATGCTCGTTCATGGGCATCTCCCTTTATGTAAGTATGTGCATACATACATAATATAAATGTTTATGGTCCTATCTTTTTTCTTCGTCGAATACCCTATGGCCCCTGTTGAAAGAATGACCATCCTCATCTTCTTCCCTAATGTTCCTGGAGCGTTCTCAGATGGGTCATCACGACGGCAGGCGCGGCCCCCAGGGCCGTGCATGTCTCAAGGCTTATCCCCCTCTCGGTCAGGTCCATGTGGAGCTTTCCTATCCCCATGACCTCCTGGGGGAGGCCCCTGGGCCCAAGGCCGAAGACAAGGAGGACCGACCGGCCGGAATCGAGCATCTCGGCTACCTTATGGGGTGAAATGACCCTACTATCAGAGGGCTTCCTGGTGGCAATGACGACCTCCCCCAGCTGGGGAGGGAACCCTCCCTTGGGGTAGGGGAAATGGTTGAACCTCCCGCCCTGGGCAAGCTTCACTATCCAATCCCCCCCCTGCCCGATAGAAGTGGTTGTCCCTAGCCAATCGGCCACCTCCTGGGGGGTCCGGAGCTCCTTGTCGAACGGGAACCCGAACACCGCCAGATTGCAGTCGAAGGCAACCGCAACGGGCGCCGCGCGGGCAAGGTCCCTTCTGTGGGCCTCGGCCAGCTTCACGGGGTCCAATGAGTTGTACAACCCG
>Ga0105104_10004172_pt1 | contig 10095 bp, 6 predicted proteins | sample PPLLaktember2015_3_FD_87034 | JGI IMG/M metagenome (GOLD analysis project Ga0105104, IMG submission 87034) | Freshwater sediment microbial communities from Prairie Pothole Lake near Jamestown, North Dakota, USA - PPLs Lake P7 Core (6) Depth... | ecosystem: Environmental > Aquatic > Freshwater >... | reverse complement strand
GCTTGGGGGCCATCAAATGAGCGTGGTTTCGGCTCAAAACGGTCAGGCGGCTCTGGATAAGGCGTACGAAGATCCGCCGGATTTGATTATCAGCGACATTCTCATGCCTGTCATGGATGGATAGACGTCATGTAAAATCTGGAAATCCGATGATCGCCTCAAACATATCCCCTTTATTTTTTATACGGCGACTTATACCGATCCCAAAGATGAGGCTTTTGCAAAGAAACTCGGGGCTGATCTGTTTGTAATCAAGCCGCAGGAACCGCATATTTTTGTTGAAACGATCAAAGAAGTCATTCAGAAAGACCGCGTTGTTCAAACCGCGGAATATCAGCCTCTGGGCTCGGAGATGGAATTCTTCAGGCAGTACAATGAAATTCTCTTTCATAAACTGGAGAAAAAAGTGTCTGATCTGGAGCAGGTTAACCGGCGTCTGGGCCAGGAAATTGAGGAGCACAGGCTGACTGAGGAAAAATTGTTCAGACTCAGCCGGTCCATAGAAGAAAGTCCGGTGGCATTTGTCTTAATGGATGTCAACGGAAACGTTGAATATGTCAACCCGCAATTTTTTAGGATCAGCGGATATGCCTGTCAGGATGCGGCGGGATTGAATGTAAAGAGTCTTCAACCGGCGGGAACCCAGCCTGACGATTTTCAGAAGGTATGGGACAGCGTTAGATCGGACAACATCTGGCGCGGTGAAATGCGCATCCGGAAGAAAAATGATGACTGGTTTTGGGCGTACCTGACCATGTTGCCGCTGAAAAACCAGGAAGGTCGTGTCAACAGCTATATGATGATTATGGAAGACACATCGGAAAAAAGGCGGCTTGAGACACAGCTGATCCAGTTGCAAAAGCTCGAAGGCATCGGTCAGCTGGCGGGAGGCGTGGCGCATGATTTCAATAACATTCTTACCGCAATCATCGGTTACGCCCAGCTGGTTTATCTGAATATGCAGCAGGATGATGCCAACAGGGGGCATATCAAACATATTATGGACTATTCGGAAAAAGCCGCAAGCATTACTAAAAGCCTGCTGGCTTTCAGCCGGAGACAGACTGCGAACCTGTCCTGTTTCAACGTTAATGACTTGATTTCCGATTTTCAAAAACTTCTGTTGCGACTGATGCCCGAAAACATAGAAATACAAACCCAGTTTACATCCCAGAAACTGTCAGTTCTGGTGGATCAGGTTCAACTGGAGCAGGTCATCATGAATCTGGCAACCAATGCGCGCGACGCCATGCCCGACGGAGGATTAATTATTATAGCCACGAACATGATTGACATCGACCATGAATTCATCAAGGTTAATGGATACGGTAAAACCGGTTCTTATGTTCAGATAACGGTGGCGGATATGGGAAAGGGCATGGATCAGCAAACCCGTGAAAAGATCTTTGAACCTTTTTTTACAACAAAAGAACATGGCAAAGGGACTGGCTTGGGGATGACGATTGTTTATAATATAATAAGCAGGCACAATGGCTTTGTTAACGTAGAAAGTGAACCCGGCAAAGGCACCCGTGTGCGGATATTATTGCCGATTGTTGAGGCAGTTGAGGCCGTGAATGGAAATAAAACGGAGGAATTAATTAATGAGGGAGGGGCAAGAACCATTCTGGTTGCGGAAGATGATTCGGGAATCCGTGATCTGATCACGACCATATTAACCGAACGCGGTTATCAGGTAATCGGCGCCGCCGATGGCGTGGAAGCCGTCAGCCTGTTCAGGGAAAATAAGGGAAAGGTGGTGCTGGTGATGCTTGACGGCATCATGCCGAAGAAAAACGGCAGAGAAGCCTGCCGTGAAATCAGAGCGATGAAGCCGGACGTGAAGGTGATTTTCATGAGCGGATATTCGGAAAATATGCTCGACTTCGATAAGATGCAGGACCTGAACATTCATTTTCTGCAAAAACCGGTTCTGCCACTGGATATTTTGAAAAAAATACAGGAACTGCTGGGTTCTTCAAATGATGAGCAGGAATGTTAACGTGATCAGCGCCGGATCGTGACAACCGACGGCCGGTAGAGAAAAGTATTTTTGCGGATAAAGCTTTCCTGCTTGTCGATCTCCTCGATTGAATTGCAGACATATGTAATGACGATGTTTCTGCCCTGTGCAAATTGACGGTGTTCCTTGCCCGCGTAACAAAAAGTATTTTGATCATAAAGGGCGCTTTCAGGGTCTACTTCGGCAATGGATTCAATAAGAGGCTCCGGTGCGCTCCACGGACCTTCCAGGTTCTGGGCTGTTGAATATAGAAGTTGGCGTCCCTTGTTTTCAGGTGACAGGCAGACGGCCATCCACTCCCTGTTCTCCGGATGGTAACGAACGCTGAGTTCGGAAACGCCGGCGGAAAAAATGATTTTTACTTCTTCGGGCTTCAGATTCTTTTGCCATACATTTCCCTTTGTCAGATATTCAAAATGTCCTGCAGGGCTGTCCAGTTGACGAATGGGTAGCCGCGCCAGAATGTTGCCGGAGATATTGACATTGCCTGCAGCATACCGGTAGAGGGGATAAAAATAAACGTATTGATCATGAACGACAGACGTCGTTGCCAGTGCTTCGATGCCGCCCGCTAGGGCGGGGCTCCAGTCCTGATAGTCGACGGGCCAAAAATTGGGATTGTCATTTTGGAAGTCTTTGATCCGGGCTATTTTGTGCCCACCGATCTTGAAATTGAATGGCGGCGGATTTTCAGGGAGGCCGACAATAATCAGGAGGGGAATATACAAAACGCCCTGCGCGATAAACGGGTCCTGCGGCCAGAGAAATTCGTTATCGCCAAACGATGATACAAATTTGCCGTTTTTCTTTTTCAGGTAGTATTTAATTTTAAATGCGGCGTTTTCAGAACAAGTGGAAACGGCCATTGTGGTCCCCAGAAGAACATCCATGCCGATCCGGTCTTTTCTTTTTTGTTCTTCCGAGACAAATGTATCGCCGAACACCCAGAGTGTGCGCCGTTCGTCCAGGCGTATGGAGTATGCGCCGTCTGCGCCATACCAGCCGTCCTGATCAGGAAAACTCGGCAAACATTGAGCCTGGGGCCATTGAACAGGATATTTATCCGGCCGGAGTATTGAGCAGGAGGTGATTAAAACGCTCAAACACAGCAGGATCATGCATACCGTGTTTTTATTGATTTTGTCTGAACGGGTTAACCAGTTCATTTCTTCCTATCCTGGACGGCTGAAGTTTGGTCACCATTGTATCACGGGTTGTGACCTCAGTCCATCAGGTCTTTACCGCGTTTCCCTGTCATGAGTATTATTTCAATTTAAAACCTGCCCGACTGTCTTTCGCCTTTTCTTTTTTCTCAGGCGCAAGTGAGGGAGCTTTGACAATAAATATTCGTGCCGGTTCGACGTTGCTATCCTGCAGAAGCTGTTCGCGCAGCCTGCGCGCGGTTGGCTGCGAGCTGCGTCAAATCGTTGTCTGTGACAGCGTTGGCGGTCGGTCAAAAGGGACAAGGCCAGCGTCGTTCCCGAATGTCAGCTAGTCAAAGAAAGCTTTGTTTTCGGCGGTGAGTTTTCTTTTGTCGACCAGGTAGCCTAAAGCTATTTCATTATTATCGTTTATTATAGTCCAATTTCGATGAAATAACATTTTCGTTTCATCTATTTGTGGCATCAAAAAACGCATCGAATGATTAAAAAGTTGGTAAATTTTCGTATTTATTATTAAATTTACATTTTGATGAAAAGAACGAAAATGAAATAAAATAACCATTTCACACTGAAACGTTATTTTATTTCATAGTGCCTCTGTGTATTGACAGGCACTTGTTTGTCGAATACAAATGCCGCCGAATAAATATTATTATGAAAAATGCCATAACGTCCTGTCATGGATCAAGGGCACCTGTAACAACTATACCACATGGACGTTCTTGGCATGACATTTTGGAGACGCATGAAATTAATAGTTCATTTTGGATGGAGAATCAATCAAAAAACGTTTTTCCATGCCGGAAGCCTGCGGCCGCGGTTTGAAGCGATCTCCATGATTGCTGAATGGTTCTGATGGGGCGAGTATCATTCCCGGGTCATTACTAAATTTTGTGAGGTTAAGGATTGGTATGGTTAATGAAACTGAAAAACAGTTCGACTATGCGAAACAAACATCTTTTGCCGCCGATGTGATTCCTGAAAAGGATAGTGCGGCGACAAACAATTGGAAAGAATCAAAAGATATTCAGTATATTGTTGATCACGCTTTTGAAGCCTTCTGGCAGGTGGACACGGATTTTAAAATTACGTTTACAAATGCTGCATGCGGAACCGTTACCGGCGGATTTAAGAGTGAAGATTTCATCGGCCGGTCTCTTATGGAATTTCTGTCTCCGGAAAGTATAGCAAAACTACATAAAGGCAACAGGTCTCGTCTGAATGATGAAGCGCGGGGGGTTCAAACAGCACTTGCTTTTTATGAACTTCAGATGAAAAGGAAGGACGGCACGTATTGCTGGGTAGGCATCAGTTCCAGCCCGATACGCGACCGTAGCGGAAAGGTGATCGGATATCAGGGTATTCTGCGGGACATCAGCGGTTTCAAAAAACAGGAAACCAGCCGGAAAAGATATGAAGAAGCATTTAACAAAGCGGAAAAAATGTCCCGTTTGATGAATATTACCAACGGTGTTGCCCGTGAGCTGAACCATCTTATGGGCGGCATTCTCGCTCATGGAGAGATTCTGCGTTCATGCGACGGTACGGGCAGCAATGCATTTCATGAACATATCGGCAATATTATCGATTCGGGTGAGCGGGCGGTTACTTTTATCCAGGATCTTTTAGCCGTTTTCCGTAAGGACGAAGAAAATCGCCAGTACATCAATCTAAATGAAAGAGTCCTGGCCTGTCTGAAAAAAAATGAATTGCAAAAATTATCAGAACGGTATCCGGGTGTAACGATCAAAATGGATTTTGAGCCTTCTTTGCAAAACGTGAATGCTTCATTGTCTCAACTGGATAAATCGATTCTGGATCTTTTGTCCATGTCATTTCAGCAGGCCGAACATGACGGCGTGATTTCGATTGCCACAAGAACAGTCTATCTCGGCTGTCCGGTTCGGCATGAGGATGACGTACGCGAAGGTGAATATGTGGTCTTATCGATCAGCAGCACAGGCGGTGGGCTTGATGATGAAGATCTCGGGCGTGTTTTTGAACCTTTTTATGCAAAAAAATTAATGAAAAAAAGTGTTACCGGTCTCGAATTGTCCATCGTCCGGGAAGTGATCAGGGATCACAATGGATTTATTGATGCATACAGTAAAATCGGCTGCGGCTTTTCATTTGTACTGTATCTGCCGGTTTTACGGGAAAATTGCGGGAGTATACAGCACAGGAGTAATTCTGCCAGACCAGTTTTGATAAATTGACCTTTGCAGGAATCCGGATTGAATTACTAGGTGGGGGTGTGCACGGGAAGCATAAAGCCGGTTGTATCCATTGATTCTGACATGGTGAGACGGCTTTATGCTTCCTGAGCCATACATTTATCCTGCAAAGAGAATAATATCAGGTGCTCGCCGGTTCCTGAAAAAAAATACGCGCATCAACGATGCTCGCGCCTTGACCTTCCTGATGAACAATGACCGGATTCAGGTCAATTTCTGTAATCTCAGGACAGGCGGCAAGCAGAGCGGATGTCCGGCAAATGATATCGATCAGCGCCTGAGAGTCCGCGGGACTTTTCCCTCTGGCGCCTTGAAGCAGCGGATAGGCTTTCAGCTCTTTCATCATTGCGGCTGCTTCATGGGGTGTTACCGGTGCCAGACGGATGGAAGTGTCCTTGAATATTTCAATAAAGATTCCTCCCAGACCTGCTACAATGACGGGTCCGAAAGCCGGATCACGACGTCCCCCGACAAAGCATTCAATGCCCGCTGGCGCCATCTCCTGAAGCAGGTATCCGTCGATCGCCGGCGGGTTTGCCAGCTTTTGAATTTTATCCTTCATCAATGCGAGGGTTTCGGACAGCTGCTTCTTATTGCGGATGTTTACCGCCACACCACCCACGTCGGATTTATGGGATGCGTCCCGCGAGACAAGTTTTACGGCCAGTGGATAACGCAGGGGGATTTTCCCCGGTACGGTTTCGTTTTTGATCAGCATGTCTTTGACTGGTTGCAGACCGGTTGCAGCGCAAATCGTCAGAGCTTCATCCGTCAGTGCGATGCGCCGCTCGCGAATGCATCGGGACCGGATTGTTTCCACAGTTTTCAAATCCGGACAATAGTCCGGCAGTTTGCCCCGGCTGTCGCGGAGCGTTTTCAGCTCGTAATAGGTTCGTGATACATGGAGCGCCGTGGCCGCTTCCAGAGGAGACGTGAAAATAGGAAAGGGTTGACTCTGCTGGATTTTCAGAAGTTCTTCACGGTCGGAAATCATGGTCAAACAAACCGGTTTCGCATATTTTGCAACCAGCTTTTCCACGCCGGCTAGGAACGTGCGGGACATCTCTCCCTCAAAATCCGAAGAATACAGGTGATTGAATAAGACGCCGTCGTAGTTTTCCAGCTTGAGGGCTTCTTCCAGAATCTCCGTGAAAATGGTGTAGTCAAAAATCTCGCCCAGATCCAGCGGGTTCTGATGCGCAATGACGCGCGTCTTGTAAATGGTTTTGAGTTTTTTAATAAAGGATGGTGGGAAAGGGACCATTTCAAAACCATATTTCGCACATGCGTCTGCTGTCAGCACTGCATGGCCGCCCGAGCGTGACAGCACCGCCACGCGATGTCCCTTCATCAAAGGCATGCGGACGACTTTGATGGCGTTGACAAATTCCAGCTCATCATCAACACGAATAATTGCGGCTTGCCTGAAGGTACCGTCAACGACGCTGTCGTCGCTGGAAAGTGCTGTCGTATGGGACTGGGCGATTTTCGCACTGAGGGGAGAACGGTTTGATTTTTGTATAACGATGGGTTTATCGCACTTCCGGGCCAGATCAAAAAAATCACGTCCTCTCTTGAAACCTTCGAGGTACAGGGCGATAATGTCCGTCTTCGGATCTTTGATGAAATAGTCCAGAAAATGAGCCTCATCCAGCTGGAGTTTATTGCCGGTGGCTGCGAACTTGCCGGGTTTGATGCCGTAACCCGCCACTGCGCGCAGATAAGAGCCTCCCACGCCGCCGCTTTGCGAAATGAGCCCCAGCCTGCCGCCTGTCGGGATATTCTTAAAAAAGGCAAACGGCATCATCATTTTCATGTCAAAGTTTACCGTTCCCACACAGTTGGGGCCGATGACCTTCATGTTGTATTTTTTGGCAACGGCCAGAACATCATATTCCAGGGTATGATCGCCATGTGAGTATTCGCTGAAGCCTCCGGACTCGATAACGATATGCGTAATGCCTTTTTCTCCGCATTCCCTCATCAGGCCGGGCACCGTTTTGGCGGGTGTCAGAAAAATGGCAACGTCCGGCGTTTCGGGAAGATCGGCAACGCTTGTGTAAATATGGACACCATTCACGTCGCCTTCCTGAGAGCCGACGCCGTATAGATTTCCCTCATAGCCGACTTGTTTATTGTTGAGTAAAACGATTTGTCCCAGATTCATTTTGGTGGCGGATGCGCCGAAAACGACAATACTGCGGGGGCTGAAAAATTTTTCCATGATCCGATCGCTCCTTTAGCCCGGCAGGAAAAAGAACAAAGCAGCAGAGCGTCATATCTTTTTGTGTGGCCGGACCCGTGGCTTTATAGAATAGGCGGACGGACCGTGTCAAGAGCAAATCGCAGGGAGTTGCCGGTCAGGAGAAAACAGGATCAATTTCTTTCGCTTTGAAGCATGCTGGCTCCTCTTCCCATGACCATTCATCTCCGGTTCGCGTCCTCTGCAGAACATTTCAAAAGAAGTGTTTGACTTCTTTGCTAAAGCCAATATAATTAAATTGCATTGCATTCAAACAGAGTCTAACTTGCAGCCGGTCCAGTTGTGGAAAGCCAATAAAATCATATCAGCTCTCAATGCATGGTAAAGGGTAACATCATGAACAAGAGGCAGCAATCGAATGATGATCTGGTTTGTGAAATCAAGAAGCTGCGCCAAAAGCTCAAAGAGATCCGTCAATCGGATATCAAAAGGAAACGTGCGGAAAACGAGATCAAGGAAAACGAGCAGAGGCTGCACAGTGTCATCGGCGGTTTGCCCATTCCCGCCTTTGTGATCGGAAAAAACCACCGTATCCTCTATTGGAACAGGGCCCTGGAAGAACTCACCAAAATAAAGGCCGAGGACGTTATCGGCACTTCCCAGCAATGGCGGGCATTTTACAACAGCAAGCGTCCCTGCATGGCGGATCTTCTGGTCAATCGTGGCCAGGAAAAGATCTCCAAATGGTATGCCGGAAAATATGTGAAATCCAAACTGCTGGATGAAGCCTATGAGGCCATAGATTTTTTCCCCGAACTCGGGCATCAGGGTAAATGGCTGCGATTTACAGCGGCGATTATCCGTAATTCAACCGGTGATCTGATAGGAGCAATCGAAACCCTGGAAGATATCAGCCGGCGAAAAAAAGCGAAAATGCTGCTGCTGAAAGTGCATCAGGACCTGGAAGAGCGCGTCAAAATCAGAACCGCGGAACTCGCCCGGGCCAATGAGGCCCTGCTGAACGAACTGATGGAACGCCACCGGACGCAGAAGGCCCTCAAACAGACCACCGATCATCTGTCCCTGCTTCTGGAATCCCTGCCGATCATTTCTTACACACGAAAGGCGGACGGTGATTTTGCGATCACTTTTGTAAGCAGTACCATTGAAGAGATAACCGGTTATCCGCCGCAATGCTTTATTGACGATGAAAATTTCTGGATTGACCATGTTCATGTTGATGACCGGGCGCGCGTCATTGAAGGTCTGCAAACCGAGCACGAGAAAGGAACCCACCGGTACAGCTATCGATTCCGGGTGATGGATGACTCCTACCGCTGGTTTTCGGATTACTGGCGGATCGTTCAGCTTCCGGCAGGATCAACCAGCTATATTGTCGGCGCCTGGCAGGATGTCACCGAGGACAAAAAAATTCGACAGGAAGGAGAGTTGAGGCTCCAGCAAATGATTCAGACGCACAAACTGACTGCGCTGGGCGAGGTGGTTGCGGGTGTCGCGCATGAGATCAACAATCCGGTCAGCTTTATCGCGTACAATGTTCCAATTCTGGAACAAATCTGGAACACGGTGGAAACCATTTTGGCTCGCAGTGCTTCACATCATTCCGACTGGGAAAAAAGAGGCTTGTCCTATGAGGAAGTATGCAGTAACATGCGGGAGATAATCCAGGCATTTAAAATCGGTGCCAACCGCATCAGCCGGGTGATCACGAGTCTGAAGGAATTTTCCCGTTCCGATGAAACCGCACAGAAAAAAATGGTTGCCGTTCCGGATGTGATTGCAGGCGCGCTGGTCATCGTAGGAGCGCAGATCAGAAGAAACGTATCCAGAATCGATCAGGCGATTGCCAAAAAAATTCCTCCGATTCACGGACATTTCCAGAAAATCGAGCAGGTGATCGCCAATCTGCTGATTAACGCGCATCAGGCAATACCCCAGGGGCAAAAAGGTGTCATCAGCATCCGCTGCCGTTACATTGACCGCTTAAAATCAGTGGTCGTCGATATTGAAGACAATGGAAAGGGGATTGATCGTAAGACCATGGAACATATTTTTGATCCCTTTTTTACAACCAGGCGGGAATTTGACGGCACGGGCCTGGGGCTTTCCATATCTTACGGACTGATCAAGGAACATCAAGGCACCATCAGCGTGCTCTCACGTCCCGGAAAAGGCAGCCGGTTTTCAATTTATCTGCCCGTGGAAGGAAACATCAATCTCAGCCTTTATCCGTCCATCCTTTGCATTGACCATAATGTGAAGTATCTGAAAGAGCTCAAAGCCAATTTTTTGGATGCGGTGATCTGGCGTTCGGAATCTAATGACAAGGTGGGGGCTATTCTCACTTTTTTAGAGGCGAATCCGGAAGTGGATATGATTGTTTCCGTAACTCGTTTACAAGGAATCAGCGAATGGGACCTTATGGAAAAATAAATAGTTATAGATTTACTG
>Ga0105104_10004171_pt1 | contig 10095 bp, 6 predicted proteins | sample PPLLaktember2015_3_FD_87034 | JGI IMG/M metagenome (GOLD analysis project Ga0105104, IMG submission 87034) | Freshwater sediment microbial communities from Prairie Pothole Lake near Jamestown, North Dakota, USA - PPLs Lake P7 Core (6) Depth... | ecosystem: Environmental > Aquatic > Freshwater >... | reverse complement strand
GACCAGCTCAACGAATTGCTGAGCCAATCCGAGGTCACGCGCGAGGCGCTCAGCCAGGCCGCTGACCGTCACGAGCAGGAAAACCTCGAATGGCGGGGAGCGCAGAGCTAAAATGAGCGTGATCTGGTACAAGGTCTGGTTCGACCTGTGGCACAACAAGACGCGTACCCTGCTGGCGGTGCTAAGCATCGCAGCCGGTGTGTTCGCCGTGGGTGCAATCTTCGGCATGAGCGAACTGCTCATCACGAACATGAATGAGTCGCACCGCGCCGTACTGCCCACTCACATTGATGTGGGTCTGGCACGCTACGTTGACGAGGATGTTATTCTCAGCATAAGGGAAGTGCCCGGGGTCGAGGACGTCGAACCCTACAACTCGGTCACTGCACTTTACAAGCTGCACCCCGAAGACGAATGGCGGCAGGCTGTCGTTCAGATGCGTCCCGATTTCGAAGCGCAGAAATATGAATTGCTGCAGCTGCGAGGCGGGCATTGGCCCGGCACAAAGAATGATCTTGCCATTGAACGCATGGCAGCTCAATTTCTGGGAGTGGAGATCGGTGATTCGGTCATCTTCAAGATCGGCGACCAGGAACGGACACTGCCCGTCACAGGCCTGATCCGTCACCCGTTCGTGCCGCCGCCGCAGTTCATGGACCTGGCATTCTTCTTTATGAGTGGTGAAGGCATGGAACGCCTGAACGTGCCGGAGGGCAAATTCGGTGCATTCTACGTGCGGATCACACCGTACAGTTACGACCATGCGCGCGAGGTCGCCTCTGCCATCAAGGATAAACTCGCCAAACAAGGCGTGGGTGTCGGATCGTTCGTCTACGAGGATCCGGAGGAGCATTGGGGCAGCAGCATGATGGACGGTTTTACGCTGGTCCAGAAGCTGCTGGCGATCATCTGCGTCGTGGTGGGCGCGATCCTGATCTACAACACGCTCTCCAACCTGATCACGCAGCAGACGAATCAAATCGGCATCCTCAAGGCGATCGGCGCCAGAACCAGTACGATCATCGGAATATATCTCGTCAATGCATTAGTCTACGGAATGCTGGCGCTGGTGATTGCTCTACCGTTAGGCGCGCTGGTGGCTTCCACCACCACCAAAATCTTTTTGAATCTCTACAACATAGATTACGTCCAGTTCGAACTCTCTGCGCAGGCGGTCACCTTCCAGGTGATCTGCGCGTTGGCTGCGCCGCTGCTGGCGGGCTTACCGCCCGTGCTGCACGGGGCCCGGATCAGCGTCCGGCAGGCGATCGCCAGCTACGGGCTGGGCGGCGATTTTCGTTCCGGGCGGCTCGACCGTCTGGTGGATGCCTTCGGGCAGAGCTGGCTGCCGACCCTGTATGCGACTGCCTTTGGAAACATGTTCCGCCATCGCGGGCGCCTGCTGCTGACGCAGCTGGTGTTGATCATTGCTGGCGGCTCGTTCCTGATGGTCGTGAGCCTTAACTCCTCCGCCACATTCACACTGGACAACCTTTACGGCCGCCGGCATTTCGATACGACGATCCAGTTCGGGTCAATCCAGAGGGCGGCGCGCGTCCAGGCGCTGGCGGAGACGGTGCCCGGTGTGGAGGCCTCTGAATTGCGTCTGGTCCAGTCGGCAACCCTTTTCGTGGAAGGTCAACTGATCAAGGAAGCCGGGATCGGTACCAGCTTACAAGGCATTCCCACAGGCAGTGACTTTTCCTCGCCGCTGATCGTCGCAGGCCGCTGGTTCCTGCCTGGGGAGAACGGCCGGGCTGTCGTGATGACACGTCAGACCGCGGAAGATAACGATATTCAGGTTGGCGACACAGTCATCCTCGACCTGGGACAACTGGGCAGGGATGAATGGCAGGTGGTCGGATTGTATGATCCGGTGTTCGTCGGTGGCTTCAATCAGGACACCATCTTCGCGCCCCTGGAATCCCTGTATCAGACAACGAAGAAATATGGGCAGGGTTCCGTGCTGTATGTGCGCACGACTTCCCACGACCCTGAATTCACTGCGGCCGTCACCAAACAGCTCAAGGAAATGTATGATCGCCACGGCTTGAAAGTCGCGATCAGTGAAACCCAGGCCGACTCCCGCAAGACCGCTGACTGGCAATTCGCCATCGTGATCTGGATGATGCTCTCCCTGGCTATCATCGTCGCGCTGGTCGGAGGGCTGGCCCTGATGGGCGCGCTCTCGATCGGCGTCATCGAACGGACGAAGGAGATCGGCGTGCTGCGGGCCGTGGGCGCCCGCTCGCGGGCCATCCTGGGCATCTTTGTGATGGAAGGCGTGTTACAGGGATTATTGAGCTGGCTGGTCGCCATGCCAATCTCTTTCCTGGTCAGCCCGCTGCTGGCCGCTGCCCTGGGAAAGGCCATGTTCGGCGCCACGCTCGATTATCAATACAACTGGTCGGCCGTGACGACCTGGTTTATTACTGTCGTAGTCATTTCAATCGTGGCATCCATCCTGCCCGCACGCAGTGCGACCCGCATCAGTGTGCGCGACAGTCTGGCTTACGCCTAAAGTTACCCGGAGGATACCTATGTTCACCCTGCCATTCTTTAGAAATAACGAGCCCCAGGACAACGCGAACGGCTCTCATCCCATTATCGATCTGCGGGATGTCCAGAAGTTTTACAAGACGGTCATCGGAGATTTCCACGCCCTGAAAAGCATCGACCTGCAGATCAATGCGGGTGAATTCGTCGGCGTGATCGGCAAATCGGGCAGCGGCAAATCGACACTGCTGAACATGGTCACAGGCATCGACCGCCCCACCTCCGGCGAGGTGTATGTCAACGGCACAGCCGTCCATAAGCTCAATGAAAACCAGATGGCACGCTGGCGCGGGAAGAATCTCGGCATCGTGTTCCAGTTCTTCCAGCTGCTGCCGACCATCTCGGTCATCGAAAACATCATGCTGCCGATGGATTTCTGCCGGACCTACCCGATGCGGGAACGTGAAAAGCGCGCTCTCGGGCTGCTCGAGATGGTCGAACTGGCCGACCACGCCTACAAGCTGCCCACCGCCCTCTCCGGCGGACAGCAGCAGCGCGTCGCCATCGCGCGGGCCCTCGCCAACGATCCGCCCATCGTGATCGCGGACGAACCGACCGGCAACCTGGACTCCAAGACGGCCGAATCCGTCTTCGCCTTGTTCAACGATCTCGTGGCCAAGGGTAAGACGATCATCATCGTGACCCACGACAGCGGCCTGGCCAAGCAGACCCACCGCACGGCCCTGATCACCGACGGCGAGATCGTCAATGAATACGTCGCCAAAGACATGACAACGCTGACCCAGGACCAGCTCCTGCAGGCCACGCGCCTGGCCAAATGCCAGACCTATGAAGCGGGTTCGATGATCATCTCGGAAGGTACGAACGCGGATTCCTTCTACATCGTTTCCAAGGGAAACGTGGAAGTTGTCCTGCCGCGCGCGAATCAATCAGATGTCGTTGCCCTCCAGCTCGGACCGGGGAAGGTCTTCGGCGAAATGGCGTTCTTCCACGAGCGCAGGCGCTGGGCCTCCGTGCGCGCCTCGGAGCACAACCCGGTCGAGGTCCTGGTCCTCAGCTACGATCAGCTCGACGAACTGCTGGCACAATCCGAGGCGACGCGTGAGGCGCTGCAGAGGCTGGCGAACAGGAACATGGAAAACGTTGCCCGACAAAGTCCCGGGAATCTTACGGGAAGGGAAGGGACCTCATGAGCAGCCGCTGGAAGAAGGTCTGGTCCGATTTCTGGGGCAATAAATCGCGTACCGTTCTGACGATCCTGACCATCGGGGTCGGTGTGTTTGCCGTGGGTCTTACCGGCAACATGGGCGCCTACATGATCGAAAGCATGGACACCGATTACCTTTCCGCCGGTCCTTCGGAAGCAACCATTTACGCCGGTCCGCTGGATGACGGCATGGTCAAGATTGCCCGGGAGGTCCCAGGGGTGGACTCGGTCGAAGGGCGCAGTTCCACGTCCGGTGATGTTGTCCATCCTGGCGAGAAGGAAATCTCGATCCAGTTTACTTCTCTGAAAGATCCGAGTCAGAACACGGTCAATCAGCTTAAACCTGCCCTGGGCGAGAGCAGCCTGCCGCCCCTTGGCGACAAACAAGTGATTGTGGATGCTTCCGCCGAGACATTTGGATACAAACCGGGTGACACGATTATCGTGGAACTGGCAGACGGGAAACGCCGCGAACTGGTGCTGGCCGGTTATATGCACGATGTGACCGGTTTTCCCTTCGGCTTTACCAATACGATGAATGCCTATGTCACGCCAAAAACATTGAAATGGCTGGGCGGATCCGAAGGCTATGATTCACTCGCGATCAGCGTCGCTGAAAAGCAGACCGACCAGGCGCATGTGACCGAAGTGGCACAGGCAGTGGCTGACCGCCTCGAACGCGCCGGCGCGACCGTTTACTTTGTCAGTGTCTACCAGCCGGGTCATCACTTTGCCTATACTATTACGCAGGGCATCATTTTCGTCCTGACCATTCTCGGTTACATGACCGTCCTGCTGAGCGGCTTCCTGATCGTCAACACGGTCACAGCCATCATGACCCAGCAAACCCGCCACATTGGGATCATGAAAGCCGTCGGGGGCGCCAACTCCCAGGTCGTCGCCATGTATCTGGTTTTGATCATGGGCTTTGGCCTGGCCGCCTTCCTGATCGGCTATCCACTTGCAAATGCTGCTTCGAAATCGCTGGGTGGAGGCATGGCCGAGTATTTGAACTTCTATACCCTCCCATATAGTCCATATCCGAGCGCGGTGATCCAGCAGTTGTTCGTCGCTCTGGTCGTGCCGGTCCTGGCGGCGCTCTGGCCCGTCTACAACAGCGTCCGCGTGACCGTGCGGGAGGCGATCAGCGATTATGGCATCGGCGGCAATGCCAAGCCAAAACAGAAGGCAGTCAGCAAGGGTGCAGTGCTGATCCCGCGCCCGATCCGCCTCTCGCTGCGCAATGCCTTTCGCAAACGGACGCGCCTGGCATTGACACTCTTCACGCTCGTGCTGGGCGGCGCCATCTTCATCGGCGTCTACAACCTGTGGGCTTCGTTCGACAAGACCATGGTGGATATCCAGGGCTATTTCATGGCGGACATCAACATCTCCTTTGGACGCTATTACCGGTTCGAAGAAGTGGCAGCCATTGCCGAGAATGTCCCAGGCGTATCCAGCGTCGAAGGCTGGACCGAATATACCGGCACCCTGATCATGGATGAGAATCAGCCCGGTACACAGATCATGTTCTTTGCCCCGCCTTCGACGTCCACATTGATTAAACCCATTATCACAGCGGGCCGCTGGCTGCAGACGGGCGATGAGAACGCTGTCGTGATCGGCAATCACCTCCTGAACATTTTCCCCGATCTTAAAGTCGGCGACTGGCTGACCATCGAAATCGAGGGCAAAGAGACGCGTTGGCACATTGTGGGCGTATACAGCATCACAGGCAATAGCCCTCTGCCCCTGCTTTATGTCAATTATGAATATCTGAGCCGCATCATTGGAGAGCCCGGACAAGTCTACTCCCTGCGCGTCCTCACAGACCAGCACGATGCGATCTCACAAAGGAAGATCAGCAATCAGATCCAGGCCCTTTATGAGAAAGCTGGAATCCAATTCAATTCAACGCAACTGGGCGCCGAATGGATCCGGGATCAAAAGGCACAGACGGATGTTCTCGTGCGCTTCCTGCTCGTCATGGCAGTGATGATCGCCGTGGTCGGCGGGCTGGGGTTGATGGGCACGATGAGCATCAACGTCCTCGAGCGCACCCGCGAGATCGGCGTGATGCGCGCCGTCGGCGCCTCCAATCTCGATATCCAAAGCATCGTGATCGTGGAAGGCATGGTGATCGGTTTGATCAGCTGGGCGGTCAGCATCCTGGTGGCGGTTCCAATCACGGCCATCCTGTGCGCCGGTGTGGGGATGGCGATCCTTACCTCGCCGCTCCCCGTCGTCTACGGCAGCGCCGGGATCATCGCCTGGCTGATCTTCACCCTAGTCCTGGCAACGATCGCCAGCGCCCTGCCGGCCCGGCGGGCCTCCAGCCTGACCGTGAGAGATACGCTGGCGTACGAGTAGCAGAGCAGACAGGTATCACGTAAACAGGTAAACAGGTCATAAGCGACCTGTTTACCTGTTTTTGCTTGTATATTTGCGTACTTATTCCCCCCAAGATTATCCAAATTAAAGCCGCGTTTATTGTCTCATTCAGGCCCGGCAATGGGCGATTATCATGTTTGTAATCGAAGAATCATCTATTTCCCAAATCACTGTAGGATATAATCGACCCGACAAACCATCAGGCAGAACGAGGCATCATCAATGTCATATCAGTTCACAGTAAGCATGCTGCCGCTCGCGCTGGCCGCCCTACTATCAGGCGCGCTTGCCATATATACATGGCAAAATCGACAGTCAATCGGTGCAACTCCGTTCGCCATTATGATGTTGCTGGTGTATGAGTGGGAAATCTGCTACATCTTCCAACTGGCGGGAACGGACCTGCCCACCAAGCTCTTTTGGGACAAATTAATGTTCGTGGGAGTGGTCGCCACCCCGGTGGCCTGGCTGGCCTTCGCGCTCGAATACACTCAACGCAGGGCCTGGGTCAATGCAGGCCGTTTGGCCGCACTCTTGATCTCCCCGGTTTTGACCATCCTTTTTATCCTGACAAATGAATTACATGGACTGTTCTGGACCCGGGTATCGCTTACGACCCAGGGAGGATTTTTTCTCCTGGATAACATCAACGGTCCCTGGTTCTGGGTGCACGCTCTTTATTCGTATACGCTGATCACAATCGGGCTGGTCGTGATCGTGCGGGCATTGCTGCGCTGGCCAAAACAGTACCGCGGCCAAATGAGCTGGATCCTGTTCGCCACGATCACGCCATTTGTCGCCAATATTATCTTTGTTTTCAAGATCGTTCCCATACTTATCGACCTGACGGCCTTTGGCTTCACCGTCACAGCCATTGGACTGGCATTCGCGCTCTTCCATCACCGTCTGCTGGATATCGCCCCGATCGCACGTGACATCGTGGTGGATGGGATGAAGGACGGCATGATCATCCTGGATGGCAACCGCAGGATCGTCGACATCAACCACGCCGCGCTGCAGATGATCGGCCTGTCCGGCGAGCAGAAGTATATTGGCAGGCCGGTGGCCGAGATCCTTTCAAAATGGCCCGAACTCGTCGCCCACTATCGCGACGTTCTGGAGGCGGAGGATGAGGTGCGCGTTGGCGAAGGCCCAGTGCAGCGCTGGTTTCAATTGAGCCTGTCAACTTTGTTCGATGAGAATAAATCCATGATTGGTCGCGTGATCACCGCCCGCGACATCACCGACCGCAAATTGGCCGAAAGCAAGGTTCAGGAAAGTGAGGCCCGCTTCCGCCAGATCGTGGAAAACGCCAGCGACCTGATCTACCGGGTGGACATCCACGGACACATCACCTATGCCAACCCGTCGGTCGTACGTCTCCTCGGGTATGTCCACGAAGGGGAACTGCTGGGCCAACACTACCTTGACTTTGTAATGCCTGAAATACGCCACCAGGTACAGCAGACCTATCGGAATCAATTCCTCAGCAAAACGCCCACGACCTATAACGAGTTCCCGGTCGTCGCAACGGGCGGCCTTGAGATTTGGCTGGGACAAAATGTACAGCTCATTTATGAGGGTGAGCAGGTCATCGGCTTTCAGGCCCTCGCCCGCGAAATCACCGCCATCAAGCGGGCCCTGGATGCCCTGCGCCTGGCACGCGATCAGGCCCTGGAAGCCAATCTCGCCAAGACCCGCCTGCTCTCCAAAGTCAGTCATGAGCTGCGGACGCCGTTGGGCGGGATCCTGGGGTATGCCGAACTTCTGCATCAGAATGCCTTCGGGCAGCTGAGCGAGAAGCAGCAGAAGGCCGTATCCGAGATCATGGAAAGCGTCGGATATTTATCGAATATGGTCAACGAACTTCTCGATGAAGCGCAATTGACCTCGAACACTGCCACGCTCCAGAAGAAGATGTTCTCCCCCCTTACCCTCATCCAGCAGTCCACCTCCGGGATGGATATCCTGGCAAAGAAAAAGGGACTGGAATTCAGCACCTACGTTGACCCGGCCGTGCCGCAGCAGATCTACGGTGACGACCACCGCATCCGCCAGATCGTCATCAACCTGGTCGGCAACGCGCTCAAGTTCACGAAAGCCGGCAGCGTGCGGGTCAACGTCACGCGCCCGAACGAGGATTGCTGGGAGATCCGGGTGACGGATACGGGCATGGGCATCCCGAAGGAATCGCAGGCCCGCATCTTCGAACCCTTCCGCCAGCTGGATCCGGCCATCACGCATGAGAACAGCGGCGTCGGGCTGGGACTCTCCATCACAAAACAACTGGTCGATCTGATGGATGGGCGGATCGTGCTCGAAAGTGAGCCGGGCAAGGGCTCCACCTTCACCGTCCTCCTCCCGATCAAGTGAGCAGGCTGCCAATATGCCCAAGCCTCTCGCCTTCATTATCGAAGATGACCCCAAACTCAGCGCGATCATTTCCATCACGCTGGATGATGACTTCGAGCTCGAAACCTGCGCGGATGGAAATACGGCCATGCAACGCCTGGAGACTATCGTTCCAAAGGTGGTCATACTGGATTTGAACCTTCCGGGGCTATCCGGCCGGGAGATTCTGAAACACATCCGCTCGTGTCAGCGATTCGCGCAGACGCGCGTGATCCTGACCACAGCCGACAACCGCAAGGCCGACACCCTGGACAATGACGCCGATATCGTGCTGCTGAAACCCATCAGTCCAGCGCAGCTCCGCGAGCTGGCCCTGCGGATCAGCTCGATGCCATAGGATCGTACGCGGCTCGCGCAGCCGGAAATCGATTCCGTTTTCAAACTTTTTCTCCCCGAGTACCCTTTTACCGCAAAGCCCGCGAAGATCGCCAAGAAGAACTTAAAGAATCTTCGCGCCCTTCGCGGTTAATTTTTTTGCCTATTGATTCAAAATCGCCACCACTGTTTCCTTTGACTCGATCACTTCGGCCTGCAGCTTCCCCGCCGACAGCTCGCGCAGCTCGTTCTGGAACGTCGCAAAGACCTCGACCGGGAACTGCAGCGTCATCGTAATATCCGCAGCAAAATCCTCGTCGAGAACTTTCCCGCCCAGACGGGTCACGATCAACCGGACACGCTCCAGCAGATTGTAAGGAATGGCCGCCATGGCCACATGCACCGGGACTCTCCGTCCGCGTTCCACCGCATTGACGACCATCTGCGTCGACTCGGTGTAGGCCCTGACCAGGCCGCCGGTGCCCAGCAGGGTCCCGCCGAAGTAGCGCGTCACCACGATTGCCACATCCCCCAGTCCACTGCCGCGCAGGACGGCCAGGGCAGGCCTGCCGGCCGTCCCGGAAGGCTCTCCATCGTCGGAAAAGTATTCGGTGACCGTATTGCCTCCACCGATAATATATGCCGGGACATTGTGACTCGCGTCCGCAAACTCTTTCCTGATCCGGGCCATGAACGCCCGCGCCTCGTCGATGTTGAAGGCCGGCGCGAGCGTGGCGATGAACCGCGAATTGACAACGACATGCTCCCGGCGGATTTCGTTGAGGGGAATCCGGTAGGGTTTAGACATGAAAGGAATTTTACCTTTATAATTTGCCCTTACAAGATAACTTCACTACGGAGCGCACTGAGCACGCACACCTGCCCCGGGGGAGTTCTCCCCTCTTTGTTTTCTCCGTGGTCTCCGTGTTCTCCGTGGTAAAAGGTTTTTGTCTTATTCCTTTACCTAATCCCAACCATACACGGGGTTTTTCAAAATCAGTGAGCTATGTCTTTCCTAACAGAATTCCAATCCCACCTGCCCTCGCACTTGCGTGCAAAATTCCTTAGCCTGGATACGCCTTTTGCCATCCAGGGATATCTTGATAGTCTGACCTATATCGGCGAGGAGCGCGACCGCTCGCCGCTCAACGTGATGCTGGACGGACAGTCCCATTGCCTGGACGGCGGCTTCCTGGGAGCCCTGGCCCTGTGGCGCATCGGCTTCAAACCGCTCGTGATCGACATCGTGCCCG
>Ga0105104_10004170_pt1 | contig 10096 bp, 4 predicted proteins | sample PPLLaktember2015_3_FD_87034 | JGI IMG/M metagenome (GOLD analysis project Ga0105104, IMG submission 87034) | Freshwater sediment microbial communities from Prairie Pothole Lake near Jamestown, North Dakota, USA - PPLs Lake P7 Core (6) Depth... | ecosystem: Environmental > Aquatic > Freshwater >... | reverse complement strand
GTGAAGAGGGTCAACTCGTCCATGGAACAACCTCCTATGGTTCGTATGGAACCATAGGATACTATGCTGCCAGCCGGACGAGATAAGCCTCATTTACCCACACAAAACGGAAGAGAACCCTATATTGCAATCCGGCTGACCAGGCTGCCCTGATCAGGGACCGTTGTAGTCCAGACATCGACTATGGTTGTCATTGCGAGCGCAGCCGTAGCCGCGAGCATCGCGTGGCGGGAAGCAATCTCTTGCCGCTCAGGGAGTTGGGATTGCTTCGTCCCCTTCGCTTCGCTCTGGGTCCTCGCAATGACATGTCTATATTATCCTGGACTGACTTATAACAACCGCCTCGTCCCGCCTCTGTCCCTTTGCCCTCATCGCGTCCTCCCCGGCCTTCGCCGCATGTGCGTATTACCCAATATGCGCATTCGCCGGAAAGTATCGCGTGGGAAGCTAGGCTCAGGATCACTCTACTATAAGGCCATCCGCCTTGAAACCGCCTATAATGATCGTGACCTTGTCTCCTGACTTAACGAATCCGCCCGGGTTGCCAAAGAACATCCAGTAGACACGACCTTGTTGCGGTTCGTTGGAGGTGCGCAAGGGGCCGGTTTTGGGCGGATTCGGCACCATAAACTTGGCTCCTGTACTCTGATGGATCAGGTAGGGCTTGGTTGTACGATCGAACAGGGGCGCGGCCTTTTTCGCATCCACAACCCGATAGCGGAAGTCGAGCATATACCCGGAAGAGGTCAGCCTAATTCCTACGATATCAATGCCCCAACGATCTTGAATACTTTCCGCAGTGGCAACTTCTTCCGCCATCTGTCTTTTGGGAGTGGCAGCACACCCCATCAACTTTAGAGAGAAGATGGCCGTAAGAATAACCAACGGCATCAGAAAATATTCCTTCATAAGCTTGCCATTCACCTGACGAAACCGGGCATCCCGTCGCCGGAATATGCCCGGTTTCGTGTTGAACTAACTCACCTTTATACCACCCCACCGGTCAGGGTACGTCCTCAACCGATACGTATGTGTGCATCGCTCCTTGGACCGTCGCGACATTCGTTCGGTAGGCTCTACGGTCTAAGAAGAGCACCGTCCCCTTTTTCTGGTCGAATTGGATTGATTTATCGTGTAATCGGGACATCCCCCGATCTACCGTGGTAAACCTGACTAACCCCCCGTATTGCCCACAACCCCGAAGAGTCACGGAAGATGCCGATGTCGGCGGTGCCGTCACCTTCGTAGTCCCAGGGGACTGAAACGTCGCCGGGGCGGCCGAAGCAAGCCCGGGTGACCCCCCGGACGGCCCAAAGGCCAGAGGCGGGGCTGAAGACGGCGATGTCGGCCATCCCGTCGCCATCGTAATCTTTCGGCACCGGCTGGTCGGCGGAGGACCCGAAGGTGACCCTGGTGACCCCCTTCACGGCCCAGAGGCCCGAAGCGGGGCGGAAGACGGCGAGGTCCGATCTGCCGTTGCCGGAGAAATCACCGGGAACCGGGACGTCGCCGTTTCTTCCGAAGTATGCCCGCGTCACCCCCCGGACGGCCCAGAGCCCGCTCGCCTCCCGGAAGATCCCGATGTCACAGCTCCCGTTGCCGTCGTAGTCCGCGGGAACGGGGAGGTCGGAGGAGGTGCCTAAGTAGGCCCGGGTTATTCCCTTGATAGCCCAGAGCCCCGTGCTTCCCCGGAATATCGCCAGGTCCCCCGTACCATCCCCGTCGTAGTCCCGGTAGACCGGGGTGTCGCCCCGGGTCCCGAAGTACGCCCGGGGGGTTCCCTGGATATCCCATAGTCCAGAAGACGGCCGGAATATCCCTATTGCGGTGTTCGGCATCAGCGTGTTGAAGACGAAATTGGCCAATTCACTGCCCGCGAGCAAACCGTCCTGATTGGCGAACTGGAAGTGAATTCCACCCCAGATTCGGCTTTGTCCGGCTTCCTCGGCCGCCGCCTGGAAGCTGTCGAAGGTTCGGGGGCCATGCCCGGACATCCCAGGCAACTGGAAGGTATAGTCGCCGTTTCGGAAGTAGAGTTCGAGTATGTTGGCGGCGGCCGAGGAGGTGATGCTGTGGCCGCTGACGTACTCGGGGAAGGCGGGCGACGGAATGCGCGACATCCAGGCCGGATCGCCCACGGTATCGGGATTGAGGTCGTTGTCCCCTTCGTGAATCGCGGTTTCGGGGCGCCAGAAATTGTAGTTGTACTTCATGTCCCACCCGGCGATCGTCGCATCGGCCATCGTCAGACTCAGCAACTCGAATAGCTGGGCGTTCTCGGCCAGAGAAAGCTGTTCTCGCCCGGAAATATCGCGGGCAACGGCGTACCACTTCGCCGGAACGTGATCCGCCCAGAACATCACGGCATCGATCTGATCCTGAGTCAGCAGCGTGGAATTAATGTCGCCGATGGTCATGGTTTCCAGATAGTCCGCGGCATACTCGGCGCTGTCCAGCGCGGGTGGTCCGCCCTGGTCGAACTGGTTGCCGGTCGTCATCATCCACGGGGTCACGTTGCCCCAGCCCGGGGCCACCGGTTCGCCGCTGGCGGTGCGTCGCCACTCGCCCGGGTCGGTGCCATCGGGGTGGGTCGTGGTCAGCGCCGCCGCCATACCATCCGCCGCCCGCAACGCGACGATCGCCTGACCGACGCTCACGCCGAAGGCGATGCCGTCCGTCTTGCCCTGTCCGTCCACGATCTCAGTCAGGTGGTCTTCATAGCAGGCCTGGATCGTGGCCAGTTCCGCCGTCTCGGTGAAAACCGACGACAGCACGTGGTGCGCCGCCGCCGTCACGGCCGCTTCGAGGGAAGCGCCCGCCGGCGGGATCGCGACGACGTAGTACGGACTCGACGTCCCCTGGAAAGCCATCACCGCGTCGTATATGGCGCTATGCATCATGGCCAAGGTGCGGCCGCCCCGCTGGGGGCCGTAGGGGGCGTTCAGCATCAACGCGGTTTGGTTCCACTCGGTCACAAAATCGCCGACAGCGAAGGCGCCGGGCGGGGAGATAAGCCCCGCCAATAACAGCAGCAACGCGGTTTTTTTCATTCTCATCAGGATCTCCTGGTTAAGGTGCTATGGTTTAAGAAGAGAACCGTCCCCTTTTTCTGATCGAATTGGATTGATTTATCGTGTAATCGGAACATCCCCCGATCTACCGTAGTAAACCTGACTAACCCCCCGTATTTCCCACAACCCCGAAGAGTCACGGAAGATGCCAATGTCGTCTCTGGAGTCGCCGGTGTAGTCCGCGGGAACCGGTTTATCCGCGGTTCCCCCGAAATAAGCCGTGGTTACTCCGCGGATATCCCATAACCCCGTCGATGGCCGGAAGATGCCGATATTCCAAGCTCCATCGCCGTCGTAATCCCCAGGAACGACCGTGTCCGCCGCCGAACCAAAATAGGTCCGACTTAATTGCCGAATGGCCCATAATCCCGATTCGGCGCGGAAGATCGCCACTTCAGATGTTCCATCACCGTTATAGTCGCCGCTGATTGGAGTATCAGTATCGGCGCCGAAGTAAATCATTCCCAGCCCCCTGATCGACCACAACCCGATTGAGGGACGGTATATGGCAACATCCGTACGGTTATCCCCATTGTAATCACTGGGAACAGGATAATCCGATGATATGCCCAGGTATGCTCTGCTCACTCCTCGAATAGCCCACAACCCGGAGCTGCTTCGGAAAATCCCGAGATCAGTGGTATTGTTGCCATCGTAATCTCCGGGAACCGGAACATCGCCCGAAGAGCCGAAATAAGCCCGGGTTATTCCTCTAACCGCCCAAAGACCGGCACTTGGCCGGAATACTGCAATATCGGAGGTCCCATCGCCATTGAAGTCCCCGGAGTCGATCAAGAAGCAGAACGGCGTCGGGGTCACCGTGGGAGTCGGGGTCGCCGTGGAAGTCGGGGTCGGCGTCTCGTACCCTTCCGGGGTCGGCGTCGGAGTCCGGTACCCCACTGGGGTCGGCGTCGCTGTCTTGTACCCCTCCGGGGTCGGGGTCGGCGGCGGGGAGGCCTCAACCGATATGTATGTGTGCAACGCCCCTTGGACCGTCGCGACGTTTGTTCGGTAGGCTCTACGATCGAAGATGGGATAATCCGCCGTGGAGGGCGAAAACAAGCCATCCAGTGTTTTGCCCGCGGCCAGGAGCAGCGAATAGTGCTTCCTGGGATACGGATACGGGTTGCCGTCCTCCGCTACAACGCTCAGATGAGACCCGAGGATCTCCGGAGCGTGGTCCTTCAACCCCGCGTTCAGGAACCGCACCAGTACATTAGTACCGGCGACAACCGTATCTAGCGGGGCCGCGGCGTCGGCGGCTACCCCGTTGACCAGGAAATACTTTGGATGGTAGTTGATGGTACTAGGATAGGCAGGAGTGCCGTAGATGGCTCCAGCCACCGCATTGTGCAGCGCCGGGTCGATCTCGCTGTAGATGATCAGCACTTCTTCGTTGTATATAATGCCCGGATACGCCTGCGCCGGATTTTCTGCTCCCGCCTCGACTGCATTCTTGGTTACCGCTCCGTATAATCCCATCTGCACCTGGACGGCGGGATGGGTGCCGCTGTGGTAGAGATACGTGCCGGGTTTGATATTGCTCCAGTTGTACGTGGCCTGGCCTCCGGCCGGGGTTTCAGGAACAAAGGATCTTATCCGCCCATCCGGATTACGGGTCACCTGCGGCGAATCCCCCATCTGTCCCGGGATGATGATGGAGGCAGCCACATTGAGTTCGTTGGTAAGATTTACTGTCAGCCCTTGCCCAGCCGGAACCATCAGTCTCGGTCCCGGGACTTGGACGACGTTATCCCCGATCACAGGACCATTGCCAATGTCGTAAGATGCAAGGGCATATCCCCACATAACAACCAGCGACCCATCGGGCATATACCTAGTCGTCGGGGCAACCCTCAGGTTGTAGATCGCTCCCCAAGCCGGGCCCACCGCCGCCGCCAGAGCGATCAGCCCCACGATACTAACTAGGGGAAGTCTCCTGTTGATCATATGGCTCATCATGTTATTTCCCTCCTTCCTTCCCCATTATGGGCTTATCGCCTTTTCGCAGGGGCAGGGGCATCATGGGGTGGTGCGGTGGGTGTATCATCAGCATAGTCATCATGCCGCCGGGGAAGATATCGTTATTGGTCATCTCCTTTTCGCTATGAGAGTGCCACATATAGACAAAACCGCCCATTGGGTTAAGCCCGCCTTCTCCCGGAGGCAGTTGGCCCAAGGTCCCCAAGAAGGGGCTCCCGCTCCAGAAGCCGCCGTAGGTCAAGTCTCCTTTTGAGGGCAGGAGCACCGGGAATGGCTTGCCATGGTCGTTTAAATCCTCTCCGGGAGCGGGGGGATCACCCGGAGCATGGCCGTAGATGTCCCAGCCCATTCCCTCGCCGGTCCAGGTGAAGATAGCGTCCACGGTCTGCCCCGGGATGGACTGCACGGTAAACACCTCGTAACTCAAATCGCTCCCCAGGCCTGCTCCGGATTCGAGCAGCCGGCCGTCCCGGGCGATCACCCGGGAGTGGTTGCCGTGATGGTGGAAGGGATGCAGATCTCGGCCCGCGCCGATGACCCGCATGAGCAATTTCTCGCCGGGATACATCATGGGCATGCAGTTGTACGGCTGGGTGGGAAGCCAGATGACGAAGGGCGGAAACATGGTATCCGGGGCGCAGCGCCCGTTGATAAACCAATACGCCGGAAAATATGCGGTGGTATCAACTTCATCCATCAGGCCGCGTTCCACGAGACTGTGGATTTTGGGATCCATCTCGCTCAGCAAGAACAGATACTCACAGTCGTATGCCGAGTCCGAATGGCCGTAGGCCTGGTTGGGCGTCGGAGGCCTGACGATGAGGGCTCCGAACAACCCCATATCCATCTGCAGATCAATCCGGGTTCCGCTATGATACAAATACGTCCCGGGTTGAGCGGCCGTGAAGCTGTACTTCACGGTTCCCCCGGTCCCGGCTTCCATAGTGAGCAAGCCTGCCGCATTGGTAGGCGCATTAATCTCTTCAGCCGCGACGACGGACTGCCCGGGGAACACCAGGGACACATTCACGGGCAGAGTGTTGTTAAGAGTGACCGTCACCATGTCCCCCTGGTTAACGATCAGGGTGGGCCCGGGATACTGAACCGTTCCAGCGCCATTGGCAAACCCCCAGAAAAAGACAGAGTTTCCCTCGGGGGTGGTGATATGGCCGGACCGGGCGGTCAGGTTGAAGTCGGGACCGCTGATCCCGTCAATCACGCCGTCTACCGCTCGCGCGCTCCTCGCAAGCAGCAGAAGGAGTATGAGGGGGAATGCCCGGGCGCCGAGAGCTGCGGTTTTCGGAAATTTTCCTTTCATAAAAATTCTCCTCTTGATGATTTTATGGCTTTAGCCGGCCGTTTATACCATCGGTCTATTGCCAATTGGGCCGATAGGGCAGCCGCCCGCCCTCCTAGGGCGCTGTAATCACAATCTCGGTCATCATCCCGCCGAAGTCCTCCTGATTATTGCTCAGATAGTTCAGATTGGCGGTATAAAGGACGTACGTTCCCGGAACCACGTTGTTAGTGTCGATGACAGCGTCCAAAGCTTCGCCGCCGCCCAAGGTGACCGAGTTGGTCGTATAATAAAGGTTTTTGCCGTCCGGGCCACGCAGCAGACGGGCGTTGAGCCCGACCACTTTCATGGGAAGGGTGGAGGCCAGCGTGTAGAACCGGGTTACGTCCAGGTTCGATATGCGGAGCAGGATCCTCTGCCCCTGCGTCGCCTGGATCAGGGAGTTGACGTTCTGGGACACCCTGCCGATGGCAAAGGTATCGCCGGCCGAAGGAATCTGGGGAAGCATATGATGAAGAGCGACCAGGATCTGCGTGCTTCCTCCATTCGTTTGAATTGTGTAGTCCGCAATCTGCCGGGAGACGCCTTGGAGGGCGCCCGAGGTGAACACCAAATCTCGGCCGTTGTAGGCGTCGTCGACCATCTCCAGCATGGCGCCCGAAACATAAAAGTGGTCCGCCTGCGGCGCCGGCTCATTTTCCACCATCGCCGACTCCATCAGAGTGTTGGCGTCCGCCGGCGGCAGGCTGCCCGGCACCAGGGTGTCCGGGTAGCCCCGGCCGTTCAGCATGGGGTATTTATCATCCATCAACTGAAAAGGCAGCGGCTGCGTCATCATGCTGGCGTCGTGGAAAGCCGGGTCGAACCCCGCCATCTGGATGGGATAGTCCACATGATAACCCGTGGAACCGTCGCCGTCGTTGTAGGCGAACCCCGCATAAGGAGGATTGGCAAGGTTTTTTAACGCCTCATTAAAATTCTGCTTGGGTTCAACATACAGATTGCCCAGCATCCCCATCTGCATGTGCTCGGTGGCCTCCACGTGGCAGTGATACATATAGGTCCCGGGCTGCGCCACGTTGTAGAAGTAGGTCAAACTGGCCATCATGTTTATGGAAATGGCTGCGTCCGGCATCCCGTCGAAGACCGGCGCCGCCTGGGGGAAGCCGTGCCAGTGGACCGTGTGCGGGTCGAACAGATCGGGGCGCATCGCCATGCCCACGTTGGCCAGGTTCAGGTAGAGTTTCTGCCCCTCCCGCACCCGGATGGTCGGCGCCGGCCATTCCGCTCCCATCATGCCATGGTGCATGACCTCGCCCATGGGGATGGTTCTCACGGCAGGATCACCGGTCTGCACCGCGGGAAGAAGATGGCTCAGGTCGCGGAAGCTGAAGATATATTGCTCGTACCCGTCGCCCATGGTGCTGAAACCATCGCCGGCGGACAGGAGGCGATATATATGATCGTTGGCCGCATCTCCGTCCCCGTCCGAGTCGAGACCGTCCTCATCGGGCGGGATCTGAACCAGCAGATCCTGGCTCGGCATCAGGTTTAAGCCGACCGTAGCATTCACGGTGACCGTGCCGGTCAGGTCGTCCTGGTCAGTTACCAAAACCACCAGGCTGTCCTCGCCCAGGAAATTCAAGTCCGGCGTATAGGTGACCGTGCCGCCGTCCGTCACCGTGGCCGTTCCATTCTGCGGATCCACCTGGATGTAGTAGGTATGGGTATCGCCCAGATCGGGATCGTTGGGCAGGACACGGGTGGTGCCGGCGGTGTTGATCTGAGTGACGATATCCGCCGCGGTCGGACTGGGCGCTTCGTTGGAAGCCGTGATCGTCACCGTGACCGTCACGGCGGCCAGGGCGTAGCGAGAGCCATCGCCTACCAGGTAGGAGAAGGTGTCCACGCCCTCAAATCCCGCGTCCGGCGTATACGTAAAGGCTCCGTCAGCGCTCAGGGTCAGGGCGCCGTGGCTTGGCTCAGCCCACGGCGTAGTATCGACCGCCAGGGGATCTCCGTTGGGATCGAAGTCATTGGCCAGAAGACCCGGCGCCGCGACCACGAACGGATCGGGATCACCTATGCCGGGCAATAGAAGGGCATAGGCGTCATTGACCGCTATCGGCGCCGCGTCGCCCGAGGCGACATACAGGTCGGCCCCAATATAGGCGGTGAACGCGGAAAGATCGCCGTCCACATCCGTGGCGGTCAGGCCGGGAGTGCCGCCGGCGATGGTTGCCGTAACCCTGTAGTTCGACACCTGAACTCCCCCTGCCGGCAACACGTCGACATCGATGGAAAGGGGCGAGTAGCGAACATCGATGAAATTGCCCCCCTCGTCAAATGCGGGCACGGCCGAGGGTATTACGGTGAACTCCTCCTGGATGATCGTTTCGCCTCTGGGGTTGTTGAAGTAGGGGGCGACAAAACTCGGGTCGGGATCGCCGGTAAGAAGACAGTTGACCGTCGGCAGGGTATCCGGCCCCAGGTCCCGGAAACCGTCCAACACCAGCCCGAATGTGGTCGAGTCGGTTATCTCGAAGTAGAAAGACCGGTTCTGCCAGATGATGTTGCTGTCGATATTCGCATTGGAGTTCCGGGACATGATACCCGCCGGCTGGGGCGAGGAACTGGAGGCGGTCACAAACGCTTCCCCGGCCGTGGCCGTGGAATCGTTGCGAGCTATGGTGTTGTGAAAGACGCTGATATTTTCCGTGTCCTGCAGGGCGATGCCGCCGCCGGCCAGGCCGGCCACGTTATTCACGATTATGTTGTTAGTGACCGTGATGAGGTCTTGGGGAAGGTTGAACTGGGCGCGGATTCCGCCGCCGTCGCCCGCCCCGGCCAGGTTGCCCTGAATCAAGTTGCCGTCTATGGTCACGGATCCCGAACCCGGAGTGGTGGCGCCGGGATCCAGGGGCGCCGCTCCGCCGACGAAGATGCCGCCGCCGGACACGCTTATGCCCTGGTTGAAGGACTGGTTGAAAATGATCTGGTTGTGGGCGATGATGCCGCCGTCGCTCCGTCCCAGGTGGCCGATACCGCCGCCGTTATCCTGCATGAAGTTTCCGGCGATGAGGTTGTGCTTTACCTCGTATTGGTGGGCTCCCGTGTAGAGAGAAACGCCGCCTCCCGCGCCGTTCATGCCGCCGTTGCCGACGATCTGGTTGTGGTGGATGCTGACATGATCGTTCTCCGCGTCCTGATACAGAAGGCCGCCGTCAGCCTCCAGTACGAGCGTAGGATGACCGATGGTGATAGCGCCCCCCTGGACCGAACTGTTGAGCCTGACCCGGTTGTTGGAGATTTCCAGGAAATGGGCGTAGCCGTTGACGAAGATGCCGCCGCCGGTGGATGCTCCCTCCACGGTGAAACCGTCGATCCGCGGCCTGGGGTCCTTGCCGAATCCGCCGTTGGCCGGGGTCGTGTTCCGGGCGAATACGGAGATGCCCGCGCCTTCCACCGCCGCCAGGGCGGGTTCCAGACCGACGAAATTGATCTCCTGGGCCGGCAGCAGATGGAAAGCGGCGCTCAGCCACAAGCTCTGGACCTTTTCCCTCCAGTCGAGAATCTTTTCTGAAGGAGCCTGGACCGCATTGATAAAGGTGACGCCGGCGCCCCAACCCTGAAGCTGGACCGGTTTGTGCATGATCACCAGCTCGGCATAGATTCCCGGGCCCACCAAAATCAGGTCGCCCGGGTTGGCATTGTCGATGGCCGTCTGGATACTCTGGCCGGCGCT
>Ga0105104_10004169_pt1 | contig 10097 bp, 3 predicted proteins | sample PPLLaktember2015_3_FD_87034 | JGI IMG/M metagenome (GOLD analysis project Ga0105104, IMG submission 87034) | Freshwater sediment microbial communities from Prairie Pothole Lake near Jamestown, North Dakota, USA - PPLs Lake P7 Core (6) Depth... | ecosystem: Environmental > Aquatic > Freshwater >... | reverse complement strand
TCATCTGGGCCTGTTCAGGAGTCATATACTCCGGCGTGCCTATGAACTGCCGGTATTCGGTGAAGAGCGTTTTCTCGGTGAGCCGATGCTGTGTCGCTTTGGCGATGCCAAAGTCAATTATCTTGGGAACCGGTTTACCGTCATGCAGCGTAATCATCACATTTGATGGCTTGATGTCCCGATGGATGATTCCTTTTTGATGCGCGTGCTGAACGGCTTTGCATACATCGATAAATAATTCCAGCCGCTGCCGCGTGTCGAGGTTGTTTTTATCGCAATACTCGGTAACAGATATGCCCTTCACCAGTTCCATTACAAAGTATGGCCGGCCCGTATCAGTTGCGCCGGCATCAAAAACCTTGGAGATATTGGGATGGTCCATAAGAGCCAGGGCCTGTCGTTCAGCTTCAAAACGGGCGATGACCTGTTTGGTGTCCATACCCAGCTTGATGATTTTCAATGCGACCTTGCGGCGAATCGGCTCTTCCTGTTCGGCCATATAGACGACGCCGAAACCGCCTTCTCCTATCAATTGAAGCAGTTTGTACCGGCCTATGGTCGTACCAGGCCCCTCGCTCAGCGGAGGGGTATCGAGCGTGCCGGCCATACCGCCCGGCGGTGACTTAAGAAAGCTTTCGTCCTCAAAATGAACCTTGAGCAAGGCTTCGATACGAGCCAATCGAGCAGTGTCAGCTCCGCAAGCTGATTTGATAAATGCAGCTCGTTCAGAAGGCGATTTTATTTTGGTTGCTTCATTAAAAATGGCTTCTTCGTCTTTTTCATGTTTGTCATACATTCGACAACTCCCGTATGTGCTCTACTATTCAATGCGAGAAACAGAGATGAGAAGCACCATGAAAATTAAAAATTCTCAAAAAATAGTCCGGCTCAAGCCGTCCGGTCGTCTTTTGCCATCTCTAATCGCAGCCAGGAACGAGCATAAGACCAATACCGGTCGGCCGTAGAGGGGGAGATGCCCAGGATTTTGGCGGCTTGCTCACCGCTTAATCCGGTAAAATAGCGAAGTTTGACTAAATCGGCCTTAACCTTGTCTTTTTTTGAGAGCTTCTCAAGGGTTTCGTCCAACAAAATTATATCGTCGGCAGAGGTATCGTCGTCTTTCATGGGGATTGCCTCGTCGAAATTGATTCGCTTGCGGTCTCCCCCATGTTTTAAGGTTTTCTTGCGACGGGCGTTCTCGACGAGGATGCGTCGCATCGCCTCTGCCGCAGCGGCAAAGAAATGGCCTCGGCCGCTCCAATTCTGCTCTTCAGTCCCTACAAGACGAAGATACGCCTCGTGCACAAGTGCCGTCGCCTGAAGTGTTTGGCCCGGTAATTCTCTACTCAATCGTTGAGCAGCAAGCTGACGCAGCTCCTGATAGACCAGGGGAAAAAGCTCATCTACGGCACGAATGTCGCCGCGCTCGATGGCAACCAGGATACGGGTAACATCGCTCATAGGTCTATTGGCAACCAACCATTATCTGGTTAAAACGGAATAAGGGCGCAGTTGGTGTATTTTCATTGTCTCCTCGTTATTGGCACAAAAAGGCCGCTGAACAGATAAACTATCGCGGCTTATCGAAAATGTCAACCGAAATCGCCGGGAAAGCGCCTTTATGAAAAGCGAAAAGGATGTTAAATTAGCTGCTATATGAGACGCAAATGTTCAATATGTCAAAAGGTCATTACGCCGGCTGACGAAAAGGAAAGCCGGAAGGGGAAATTTTATCCATTTTGCAGCCCGCGGTGCAAACTTGTGGATTTGGGCAGATGGTTAGACGGCAAATACAGAATAGCGACCAAATCCGAAGACCAAGAGGATGAGTCGAATACTGTGGACAATCCCGGAAAAACGGCCGATAATAATAACCAAGAGGATCGTCATCGTTAGAATTTGGCTGCAAAGGAAGATTAAAAGCGGCTGTGAAAGGAATCAAAATGAGCGTAGAAAACAAGGCCAGACAGATTATCGACGGGTTGTTATTCCCGAAGATATTCCGCAGTTTCCGTTTGGCTGTGCAGCCGAGCCAGTTGATAATCGCCTTTCTGCTGATTGCCGCGATAGGTCTTGCCGGCTGGATAATGGATTTGCCGAGGACCGTCGTCACGACGCCGGGAACGAACCAGCACGAGACGGAATTGAGTATGTATATGAACGCCCCCGCACACCTTCAGGAGTATATCGATAAATACGCCGAAGAAAGCCGGGGCACGGGCGTGTTTTCAACGCTGTGGGATTTTTCGGTGGAAAAATTTCACAGGGCTTTGAAAGACCTGTTCGCTTTTAACCTGCCGGGGGTTTTATACAACGCCACAGAGTGCCTGCGTGCGATACAGTGGGCGATATGGTATCACCCCCTCTACTGCGCGATATTCGGCGTCGTAATGCTTTGCCTGGTTTCGATTTTCGGGGGCGCGATATGCCGGATAGCGGCGTTACAGTTTTCGCGAGGCGAGAAACCCGAAATTACCGAGGCGATACGTTACAGCCGGAAAAAGTTCATGAATTTTGCCGGCACGCCTTTAGTGCCCGCGGCGATAATCGCGATTGCCGCCGCCATCATATTTTCAGTCGGACTGTTAAGCAATATACCATTGGGTCTCGGCGAGCTTATAACGGCCGTCTTAATCCCGATAGTCCTGGTCTGCGGGGCGGTTATAGCCATTGCCCTTGCCGGGACGATTACGGGGCTTAATTTGATGTTTCCTTCGGTAGCGTATGACGGCTCGGACGGACTTGAGGCGGTCAGCAGGTCTTTCAACTATGTGCTGGTAAGGCCGTGGCGGCTGGGCATTTATACGTTATCCGCCATAGTTTATGGGGCGATTTGTTATGCTTTTGTGCGTTTTTTCGCCTTTTTGGTGCTATGGTCTGGTTACCAGGTGCTTCGAATGGGGGCTGCGCTGGATAGCGCAGGGGGTTTGCCGGACAAAGTAGCGGCCATCTGGACCGAGCCGAGTTTTGCTCAACTGGCGGTTTATTCGTCAGCGGCGACAGGCCGGACGGAGTCGGCAGCGGCGGTGCTGGTCTATTTAGTTGTGCTCATAGTCGTTGGAGTTGTGGTTTCCTTCATAATCAGTTTTTACTACTCCGCCAGCACCGTGATTTACGCGTTATTACGCCACCTCGTCGATAACACCCCCATCGATGAGGTTTACACGGAGCCGGATGAAACAAGGTCGCAGCCCGGCCAGGCCGAAAGTCCGCCGATTCAATCTTAACAACACCGGCCTCACAAAGTCCTAAAAAGCCGGTTTCTGGAGAACTTACTCCCTTCGGGTAGCGTATCTAATCCCCTATGGATATGCCGGTTTAATCCCTTGACGGCCCCTCGATGGGGTTATAGAATCTCTTTTGCAAATAATGCCGGGGGTCATGCGTGACGATAGTAAGCTATGGCAGAATCAGCACCACAGACACAGAAAAAAGATAAAGATACGAATACGACCGGATTTCAATCCGAGCCGACTCTTTTGCTCAGATTTCGCCGACCATTAATATTATTTGCCCACCTCGTCGTATTTGCCGCATCGCTGTTACTGTCATTCCTTGTGACCTCCAATATGCAGTTCAAGTCCGATTGGTTCGCCGGTCAATACCCTGTAATGCTGGCCTTCTTCGTAGTAGTAAAAATCATCATCTTCGGCCTGTTCAAGCAATATCACGGCTGGTGGCGTTACGTTGGCATTTCCGACCTTATAGGAATAATCCGAGCATCCCTGATAAGCACAGTCGTCATCGTAATCCTTTGGTATACAGCCCTTCAGATTTCCACAGTTCGTCAAAGCATCCCTTTAGTTGCCGAAGTTGGCCAGGGCATATTTATGGCTGATTTATTCTGCACAATCTTTCTCCTGTCCGGCCTTCGTATGGTAATCCGTCTTTACCACGAGGAATTCCAGACGGTTGAGGGCGGCAAATTAAAGCGATTTCTTATCGTTGGAGCCGGCAACACTGGCGAATCTCTTTTGCGTGAGATTCAGCGTATGCCAGTTGCCGAATACGATGTAGTTGGCTTTATCGACGACAACCCATCGAAGCAGGGCTTAAACATTCATGATATCCCCGTCCTTGGAATGGTTGAACAGCTCCCATCGATATGCAAAGAAAACAATATCGAGGAGGTTGCGATAGCGATGCCAAGTGCGACGGTTCCCGAGCGTCGTCGAGTTGTGCAGGTATGCCAGGGCACGAAGGTCCACTTTCGGACAGTTCCGTCAATGACCGACATCGCGTCAGGCCGTTTCCGTGTCTCTCAAATACGCGACATCGATATAAATGACCTTTTGGGCAGAGAGGCGGTCCAGCTTGATACCGAGGCGGTAGAGGCGTTTATCACGGGAAAAACGGTTTTGGTTACCGGCGCAGGCGGCTCCATCGGCTCGGAAATGTGCCGGCAGATTTGTTTCTATAAGCCCAAACTGCTTTTGCTGGTCGAACAAGCGGAGAACCCCTTGTTTTACATAGAGCGCGAGCTTCGGGAAAGATTTCCCGATATTTCGATGACCGCTATTATTTGCGATATAACCGACAAGGTCCGCGTTGAGGGCATTTTTGAAAAATACAGGCCCGAAGTCCTAATCCACGCGGCAGCACACAAACACGTGCCTTTGATGGAGCTTAATCCCGGCGAGGCGATAAAGAACAACGTTGTGGGAACGCGCACAGTCGCCGACGCCGCCGACAAATTCGGCACGGGAAACTTCGTGATGATAAGCACCGACAAGGCGGTCAATCCGACCAGCATAATGGGCTCATCAAAGCGGATTGCCGAGATGTATGTCCAGGACCTCAACAGGACAAGCAAAACGCATTTTGTTACCGTCCGGTTCGGCAACGTCCTGGGCTCAGAAGGGTCGGTTGTCCCGATTTTCAAAAAACAGATTGCCATGGGCGGCCCCGTGACCGTTACTCACCCGGAGATGAAACGCTATTTTATGACTATTCCAGAGGCAAGCCAGCTCGTTTTGCAGGCGGCCTCGATGGGCAGAGGCGGGGAGATTTTCCTGCTCGATATGGGAGAACCCGTCAAGATTGTCGATTTGGCGACGGAACTTATCACGCTAAGCGGCTTTCGGCCCGGCGAGGATATCGAGATTGCCTTTTCGGGTCTGCGCCCGGGCGAAAAGCTTTTTGAGGAGCTTTCGATAAAGGGCGAGGACATGCAGGAAACCAGGCATCCGAAAATCGGGATATGGCAAAACAAACCGATGGACCGGGACCGGCTTCGTGAAGGAATTGCCCAGCTTATCGCCATTGCCGGCAACGCCGAACGCAGCGCCATAGTCGAGAAAATCAAAGAGCTTGTGCCCGAATACATCGGCAACGGTAACTCAGTCGCACATAAGCCGTAAGTCCTTCTGCCGCAAGAACATACACCTCGATAGAAATCCCCGCTTTTTTTGTAACAATAACCACAAATTGTGATATACTATCCTCAATAGGAAGACTGGTTATCGTATGGCAACGGCAATTATGTAAATTGAGAGATTTATCGTGTTGTAATTCATTGCTCAAGAGGAGGCGAAGAAAATGAAATCGACTCAGTGGTCTAAAATCATCACAGGATTAATCCTTGTTTTAGCTCCCTGCTTCTCGCTGCAAGGCGCAACAATCATTCATGAATCCGCTACAATGGGACCTTTGGGCCAATACGACGGTGAATATGGGATAGATAGTTATCAGTATCTGGGCTCACGTTTTTACGTGGGAAGCGAGGCCCAGGTAACCTATGTCGGGGGCCATATGTTATCGGGGTGGCCCGAAGACGATATTTTTGTAGCAATAATAAGATTGAGCGGTCTCAGCGATTTGCCAAATGGTTATCCTATAGACAGTTCCGAAGTGGTCGCTCACAAGCTGTTCACTCCGAATTATCCCAGCAGCGATTTTCGCACGCAGTTGTCGGCCACTCTTACGCCCGGATATTATGCCCTGGTTTTCGGCTCCAACTGGTACGGCGCTACAGGCACTGCAATTATGGTTACCAATGGCCAAAGCGACCTGCCCGGCGCTTCATATTTTGCCTGGGACGGTTTTTACGAGTATGAATGGTATAACACAGGTTCCTTGCAGACACGCTTTGTCGTCGAGGGAACTATCACGACGACCGGTTACTGCGCAGCTTCCGGGGGCTGCGATGAGTATATAAGCAGAGTAGTGGCTGGAACTATTAACAATTCAAGCGGCTGCGGGAATTATCAGGATTTCACGTCTATATCAACAACCATGGCAAGAGGGACCGGATACCCGATAACCATAACCAATGGCAAACCTTACACTGAAGACCGATGCGGTATATGGATCGACTGGAACCAGGACCTTGATTTCACTGACACGGGCGAGGCGATAAGCGTAACCGGAAACCCGGGGGGAGGACCCTATACTGCGACAATAACACCTCCGGCAACGGCGACACTGGGTAATACCCGTATGCGTGTTCGTATAGCATTCGGCGAAACGCCAACGTCCTGCGGCATCTCTGAATGGGGCGAGGTCGAAGATTATACGATTAACGTGACGGCAGCGACTCCAACAACGATAAATATCTCCGGCTACGTCAAAACCGCCCAGGGAATCAGAATCAAAGGGGCAAGAGTTGCCGCAAGCACAGGGCCTAATACGATAAGCGATGCTCTCGGAAAATACACGCTGACGCTTCCAAGTCCTTTCAGCGGCTCTATAACACCGGCCCAAACCGACTGGACGTTTACCTCGTTGTTATATTTCAACCAGACAACGAATTTGACGGAGCAGAACTGCACAGGCACATATAACGTGGCTTACGGCGGCGGCTCAGGAACATCTTCATCGCCATACCTGATTTATAACGCGGCCCAGCTCAACGCCATCGGAGCAAAGGCGCTTGACTGGAACAAGTATTTCAGGTTGATGGCGGATATCAACCTCAGCGCCTACGACGGCATAGCAGGCAGGCCCAGCTTTAACAGAATCGGCTGTTTTGTAAACTTTATTCAATTTACACCTTTCACCGGCGTTTTCGACGGAGGCGGGCGTACCATTTCCAATTTCAAGTTCGACAGCAACGCAGGCAATGACGGCGTCGGAATTTTCGGCTATGTAGATTCCGCTCTCGCGCAAATTAAGAATGTTAAACTGACAAATGTCGATGTAAACTCAACCTCAGGCAATGGAACGGCAGGACTCCTCGGAAATTTCGATAGTGGAACAGTAACCGGCTGCTCTGTTCAGGGAGGTTTCGTTCACGGTGGAACCTACGACGTCGGGGGACTAATCGGAAGCAGCTCGAACGGCACAACAATCAACGACTGCACTTCTGACGTAAACGTTTCGGGAAATACCGGAGTCGGGGGTATAACAGGAAGCGCAGGCGGTTTGGTATCAAATTGTCGTTCCACAAGTAACGTTAGCGGAAAGGTGGAAATCGGCGGCCTGATTGGCGAGATAGGTTCAGCCGGCGGAAAAGCCCTCAGGTGCAGCAGCTCAGGAAATATAACAATAAACTATTCGTCGATATTAGACCGGACGGCTGGCGGATTGGTCGGCTCAAGCCACGGAACCATCGAACAATGTTATTCGACCGCAAATGTTAACGGCTCATCCGGTGGCGATGAAATAGGTGGACTTGTCGGAAGAAATATTGACGGATGGGTTTTAAATTCCTATGCAACAGGTGCTGTTTCCGGAGAATTCTACGTCGGAGGTCTGGCAGGAGACTGTGTGGACGCTAATGTCATAAACTGCTATTCAACAGGCCCCGTAAGCGCAACAACTTCCTACAAGGGCGGACTTATTGGAGATAATGCCGGCGGTGACAGCTTAATTGTAAACTCGTTCTGGGACACGCAGACAAGCAGCATGAATACCAGCAACGGAGGAACAGGCAAGACAACCGCCCAGATGATGACACTCGGCACGTTCACCGGCTGGGACTTCGTGGCAGAGGCGATTAACGGAAACGACAACCTCTGGTATATCAAGCCGGCGGATTATCCGCGCCTGTGCTGGCAGGACGGGGTAAAGTATGATGGAGGGACCGGCACATTCGACGACCCGTTCCTGATTTATACAGCGGCGCAGATGAACAAGATAGGTCTGGACACTAACGACTGGAACAATCATTTCAAGCTGATGAACGATATCGATTTGGGCGCATATACAGGCCAGCAATTCAATATCATAGGTTATGGAACATCACTGGGCGGCGGCGAACGGTTCACCGGCTCTTTTGACGGCAACTGGCACACAATATCGAATTTCCGATACAACTCCACAATCTACGTCTATGATTATATCGGCATATTCGGAACAATGTCAGGCAGGGTAAAAAATCTCGGATTGATTAATCCGCAGATAAGTCATACCCCCTATACCACCCAGGTCGGCGCACTTGCAGGGAGATTGGAAGGAAAAATGTCCGGCTGCTGGGTCCAGGGAGGCACTATCGACGGCAATGAATACGTAGGCGGGCTCGTCGGCCTATGCTTCAACAGTTATATGTCGAACTGTTGGTCAACCGCACAGGTACGAGGCACAGCTGACGTCGGGGGGCTTTTAGGCGGAACCTATATGGGAACAGAGACCATACTCAACTGTTATGCTCGTGGCAGCGTTACAGGCAAATACAGCGTGGGAGGTCTTGCCGGCTTTGCTATCGGCGTCCTGGAAGATTGTTACTCATCAGGCGCCGTTACAGGCGACAGCAACGTGGGTGGGCTGATAGGGCTTACCGACCCGTGCTCTCTTCTGGTCGCTTCCAATTTATTCTGGGACACCGATACAAGCGGCCGGCCAACCAGCGCACTGGGCCAGGGCAAGACGACAGCCGAAATGCGGACAATGAGCACATTTACAAACGCCGGCTGGGACTTCGCCGGCGAGCTTGAAAATGGTCCGGACGATGACTGGGCTGAGCCGGCAGGCGGCGGGTATCCGGTTATGTGGTATCAACTTAGCCCGTGGCCCGAAACGCCGGGATTCGCGGCAGGCAGCGGAACAAAAGATGACCCATACGAGATTTCAACAGAGTTGGAACTGAGAAGCATCGGCCAAAATCCGCGACTGATGGATAAATACTACAAGTTGACGGCGGACTTGACTCTGGCCGACACAAATTTCCCGATAATCGGCGGTATGGGCTATTCGTTCATCGGCGGCTTCGACGGACAGGGGCATACAATTACGAACCTGCGACATAAATCTATCCAGTTCATACAAGCCGGCATGTTCGGCGATGTGGGGCCGGATTATATTTTTGTTTTAAGCAGCCAGCCGCGAGTTGAAATAAAGAACATCAGATTGATAAGCCCGCGCATAGAAACAAACTGGGGCGTAGGCGCTGGGGCATTGATTGGAATAGCCGGCAGCGGCACTCAAGTAGTGAATTGCCATGCCGACGACGCGAATATCTCAGGGTACGAATATATCGGCGGGCTGGTGGGTCAAATTACTTTTGGGAATATCCAGAGAAGCTCGGCGAAAAGTTACGTATCCTGCAGCAACTGGTATTCAGGCGGACTGGCCGGATATTCACTCAGGACAAATATCGAGGACTGCTATTCGAACGGCCAGGTATCAGCCGAAGACTCAGCAGCAGGAGGTTTGATTGGTTCAAATAGTTCCAGCTCAACGGTATCAAGGTGCTACTCGAGCGCCGTTGTAAGCGGTCCTCAAAACACGGGAGGACTTGTGGGCAGCAGCAGTTCCTCTTCCTGTGTTTATAGAACCAGTTTCTGCGATGCGACGGTGAACCCCGGTATGCAGCCGATAGGAAACGCTACCGACGGTAACGTTGTTGCGCTGCCTACCAGCCAGATGTATACGCAAAGCACATACACAAACGCCGGGTGGGACTTTATCGACGAGACAATTAACGGGCCTAACGATATATGGAAAATCGATGAAGGGCAGGACTACCCGCGATTTGCCTGGGAGCAGCAGCCGCCCGCTGAAAATATAACCTTTGATCTCGATTTGGATAAATTGTGGATGTATCAGAACCTGCCTACTCAGACGACCTCGAATATCACGGCCCAGCTCAACGAATCCACGTTGAACGACCCGGAAAGAAACGGGGACTACACCTTTCACAGGGAAACTGAACTACCCGC
>Ga0105104_10004167_pt1 | contig 10098 bp, 10 predicted proteins | sample PPLLaktember2015_3_FD_87034 | JGI IMG/M metagenome (GOLD analysis project Ga0105104, IMG submission 87034) | Freshwater sediment microbial communities from Prairie Pothole Lake near Jamestown, North Dakota, USA - PPLs Lake P7 Core (6) Depth... | ecosystem: Environmental > Aquatic > Freshwater >... | reverse complement strand
TTTGAGCAGGTCCCTGTTCCCGCGGATAAATTCAAAAAGATTGACGCTGGCGGTTTCCTCCTCACCTTCGATGATGAACTTGACGTTGCAGGGAAGCTCGCCATACGTGTCAAGGAGCGCATCGATCGCGAACAGACGGGAAACGATATGACCTTTATCGTCACTGACGCCGCGTCCGTACAGCTTGCCGTCGCGCAGGCTGGGCTCGAATGGAGGGGTTTCCCACAACTCGAGCGGCTCGGCCGGCTGAACGTCATAATGGTTATAGATGAGCAGGGTCTTGTCTGATTTGCCCTTGCGCTCGCCAAAGACAACCGGCGCACCGGCCGTCTCCATGATTTGAACGTCAAAGCCGCGCGCCTGGAGCATTTCACCGACCAGTGCCGCGCATTCCCTCAGCCCCAGGTTTTGCGCGCCAACACTAGGCTGTGCGACCAGTCTCGAAAGCTCGGCAATGCTTTTATCGAGATTATTCTCCAGATACGAATCGATTTTGGAATATTCAGACATGTCGCTGTCCTTACTTCATAAATTCCGTGATCAGTCCAATGGAGTAGTGACCTGCCAGGGCAAAGAGTGTCATTTTGATGCATTGGCCGACCCATGTAAAGATCAGAAAGGTTCGCATCGGCATTTTGGCGATGCCTGCCGCGATGCCCGCCACATCAAAGAAGGGATTGGGAAGGGCGGAAAGGACCAGGATCGCCCAGCCGCCATATTTGTCCACCCACGGCTTGATGCGGTTATATACGTCCGTGCGTTCAACGACAGCCTGGCCGCTGAAGCCGGCCAGATAGCCGGAAAGCTCGCCAAGGGCACCGCCTGTCCCGGCTGCCAGGCCCACACCGAGGGGAGGCAGCATGCTGCCCATGGCATAGATGACCGCCACCCCGGGGGCCGGCAGCAGGACCGTCGCATTGGCAAGCAATGCGATCAAAAAGATACCTGGATATCCCCAGCCTGCGAATTGTTCCACACGCTCACGGATGTTGTAGATATAAACGGTAATTGCAACCACGGCAAACAGGGCCAGGATCCGCAGAAGGTTTGTCAGAAGCTTCGAACCTCCAGGCTTGTTGTAGGTTCGGGGCTGAGTGACCTGCGGGAGAATCATCTGCTCAGCTTCTGGAGCGGTAACGCGTGAAGAGCGCGCAGAGGCTTTCTTCATTCCTTTCTGCGCGCTCCTGGATTTCCCTGTTGAGTCTTTCCTATTCGCTTTCTTCGATGGTGACACGTTTGATCTTTACTGCCGGAGCATTGACGTTGCTCGGATCCCGCGGTGGGATCGACATCAGGACGTCCAGGCCTTCGACGACCTGGCCGAAGACACTGTGACGGCCATCCAGATGGGGAGTTGGGCCGTGAGTAATAAAGAACTGCGAGCCGTTGGTGCCGGGTCCTGCGTTTGCCATGGAAAGGATGCCGCGCTTGTCGTGTTTGAGGCTGGGATGGAACTCATCTCCGAATTTGTAGCCGGGCCCGCCGGAACCGTGTCCGGTGGGGTCGCCGCCCTGTACCATGAAGTTTGCGATGACACGGTGGAACATGATGCCTTCGTAAAAGCCTTCGCGTGCGAGAAATACGAAGTTGTTCACTGTTTGGGGAGCCTTGTCTGCAAACAATTCGATGACCATCGTCCCCTTGTCGGTCTCCATGTGAGCCTTGTATTTCTTCTTCGGATCGATCTGCAGTGCGGGCGGTGTATTCCATTGTTTTGCCATTTATATTTTCTCCTTATTTGTTTTCGTGGGGGCAGGTCTTCGCGAAGTGTCGCCATGCGACACACTTCCGAAGGGAGCAGACCTGCTCCTACAGATTATTTTAATAACGCGTCCACTCGCGCGACCACCATATCGAGCGCGGCGGTGTTGAATCCGCCCTCGGGGATGATGATGTCGGCGTAGCGCTTCGACGGCTCGACAAACTCCAAGTGCATGGGACGGACGGTGGATTGGTATTGCTTGATTACAGATTGTGGCGTCCGCCCGCGTTCGGCGATATCGCGCTCGAGGCGGCGGATCAGGCGCAGGTCAGAATCGGTATCCACGAATATCTTGACGTCGAACATTTCACGCAAGGCGGCTTCCGTGAAAATGAGGATGCCCTCCACCAGGATCACACCGCGCGGCTGGACCGTGAACGTTCTGGCGGTGCGGCTGTGGGTGGAGAAATCATAGATCGGCACCTCGACAGCCTTCCCGTCGCGCAAAGAGGCGATGTGCTCGATCAATAGTTCCGTCTCAAGCGAATTGGGATGGTCGAAATTGACTTCCGCGCGCTGAATCGGAGGGAGTCCGCTCAGGTCTTTGTAATAGGAGTCGTGCTGGAGGAAGGCTATACGTTCCGGGCCGACCCGCTGGAGGATTTCCTGGGCGACAGTCGTTTTGCCGGAGCCCGATCCGCCTGCGATGCCGATGACAAGGGGGTCTTGATGCTTCATACCCAGATTATACACGCAGGCAAAGCATGAAAACCCCTCTCCGCTTGGAGAGGGGCAGAGGGCAGGGCAAGACTACATTCCGGTCATGAAAGCGAGACCGACTGTGCCCGGTCCGGCATGGGTTCCGACCGTGGGGCTGACCTCGGTGAAGATACTCTCTACGGGATGGAGTTCCTTTTCCGCTCTGTCAAGCAAGACTTTTGCGTCTTCGGCCGCATTGGCGTGCAGAGTGGCGAGTCGAATGGGTGATTTGCCCTTGGTTTTTTCAATGACCAGTTCGAGCACGCGATCATGTGCCTTGCTCTTCGTTCGAATGCGCTCAATACCTTCCACGCGTCCATCTTGGATGGCAAGGATTGGCTTAAGGTTCAATGCCGAACCAATGAAACGCTGCGCGCCGCCAATCCGGCCGCCGCGGTGCAGGAACTCCAATGTGTCGACCGCAAAGAAGACGCCTGTGGTCTGATGGGATCTCTCCGCCAGGGCGATCGCATCCTTGAGACTGGCACCCTGCTCGAGGGCGCGGGCAACTGCGAGCACCTGAAAGCCAAGCGCCATTGCCACGGATTGACTGTCGACAATATGGACCTTTTGGCCGGCGGAGTTCATCAATTCCTGGGCCTGCAGCGCAGACTGAACTGTGCCGGAAAGTTTGGAGGAAACGAGCAGTGCAAGCACTTCGAAGCCCTGGTCGATCAGCTTCTGAAAGATCTCCTGAAACGCAACCACGGCAACCTGTGAGGTCGTCGGCATTTCCTTGGCAGTCTTCAGCCGGGTGAAAAACTCGCCGGATTGGATATCTACGCCGTCTCTGTATGTCTGATCGCCCCAGATCAGCATCTGCGGGGCCACGGAAATGTTATACTTTTTGACCAATTCAGGGGGCATGTACGTCGTACTATCGGTTACAAGTGCGATTTTTGACATGGGCTCTCCTTGGAGTCGGATAAATATGCGATGATTTCTGGTATATTAACCCCCTTGTCAGCCGCATGGATACGAATTGTTAGGTATAATATCTCAGCAAATAATCTTGCTTTGAAACCTCATTGAGGAGCCTGCTTTGGCCTTTAACCCGATAAACTGGCTTTTGGGCCTGTTTTCACTTGATATTGCAATTGACCTCGGCACAGCGAATACTCTGGTCAATGTACGCGGCAAGGGGATTGTGATCAATGAACCATCCTGGGTAACGATTGATAAACGTGGGCGCCAGCCCCTCGCGATTGGGCTGGAAGCCAAGGAGATGATGGGCCGCACGCCGAGCAATGTCGCGGTCATTCGCCCGCTCCGGGATGGTGTGATCTCCGAATTCGATATCACCCAGGTGATGCTGGAGTATTTCATTGGCCGGGTTCATGAGCAAAGCGTGGTGCCGCTCCCACGGCCGCGCGTGGTGGTCGGGATTCCCACCGGCGTTACCGAGGTTGAGAAACGGGCAGTGTACGACGCGGTCATGGCTTCGGGGGCGCGCTCCGCCTATTTGATCGAGGAGCCGATTGCGGCGGCCCTGGGCGCGGGGCTTCCGGTGGCAGATGTGAAGGGCAGCATGATTGTGGATATCGGCGGCGGAACGACCGAAGTCGCCGTGACTTCCATGAGCGGCGTGGTTGCTTCACGGTCCCTGCGCGTGGCCGGCGATGAGATGGATCAGGATATCGTCCAGTATCTGCGCAACAAATATAACCTGCTGGTCGGCGAGGGGATTGCGGAACAGATCAAATGGAAGATCGGTTCTGCGTATCCGCTGCAGCCGGAAAAGACGATGGAAGTACGCGGCCGCAACCTGGTCACGGGCCTGCCGGAGAGCATCGAAATCTCCTCCATCGAAATGCGCGAAGCGCTGGCCGGGTCGGTGCAGGTCATCGTCGATACGATCCGCGATGCGCTGGATGAAATTCCCCCCGAGATCGTCGCGGATCTGATGGATCTCGGGATTTGTCTTTCGGGCGGCGGCGCCCTGCTGCAGGGCTTGGCCGATCGCCTGACCGATGAGCTGAGGCTGCGCGTCTGGGTCGCCGAAGACCCGCTGACTTGTGTGGCGCGCGGCGCAGGCATGGTATTTGAAAACTTCGACACGTTGAGCCGCTACCTGGTTGGTTTGGAGCGCGGCAGCACCCGCCACAGCGTTTAATGTTCTGGAAAGTTGCTGTGCTGGCAATGATGGTTGCGCACTACCGCTTTTTGTATATCCCAAAATGGATTGCACACTGTTTCATAGTAGCAGTTTATTGATTGCTGAGATAGGAACGCGGTACCTTGTAACATGAAAGATCTATTTTCACGTACGCTTCAGACAACGATCATCTTCTTGATCGTAGGGGGAATCATGGCGCTCGCACTCGGTGGCTATTTCAGCAGCGCCACAAATGTTTTCACGGGTTCACTGGTTAACTTGCAGGCCTGGTTCTCCACACGCTTTGTGGCGATCCAGGATTTTCTAACCGCGCCTCGTGATATTGCCTCCCTGCGCCAGCGCAACGCGGAATTGGAGTCCGATGTCGCCGAACTGCAGGCCCAGGTCATTCAACTCCAGCAGGAGGTCGGCGAGACCGATATCCTGCGCGCGCTGGTGGACTTCTCGCGGGCGAATCCTCAGAACACGTACCGGGCCGCGGCCGTGATCGGGCGCGATCCCAGTCCATTTCTGCATTACGTGATCATCAATCGCGGTTCCAATGATGGATTTTTGCGCGGCATGCCTGTGGTGACAGACCAGGGCCTGATCGGCCGTATCGATGCGGTGATTTCAGATGCGGCCCGCATCCAGCTAATCACGGATCCGGCTTCGAGCGTGAACGTCCACCTGCAAAATGCCGATACGGAAGCGTCGCTGGTCGGTTCGGTCACCGGCGATGTGACTCTCGAGTTAATTCCGCAGGATATCATAGTCGAGCGGGGCGACCTTGTCCTGACCTCCGGACTGGGTGGAGGCTATCCTCCCGACCTGATCATCGGACAGGTGGTGAATGTACGTTCACGTGATTTTGACCTGTTCCAGCAGGCCACCGTCCAGCCCGTTGTGGATTTCAATCGCCTGCAGATCGTGCTTGTGATTACCAACTTCAAACCGGTGGATATCTCCCCGTTGGTTCCGGCTCCCTAAAGAATGCGTAACCTGGTCGCAGTTCCTGTCATATTGTTGACCGTCATTCTGCAGATGGCCGTTATCAGCCGGATCTATTTGCTGTCCGGCATAGCCGACCTGCCCCTGGTTATGCTGGCCGCATGGGCCTCCCAGGATGATGTTGATTCGGCCTGGCAGTGGGCAGTGGCAACCGGCGTGCTGGTCGGTTTTGTTTCCGCCCTGCCCTGGGTCGTCCCGCTGGTGGGATACGTCGCAGTCATTGCACTGGCCCAGGTTTTGCAGCGCCGCGTCTGGCAGGCCCCGCTGCTGGCCATGTTCAGCATCACGTTTCTTGGAACTATTGTCGTAAGTTTTCTGTCGCTGGCGGCTCTGCGCTTATCTGGGGTATCACTGCCGCTCAGCGACGTGCTTGGTCTGGTGACACTCCCAAGCGTTTTATTGAATATGCTTCTTGCAATACCGGCATACGCGGTGATGCGTGATCTTGCAAGATGGGTGTACTCGGCCCCGGAGGTTGAATGAGTTCGCAAACGGCTAACAGATATCAAGTCCCCATGTGGCGGATTTTGTTCGTATATGGCTTACTGGTTGCAGTGGTTATCGGTCTGACGTCCCGCCTGCTCACACTGCAGGTATTCGAAGATCAGACCTGGATAGACCAGTCCGTGGATAACTATACCTATGAGATCAGCGATCCTGCCGCGCGCGGCATCATCTACGATCAGAACGGTTATATCCTGGCACGCAATGTCGCCTCCTACAATGTTGTGATTACTCCAGCCGGCCTTCCGGACGATGAAGCCGATATCCAGCGAGTGTACCGGGAGGTTTCCGAATTGACAGGCGTGCCGGTGGGCGGACCGGTGACGGATGAGACGCTCGCCAACGCGAAGCTGTATTCCGCCTGTGTGCCCGGCCCCAGTATTGCCGACATGGTCGCCCTGGGCGAATCGCTGGCGCCTTATACCGCGGTGAAGATCAGCTGCAATATCAGCGAAGAGCTTGCGCGCGTCATCCGCGAAAAATCGGTGGATTGGCCGGGGGTTACTCTGGAGATCGAGCCGATTCGGGACTATCCGACCGGATCACTGACCGCGGCTGTCGTGGGTTTTCTGGGCCCGATCCCCGAGGCGCGGCAGGATTTTTATGAAGACCGGGATTTTGTTGCCAACCGGGACAAGGTCGGCTACGGTGGCGTCGAGCTTTCGCTGTATGACATTCTGCTTGGCCGCAACGGCCAGCGCGTCGTTCAAATCGATGTGGCCGGCCAGGAGCTTCGCAACCTCGAGCCGCCGATCGCGCCCGTTGCCGGAAACAATGTAGTCCTGACGATCGATACGCGCCTGCAAAAAGCAGCCGAGGCCGTGCTGATCGATGAAATCAAGTCCTGGAACGCCTGGTTTGGGACGCTGCGGATTTCGAGCGGGGTGGTCATTGCCATGAACCCCAAGACGGGAGAGATCCTGGCGATGGTTTCCTATCCCACTTATGAAAACAATCGTATGGCGCGTTTTATTCCTGGCTACTACTACGAGCAGCTAAACGAGGATCCGCGGCGCCCCCTGGTGAACAACGCCATCTCCGCCGAATTTCCCCCAGGCTCCACGTTCAAGCTTTCGACGGCCACGGGCGCCTTCAATGAAGGTGTGATCGAGCCTGGAAAAATCGTCGAGACTCCGGGGCGGCTGGTGCTGTGTGAAAAATTCCTTCCCAATGATGTCTGCACGGAAAGAAACTCCCGCCCGTTCGTCGATTGGATCTATGAACGCAACGGCGTGATCAACGAAACCGGCTTTGGGGCGCTGGATTTTTTCCACTGCATCGCCTATTCGAGCAATGTCTGCTTTTATAAACTGGGTGGCGGCTTCGAGGAGGAAATTCCGGGAGGCGGATTGGGCATCTTCCGCCTCGGGGATTATGCAAAAGCGCTGGGCTATGGCGCGGCTTCCGGCATCCAGCTCCCGGGTGAGGAAGATGGGTTGATCCCCACTCCACAGTGGAAGCGTATCAACACCGGCGAGAACTGGTCGACCGGTGACACCTATATCGCCAGCGTGGGTCAGGGCTATGTGCTCGGTACACCGCTGCAGGTTCTGCTGTCTGGCGCGACAATCGCCAATCACGGCAAGCTGATGCAGCCCACGATCGTCCGCGAGGTGCAGGATAATGAAGGTCGTCCAATCTCTGTCTGGTTTGATCCGGAGGATTTCAAAGCCTACGAGGTTCAGCACGTGGAAGACCAGGAAGGGCGGGTCAAGACCGTTTGGGTCAATCCGGCAGATCGCGAGCATCCGCTTGCCACGCCGCCTAAAGGCAGCTACCAAATCTCGCCATTCAAACCGAACCTGAAGTGGGATATCACCGTGAAGCCGATGATCAATGAGTATAGCTGCGATCAGGGTTACTGTGATAAGACCGGCAAAATCAAAGCCGTGCGGCCAGAGACTGTGGAAGCGGTGCGGACCGGGACGCGGCTGGCTGTTTCCGAGAACCCGCTTGGCACCTTGTACAAGATTTTCAATGAGCAGTACCCTGTTCCCATCGCGGTGGCCGGGAAAACGGGCACAGCCGAATATTGCGATGACGTGGCCAAGAAGCTTCAGCAGTGCCAGTTCGGGTCATGGCCCACGCATGCCTGGACCCTGGCCTACGCTCCCTACGACGACCCGGAGATCATCATCCTGGCGTTTGCCTACCATGGTGGGGAAGGTGGTACGGTGGCAGCTCCCATTGTGGCGCGCGTGATGCAGGCCTACTTTGAGCTCAAGTCCATCGATCTGTTGCAGAACGGTGGCAGCTAAAAGCCCGGCAGGGACTTCATGCTATAATTTGGCGATTGTTCATTGAAAAAGACATCAGTTTCATGAGCGAAACACATTCCCTGATCCAGATCAAAGGCCTGCGTGACGGTCTCCTCGTCTCGCTGGATGATGCCCCCTGGGATGAACAGCGGGCGGCCCTGCTGGCTCAGGTGGATGGGCAGCCGGCGTTTTTTCAGGGGGCGCGCCTGGCTCTGGACGTGTCCAGTCAGGTTTTGCGTGTCAATGAATTGGTGGAACTGCGCGATCAGCTTTCCGAACGTGGAATTGCGCTCTGGGCGGTCATCAGCGAATCGCCCACAACCGAACAGACGGCTCAATTGCTCGGTCTGGCGACCCGCATCTCGAAGCCAAGACCCGAGGAAAGCCGTCAGTTTTCGGTGGAAAACCTGGGCGAGGAGACGGCCCTGTTCCTGAATCGCACGCTCCGTTCGGGAACGCGAATTGAATTTGCCGGGCATGTCGTGGTCCTGGGGGATGTCAATCCCGGGGCAGAGATTGTTGCGGAGGGGAATGTGATCATCTGGGGCCGCCTGCGTGGAATGGTCCATGCCGGTGCGAAGGGCAATCGCAATGCCGTGATCTGCGCCCTCGATCTTTCACCGACCCAGCTGCGCATTGCGGAGGAAGTCTCGGCGATTTTGAAGCCGCGCGATAACCCGAAGCCCGAGATTGCGCGGATCAACAAAGCCGGAAAATTACAGGCAGAATTCTGGTCGCCTGGCTGAGTATTCTGGGACAGCGATTGCCGCTGGCCTCGCAGGACAGTTCTTATCACTGGTCGTAGGATAAATACATGCCCGCACAAGTTATCACCATCACATCCGGCAAAGGCGGAGTAGGCAAAACCACCGCGGTCGCAAACCTGGCCGTGGGGCTGGCTTCGGATGGAGCCAAAGTCGTCTGCATCGACGGCGATATTGGGCTTCGGAATCTGGATGTGATTCTGGGTTTGGAAAACCGGATCGTATACGATATCGTTGATGTTATCGAGGGGCGCTGCCGTCTGAAGCAGGCCATGATCCGTGATAAAAAACTGCCGGAGTTATATCTTATCCCTGCTGCGCAGACGCGCGACAAGAATTCCGTCTCGCCCAGTGACATGCACCGCCTGATCAAGGATCTGCGCAGTGATTTTGACTTTGTGCTGATCGATTCGCCGGCCGGGATCGAGCGCGGCTTCAAGAATGCCATCGCCGCGGCCGACCGCGTTCTGGTGATTACCAACCCCGAGATTTCGGCCGTGCGGGACGCAGATCGGGTCATTGGCATCCTGGAGGCGGAGGAAAAAGGCCCGGGAGCCTTGATCATCAACCGGCTGAATCCGACCCTGGTCAAGAATCACGACATGCTCTCGGCCGAGGATGTCCTCGATCTCCTGGCCGTCGAGCTGATCGGCATTGTGCCTGAGGATGAAAACGTCATCATTGGCTCGAACCGCGGCGCGCCCGTCGCGTTCGATCCAAAAAGCAAAGCGGGTCAGGCCTTCCGCAACATTGCAAAGCGCCTGCGCGGTGAAAAAGTGCCGTTCCTCGACCTGGATAGCACCGGTGGATTATGGCAGCGTATCCAACGATTGACGGGGAGGAAGTGACATGAGTTTCTTTGACCGTTTGCTCGGAAGGAAAAACAGTGCCGAGAGTGCCAAGGAGCGGCTACAGCTTGTCCTGATCCACGATCGGACGGACCTCACTCCGGCCGAGCTCGACTCTCTGAAAGACGATTTAATCGCGGCCATCTCGCGTCATGTG
>Ga0105104_10004165_pt1 | contig 10100 bp, 7 predicted proteins | sample PPLLaktember2015_3_FD_87034 | JGI IMG/M metagenome (GOLD analysis project Ga0105104, IMG submission 87034) | Freshwater sediment microbial communities from Prairie Pothole Lake near Jamestown, North Dakota, USA - PPLs Lake P7 Core (6) Depth... | ecosystem: Environmental > Aquatic > Freshwater >... | reverse complement strand
TTCTTTGACGGCCTTGCCTGGAATCGATTGGATTGTACATCTTAATGGAGCTGCTGACAACAGTGTGCAGGATAGGTCCAGGGAACGGTGAAACGGGCGAGGGTGGATCGAGGAGCCAACTTCTTATGGAACCTGTGCCTTTCGCAGGCGGCAATGTGAACGCTGAGGAGGGAACGCGAAGAGCGGTTTGAGGATTTGATCTATTATGACCTCTTCCTCCAATTGGGGTAATGGATGATTGTCACCGAGGAGTCTGCAACAATACACTAAATTGGATGATATTTATCAGTATAACATGGACGGGGAAATCGGTCTTGGTCAGGTTTTCGCCTGGGCCAGCCTGCGGATCGCAGCAGCAATTTTATCCACCTCGGTGATCCCCAGGCAATCGCTCAGATGCACTTCCGCCAGCAGGGTTGTCACATAGTCGGGCGAGGTCTCCTCGTCGAGCAGGAGGATGGCCACCTCCTTGCCGAAGGCCTCCACCTTCGCAGCGGCCGGGATCCCGGAGTCCTCGATCAAGGCGCTGTCGAGCAGGAGAACATCGGGCTGCAGCGCCTTCACCTGCGAGACCGCCTCCTCCCAGCTATCCGCCTCTCCCACGACGGCGATATCTGGCATCCAGTCGAAACATCCTTTGAGTCCCCGCCGGATCATTATCTGTTGGATGGCCAGAAAAACCCGGACCACATTCTCCTGCTCGGATGACATGGCGTTCCCTGTGCCTTTCTGGTGCAATACCATTGGAATAAGCAGGTCCCCCAAATCACCGGATGGACCCTTCGATTGTAGCGCGCGGTGGGGTGTTTGCCAAGCGGGGGAAATGTCATCGAATCAGGGCAATTATGTCATATACCGTTGGAGCGTCCCACCCTACTCGAACCATACACGACCAATTTTACCCAAATATCTTGACCGCGGGAGGTTTTTCTCCTACAATGAGGTAGAGTAAGTTGACTATACAAGTAAATAATATCTTGTTTGTTTTCTTACTGGCAATTCTTTAACGACACGACCGGAATCCCAAGGCTGAAGAAATGCCTTCGCCCTGGTCTGTGGCTGTTGGTTTAGTTGGAGAAGCAAGATGCCGTCTTTCCCCATTCCCGAATCATTCGAGCACTTACGGCAGGAGATCGACCGCCTGCCCCGCCTGCCCGACGGGTCGATCGCCATCCCGCCCGAGCTGCTAACGCAGCTGGTCGAGCTCGCCGGAGCCGGTGGTGCTGACCGGGTGCCCGGCGGTTCACCGCCGGGCACCCCCCTCCCCCCTGGTCGACCTGCCAAAGCACACAACGGAGGCCTCCGCGAGGCCCGCCTGGAAGACCTGCAGGCCAAGTCCCATTCTCGGTCCGCCTCTTCCCTTGAAGGGGTGCCAGTCCTGGAAGCCGTCTACGATGCCGTGGTGGCTACCGACGCTGACCTGACCATCACCTCCTGGAACCGGGCAGCCGAGAAGCTGTATGGGTGGACGGCCGAGGAGGCGCTGGGACAGCCGGTCACCCGGATGATCCCCACGGAATGGACGCCGGAGCAGGCCCAGGCGGCGCAGGCGGAATTGATGGAGAGAGGCGGATTTGTGGGCAGTATGGTGCAGTCCACCCGAGACGGCCGCAAGCTGTGGGTGGAATGCCACGGCAAAGCGCTGCGGGATGCGGAGGATGCCCTGGTGGGGTATGTGAGTCTCAATCACGACATCACCGAGCAGAAGCTGTCCGAAGAGGCGCTGCGCCAAAGCGAAGAGAGGTTCCGCACCTCGGTGGATACCATGCTGGATGGGTTCGCCATCTATTCGGCGGTGCGGGATCGCGCTTCGGGGCAGATCGTCGATTTCTGCTACGAGTACATCAACGAGGCCGGGTGCCAGATGAACCGGCGGAGGCGGGAGGCGACGGTGGGGCACACCCTATTGCAGCTGCTGCCGGCCCACCGGGAGACCGGCATCTTCGATGAATACGTCCAGGTGGTGGAGACAGGGCGGCCGCTGGTGCGGGAGAACCTGGTGTACGAGGATGTCTTTGGCGGGGAGCGGCTGCGGCGGGTGTTCGACCACCGGGCGGTCAAACTGGGGGATGGGTTTGCCCTCGCCTGGCGGGATGTCACGGCACGCCATCAGGCTGAGGAGGCGCTGCGCCTGAACGAAGCCCGCTTCCGGATTGCCCTGCAGGATGCTCCGATTTCGGTGGCCACACACGATCGGGAGCTGCGCTATACCTGGGTCTACCTGCCGCAGATCGGCTTTTCCCCGGAACAGATGCTGGGGAAACGGGATGACGAGCTCCTGCCCCCCCAAGACGTGGCCGAGCTGGTGGCCCTCAAACAGGCGGTCCTGGACACCGGTCAGGGCGTCCACCAGGAAGCCCACCTGCACACCCGGCATGGCTGGCGGCTGGTGGTCCTGCATGCCGAACCGATCCTGGCGGCTTCGGGTGAGGTGGAGGGGGTTCGCACCGCCGCATTCGATATCACCGAGCAGCGGGTCCTGGAAGAAGCCGTACTGCAGAACCAAACCCGCCTGGAAGTGCAGCGCCGCTTGACGGAGCAGCGCGAGCAGGAGCGGCTGCAGATCGCCCGGGACCTGCACGACGGACCCTTGCAGACCCTCTCCTTGCTGACCGTTGATCTGAAAGAAGCTGCGAAGCTAGCCCGGGACAAACACCCGGCGGAGGCCCTCCAGGCGGCCATCGACACCGTGCGCGGCCTGATCCAAGAGCTGCGGCAGTTCACCACCGAGCTGCGCCCGCCCCTGCTAAAATTCGGCCTGCCAAGAGCCATCGCGGCGCATGCGAACGGGTTTAAAGCGAAGAACCCCGGCCTCCAGCTCCACCTGGAGGTCCAGCAGGAAACCCCGCCGCTCTCAGAGACCATCCGCCTGACCCTGTACCGCATCTACCAGGAAGCCTTGAGCAATATTCTCAAGCACGCCCAGGCCACGGAGGTCTGGATCCGGTTCGGGGTGGAGGACCACACCGCCTGGATGGAGATCCGGGACAACGGGGCCGGCTTCACCCTCCCCGGGCAGTGGCTCGACCTGGCCCGGGCAGGCCACCTGGGGCTGGTGGGGATGCGGGAACGGGCCGAGGCCATGGGCGGGTCGCTCCAGATCCATTCTCGCCCGGGGCAGGGGACCACCCTGCTGGTAAAGGTCCCGGTGAAGGAATAGAACCGGACTGGCTTCCTTTTCAGGAAGCCAGTCCGGTCTTAGGTGGGGTTATTCGGCTACGGCCTCGCCCAGCTGCCCGCGCGCCGTCAGCCGGGTGCTTGTGCCGGCCGTCCATCCGTATCCAGGGAATTCCCTTCCGGCGGCGGGAGGGGGATGGTCACCCGGATGCGGGTGCCCTGGCCGGGCTGCGAATCCACCGCGAGAGACCCGCCGACCGCCTCGGCCCGCTCGCGCATCCCCACCAGGCCCAGGTGGCCGTGGCGGGCCAGGTCCAGCCAGTCCTGGGGCACAGCAAACCCCACCCCGTCGTCCTGGATGTCCAGGTGGACGTGCTGTTCGGTCTTCGCCAGGCGGAGGGCTACCCGGGTGGCCTGGGCGTGGCGGACGATGTTGGCCAGGCACTCCTGGTAAATGCGATAGAGGGTGACACGCACCGCCTCCGGCAGCACGGGTCCACCGGGGGTCTCCTCGAGTTGGAAATGGATCCCGGGGTGCTTCTCTCTGAAGGTGTCCAGGTGGGCTCGGATCGCCTTGGCCAGCCGAGATTTCCCCAGGATGGGCGGGCGCAGGTCCCACGCATAGGTGCGCAGGTCGTTAATTTGCTCCAGGAGAATGTGGTGGATGTACTCCAGCTGTTGGGAGATTTCCGCAGGGAAATCTCCCTGGCGAAGGCTGTGCAGGGCGTAGGTGGCGCCGATCAACGCCTGGACCGGGCCGTCATGGAGATCCCGGGAGATCCGCTGGCGCTCCTGCTCGCGCTGTTCGATCAGCCGGTGGTGGACTTCGATGCGGGCCGCATTTTCGCGGGCCTGCTCTTCCATGCGCACGCGCTCGGTGATGTCGATGAACAGGGTGGCAAACTGCCCCGGCTGGGTGCAAAACGCCATCACCTCGTACACCTTGCCCAGGCTGTGGGCCGCGTGCTGGAAATGGGCCGGCTGGCCGGTGAGGGCCACCTCCCCGTAGGTCTCGATCCAATACGGCTCGATTTCCGGCAGGACTTCCAGGGCGGTGCGCCCTACCGCCTGTTCTCGGGATAGGCCGGTGAACTCTTCGAAAGCGGGGTTCACCTCCAGGAAGCGGTAGTCGACCGGTTTCCCGGACGGATCGCAGAGGAGCTCGTGCAGGGCAAAGCCTTCGTTCAGCCGGGTGAACAGGCTGCGGTAGCGTTCCTCGCTCGCCCGCAGCGCCTCCTCGGCCTGCTTGCGTTCGGTGATTTCGTTTTCGAGATCTTGAAACAGGCGCGCATTTTCCATCGCCAGGGAGATCGCGGCCGCCAACCGGGTGGCAAAATCGATATGAACCGGCTTGAATTCAAACCCCGGTCCAGAATAGTTGAAAAAGATCACACCCACCGCCTCCTCCCGCAGGAGGACGGGCACCACCAGCACCGACCGGATGCCCCATTTGCGCAAATGGTCGCGGTTCACCCGCTCGTCGGTATCGGTATCCGAGATGGCGACCGGCTGCCGGGATTGGATCGCCAGCATGGCATGGCGTTCCTGGTCGTCCTCCATGCACAGGCCGATGACTTCCTGGGGGAAACCATGCACGTAACTGACAACCCAACCCTCCGCTTTCCTCAGCGATAGAGCGGCTGTTTCGCTCCCCAGGACGTTGGCTGCGGCGGATACAGCCTGCTGCATCACTTCGTCCACGTCGAGCGTCGAAAGCAGCACCTGGTCGATTTCGTTCAAGGCCGTGTTGAAAATATCGGCTTGCTTTTGCTCGGTCAAGTCGGTGAGGGTCACCACACAGCCGATGATCTCTCCCAGGTGGTTAGACAGGGGGGCGGCATTAATCAAGAGGTACAGGGGGAAGTCGTACTGCCTGCCTGCCAGGCGGGTTTGAATCTTCTGGAAACTCGTCCCCTTTAACACGGCCTCGAGGGTAAATCGCTTCTCCCCGGTTGGCGGTTCCATCTGGACCAGTGGAAACGCTTTGTCGAACGGGCGGTACAAGGGGCTCTGGCCGGTGATCTGGCAGGCCAGTTTGCTGGCACGAATGACCACCCCGCGCGTATCGCACACCACGATGGCTTCGGCGACCTGGTCCAGGATGGAGCGCGCCAGGCGCTCGGCGGCCAGGATTTCCTCACTGTGCTTTTGTTCGGTCAGGTCGGTGACAACCAGGGACAGCATGCGCTGCCCCTTGCTCTCCACCCGGCCGATCGAGAGCAAGGCCGGCAGGGACGAGCCGTCCCCGCGCTGCAGGTTCAGCTCCCCTTTGCTGGAGCCGTCCTGGGCTGTTTGCAGCAGCCCCTGATACCCGGGCTGGTGCGGAGGGGGAATGAAGCGGAGCAGGCTCGACCCCAGCAGGCTCTCCAGCGGCACCCGCAGCATATCGGCCAGGCGCTGGTTGCCATAGAGAATCATCCCCTCGTCGGTCAGGTTGGCCACCCCCTCGCTGATGTTCTCGACCATCACCCGGTAGGTGTAATCGGCCCCCTCCAGGGTGTAGATCTGCTCGCCCTCCTCGGTCGAGATGACCAGCGCATCCACCTCCCCGCTCTGGATGGCGCGCAGGGCTTCCTCGGCCGCCTCCAGCCGGGCCAGGAGGCCGGCGTTGTGTTGGATCAACTCATCCACGGTTTCAGGCGAATCAGGCATAGAATCACCCCGGGAGAAAAGGCTGCTTGTCTTTTCGTGGTCACCCGCACAGACCGGTACCGATACGATCCGGTTGGGAGAGGGCGCCGGCTGAAACCTGCTCCGGCTGGAGGGCCTGCCGGACCAGGACCAGGGAGGCCAGGAGTTGATCCTGGCGGGCAAGCGCACGATTAAGTATACAGCCTGGTTGATTCCCAGACAATTTGATTTAAAACCGTTCTTGGAGATATTTACGGCTGCTAACCGGTGAAATCAGGTTTGCTCCAGATGCTCCATTTGGATCTCGAGCATCTCCAGGGCAAGGCGGAGTCGCTTGCCTTTGAACTTTTGCCAGCTGTGGAGGACCAGGTGCAGCAGGCTGGTGAGCTCGTAAATCGAACCCCACTGCCGGAGCAGGGCGCTGGAAGAACCGGTATAACCGGCTTGGGCGATGTAGGTGTCGAGGAACAGGTCGCACAGTTCCTTGTTCTTCTCTGCCAGGGCCGGGTCTCCCGAACTATATCCCTTTTCGAAGGACAACCGCTGGTAAGCGCGGAACTGCCCGATGTCCAGTCCCGGCTCGGCCTGGCACACGGTGTCGAAGTCGACCAGGCCGGCGTTTTGCCCATCGAACAACAACTGGGCATTGGTATAATCGCCGTCGCTGAAGCAGAGGGGCATGGGCGTCAGGTTTTCCCCGGCCTGCGTAATTTGATCGATCCAGGATTGCAGCTGGCTGCCCAGCGCAGGGTACACCTGGCGGACGACATCGATCTCTTTCTGGAGTGAAGCGATTTCGTCTGAAAAGGAGCGCCTGGGTCCGGTTTGGATCTTCAACCCATGCAGCGTGGCCAGCACCCGGGCGCTCATGGCGATGGCTTCCTCCAGTGTTGTCCCATAGACGACCGGCACAGCCCCTTTCTCCAGCTGCTTGTTCAGCTTTTTGATGATGGGTTCGCCCGGCAGCGCCGCCATCAACAGCATATTGCAGGTGGGAAGATACCCGAGCGTGTCGGGGATGCGGAAGGGATAGGCGATGGTGGGCTCCTTCAGCAGGGCTTGCATGGCCGAAACCACCGCGACAGTCCGGCTGCCCTGGTCATCGACATCCACTTTCCCATATACAGTTACCTGCTGGGGGGTGTGGGTTTCCAGGTTTTCACCATCCAGCCGGAAACGGAGGACACAGCGCAGGGTGCGACCATAGTGAGCCAGGTCCTGGTGGATTTCCCGAATGGCAAACCGGCCGTCTTTTACTTCGGGGAGGATTTCCTGGAATACAGGGAATAACCTTTCGCAATCCGTCGCCTCGACGAGGGCTGGGAGCTGCCCATCGATCGGGAACACCGACACGGTCATGTTGAGCGGTTCCACGATCCCAATGGGCCGGGCGAAGGGAAGGATCTCCGGACGGCCGGCCATGCGCTCGGCCAGCGGCTCCAGGCGCTGGTGATAAAAGAGGCGGCAGCCGGCCAGGTCTGGGAAAAGCCGGGCATTGACCAACGTCTCGAATTCTCGTCCGGAAGACTCGTCTCGAATCTTCAGATCATACTGCACGCGGCAGTGCAAATCCGGCTGCAAATTGCCCTTTCCGGATTCACATGCGAGGATCGTGCCGTTGTGAGATGAATCGAAGAGAATGTCCGCCAGGACGGCCATCATCCGCTCATCGTTAAACGCGTCTGGCAGCCCGGGTAAGATATTTTGGTAGGCCTCGCCGCCGTCCAGGTTAAAATCCAGCGAGTCCAGCCAGGGAATAAAATGAAAATGATCCACCACCCACCTCCTGAACCAGTTGAACCGCCACAGGCGCGAGCGGCTTTCCCGGTACCCTGGAGGAAGGTCTTCCCGCGTCGAACTCGAGGAAGGATAGACCGGCTATCCCTTTGTAGAGATTATATACCTTTTAATATGATTTTAACTATCCTTAATGTGGGAAATATTCAATTATGTTACATACTCTGCCCACGCTGGTATGGAGCCACAAGCCACGGTTACTCCACCCAATCCACAGGCTGGAAAAGCAGTTGTTCCAGGCGGTGATGGGTCACATCCCCCAACGATGGGTCGGTTGGGTCCGCCGCAACGGCGAAGGCCTGCACCTCTTCCCACACCGCGCGCAAGAGATCCTCGACCTCCGCGCCCATCCCGACGTGTTCGCGGGCGATTTGACCCAAGGGTTTTCCTTCGCTCGTTTGGACTTGAAGGTCGAGAATCGGGAGTCCAAGCTTTTCCGCAAAGGCGGCTATAAGAAGCTCGTGAAGGTGGGGGGGAAGTTCTTGTAGGTCGTCTTCGATCGTTGGGTCAGAACAACGATCGTCCTCGCTGGCGGCCATTCCGATTTCACTCCATGATCTGGTAAGTGTCCAGATACCCTATTGTAGCATGAATCGTGCTTGGATTGATCGCCCACGATTGCCCGGAGGGGGTCAAGCCTCTGCCAGACGGGTTCGCATATGCGCCAAGTGATATAATCGTTTTATCCACACACCTTGCTCGCAGGAGACCCGCATGATCGCCATCCGGACGCCGAAGACCAAAGAGGAATTCAAGGCGTATTATGCGTTGCGTTACCATGTGCTGCGGGAGCCGCTCGGCCAACCCCATGGCAGTGAAAAAGACGACTACGAACCCATCAGCCTGCACTATATGGCCGTCGATAACACCACGGGGCAGATTGTCGGGGCGGTGAAGCTGTTCGAAAAGGAACCGGGCGTGGGGCAGTTTTCCCACCTGGCCGTGGCGGAGGCCTACCAGGGGCGCGGCGTGGGGCGGATGCTGATCGATACCGTCGAGACCCGGTCACGTGAGCTGGGGTACACCAAACTCGGCACGCTCACCCGTCTGACCGCCACCGGCTTTTACGAGAAGTGCGGGTATAAGCCCATGGGAATTACGGGGGTCTTGTTTGGGAAGCTCCAGATGATGTGGATGGAAAAAGATCTCTAATTTCTTCCTGCATTAATAATTAAAACGGGTGGCTCTGACTTGAGCCGCCCGTTTTTTTCGCTACAGGTTGGTTTGGTCTGTCCCCGGCTCGGAGGGCGCCGTTTCTGGCCGGGTGAAGAGGGCCATGAGGCCATTCTTGACCAACCCGAACAGCGCCACCACCGGCACCAACGCCCAATCGATGACTTCATTGAATTTGGAGAAACCCTGCGCCACCCAGATGACCACCGGGCGGAATACGTGTAAAAACTTGAGGTGAGCGTACGCCAGCGCGAGCAGGATGGTGCCGATCGAGATGGCGAACCGCAGGTTGTCGGTAATTTCAAGGCCGGCCAGTTCTTCCAGGAGCAGCTCGACGCCGATATTGAAGACCAGCAGATAGGCGGCCTGGTGCAGGATGGGTTCACGCTCCACCGCATAGCTGAACAGGCTGGCCGCAAAGCGCATGAACAGGATGCCCATGGCCACACCCACCATCACCACCCACAATTTGTTAGAGAGCGATACAGCCGCCACCACGTTGTCCAGGCTGAAAACCAGGTCGGCGATCTCGACAGTCAGCACCACCCCCCAGAACGAGGTCGCTTTGACCCGGCGGATTTCGGTGCCGGCATCGCTCTCTTCGGCCAGACCCAGGTTGTCAAAGGCCAGGCGGATGAGATACGCGGCGCCGATGACCTTCAACCACGGGTTGTGGACCACCAGACTGGCCAGCAGGAGCATCAACCCGCGGCCTGCATACGCTCCCAACAAACCGACTCGCAGGGCGGCGCCGCGCTGATTCCCCAACAACGGATGCAGCAGCTTCCCAAGCGAGCCGAGGGCTTTTGGCCAGGGCACGTCTTGATCCGTCGGCAGGTTGATCACCATCGCCCCCAGCACGGCGGCATTGTCGATTGACAGCAATCCTTCTAATACGATCAATTGAAGGATGATCAGGGGGATGGTCCAGTCCATAAACTCCTCGCTCGTTACGCGTAGAAATCTGCAAGGTTTGCAGGCACCTGTGAGTATAGGCCGGGTGAATGGATTCCTCTAGTGAATTACCACATTGATTTGTCTGACATTTAGCACCTCGATCGGCCTCGAGAACCGCTTGGGCCGGGGCGATGTCCGGCTTTCCAGGGCAAGATCGACAGCATGGGCCGTCCGGTGGACCGGGATTTCTCGTTCGTTGTGCCTGCGCGGATCGAGGAACCGTTTGACACCGTGGTGAAGGGCTATCGGACCATGCAGATAATAGATCCCAACCTGTTTGCGGTGGTCCGGCATGCAAAGACAGCGTATGAAAATTCGGTTCCGTCCATGGACTTATTTCGGTACGGCCGTGGTAGCACCGCAATTCACCGTGGAGGGGTTTGTGGCCACAAGAACACCCACGCTTTATTGCGGTGCTACCACGG
>Ga0105104_10004164_pt1 | contig 10101 bp, 9 predicted proteins | sample PPLLaktember2015_3_FD_87034 | JGI IMG/M metagenome (GOLD analysis project Ga0105104, IMG submission 87034) | Freshwater sediment microbial communities from Prairie Pothole Lake near Jamestown, North Dakota, USA - PPLs Lake P7 Core (6) Depth... | ecosystem: Environmental > Aquatic > Freshwater >... | reverse complement strand
TCGCCGATGACGATCGCCCCCAGGATCTTGGCTCCCGAGCCGACCACCACGCGGTCTTCCAGGGTGGGGTGGCGCTTGCCTTTTTCCAGGCTGGTGCCTCCCAGGGTAACCCCGTGGTAGAGGGTCACGTCGGCGCCCACCTCGGCCGTCTCGCCGATCACCACTCCCATGCCGTGATCGATAAAAAAGCGCGGGCCGATGCTGGCGCCGGGATGGATCTCGATGCCGGTGAAAAACCGCATCACTTGCGACAGCCAGCGGGCTGCCAGATGCAGCTTGCGCTTCCACAACCAGTGCGCGATCCGGTGCCCCCAGACGGCATGGAAACCCGGGTAGCAAAACAGCACTTCCAGGGTGCTGCGCGCGGCCGGGTCGCGGCCAAAGACGGATTGAATATCCTCTCGCATCATCCGTAACATCGTGACCACCTCATTCTGGGCCAGACGGCCCCATAAACCCTGGCGAGGCTTTGCTGCCGGCTGGTTGGCGCCCAGGGGAGGCAGGATCGAAAGGGGGCGCTGCGCACGCATCCGGGAGCTTACCTTGGGCCGTACTCTTGAATCAGGATTCAACCATTGATCGAACGTTTTCATTGGCTAATCCGCCAGGTTGGCAAACAGCGGCGTTGATAAATAGCGCTCGCCAAACGAGGGGATGATCACTACGATCAGCTTACCAGCGTTCTCCGGCCGGCAGGCAACCTGGACGGCAGCCCAGGTGGCTGCCCCGGAGGAGATCCCCACCAGGAGACCCTCTTCGCGGGCCATGCGGCGGGCGGTCTCTAAGGCATCCTCATTTTTGACGCGGATGATCTCGTCGTAGATCTGGGTATTGAGCACCTGGGGCACAAAACCGGCGCCGATGCCCTGGATGGGATGCGGCCCCTTTGGCCCACCGGAGAGAACCGCAGAAGCATCCGGTTCGACCGCGATGGCTTTGAAGGAAGGCTTACGCGATTTGATCACCTCCCCCACCCCGGTGATGGTCCCGCCGGTGCCGATCCCGGCTACCAGGATGTCGACCTTGCCGTCGGTATCCCGCCAGATCTCTTCCGCGGTGGTGCGGCGGTGGATCTCGGGGTTGGCCGGGTTGGTAAACTGCTGGGGGATAAAATAGCGCGGGTCGCTGGCGGCCAGCTCCTCAGCCTTGCGGATCGCCCCGGGCATGCCTTCGCTGCCAGGAGTAAGGATCAGCTCGGCGCCATAAGCGCGCAGCAGCATGCGGCGCTCCTTGCTCATTGTATCGGGCATAATCAGGGTGCATTTGTAACCGCGTGCCGCGGCGACGAAGGCCAGCGCGATCCCGGTGTTGCCGCTGGTCGGTTCGAGGATGATCGTGTCGGGCTTGATCTTGCCCTCGCGCTCGGCGGCCTCGATCATCGAAAGGCCGATGCGGTCTTTCACGCTGTGGGCCGGGTTGTAGAATTCCAGTTTGGCGACCACTTCGGCGGCCGCGCCGTCGACCACCCGGTTGAGACGCACCAGGGGGGTGTTGCCAATCAGCTCGGTGACATCTTTTGCGATTTTCATAACTCATCTCCTAAAAGAAAATAATGACTGATGAAGTATAAGACAGGCCTTGCCTGGCTGAATTGTGGGGATTGGGGGATTAAAAAACAAAAAGGCTGCGCGCCAGGCGCCACTCGCAAAGAGAAAGAGTGTGCGGGGCCGGCCGCCGCCTTCGTCTATTGACCGCTGTGGTTTTTCAAAGACGAGACGGTAGCTAAGCGCCCCGCCTCAGACACATGCAAATGGACAACCTTGGAACTGCGAGAAACTTCGTCATATTGATGGGTATTATAAGAGGAAAATTGCGAATGTCAAGGAAAATATTTCACTTCCTCACCGACGCCTGGACCCAGATTTCGAGGGTGGGAGTTTGCGGGTCGTTGGTCTCCAGGATCAGACCGCGGCGGACGGTGGTTCCGGCTGCCGGGTGATACCCGGCGTCAAAACGCACGGTAATCAGGGCCGTCTTGCCCGGCGGGATCACCGCTGAGGTCAGGTCGGCGGTGGTGCAGCCGCAGGTGGTATACGCCTGTTGGACGATCAGGTCTCCACTGCCCTGGTTGGAAAGCGCGAACTGGCGTTCGACGACATCGGATGGGCCGATGCTGCCAAAGTCGAAGTAGCGCTCCGCCAGGTCAGCCGCGGGGCGCAGGTCACCCTGAGCCGCAGAGGGGAACGCGGAGGCATCTGAACCTGGCGCGCCCTGGACGGCGTGCAGCGGCTGACCGCGAGCGATATCCCCAGGGGGAACGGGCTGCTGTGCAGGCCGGCCGCCCCGCAGGAGCAGCAGGGCCACCGCGAGCAGCACCACACCCAGTACCAACAGGACCCAAATCAACCGGGATGTCCGAGCCGGCTTACCGGTATGCTTGCCTGGATCCGGCAATCCGATTCGTTTCAAAAAATCCACAAAAATTCCAGCCATTATTTTCTTTCTGATTATCGGGCAGCTTCAGGAGGATATCCGCGAATTGCACTAATATCGCGAATATACATCAATAATACCTTCACAAAATGGCCCTTTCGTTCACAAAGATCTCAACTAAATTATTATTCCATCTATATTCGCGAAATCCGCGCCGTTCGCGGTTAGCTTGAAAGAAATATCTGGTAACTATTTTTCTTTCCAACTGTTCTCATCATACCCAATCCGGATTGCGATTCCATGCGTCAAGTGACCCGCATGGAATAGGCCGTATTGCCTAAGCGGCTCACGCCATACGACCCTACAGCCCACAGACCCGCGGCCTTATGATATAGGAAACAATTTGAAGGAAAAATTATGCGCACCCCATCCTCCCGCCTCTTGATCGTCCTGATCCTCACCCTGACTGTACTGAGCGGCGCGCTGACCGCCTGCTCCGCCGGCGCGCCGGCTTCTGGCAACCCGGACCACGGCGATATGAAGATGGCTTCGCTCAAAGATATGCCCATGCAGGTTCAGCAGGCCCCGGTTTCGGTCCAGGAGTCGTACCAGTTTGCCGTGGCTAACCCGGATGTCCTCAAAGAGATCCCCTGCTACTGCGGGTGCGGTTCGATGGGCCACACCTCCAATTATGCCTGCTACGTAAAGAGCGTTGACGATCAAGGCGTGGTCAGCTACGACGATCACGCGCTGGGCTGCTCGATCTGCGTGGACATCACCCAGGACACCATGCGGATGATGCAGCAAGGGAAAACCGTCCCCGAGATCAAGACGTACGTGGATGATACGTATGCCAAATTTGGACCGTCGAATATGCCTTGAAGAAGGCAATTCGTGATTAGCCTACCATTTGTTCCCTTCATTCCTATTCGCGCCATTAGCGGAATTCGCGGATAACCATGCAGTCCACCAAACTCTCCCTCCTCCTCTTTTCTCTGATCGCTGCTGTCATCGCCTTCGCGCCGGCGCCGGTTTCTCTGGTGCGCCCGGCAGAGCGCTATTTCCGCATCGAGGCGTCCACTTTTGCCTTCAGCCCGCAGACCATCCAGGTCAACCCGGGCGACCACGTCACCATCGACCTTGTGGCGCAGGACTACGTCCACGGGCTGCGCATCGATGAATACGAGGTGGAGGTGACCGCCGATCCCGGGCAGACTGCCCGGCTGAGCTTTACCGCCGGACGCCCGGGCGCTTTCCACTTCCGCTGCACGGTTGCCTGCGGGGCCATGCACCCTTTTATGGTGGGTAAGTTGAAGGTCGGACCCAACTGGCTGTTCTGGCGCGGGTTAGGGCTGGGCCTGGTGGCCATTCTCTCGGGTCTGTGGTGGGCGCGTAAATGAACCGCCTGGCGCTGACGAGCACCCCCTGGATCAAAAACCTCCTGACCAGCCGCTGGCCGCAGTTCATCGTGCGCACCATCACCCTGGCCGGTTTCCTGCTCACCATCCTGGCCGGGCTGTTTGGCTCGCGGGTGGGCAGCCACAACTTCGCCATCATCTTCGTATGGATCGCCTGGTGGTCGCTGCTCAAGCTGGTCTTTATCCCGGCCGGCGGGCGTTCGTGGTGCAGCATCTGCCCGATCCCGATGCCGGGCGAGTGGTTACAGAACGGGGGCCTGTTGGGGCCCGGAGGCCGCCCGCTTGGATTGGGGAAACGCTGGCCGCGCAAGCTGAACAACACCTGGCTGCAGAGCGCAGTATTCCTGGGGATGGGCATCTTCAGCGCAGTGATCCTGACCCAACCGCGCATCAGCGGGTGGGCTTTGCTGGGTTTATTCATTGCCGCCATCACGCTGTCGCTGGTTTTCGAGCGGCGCTCCTTCTGCCGCTATCTGTGCCCGATCGGGGGCTTTACCGGGCTGTACGCGCAGCTCTCCCCTGTGGAAATCCGCGCGGTAGATCCGGTCGTTTGCGCCGGGCATACCGAAAAGACATGCTACACGGGTTCCGCGCAGGGGTACGGCTGCCCCTGGGGGAACTTCCCCGCCGCGCTCAGTCAGGATTCAAACTGCGGGCTGTGCATGGAGTGCCTGCGCACCTGCCCCCACGATAACCTGGCCTTCAACCTGCGCCCGTACGGCAGCGAGATTTCGGCCAAAACCCCGCTCAAGCTGGACGAAACCTTCCTGGCGCTGGTGATGCTGGGGAGCGCGCTGGTGTACACCGCCGTCTACATGGGATCCTGGGGCTGGCTCAAAAACGCGGCCTACCATGTCGGCACGCTGCCCTGGCTGGCATATGCCCTGGCTTTCCTGGCGATCACTCTGGTGGTCGTCCCGGGGTTGTTCTTTGGGGCTGTCTGGCTCGGAAAGAAAATGAGCGCGGCGCGCGAACCGTTGAAAAAATTGGCCGGTCTGTACGGCTCTGGCCTGCTGCCGCTGGGGATGGCAACCTGGGTGGCCTTTACCGTATCATTTGCCTTTGCGAAGATTTCCTATATTCTGCCGGTGCTGTCTGACCCGTTTGGCTGGGGCTGGGACCTGTTTGGCACGGCCTCAACAAACCTGAGCCTGGTCGACCTGTGGCTCAGCCCGATCGCGCAGGTGGGGGTGCTGGCCGGCGGGCTGTTGTGGTCGAGCCGGTTGGTGATGCGCCTGGCGCGCGACCGCCGGCAGGCGCTGCCCGTGCTGGCCTTCGCCCTGGCCCACGCCGCGGGGATGATGTGGCTGCTGGTGGGCTGACCTCACGCCAAACTTCACCCAGAGGCGAGGGGACGAGAAAAGACTATGCGAAAAGAATTAATTGCTGCGATTTTACTCATCGGACTGGTACTCGGGGTGGCTCTGGCCCCGGTCATCGGACGCAGGCTGGTCCGCACCGATGTCATCGAGATCCACGCGCGCACCCCGGAGAACGGGGGCTGGTCGACGATGAACCTGGAGGCCAAAGTGGGCGAACCGCTCCACCTGCGGCTGACCTCGGATGATGTGGTGCACGGCTTCGCGCTCGGGCAAACAAACGAGCCCATGTTGGAAATCCTACCCGGCGAGTTCGTCGAAACCAGCCTGACCTTCGACCGGCCGGGAACCTACACTTTCTACTGCACGCGCTGGTGCGGGGTCAACCATTGGCGTATGCGCGGCACCATCCAGGTCAGCGGTCCGGAAGGCACTCCTGAAAAATCCGCAGCGCCGCTGTACGTACGGCTGGGATTGGACCTGGATGTCGCGCACCCTGAGTTCGAAGCCCCTGGGCTGCGCCCTTCGGTTTCCCGCGGACGAGCCCTGGGGATCGAGATCCCCGAGCAGTTCGCCGCCCCTGCTTACCTGCGCGAGCACAGCCCGCTGGACCTGTTCGGCGAGCTGAAGGGCCTGCCGCTGGGCGAGCAGCTAACCGACCAACAGGTCTGGGACCTGGTCGCCCTGGCCTGGGCCGCTACCGTCACCCCGCAAGAACTGGCGGACGGCCGCGAGCTGTACGCCGAGAACTGCGCCGCCTGTCACGGTGAGAGCGGCAAGGGCGACGGCGTCATGGCGGATAACCTGGCCCCGGATGGCTCTGACAGCGGGATGGACGATCATTCCCTGCCAACCGCTCTGGCCGGCAGCCCTCCGGATGACTCGTTTGGCCACAGCATCACTGCGCCCAGCGATTTCACCGATTATCAGATGATGCTTGCGCATAATTCCGCCGCCCTGCAGGGCAAGATCCTGCGCGGCGGGATGGGCACAGGCATGCCCTATTGGGGCTCCATCTTTACCGAAGAGCAGACCTGGGAGCTGGTAGGGGTGTTGTGGGGATTTGTGATGGAGGAATAAAACGTAACGCGTAAAACGTAAACTGTTCAGGGAAGTGCGCCTTCATCTGGAAGTTTACGCTTAACGTTTTACGCTTCACGATTTAAGTTTTATCCTTCACGAACCCCATTCCCTCCAGCGCCTTCCGGATCTCCTCGTTCGCCATGAACAACCTCCACAGCAGGCCGCTGCGCTGGTTTTCGATCATCACGCAAATCGGCGCCTGGTTCAACCCCATGAAGATGGGCGAGACATAACCCACCGTCGGGTTGTAGGCATCTCGAAAGCCGAGGAAATCCCACAACTGCTCGCCTCGTTCGTAATAGAAATGTTTGAGCGCGCGCATGGATTCCTGGGGTGTATACGGGAAGCTGGCTAACGCGCCGGTCGGGGAGAGAGTGCCGTTATCGCTGTGCGGCGAGGCTTCGTGGGCCAGGTAGCCGCTGTGGTCGTCGCTGGCAGTCAGACCCCAGGCATCCGCGCTGTACTCCTCAAACCCCAGCGGGTTGGCCGCGCAGTAGGCATGGTTAATGCGGGCGATGGCCTGGTTGTTCTTGAAATAGTTGGTGAAACGGTCGCGGATTCCCCGCGGGTCGAAACCCATAAAAGAATAGTGGGTGAAAAATAACGGCCCGCCGCTGCCCACCCCAACTGGAAGCTCGGTCCCATAATAGCGGTGAGCGTTGGTGTAATGATCGCCGTGGGTCGTCTTGCCCCAGTTTTGACGGTACTCAACTGCGCGCGGGCTGGATGAGGCCCAGCCCGATGTAAAAAGCTCCGCCGGGACCGGATGGGTGGGCGAGGCGATCGCCAGCAGATAGGCGATCAGGGTCTCATTCCAGCCGATCAGGGGGTGGTCGATGTGGAACCCATGACCCGGCGACCAATGCCAGTATAAGAAATCAGGGTCTGGGCCTCCCCGGTACCAATCCCATTCCACCTCTTCCCACAGCCCGGTAATCCGATCGTGGAGCGCCCGCTCGGCCCGTTCCGGCCGGTCAAAGAACTGGCGCGCAGCTAACAGGCCCTGGATGAGAAAGGCCGTTTCCACCAGGTCCCCACCGTTGTCGTACTTTCCAAACCAGGGGATCGCGCGGCCGGTTCTCCCATCCAGAAAGTGCGGCCAGGCGCCGTGGAACCGGTCGGCCTTGCTTAAAAAAGCGGTGATGCGCTCGAGACGATCCAGACCGGCGGCGCGGGAGACAAAGCCGCGCTCGACCGCACTGAGCACCGCCAGGATGCCAAACCCACTCGCGCCAAGGGCGATCAGGTCCTCGTCGCCCGGGATGCATTCCCTGGCCATCCCGCACAGCGGGTGCGCGCCGTGCCAGTAGTAGCGAAAACAGGCGTCCTGAACCCTATCCAGCAGCTCCTCATCGCGAAACGGGCGGGTGCTGGCCTGGGCGGTGAGCCCAACCGGCTGCTCGCGGTAATCGAACCCGACCGCGGCGAGCCGGTACCAGCGCGCCCCGTGGGGCAGCCCGCAGAAATCAGAATAGAACGGGATGGCCGGGTTCTGAATGCCAACCGGTTCAAAGGCAGCCCCATCCAGCGAGCGGTAGATGAGATAGTATAAAACCCCGCCGGGATTGGCCGGTCCCCAGGTGAGATCGACGTGACGGTCGAACCCGCGCGCGTCCAATTGGGCGGGAAGTTCTAAGCGCGCCGGCTGGGCTGGCGCGCTCTCGGGCAGGACGCGAATCTCGTCTATTAGCAGGGTGTGCGGGATGCCATCGTCGATGCTCTGGGAGAAGACCACCCGGTCGATCCGGCTGAAATCCAGCTCGCCGGTCGCGGGCGGAAATACGCTGAATGGGATGCGCGCCTGGATCCAAACCCCGGCCGGCAGGTCCCCCAGGATCCTCCCCAACCGCAAGGGCAGCGTGGCGCGCTCGTGGCTGAGATGGACGTGAAGGGCAGGTAAGGCATCCGCGGAGATGGCTTCCCCGCCGCGCAGCCAAAAGGAGAGGAGAGATCCCTCCAGACGCAGCTCGCGACCTCTCCAGCGCTCGGCATAGACTTCGGCAAGCCAATCTCCGCCTGTGTTGGCGATCCAGCTCAAGCGCAGGCTGTTTGGCGGGCTGATGAAGTGCTCTTCATCGATGGGCATATTTCCCTTCCACGCTTCGATCCAACTGGGTGCGACCGCTCGAGCGGAGCTGTTGAAACTGGCGGGATGGGTAAGGCTGTTGTCAAAGATCAGGTGGCGGTAGTATTCTGAATAACCAGTCAAAGGTTCCATAAACCAATCCTACTCCTCAGATTTCTGGCGTTGTCTTTCAATCAAATTCAGACTATAATTGGCTTAATTCTACTCGCATCGCAGGCTCGACACTCCGGAACCCGTGCAAGATTTCCGATCACGCGAAAGGAGGTGAATCGCCATGGCGATCGATCCGGTTTGCGGCATGGAGGTAGATCCCATGACCGCAGAATACATGACCGAATACAAAGAAGAGATCTACTACTTCTGCAGTCCCGGATGTAAGATTGTTTTTGATAATGACCCGGAAGCGTATTTGGTAATCTCGAACGAAGAAGAAGATATGGACTGATACGGGGAAAGTCAACCGCTTGAATACCAGACCGCACCCAACTGGGCGCGGTCTGGTATTTTCCGGAAAAAATCGAATAGAATTAGAAGAACCAACATGACCAACACCTCTTCACTTATCCGTGTCATCCTGGCCGACGATCACGCTGTCGTCCGCGCCGGGATCCGCCAGTTTATCGAATTAGCCGGTGACATCCAGGTGATCGCCGAAGCAGACGATGGCCAGGCTGCCTGCGCTTTGATAGAGCTGCACGTACCGGATGTCGTTCTGCTGGATATCCAGATGCCGCGCAAGAGCGGGATCGAGGTTACCCGCTGGGCTCACGCGCACTACCCAGAGATGGGCCTCTTGATCCTGACCGCCTATGACGACGACCCGTTTATCTCCGCCGCGCTCAAAGCGGGCGCCAACGGTTACGTGCTTAAAACCGCCGCGCCAGACGCGATCGTCCAGGCGATCCGCGATGTAAATGCGCGCCGCTCGGTGCTCGATCCCGGGATCACCCGCAAACTGCTCGGCCAGTTGGGCGTACAGCCATCTTTGTCGCCGGTCGAAACCCTGACCGACCGGGAGATGGAAGTCCTGGCCCTGGCCGGGCGCGGGTTGACCAATAAAGCCATCGGCGCTCAGCTCAGCATCAGCGACCGGACGGTCCAAAACCACCTGGCCAGAATCTATGAAAAACTCCAGGCTGCCAGCCGGACCGAGGCGGTGATGCGCGCGGTATCGTTGGGCTGGCTGCCTCCCAACCTGGGAGAGATCCAGGAAAACTGATCCATGCCCGCTCCCCGCGTGAAGCGCCCATCCAGTATGCGTTGGATGGGCTATATCCCCCAGTTATTTGGATTGACGATCCTGCCGCTGACGCTGCTGCTGCTGGTCATCGTATTTAGCAGCGTGGCGGTTCACCAGAAAGCCATGCGCGATATGGCCGGGGAACAGGCCTTACGCACGGTGCGCGCTTCGGCCAGCTCGCTTGGCGAGCAGGTGCAGCACAACATCGACAGCCTGCGCGTCCTGGCGCAGCGCGCCGCCGATGGCGCCGAAGCGCAGATGATCCTGGATTCCTCGGAATACCTGCGAGGAGATTTCAACGCCGGGCTGGCATTCTACAGCCTATCCGGCCAACCGGTCGCCGGGGTCAGGCCGGACAACAGCCCCACCCAGCCAGGTAGGGAGATCCAATCTCTGCTGGAAGATCTCCCGGGACCCCAGTCTCCCAACCCGGTTGCCTGGCGGATCTGGAAAAACACCGCAACCGGGGAGACAGTGGCCAACCTGGCCGCCGCCGCCGGGCCGGACCGGGCGCTGGTGGGCAGCTTCTACCCAGACCGCCTGGCCAGGCAGCTTCTCTCCGCAACCTATGGGGCGCACACT
>Ga0105104_10004161_pt1 | contig 10104 bp, 11 predicted proteins | sample PPLLaktember2015_3_FD_87034 | JGI IMG/M metagenome (GOLD analysis project Ga0105104, IMG submission 87034) | Freshwater sediment microbial communities from Prairie Pothole Lake near Jamestown, North Dakota, USA - PPLs Lake P7 Core (6) Depth... | ecosystem: Environmental > Aquatic > Freshwater >... | reverse complement strand
GGCGGCGGCGGCGGTAGATCCCCTTCTCCCGGCAGCTGTCCAGGCTGGCCGCGACCGCCTCGCGACTGCCGATCTTTCGGCCCCGGCTGAAGGAGTCGCGCCGCTCCAGGTAGCAGCCCCGGGGGAACTGCTCCTTTTCCATCTGCTCGGCCAGCCCGACCGGAATCAGCCCGTCCGTCTCCTTGCTCGACTTCGTCCCCTTCCAGTAGAGGTGCGCCCAGTAGAGCCGCTCGGCCTGCTCCGGGTCGGACGTGTCAAGGAGCGTCACGAGCGGCATCAGCCAGCCGTCCTGGCGGTTCTTCCTCATCCACACCGAGGAGTAAGGCCACTCCTCGGGAAGCCAGGCCAGATGAGCGCGCACGGCGTTCAGCTCTACGTAGTACACCGTTTCCAGCAGATCGTCGGACTCGGTGGACTGAAAACGACCGGCCCAGAAGGGGCCTTTGCGGTGGTGGCGTTTATTGAACCACCGGGCAAACGCCTGTTGAATATTGCGCATGAGCTCGGACACATTGAAGAGCCGGCGGTTGAAACGGGCCCAATCCGCCGGCCCCCAGGTCAGATAAGGACGATAAGAACCGGGATAAAAGAGCTCGGCCAGTTTCTGGAGTTCCTCCTGACTCAGTTCCTGGAAAGCCAGGAAGCGGCAACACAGGTGATAGTGCGAGCCGAGCACCTCCAGCGCGGCCACGACGCAGAAATAAAGGCCCGTGAAACGTCGCATGATAGCCAGGAGCTGTTCGGCATTTTCAGTCTGTTGCAGGGGATAGTAGCCTTTGGGACCGGCCACCTGACCTCGCAGGTGGTATTGGCCGTCCTCGTCAATATCGATTCCACGCGGCATTCTCGGCATCGGGCGCTCCCTTGGGAAGGGCCGATCCAGCACCCTCCCTATAGCTATAACGCTCGAACCGAAAAATCTACGAAACTTTCTCAAAAGAACTGTCTCAAAAAGATACTGTCCCCTATTCTCTCCCCTATTCTCCCCTATTCTCTCCGCACCTCGATCCTACCCAGCGTTGCCTCAACCGGATCGGGCGGACTTGAGTGGTCAGCCAGCGAGTATTTGGCTCCAGGCCTTCCTAAAGAAGCGCGGGCACCTCGGTCGTGAAGAATGCCTTCACATCCTTCCAGGAAAGATCAACGAGCATGTCCGGCATCGGATCTCTTTCGGCCTCCTCGAAGTACGTTAGCGACTTCAAGATATGGATACCGCTGTAGTTTGCCCTAGAGTACTTCCCCTTGAAGAGATCGAGGATCGCGGCCAATCCATATTCCTTTGACACAACGTACAGGTCGATAAAGTCTCTTCGGGTGCCACGACTGGCGATCGCGCTGATCTTCATGCACGCGATGTCCCGAGCGTCGGCAAGACGAACGCCAAGGAAGAACAGCAAAGGGAAAAGGACGGGATAGGGATAACCAAGGAAGCTGACTTTGACGGCCCCAATCCCGGTGTGCAGGGTGGAACCTGCCTTGCTCGCAACCGAGAAGTCGTGAAGGCCGCCAAGCTTCTGGACCAACAACTCCTCGTTAAACATCTCTTCCGAGAAGAAATCAAGATCCACCGATCGACGGTGGCCTGACTGCAAGGCCAGCCCTGTCCCGCCAGCCAGGTAGAAGTCTCCAACCAAGGATCGGTCGTGCAAATGACGGAGTGTACGCTCAACGTCTTGTTTGATGGCTTCTGGATGCCAAATGTGATTGCGCTGGTTCTCGGTCATGATTGTTGCTCCAAGTTCAGCAGGATCCAACGCTATTGCGGCGTCAAGGCGGCTACCTCTTTCGCTGGGATTCGGTAAACCAGCGCCCAGAAGTTTGCAGAACGGGGGGACAGTCTTCGTTCAGTGCGCACGACGTTCTCGATTTGTCTGCGCGAGAACTCCGTCCTCAACCAAGCGACCGCTTCTTCGTCACCGAACTCGAGGAGTCGGAATATCGTGTACTCGGGATATGCGCGGGGGTCAAACGTTTCCAGATTTACATCCCAGAAAAACCGACGCAAGTGATTGTCAATCACAGGGTTAAGTATAGCACGGCTGGCGCCACTCGTGCTTCCCAAACCCCGGCCAGAGTTTGCCTCACTTTCTAGCTCATGGTAGTCTCGTTTCGTCAAGAAGATGGAGGAAACGCTGAAGGTTTTGAATCTGCTGGAACGGGAAGGCGTGCTTACCCGCTATGCGATTGGAGGCGCCATGGGCGCCACTTTCTATACCGAACCCGTCCTCACTTTCGATCTGGATGTCTTCGTCGTGGTTCCCGTCAGCCCGGGCGGTCTGCTTACTCTGTCTCCCCTTTATGACGCCTTGCGAGTATGCGGATATCGTGACCACGGCGCGTGCGTCGAGATCGAAGGTGTCCCGGTTCAGTTCCTCCCCGCCTACAACCAGCTTGTGCAGGAAGCTCTCGATCACGCGCGGGAGGTGCTCTACGAAGATACGCCTACTCGTGTATTGCGTGCCGAGCATCTGGCCGCCATTGCTGTACAAACCGGCCGGCAAAAGGATCGGGAGCGTGTTCGCTTGCTCATCGAGCATGCGGATATGGATCAGGATTATTTGCGTAACATCCTCATTCTCCACGGTCTGGAGGACAGGTGGAAAGCGTGGACGCGATGACCTCAGAGATCGAACGGCTGTTCACAGCCAAAGAAGAGCGGCGCAAAGAGTTGGCCGCGTTGCCATATGCCGACAAAGTACGGATTGTCATTCAGCTTCAGCGTATGGCTGCACCTATTCTCAGGCGCCGTGGACGCGACGTTACGGTCTGGAGCCTGCGCAATAGGGAGTTGGAATAGCTGGGTCGCACCCAATCTCATCAAGTCGAGCCGTAAGCACTGCAGTTGAAGAGCCAAATCCTCCGAGTACGGACGGGCCGATGGCGTGAATCGGCACCCCTGTGTCGTGACCCAAAAGGCCCCCGATCGCCCGGCCCGCTTGCTTGACAATTCTCGTGTTAGTACGCTAGAGTCTACAATCTTTCTTGGGGGAGAACTCCACCACAGAGAAGGTTTACTCAATGATCGTTGACATCAATGAGCTGCGAGAAAGGGGGGAACCGCTTCTCGTAGAGGCGGATTTCACCGAGAGCCAGCTGCGCATCCGCACGGAGACCGCATCCCTGGCCCAGCCGGCTCATGCTCGCTTGAAGGTCTCCCTCAGTGGTGAGCGTGTTCGCGTGACCGGACACGTTAGCGCCGAGCTCGAAACTGCATGCAGCCGCTGTCTGAAGCCTGTCGGTTTCGGCGTGGACAAGAACGTGGATCTTGAATACTGGCCTGATCCCGAAGTGGAGAAGGAGGGAGAGGAGATCTCCTTAAGCTACGACGAGTTGAGTATCGGATTTTACCGAGATGATCAGCTTGACGTGAGCGGAGTGATTTCCGAACAGATCGTGCTCGAGATCCCGATGAAGCCTGTCTGCGATGCAGCCTGCCAGGGACTGTGCCCGCAGTGCGGAGCGGACCTGAACGAGACAGCTTGTGCCTGTGAACCAGTGACTTCCGATCACAGATGGGACGCACTTCTGGATCTTCGGAAGAAATTGAAATAACCTTGACACTCTTATTGAGGAAAGAGGACCGGCATCATGCCTAACCCGAAAAATCGACACTCCAAATCACGACGAGGAAAGAGGAGAGCTCACGATTTTCTGACCGCTCGAAGCCTCTCCAACTGCAGCAACTGCGGCACGCCCGTGCTACCGCATCGAGTCTGCCCGAACTGCGGCCACTACAAGGGCCGCCAGGTTATCGAAGTCGAAGAGCAATAGACGTCGGACTTTCAACGGTCAGACGCGTCTCGGGCCAACGAATAACACAGATAAAGCGAATCGGATTGGTGCGATCCGTGTGATTCGTTGGCCGGGTACGTCCTAATATCAACCTTCTTAAACCCTTAAGAACCATGCGTGCATTTGTCTTCCCGGGACAGGGATCGCAGTACAGCGGAATGGGCAAAGACCTTGTAGAGGTCTTTCCGGAAGCCAGAGAGGTTTTCCAGGAAGCGGACGACCGGCTGGGCTTTCCGATCAGTCGACTGTGTTTCGAGGGACCCGACGACCAGCTGAAGCTCACCGAACATACTCAGCCCGCCATACTCACCGCATCGGTCGCGGTGTTTCGTATTCTTGAATCTCGCGGCAAGCGCCCGGACTTCGTGGCTGGCCACAGTCTTGGTGAGTATTCAGCCTTGGTCGCTGCGGGATCGCTCGCGTTCCGAGACGCGGTCGGGGTGGTTCGACAGCGGGGCCGTTTCATGCAGGAAGCAGTACCCGTAGGTGTCGGAGCGATGGCCGCGGTCATCGGCCTCGAGTACGGCGCGCTGGCGGCCATCTGCGAAGAGGCGCAGCAGGGACAGGTCGTGTCGCCCGCTAACATCAATGCGCCCGGTCAGCTGGTTATCGCGGGTCATACGGCGGCCGTGGAACGTGCGTCCCTATTGGCCACCGAGAAAGGCGCGCGGAAGGTCGTTCCGCTCCCTGTCAGCGCCCCGTTTCATTGCGCATTGATGAAGCCTGCCGAAGCGAGGCTCGGGACGGAGCTGGCTGCCATCACTTTCAGCGATCTCGGGATCCCCTTGGTGAACAACGTCGACTCCTGCTTGATCAGAACCGGCGCGGAGGCGCGGGCGGGTCTGATCCGCCAGGTGTCTTCCGCGGTCCGCTGGGTGGAAGATGTGGAACGTCTGGTTCGGGAGGGTGTCACGGAGTTCGTCGAAGTTGGACCCGGGAAGGTCCTTTCAGGTCTCATTCGTCGCATCGCTCGGGATGCGAATGTCACCCAGGTTGGAACTGTAGAGGAGGTCCAGGCTCATGTATGACTTGTCATCCCAGGTCGCGCTCGTGACCGGATCGGCCAGAGGAATCGGACGGCGGATTGCGGAAGCGCTGGGCGCCGGCTCGGCCCGCCTGGTGATCGCCGACTTATTTGACGAGCAAGTGCAGGCCTGTGCCGAACAGCTGAGGAGCGCCGGCTACGACGCGATGGGAATTGCAGTGAATGTCACGGACGTCGAAGCCGTGCGTGCCGCAATTAAGACCGTAACCGAGAAGCTCGGAAGAATCGACATCCTCGTCAATAACGCGGGCATCACCCGGGATAACCTTCTTTTGAGGATGAAAGACGAAGAATGGCGGCAGGTCCTGGCCACCAATCTCGATGGCGTGTTTTTCATGTCACGGGAGGTGTTGCCGACCATGTTGAGGCAACATTACGGACGAATCATTAATATCGCTTCGGTGGTTGGGGAGATGGGAAACCCCGGCCAAACAAACTATGCGGCGAGCAAGGCCGGCCTGATTGGTTTTACGAAAGCGCTGGCCCGCGAAGTGGCGTCGAGAAGCATAACTGTTAACGCGGTGGCACCGGGTTACATCGAGACGGAGATGACGGCGAAGTTGGGAGAGAAAGCCCGTCAGGAACTCCAAAACCTCATCCCGATGAAGAGGATTGGAAACGTCGATGACGTCTCGTCTGGCGTCTGTTTTCTGGCGTCAAAAGGGGCTGGATATATTACAGGTCATGTGCTAAATATAAACGGCGGCATGTACATGTAGCCGTCGCCATCATTGATAGGGACTGAAACGGAGGAGACATGGCATCGGTTGAGGAAAAGGTAAAATCAATCATAGTTGATCAGTTAGGAGTGAAGGACGAAGACGTTGTAACGGATGCTCATTTTGTCGATGACCTCGGAGCCGATTCTTTGGATACGGTCGAGTTAGTCATGAAGTTTGAAGAAGACTTCGACATCGAAATCCCTGACGAAGATGCCGAGAAGATTCAGACGGTTCAGGATGCAGTCGACTACATAAAGGCCCATCAGAAGTAAAATTCCCCCAGGAGCATCAGAAAAAACTTGAATAGAAGGGTGGTAGTAACCGGGGTAGGTTTGGTGTGTGCCCTCGGCTTGGACACAGAGAGCAGCTGGCGCGGCCTCCTCGCGGGCAAGAGCGGCGTAGGTCGGGTCACTAGTTTTGACGTCAGTGATTTCTCTACTCGCATTGCTGCGGAAGTCAAGAATTTCGACCCGCTGCAGATCGTCGATGCAAAGAACGCGCGCAAGATGGACCGTTTCATCTTGTTCGCGCTGGCCGCTTCAGACATCGCAGTTAAAAGTTCGGGCCTCGCAATTACTCCCGACATCGCCCCGCGAGTCGGGGTTTTTATCGGGTCAGGCATCGGCGGGTTTGCGACCATCGAGAGGGAACACGAAACCTATCTCGACAAGGGTTCGCGCAAAATATCACCCTTCTTCATTCCTGCCAGCATTATTAATCTCGCGTCCGGCCAGGTTTCTATCCGCTTTGGCGCGGCTGGTCCGAATTCGGCCACCTGTACGGCCTGTGCCGCAGGGGCACATGCCATCGGCGACTCCTTCAAGATCATTCAGCGCGGCGCAGCTGACGTGATGATTGCGGGGGGATCAGAGGCGGCCATTACGCCCATGGGCCTCGGCGGTTTTGCTTCCATGCGCGCGCTGTCGACACGAAACGACGAGCCTGAAAAGGCCAGCCGGCCCTTTGACCGGGAACGCGATGGATTCGTCGTAGGGGAAGGGTCAGGAATCATCATTCTGGAAGAGTTGGAGCACGCCCGCCGGCGCAATGCCCCGATGCTCGCCGAGGTGGTCGGTTACGGGATGAGCGGCGATGCTCACCACATCACAGCTCCTCCGGACGACGGCAGCGGTGCTGTGCGCGTCATGCAGGCGACCTTGCGCGATGCCGGTGTCGAACCTGAACAAGTCGAGTACATTAACGCCCATGGCACCAGCACGCCTCCGAACGACCGGATTGAGACACTGGCAGTTAAGACCGTGTTTCAGGGGCAAGCCCGGAAGCTGGCCATTAGTTCCACTAAGTCCATGACCGGACACTTACTTGGTGCCGCCGGCGGCTTGGAGGCGGGTATCACCGCCCTGGTTCTGCGGCATCAAATCATCCCCCCCACCATCAATTTGGACAACCCTGATCCTGACTGTGATCTGGACTATGTCCCTCACACGGCCCGGGAGGCTAAGATCACTTACGCCATGTCCAATTCGTTCGGGTTCGGTGGCACAAATGCATGCCTCCTGTTTAAGAGGCTCGAAGACTAACTGTAACAATGCTATAATTGAGCCCGACGAGGTTTGCTGTCCCTTGTATCGGGCGACCGTTCAGCCGTCGAAAGATTCCAAGCTAAGCTGGACCCTACAAGCGACAGAGGCCTCGGTCCGAATCGTTGCAGGACGGAAGTCGTCTTGCATTTGAGAGATGGCTGAAAAACCCAACGGGCGGAAAAACCACAGATTCAACATCAGGAAGTTCCTGGTCGGATTAGGCCGTTGGCGCGCCCGCTTTCTCGGCCAACTCACTCTTCTCGAACTGTTCACCGGCTTGGCCGTGTGCCTCCTTGTGACCCTTCTCCTGGTCGGCTATCAATTCCAGAGCATCCCGGATCATAAAGTCGGCGATGTCGTCTCTCAGACGGTCGAGGCGCCACAGGATTTTACAGTCGAGGATCCGGAGGGAACTGCGGAGAAACGGGAAAAAGCGCTGGCCCGGGTTCCGGCCGTCTTTACGTTCGACACGCGCGTTGGCAGCAGGATCGAAGCCGAGCTTAAACGCGCCTTTGCTACCGGACGGGCCGCCATTGAAGAGGAACGTGCCCGCCTCCGCCTGAACGCCGATCGCCCGCTCCCAATGGATGCACAGGAACGCCTTTTCCAAGACGTGTCAGTGAGGATTCCCGAGCTGAGCCAGCGTCGAGTTCTTCGCATTTGTTTTGATCATTCCTTTTCCCGCGATCTTGAAAACCAGCTGATCAAGATTCTGAGCGAGGCGCTCAAACCACCGGGGGTCGTAGAGAGCCGCGACATTCTCCTGCGGTACCAGTTTAAGAGCGGAATCGAGGTGAGGAACAGTGTTACCGGCTCCCGGGATGAGCTCAAAGACTGGATGGCCGTCCGCGACCTGAGTCGCGCCAAGGAGTTGCTGCGACAGAACGAATTTGAGCTGACGGCCGTCAATGCCGAGGAAAAGAAGGTCCTCATCTCTTCTTTTGACTCCTGGCTGCGTCCCAATCTGATCTTTAGCGAGGAAGAGACCCGCAACCTGGAGTTGCAGGCTGAGGCCGAGGTGGACCCGGTCGTGATCCAGGTTAAGAAGGGGCGCACCATCGTCCGGGCGGGAGATGAAATTACCGGCCAGAACCTGGTTCTGCTCAACCATCTCAAGAAACTGAAGCAGCCTTACCGGGTTCTGAGTCGGTTTTTTGGGATTTTGACCATCGTCGCCTTCTTCATGATTGCGCTGTGGCAATACCTGGTGACCTTTCAGAAGCAACGGGGGAAGGCCAAGCCGCACTACCTGTTGTTGGCACTCGTTTTGTGCGGCGGACTGCTCGTCACCAAGGTTTTCGTCGGCTTGTCGGATGTCCTGTCCGAATCGTTGATCAACGAGAGCCTGCAGAACCCGCTCAATTTCTACTTCCTGGCCCCGCTGGCAGCCGGGACCATCTTGGCTATCTTGCTTGTAGATGCGAATGTGGCCGTCCTTTTCTCGTTGATTTTCGCGGTTTTCGTCGGTTTGATGACCGGCCATGTTCAGCTGTCCGTCTACTCGCTCGCCGGCAGCCTGACTGCGGTTTACGTCCTGGACCATTATCGGGAGCGGCTTGCTATTATCCGAGGCGGGCTGATTATTGGCTGCGTCAACGTGATCGCTGTGGTTGCCCTTCATCTTTACGCATCCACGACGGCCCTGGGTTGGACCGCCCTCACGATCCGATTGTCCGGCGGCTTTTTGAGCGGCCTTTTCGCGGCCATGCTGGCCTCGCTGCTCCTTCCTGTCCTCGAGTCTCTTTTCAACGTTACGACTGATATTCGACTCCTGGAACTGTCAAACTTAAACAAGCCGATCCTTCGGAGACTCGCCGTGGAGGCGCCCGGAACCTACCATCACAGCATCGTGGTTGGAACCTTGGCCGAGGCGGCTGCGGAAGCGGTTGGGGCAAATCCTCTCCTGGTCAGGGTGGGGGCCTACTATCACGATATCGGAAAGCTCAAAAAGCCTTCCTACTACGTAGAAAACCAGATTTACACTTCGAACAAGCATGAGACGCTGTCCCCCAGCATGTCCAGTCTGATACTGGCGAGCCACGTTAAGGACGGATTGTCCCTGGCGGATGACATCGGCCTCGCGCCCAAAGTGCGGGATTTGATACCGCAGCATCACGGCACCCGCCTGATGACTTACTTCTATCAAAAAGCAAGGGACGCCGCCGACGATAAGCACCCGAATGTCAGCGAGGAGGATTTCCGGTACCCAGGGCCTAAACCTCAGTCCAGGGAGGCCGCCATCCTCATGCTTGCCGATCAGGTCGAAGCCGCGGCGCGCACTCTGCAGGACCCGACCCCCAGCCAGATCGAAGGGATGATCAAGCGCCTGATTCAGTCGACCACCCAGGACGGGCAGTTTGACGAGTGCGATATCACGCTGAAGGACCTGGAAGACATTTCCCGGGCCTTTGTCCGGGTCATCGCCGGAATACACCATCACCGGATTGAGTATCCGGGCTTTAATTTCAATACGCCCCTTGAGGAAAGACGACCCGAAAACCCACGTGTTCAATAGGCAGAGGAAGCTGGTTGTTGAGAGGGCGCCCCTGCTTGCTTTTGCGCGGCGGCTGTCGGCTCGCCTCGGCGTTCGCTCGGAATTTGCTGTCGTTTTGGTGGGCGACGAGGCGATGAGGCGCTACAACAGACAGTTCGCCGGGCACGACAAGACGACGGACGTGCTTTCGTTCCCGGCCGGCAATGACGATGCCGGGGACGAAGCTTATCTGGGTGATATTTTGATTTCCGTTGAGACCGCCGAGCGTCAGCGCCAGGCGGAGCTCGAACAGGAACTGAAGGTTTTGATGTTGCACGGCCTCCTGCATCTTCTGGGCTACGACCACGCGGTCGATGAGGGAGAGATGGAAGAGCTGGAGGCCCGCCTGAAAGGGGAATTCTCGCTCAGTTGAGTGACTTGTATATCGCTGTTTCCGTAACTCTGCTTGTAGGCCTTGGCGTCTGCTTCCTTTCAGTCGTCCAGAATTCAGTCGCCGGACTCTCGGCC
>Ga0105104_10004160_pt1 | contig 10105 bp, 8 predicted proteins | sample PPLLaktember2015_3_FD_87034 | JGI IMG/M metagenome (GOLD analysis project Ga0105104, IMG submission 87034) | Freshwater sediment microbial communities from Prairie Pothole Lake near Jamestown, North Dakota, USA - PPLs Lake P7 Core (6) Depth... | ecosystem: Environmental > Aquatic > Freshwater >... | reverse complement strand
TGGTCGAGGCGTTCAACGTGAACCTGTTCCCTTGGTGAATCCTCCCCTGAAGCCCATGGGTGTGGCCAAGTTGTCAGAAGAGGATAAACGGTTTTTGCTCGGTGAGCACCTGCTCAATGTCGGCTACATGAGCAAAAAAATTCAGATTCCATCGGATTTAGTGGTAAAACCCTGAGCCTTTCTTGCTTCACTTGATATTTCAAAGCATTACCCTCATGGTGTCCCATCAGCAGCAAAGACCATCTGAGCTGGGGGTGACACATGGGCACAGCAGCCAAACGGACACGAGAAAACCGGACCATCACCATCGATTTTCAGGATGAAGCGGCCTACTTTCAGCTCCTTGACAATGGTACGATGTTTGTCGAGTGTGTCCTCGCCTTTCTCCTGTCCCTGGGCTTTCAACTCAAACACAAGGCAATCTGTAGTGGGGGCGGGTGTCTGCCCCGCCACTCCCACTATGTCCGTGTCCGACTAGGGGATCTCACCATCTGGCGCATCCAATGTACGATGTGCAAAGCGGTGTTCACCGTGCTGCCGCATTTTGTCCTGCGCTATCGCCAGATGCGCCCAGAGGTGGCCCGCGATGCCCTGTTGGCGACGCACGGTGGCCTCAGTCTGGAGCTGTGTGCGGTGATCTGTCACGTCTCGCCCATGGCCCTCTACCGTCTGGTCTGTGCGCTGGGGCAGCAGAGTGTGGTGCCAGTGCTGACCCGGTGTGGGCTGCCTCTGCCTGTCTATTTCCTGGCTGATGAAAAACACAGTCACTGTCTCACCGACAACGTGTATCTGCCGACAATTGTCAGGGGCCGCGTGCTCTGGCATTTGGGCTACACTAAGCATGCCAGTGCGGCGGCCTTTACTCAGTCCTACGGCGAGTTTCAGCGCGCCGTGTCTCAGCAGGAGCCCTCATATCGGGTCAAAGGGGTCCTCACCGATGGCTTCGACAGTACTGTCAAAAGCGTCCGCACGCTGTTTCCGGGGGCGCATCGGGGCAACTGCCTGCGCCATGCGGTCAACAAGCTCCCGAAGAAACTTGCGGCGAGCGCGTCTCCTGTCCGCCAGGCCTTACGCGCGCAATTCCACACCCTGTTGTATCGAGCAAGACAGCGCAAAGGCTTGCGGGTGTTTGCGCTGGGCCAGCGGTTGCGCCACTTTGCCGACCACGTCGCCCACACGGCGGGAGCGGCCAACGGCGAGCGCGTACGGCAGTGGTTCCACGACAAGAAAGCGGGCTGGTATACGGTCCTCGCAGACCCGCAGATGCCGGTGACCAGCACCCTGTTAGACCAGGCTCACAACGCTATCGAGCGGAAATTGTTCGCGATGAAAGGGTTTCACCAGCCCGGCGGCAGCCAACAGGCGTTTCTCACGGGGCTCGCGCACTTGTACAACCTGGTGCCTTACCAGCGTCGTGCCAAGCATGCTGGGCAGTGCGGCGTGGAAGCGGAAGGCGGACGATTACCGACACGAGACTGGTTTCTCAATGTCCAAATCCTCACCTCGGGAGGCCTTCGATGAGCGGCGACATGTTCCACCACTAAATCCGGGGGAATGTGTAATAGTCTGCATTGACGGTCGCACGACATTATGATACAACCTCTAACGATACTTGCCTGAATAAATCGCGATCCAAGTTTTTTCGACCCCTGGCAGGCCCGCTTGGCCTTGCACTCAAGCAAACAAGGAGCGCTGCACATGGCGACATCGTTCGAGCAATTCTCGTGGCGCCTCACCAATGCGCCCGGCTCCACCGAGCCAGGATATCGGACCGACGACGTCTTCTTCGTGAATGCGACGACTGGGTGGGCCGTCAACAGCGAGGGCAACATCATCAAGACCACGGACGGCGGTGACAGCTGGACCACGCAGGCACATTTCGACGACGTCTATCTGCGCGCCGTGGGCTTTGCCAACGCGAACACCGGGTGGGTCGGAACGCTCACGCCCACCCTTCGGCTGCTCCCCACCAAGGACGGCGGACAAAGCTGGCAGTCGGTCAACTTGCCGGCCGGTACACCGCCCGCTATCTGCGGCATCAGCGTCGTGGACGCCAACACGGTGTACGCGTCCGGCACCAATTTCCCCGATCAGCCGACCGCCGTCATCAAGACCACGGATGGCGGCGCGACCTGGACCGCGATCGACATGTCGGCACACGCGGCGATCCTGGTCGACATCTTTTTCAAGAACGCAACCGAAGGCTGGGTCGTCGGGGGACGTGACGATGTCGGGCGCCCCACGCCGCAACGCAGGCGGGACGACGTGAAGTCTGTGGTTCTCCACACGACCAATGGGGGTGCCACCTGGACGGACCGCCTTGTCCCGATCCGACGGCTCTGCCCGCGCGGCGAGTGGGGATGGAAAATCCAGATGCTCGACGCCCAGACATTGTTCGTCTCGCTCGAGAACATGTTGGATGGCGCGATATTGCGCAGCGACAACGGCGGCCTGGCTTGGCGGCGTATTCCCATCAACGACCGGCAGCGCAATGCGAATCTCGAAGGGATCGGCTTCGTCGACGGCGATCGGGGCTGGATCGGCGGCTGGGGCGATATCAATTTCGTCGGGGGATTCACCAGCACCTCTATCGATGGCGGCACGAATTGGGACAACGCCAACGAGGTCGGCTTCCGCCTCAATCGCTTTCGCTTCATCGGCAATCCGGTCACCGTTGCGTATGCGAGTGGCGACACCGTGTACAAATTCACCGACCATCCGCCACCTCCCGGCCCCCCTGCTGCGATGGCCGCGGCTCCGACTGGGAGGCTCTTGCAATCGGCGACCGCCGTGCCGCTCGACTCCAGGGTTCCCACAGGCGCGCGCCACCTCAAGATCAATATTTGGGATCGGTTCGGGCGCCACGTGAACGTGCTCGCGGAGGAGATCTCGCCGGCAGCCGGGGCCAGAACCTTGTCATGGGACTTCCGCGACATGAGCGGCGAAGCCCTGCCGCCCGGCGCCTACATCATTCGCATCAGCATTGACGGCCAATCGCAGAGTCGTATCGCGCACAAGACGGAGTGACGGGACCGACGGACACGGCGCCATCAAATCCCTGATCGCAATCTTCATCGCGGGCGCTGGAGGCCCATGCCATGGCGGTCGACACGAGAGTAAATCTGAACGTATTTGCGCGCGTCGCTGGAAGTGCCGGGGCCGTCAAGCCCGACCGCGCAAGGGCGAGAGGCACGCCTGCCGCCTTCACCGCCGCGATTGCGCCCGCACCGGACGGCGGCGCGCCGCTGCTCCTCGGCCCCAAGATGCGCCCGCGCGACGAAACCATCTTCTGGCTGTCGGCGGCGGCCGAGATCGAGCACGCCTTGATGGTACAGTACCTGTTCGCGGCCTACTCGATCGATCCTCAAACGGTGCCCACCGGTAGCCCGCAAAACGAGGCACGCGACGTCAAGAGCCGGCTCCTGCAGATCGCCCGGGAGGAGATGGGCCATTTCATTACGGTGCAGAACCTGCTGCATGCGGTCGGCGGGGCACTGCATTTCGGGCGGCAATTCTCGCCGTTCGAGGCCGCAATTCAGCCTTTTCGCTACCGCCTGGAGCCGCTCACTCTTGACTCCCTGGCCAAGTATGTGATCGCCGAAAGCCCGAACCGCCCGCTGTCGGAGCTCACGTTGCGGCCGAACCCGGCCGATGACGCGGCGATCAAACAGAAGATCGAGAACGACATCGTCCCGAGGGCCAAGCGCAGCAACGGTGACGTCGCACTGTGGCACGTGGGCGCGGTGTTCAAGCGGCTCGGCGAATTGTTCCAGTCCGAGCTGGCGGACGGTGACTTGCGAATCGACCGCCCCAATTTGCAAGCCACGTGGGGCGATTGGGGTTACGAGGCGCCGCGCGGCACCGACGGTGCCATGGTTCTGGTCGACGTCATCGCCGGGACGAGCCCGGCCGAGGTCCGCCAGCACGCGCTCGACGCGATCAAGCGGCTCGGCGACCAGGGCGAAGCCTTCGACGCACCCATCGCGGATCAAGACGAATCTCACTTCGAGAGGTTCTTGTCGCTCTACGAACGGGTCGAGAAACTCGAAGCGACCCTGGGGCGGCCGCTTGCCCTGCCGGTCGCCCCCAACCCGAACACAAGTCCGCCGCCGCCGCCCACCAGCAATGTAGCGCTGGCGATGGGCCAGGATCACCTCGATGCCGGCCGCATCACCAAGGCACGCACGCTCCGTTGGGCCGAGCTGTGCAACATCCGCTACCGCATCCTGTTGGGATGCCTGCAGCATTCGCTGCTGCTCGAAACCGCCACGTATGAAACCTCCGGCGACCGCACCCCCAAGGGGCTGTTGCAGTACTGGACCTTCGCGGAGATGCGCCGGATCAAGAAAATCGCCGAGAAGCTGGTGGAGCTTCCCAAGGATGACGGCGGCACACTGCGGGCGGGGCCGCCCTTCGAGCTGCCGTATTCTTTGCGCCTGCCGAGCCACGACGCCGACCGCTGGGTCGGTCACGCCGAAGTCTTTGCCATGGCGCGCGCGTTCATCGAGCAGAACATGGTGGTCGCCGATGAAACGGGCGACGACTTTCTGCGATTTCTCGCCGCTGCCGACGCACAGGCTGCCGCTATCGCAGATGCCTTGGCCCACGGCACGACCCTCCCGGCGGGAACACACGATACGGACTTTCGCAAAGCGGTGCGCATCATGGACGAGGCGGTGCGCGGCTTCTCGATGGTGGCGCCGCACGGCCACTTCTGGCGCGGCGTGAACCTGAGCACGTTGCTCGCCAGTCCGCGTATCGTGCCGGGCGATCCCGACGGCTCGAGCCTAATCCACCGCCTCAGCCTCGACCAGTCCGATCCAGGTGGGATGCCCCGCGAGCGGCCGCGCATCACAGCGGAAAGAATTGCCTTTCTCCGCGATTGGATCGCCCGGGGGGCGCCGGACAATGTGCCGGCCGGCGAAGTCGGCATCGCGGCGGAGCCGACGCTGCCGCGCGAACCCGCCGCCGGGCCAACCCCACTGCCGGCCGGCCTCTCATTCGCACAAGATGTGCGGCCGCTGTTCCGCGACAAGGACCGCAGCAGGATGTTGTTCATGTTCGATCTGTTCGTCTACGACGACGTCAAGGCGAACGCGGTCGATATCCTGGATGTTGTGTCGGCCGGCCGCATGCCATGCGACGTTCCTTGGGATAGCAGCAAGATTGCCATATTCAAGAAATGGATGGATGACGGGCTGCTGCCGTGACCGGATGAGCGTCAACTCGGCGACCGGACCTGTGCCAGCAGCAACGCGCCGGCGGCAAAGAATGCGATCAGTACCGCCATGCCGGCCTTCTGGCTCGCCAGCGCGGCGGTCACGATGCCGACCAGGAACGGCTCACATTCCGTCGCATTTCGTGGTAACGCCCTGAGTCCTTCACAATTGGGCTTGAGATTGCAATGCATTACCCCCATCGTGTCGCATCTGCTTACACCTACTGTATGCCTCTCCGTTGCGTCGTGTAACCTCTTGTTGTATCAATCGCTTCCAATCAGCATCCCGTATCGATATGCCCTTTTGAGGAGGCGAAAAGATGACACCGGCGTGGGCACAGCGTCAAAAGGCATTGTTGAATGACTGCGTCGTTTCCCCCGACGTGTTCTATCACATGGGGGACCGTCTGGGCGATTTCGTTGCGCCCTATCAACACGCTCTGGAGACCGAGGCCGGTCAGCGCAACGTGCACCTCTATCTCCAGGGGCTGCTGTCAAACCTCGTCATAATTACCTTTCCGCCAGTGGGGAATGAAGCCGACCGTATGCAGTAGGCACTAACTCGAAGAGAAGCAGCTGCCGCGTGGTCACGGGGCGAGAGACTCGGCGCCTGGGTGCCTGGGGTCGATAGACCACCAAGGATTCCTGCGGCGTTAAGGGAATCAGGGTCCCTTGCGGCGACGCAAAGCGCGTCGGGTAGAAGACGCCATCCTGAATGTCTTTGACCTTGCGATTCCGCCAGTCGTAGCGGCAACGGTATTCCGCCAAGATGACATTCTCAAAAGCCGCTCGCAGGGATTCGCCAGCTACCCAGAGCAGCACGTGCGTGTGGGCGAGGCCCGCTTCCAGGTAAAAGTGGTAACTGTGTAAGGTGACACACCCATGTCGGTTCGTGGTGCGCGGGAACAGGCCCTGTGAGCACGCGCGGGCTAACTCGTCGTCAGGATAGACGCGACCTTTCGCCTCCCCCAACACGTCAACCGGAATCGGGGGGCGCCGCTGATCCTTTATGAGCCCCTGATGCGCCGTGGTGTTGTACGTGCGGATAAAGGCCTGATGAACTTGCTCGAGTGCTACCGGGGTGTGGGCGAGGGAGAACTGATAATCGTAGAGACGCCGCTGGATGTTAAAGTGTGTCTCCATCAGGTTCTGATAGCTCTCGCCCTGGGTGCTGATGATCGTCTCGTGCTGGATCTGCAACCGCATACAGACGGCTTCAAAGTCCGCTGAGGTGTACGCGCCCCCGCTGTCGGAGACGAGGTGCACGAGGGCACCATAGCGCAGACAGGCGGTATAGAGGACCATCAGTGCGACCCAGGTGGCTTCGGTCGGGGCGATCATTCCGGCTAGCATGGTCCGCGAATACCCCTCGAGGATGATGAGGCTCCACCAGTGCACGCCGTCAATGGCCGCATCCAAACGGCGGCCGTCGATGAACCGATACTGATGCCGAAAAGTGGCCTTATACGGGTGGGGGCCTGGCGGCGGTTTGCTGCCGCGCTTGGGAACATGGGGGATGTCGTCATAGACCAGTCGGTTGAGCGCCAGGATGCGTCCAACCGTACGCACTGACACCTCGGACTGCGCCAGCAAGCTCCAGATGCGAAATTCCCCGGCATCGGGATGGGCTTTCTGCAGGTGGTAGACCTGCACCATCAGCGGCAGCCAGACCTTGCGGGAGTACTTTGGGCCACGGGGCTTGTCCACCAGGCCGGCAAAGTGCTCGGCTTCGAACCGCCGGATCCAGGCGTTGACCGTCGGCCGAGACACCTGCAACACGCGCATGATGCTGACCTTCGCCCAGCCCTGATAGTAGAGCCGGATGACCTGGAGGCGGGCATGATAGCGATCCGCATGGGCATGGTAGTCCGTGAGGCTCAGCTGTCCTTGCACAACGACGGCACTGGCCTGCCAGATCGCTTTGACCGTCTTGTGGTCGATGGCCTGTCCGAATTTAATGAACAGGATGCGGGCGAGTTCGCGATAGTGGAAGCCGTCATACAACGCCTTGAGGCGATCGATCTCCTGCCGCACGGCCTCAGGAACGGGGCTGGCCCGCCTGCGATGCACCACCTCGACATCGGCGGGGAGCAGTCCCTGCATCCCCTGTTGCCGGAAGCGACGCTGGAGGGTGCGGACCGTGTCGGGGTGGGTGTCGGTCTCCTGTGCCCGTTGGGCAGTGGTGCGATCGGCGAACAACACGAGGGGCCGAATCACTTCGTAGCGCCATTGCGTCTGATCGACAAAGCCCAACTGTAGCTGCGCAAACTCCGTGGTTGGTTCCACCGTCACCCCTTCCACCGTGCTCAAGCAGAGGGGCTTATGTAGCATACTCGACGGGGGCTGTCACCCCCACTGGCATTGGTGAAGCTCCGCATAAGAGGGGCGCGACCGGATAAGGTCGGCTTCATTCCCCACTGGCGGAAAGGTAATTATGACGAGGTTTGCGACCTGCAGGTCGTTTGATGCCCACTTTGGTAAGGACAAGCCACCATGCACACTGGCACATCATACAAACTTTCGGAGTTCCTCAAGTGGACACGAAGGGATATCTACGTCCTGATGGTTCTGGGAGTCGTCCCTGTTGTTGCATACCAGATCGGGAACATCAAATGGCTGGGCATTCCCTGGACGGTAGTGGCGCTCCTGGGAACAGCCACCGCGTTTATCGTTGGTTTCAAAAACCTGCAAACCTACAACCGTGCCTGGGAAGCTCGACAAATATGGGGCGACATCATCAGCAGCAGTCGGGCCTGGGGAACCATGAGCCGGGACTTTTGTGACCATGCCGAACAATCAAAAGAGCTTGTCTATCGCCACCTCGCCTGGTTGACGGCATTGCGCTATCAGCTGCGGGAGAACAGGGCATGGGAAACCACAAGCCAGGCACACGATGCAGAGTATTTGAAGTATTACTCCATCCCTGAAAGGCAAACGGCATTGGAAACGGAGCTGGCGAAATACCTTCCTGATGCGGAGCGAACACAGATTCTTGCCACGGGCAGCAAGGCCACCCAGATCATGAGCCTTCAAAGCCAAACGATCAAAGGGCTTTTCGCCAGCCAGGCGATTGTCGTGGCGCAGTTCCTCGACATGCACAGGTCAATCAAGGATTTCCTCTGGCAACAAGGCCGATGTGAACGCATCAAGGATTTCCCGTATCCAAGGCAATATGCCACCATCAATTCCTTTTTCATCAAATTGTTCTGCCTTCTGCTTCCCTTCGGGTTGCTCAGGGAATTCGACAAGCTCAATGACAGCGTCGAGGGGGTGATCAAGGGACACATGGTCTGGCTGGTCATCCCGTTCAGTGTCTTGATTTCCTGGATGTACACGTCGCTGGAGCGAGTCGGAGAGAGCACCGAAAACCCGTTTGAAGGGAGTGCGAATGACGTCCCGATCTCACAAATGTGCCGGACCGCGGAAATAGATTTGCGGGACATGCTTGGCGAAACCGACTTGCCGCCGCCATTGGAACCAAGAAACAATATCGTACTGTAGTACTGCTCCAGACATGGTTTGGAGGCACCATCACCATCGACACTGAGCGATGCGAACAGCTTGCGGGAAGGCCTTTCGGCTGATGCGAGAACATGCGCCATCGCTCCAAGCCCATGCCATGGTCGGGGTGCGGTTCGATGCGACCGAAGTGATCCCCGGTTTGACCGAGGTATTGTGCTACGGTAGCGCAGTCGTGGTAACTCCGGTTGTCGATGTTGATCTATGAGACCGCTTGGGTTGCCCAGGATATCGCAGCCTAACCCGCGCATGCACCTGACCGTCCAACAGCGACGCTGCGCTTGCTATTGTCCGGCAGGTGATGCGCAACGTTCTGGCGGTGTGCCATACACGGTGTCCCGGCACTGGGCGAACCTTCGATACGGATTTGAACAGTTTAATCTGCAAAATGCGGCAATAAAAATCTTTAGGTGATCCTCAGGCTGAGGTGAGACGTCAGAGGCTATACCGAAGGGTGTGGCGCCCAGACTTCAGAGGCTCCCTTATCTCTTGTGAAGTGACCTTCTCCTGAGTACGTCACCCTCCCCGATTCCAGCGGTTCGCGCGCAACATTTTGGTTGACATACTCTAGCAGCCTGCCTACACTCAGACCCACTCGCCATGATGCTGCCGCGTCCTTTGCTGTCACAGCGGAGGAGACCGCCGATGACGCAGGTGATACTCCACTCAAGACTGCATAACATGACCCGCCTTTTTGCGCCGGTAGATTTTCTCACTAGACCTCAGCTCCTCACACGGCCTTAACCTGCTCCCCTGGGGAGAGATCTCCATCGCTGGACTGGGTCCATAGTCAACCTCAGCGAGGAGGGACGCGCCATGGGAAACATAGTCAAAAGAATGAAGACATTGCCGTGGGTCGCTGTTGGGCTCGTGCTGCTGCTCGGGCCGCTCCCTTTGGAGGCTGCCTTCGAGGTAAGACCGCCGCCAGAGGCGATCCCGCAAAAGCTAGAGGTGCGAGAAACGCCCACCGAGCTGCGGATCGAGCTACCCGGAGATGTGCTGTTTGATTTCGATAAAGGGGATATTCGCCCCGAATTGCGGGCTGCGAACTAGAAGGTTCGGCATGAAGATTGTGGTGATTGGCGGCAGCGGGCTCATCGGAACAAAACTCGTGAACAAGCTTCGTCAGCTTGGTCATGAAGTGGTGGCGGCATCACCTACCTCGGGCGTCAACACCATCACTGGTGAGGGGCTGGCTGAAGCCCTTGCCGGCGCTCAGGTTGTCGTCGACGTGGCGAACTCGCCTTCGTTCGAGGACAAGGCAGTTTTGGCGTTCTTCGAGACGTCAGGTCGCAACCTCCTTGCCGCAGAAGCGGCCGCTGGCGTGGGACATCACGTGGCGTTGTCGGTCGTCGGTACCGACCGCCT
>Ga0105104_10004159_pt1 | contig 10106 bp, 16 predicted proteins | sample PPLLaktember2015_3_FD_87034 | JGI IMG/M metagenome (GOLD analysis project Ga0105104, IMG submission 87034) | Freshwater sediment microbial communities from Prairie Pothole Lake near Jamestown, North Dakota, USA - PPLs Lake P7 Core (6) Depth... | ecosystem: Environmental > Aquatic > Freshwater >... | reverse complement strand
GTCATCATGACGGATCCGCCTCTCACCAAGGACGACATCGACGGCCAGTGTGCCTGGTGCAACTCCGTAAGGGTTGCCGGCAAGTGGTTCGCCTACCCGCACAAGATCGCGGGGACGTCGCACGGCATCTGCCCCACCTGCATGCCGCGCCTGTGCAAGGAGTGGGGCATCACGCCGCCGCCGAGCGAGAACCCGCGGTGCTCGAAGGGGGACGCAATGGAGTTCTTCAAGCTGACCGGCCATCACGTCATGACCGGCAAGAAGCTGACGCTCGTCTTCATGCTGGCCCGCCGCAAGAACCAGCGCCCGGTCGACGTCATCCTCGCCAACTACGACCTCGGCGGCGTGCACATCACCAGGATCACGAAGATGCGGATGAGCCGCATCAAGCCGGTGGCCCTCATCAGCTCGACGTTCGAGAAGTAAGGAGACGCCATGAAGAAGAGGAATCCGCGCGCGGAGAAGTACCGCATCCTGAACGAAGGTGCCCAGTACCTCCCCTCGCTCGTGCCGGGCAAGACCGAGGTGTGGTACTTCAGGCCCGACTTCGCCCGTGACATCATGATGGGGCTCTCGTGGCTGCAGGAGCAGGTCCCGGAGGCGTACCCGGAGCCGTACAACCTGGCCAGGACCCACATCATGCTCGGCCGCGTCGTCTGTGAGGACCCGGAGAAGCTCTTCCATGATCTCCAGGGCGACTTCTGGTCGCCGAACGGCGAGGCCCGGAACCTGATCGACAACGTCGGCCTCAACCACACGTCGATCTCGGTCGGCGACATCCTGGTCGTCAAGGGCTCGGCGCTCTTCTGCGACACCGCGGGCTGGGTGAATCTCGGCCGCGTAGACAAGGCGGAATGACGATGTGCCGATCGCTGGACAAGTGGTTTGGCAGGGTCGACACCATCCTCAAGAGCGAGATCGGCATCACGATGGACGGCCTCATGTACATCCCGTACGGCGTGTTCGGGAATGGCTCGGCGAGGATGTCTCCGCGGAAGGCTGCGACGGTAGTCGAGGCGCTCATCGAGGCCGGGATGGTGACGCTGCGTCCTCCACGGCCCAAGCGTCGGCGGCGGCGGTGACAAGGTGGGACGACATGGGGCGCTCTGTCGTGTATTGCCGACGCACCTACTACGGATACGACCTCCGGTGGCAGGCAGTGCCGCTCCAGGACGTGGCAGCCATCGCCCCCCGAATGACGGCCTGGCTGAAGAGCCGGGACTTCGCGAAGCTCAACGGGCTGCTCCTCGGGATCGGCGGTGCGCTCGTGGTCCCGCCGCTCGCCCTGCCGCCCTGCCGCTCCGAGGAACGCAAGATGAAGAAGGCCGCCTCCCACAGCCGCTTCTTCCCCGGGACGCCGGTGTGCATCAAGCCAGGCGAGCCGTCGCACTGCCAACGGAACGTCGCCTGGCTCTACAGCGAGGGCACGCCGATCGCGATCGCGACCGGATATGCCCTGAGCCGCGACGGCCGCTGGCGCGAGCACTCCTGGGGCGTCGCGACGCGGACGATGCCGTGCAGCGAGTTCGACGAGGTCAACGCCGGCGACGTCGTCGAGACGGCCGGCGACCGCGTATGCTACTACGGCTTCGTGCTGTCGAAGTCGCAGGCCGCGAGATTCGTGGACGATAACGGGTAGGAGAGGGGCTGCCATGAAGCGCACGGCCGCCGGGAAGAAGCTGGAAGCCAGGGCCGTCGAGATCTTCGGGCTCACCGAGGACCCTCGCGAGGCGGGCTTCATTCTTTCCGACGGCACGATGCTCGACCTCAGCGGCGGGCGCTACGGCGAGCGCGGCGGGGTCCGCTTCGAGGACCATACCATCATCTCCGAGGCGTACTACGACGAGAACGAGAAGCCGATCGCCAACCATCCGAAGTTCGACAGCAGCTTCGACCAGGTGGTGTGGTTCCAGGACAAGACCGGCGCGATCCGCTTCATGCCCGAATACCTCGCCTTCTACATCCGCCAGGAGCCGACTGCCGCCCAGGAGTGGACGGTGCAACAGATCGTCGGTTGGAGCCTGCACCAGAAACCCCCCTACTACCCGATCGTCGAGTTCCAGGTCCCCGGCCGCAAGCACGCGAAGTACGAGTTCCCCGGCGACGAGCCCGAACGCGTTGTCGCCGTGATACGCTCCTTCTTCTCCAGGAAGATGCCCAACCCCTGGCTTGCGCACGGCTGGGTGCTCCCCGACGGTCGATACGTTCCGGTCGTCCAGCGGAAGGACCACAAAAGCGTCGCGGCTTCCATCCTGCGCATACACGACAAAGGCAAGGCGTTCAACCGGGCGCTCAGGGAACGGTGGGTTCGCGTCGGCGAGGCGACGATCCAGCTTCCGAGCCCGCCCGACGACTCCGCGTTTCGCCGGGCCGTCGACCACGTCCGCGAGACGTCGCCGGCAGACCAGGACTGGGAGATACGGATCGAGTGGTGGGTCGGGAAGCAGGTCGTCAGCTACGCGGTGCCGATCCTCGAATTCATGGAGCTGGAAGGCATCGGCGACCTTGGCAGATATCCTAAGGCAGTCTGGTAGAGAACGGAAAGGCAAGGCGCACCATGAAGATCGCTGTCGACATCACCGGGCACGACGCGGGGTACCCCTCGATTGACTGCCCGCTGCGGAACACCGAGTACGGCCACTGCCAGGCCTACTCGTTCCTTCACCCGAAAGCGAAGGAGCTGGAGTGCCCCGTGGGCACCGAGGTCGAATACGGGCCAACGGCCGGCATGTACCTCTACCTGGTCCCCGCGGAGTGCCCGCTTCGCAAGGGGCCGGTGTCCGTGAAAGGAAGATAGCCATGCGCAGGACTCGCAACCCCTACGTCAAGCCCGACGAGACGGTCCGGAAGATCATGCATGCCGCGTTCCCGGCGTTCAGCGGCAAGCAGGTCGAGATCAGGCCGCACGCCGGCAAGATGAACCTCACGGGCTACTGGGACGAGGGCTCGAAGCAGGAGTTCGCCTTCGTGCGCCTCCCGGACCTCAAGGCGGCGTCGATCCCGACGCAGTCCCCGTACGACCCTCCGATCGCCGGCCTCAAGGACTACCAGATGGTGCCGGGGGTGCTCGTGGTCGAGTGGACCTACGTCCGCGGCAAGCGGATGACGCCGAGGATCCACGTCCACCCCGACAACATGAACCAGATCGCCCTGCCTGCACCCAAGATCGAGCTGACGTTCATCCAGGCCATCGTGCTCTTCATGAGCCGCCACTACATCAGCTCGGCCCGCTTCCCCGAGTTCCAGCGGTTCGTCGGGCTCGGCCTGGCCGACTACGACAGGACCCGCTCCGAGCTGCGGGCCATGGGCCTCTTGAGCGCGAACAAGGCCGTCACGATCGCCGGCCGCAACGTCGCCGAGGCCTGGCGTGACGAGTACCAGATCGCGGAGCAGTACGGCATCAAGAAGCGGGCGTTCAACCCGGTCGGCAGCAATGCGCTCTTCGTCGGTGACCGGGTGAGGCGCCTCGACCGGCGGGGGACGTGGGGCGTCGTGATCGGCTTCAAGAAGCACGGCAAGCGGATCGTCCAGGTGATGTGGGCGAGCGGCGCCTACCGGACGGTGCCGGCCGAGACGCTCATGAAGATCGAGAGGCGCTAGCCAATGTCCAGATTGATATCCGAGCATCGCGTCGGCAAGCTGAACGAAGAGCTGGAGATCCTCGTCGACGGCGAACCGGGGCATCGCAGCGGTGCCTACCACAAGTACAGGATCATCGAACGGCGCGACGTGGGCGTTCTCGGGAACATCACGTTCCAGAACGGGACGCTCTCCGAGCGCGGGATCAACGGCATCACGAACGAGTCACTGCTCGTCATCGTGATCGACAGGCTCCGGGGATTCCAGAAAGGCGAGTTCGCCTGCCAGGAGAATGCGCTGGCCCTCGCCAAGCTCGAAGAGGCCTTGGCGTTTCTCCACAAGCACAACTACGACCCCACGGAGCTGCCGTGAGCATCGCATCCGGCGAGTGGTGGATCGACGACAGCGGCATGGCCCAGTACGCCGACGGCGACGTCGGCGACCAGAACCATGCGACCATGGCGTTCGACTCGATCCTGGCCGAGTACGACATCAACCTCGACGAAGAGCCCGATGCGCCGGTCATGGACCCCTACAACCTGGATGCTGAGGCCAAGCGCTGGCTCCGCAAGCACGGCATGCCGAAGAAGGCCATCGACGAGATCGACGGCAGCGACCCCCGCGAGAGGATGATCGAACACAACGGATGGATCCGGCTCGCCGGCACCGCGGCCCAGGTGTGGAAGTTCGACGATGCGACGCTCAAGAGCCTGCGCTCCGGGATCTGGGAGGCCTGGGAGGGCGACACCTGGGACACTCTCGACCCCGCGGAACTCGACATCGACGTGCTGGTCGAGGAGACATCGACCCGCCGGACGTTCGCGATCCCGCTCAAGGCCCTGGCGGACGACCGCATGGACGCGAAGAGCCTCAGGCGGCTCGGGGCCGCAGGGGAAGTCGTCCAGGCACCGAGCACGCCGGCGCTGCGGGCGGCATGGGGACGAAAGGCGGCGCGGGAGCGCGGACTGGAAGAGAACCCTCGTCGCGCCCGCCCGTACCGCCGGCCGGAGTGGGCCGACGAGTTCGAAGCCGTCGGCCACCAGATCGAACGCGACGGCACGATCATCGTCTACCATGCCACCACGGCCGACAAGGCACAGAAGATCCTCAAAGAGGGCGTTCTGAGGCGGCCGGCGAGCGCACCCGACAGCTACGGGGTCTACTTCTCGACCTCGCCCGACGTCGCCGAGAACTACGGCGACGGGACCCTCGTGCAGCTCAGGGTCAAGGTCGAGGATCTCCACTTCGACGACGTGTTCCCGAACGGGCGGATGGACTTCTCCGCGCGGACACACGGCGGCGTCTACCGCCCGGTGGAGATCAAGGCCTACCCGGACGCGAACCCGGTAACAGAGGACTCCATGCAGCAGGCGTTCGTCTCCGACCTGCGCAAGACGATCGGCACACGCTACGTCGTCGAGGTCAACACTCCCTACATCGTCTTCGGCGACGGCAAGGGCCATGCGATCGGCAGCCTCGTGCTCAGGTTCAACCCGCCAAGCAAGGTGATCCTCGCCCTCGTTGTCGTGCAGCCCGAGTACCGCCGGAGGGGCGCCGGCACGGCAATGATGAACCTGCTCATTCAGATCGCCGACAAGCGCGGCTGGGTGATCGCCGGCGTGGTCGACGGCTGGAACGACACCGGTATGAGCAACGGCAAGTTGCGGACCTGGTACCGGAAGCTGGGCTTCAAGATCGACGAGAAGTACTGGATGACGAAGGAGCCGAGGCCATGAAGAAGCGACGACGGAACCCGGATCTGGAGTACTTCGACGTCGGCCACGGCAAGACCGGGTTCCCCTGGTGGCTGCGTCCGGACTCGAACGACATCACCTATGGGAAGCCCGGGACGAAGCACTGTGGCTACATCGGGGAAGGTTTTGTCACCGGGCGGATCGATCCCGAGAAGCGGATCATCTCGATCGCAGGTCACTTCCCCGAGCCCGGGAGGATGAAGTACGCCGCGTCCGTGCTGAAGATGGACTTCCCCGGCTTCGAGATCCTGGAGCTGGGCGAGTACGCCTGTGCGACGCTGAAGCCATGGAAGGAGAACCCCGCGAAGGGCATCTTCGACACCGAAAACCCGCCTCCCGAGGCCGATCATGCCCTCGGATACGCGGCCGTGTACGAGGAGATCCGCGGGGCGCTCCGGGCCTGGCACGTCACCAACGACGCCAAGCATACGATGGCCATGGTCAAGGCCGGCACGCCGCTCCACGAGCTGGGGCGCGCCCACCAGGAGCTGGGGCCCGGACTCTACATGTCGGCCGTCCCGCATATGTGGGTCGGCCGGGCGACGGGCAAGTGGGACTTCCTTGAGCGTCTCGACCTCGACCAGCGTCAGAAGCTCGCCGACGCGCTCGGGAAGATCATCCTGAGGCAGGTGCAGGACGGCTACATCACCAAGAACGAGTACGATCGCGCCAACCAGGATCTCGAACACTTCACGAGCACCGGCGGCACCGGCTTCGTGCTGCAGGTCGCCGACCAGCCGTACAACATCGGCTTCTGGAAGCCCAACTTCCTGGAACCCCTCGGCATCGAGCCCGGCAAGGCTCCGGAGATCGTGGAGTTCCTGGTGAAGGGTGTGTTCGCCGGCTTCGACAACCAGCCACAGACGGCCGAGGTCGTGAAGCTCATCGAGAGCGGCCTGGACGGATGTTTCCTGCGCGGAGGCCTGGTCAACGTTGCCCAGATGGTAGTATGGAGGAACAAGGCGATCGTCGGGATGAAGAGGGAAAACCCATGAGCGACCAGAAGCGTTGGACTAAGATCGACGTCTTTGGGTTCGCCAGGTACCTCCTCGACGATGGAAGAATACGCATCATCGAGGCGACCGTTTCCAAGTCCTTCAAGGCCGGTTGGGGCCACCCTCGCCACACCAGGAGTTCCAAGGTCTGGAGAGTATTCCTCGATGACAAACGGGTCGTCTTCAACGTCTCGGGCCGTTCGATGACCGACTTTGCCAGGCTGAAGGACGCCAAGCAAGCCGCCGAAACACTGGCCCCAGGGAACCCGCGGTGAACCTGTGAGCTACCAATACAGACGAGCTGTAGACAAGCACTTCTCGCGGCTGCTCCTGGACAAACGCTGGCACTCCAGGCTCCGCAAGCTGACGGGTGAACAGCTCCGGGTCACCAAGCGGCACATCTCCTTCTACGAGGACCAGTACGATCCCGAAGACGCCGGAGGCGGAACGGTCGACGACTTCGAGTGGTTCGCGACCATGGGGTTCCCGATCTCGTTCCTCGACAACCGTCGGACCTGGGCTGCATGGATGCGCAAGGAGTTGGCCGGGGACGGAGCCCGCATATGGGGCGACCTGCTCAAGATCGACCTCAGCAAGGTCGACCCGGTGATCGTCGTCCAGGGTGCTGACGACATCGCGTACCTCTGGGACGGGAATCATCGCGTCGGCGTGGCCGCCATGAGGGGCTACAATGCCGTGCCGGCGCTCGTCGGCGTGCGCATGGAGGATCGATCATGAGATGGTCCGACTACGACATCCAGACGCTTGAGACCATCGCCCCAGGCATCGGCGTGGTGCTCCACATCAAGGTAAGCAAGCGGAGCGGACGCGGCGGCATCACCTGGGATGCCCTGCAGGCGATCAAGACCAGGGAAGCCGGCGCAGAAGCTGCCGCGATCGAGGTCTACCCACCGGAGGACGAGCTGGTGTATGATGTCGAGATGCGGCATCTGTGGGTGATGCCGTCCGATTTCCCACTGCCGTCGCTGGCGCGTCGGTGAAGCTGGAGGAGACGACCATGAAGATGCGAAGAGTGCCGTTCCTCATCACCGAGGTCCGCAGGCGGAACCGGGCGCGAAACCCCGCCAACCGGGCCCCGAGGTACCGGATCGCCCTGGTGAAGGAGACCGGGAGCGCCTACGTCACGTCGAAGCCGATCACCACACCGCGCCAGGTCTACGATGCCGTGCGCGGGCTGTTCGAGGTTTCCGATCGCGAGATGTTCTACGTGCTCTGCCTCGACCAGAAGGCCAAGATCATCGGCGTCAACCTGGTCTCGATCGGAGCGCTCAGTGCGACAGTCGTGCATCCGAGAGAGGTGTTCAAGGCCGCTATCCTCCTGAACTCGGCGGCGATCATATGTGCCCACAACCACCCGAGCGGCAACCCCACACCGTCCGCACAGGACAACGAACTCACCACCAGGCTTGTTGCCGGCGGCGTGATCCTGGGCATCTTCCTGAGGGACCACGTCGTCTGCGGAGAGGACGGGTTCTTCTCCTATGCTGACCAGGGAATGCTCGGACCCATGGAAGCATCCGCGAGAGGGTACTGAGATGGACTGCAGGAAGTCCCGCTGGCACGGCGTCATGCGATACCGCTCGCCCCGGGAGAAGAAGCTCGGGAACCAGGAACGCCGCATCAGGCGGGTCTCATACAGCCTGAAGACGGCCGAGCGCTGGGCGGTCATTGAGGCGGCCATCGTCATGTCGGAACACATCGACCCCGACTCGGTGCTGGTCCCGATCCCGAGATCCAACGGCGACTGCAGGCCCAACCAGGTGCTGGCCGAGCTGCTCTCGGAGTTCGTGCCGGGATCCCGCGTCATGAACCTCGTCAAGCGGGTGGCACCTCTGCAGTCCTCGCTCGAACGCCGGCACCAGGGCGTTCCCGGATGGTCGGCGCTCATCCAGGCGGCCTCGATGAAGACGACACGCTCCGTCCCGCGCGGCGTGCCCGTCGTCCTGATCGACAACATCCTGGTCACCGGCGCGACGATGGAGGGCGCCTGGATCGCGATGGGCAGGCCGAAGAACGTCACCGGCCTCGCATACGCCTACGGGAAGGAAGTCCTGGAACATCCATGAAGCTCATCCGGCTCATCCCGATCTTCTTCGTCTGTACGATGTGGAACCTCGTCGCCGGCACGCGAATGCCGAGGCATGCACTGGGCACCGTCTGGTTCGTGAGCATGCCCCCGGCGCTCCAGATGGACCGTCCGTTCAAGTTCTCCCTCGGCAGGTGAATGGAGCATCACATGAACTTCAAGCCACTGAAGAACCCCCTGCCCCGCGAGGTCAGGACCGACACGGCGAAGCTGCTGCCGCTTGACCAGTACGACCTCTTCCTGGTGAGCTTCAGCGGCGGCAAGGACTCGCTCGCCTGCTACCTCTACCTCCTTGAGCTTGGCGTTCCACCCGAGAAGATCCAGCTCTGGCACCAGCTCGTCGACGGAAAGCTCGCCGACGGCGAGCCGAACTTCATGGACTGGCCGATCACCGAGGGCTACTGCCGGGCGGTCGCGACGGCGCTGGGATCGAAGCTCCACGTCGACCCGCTGTATATGCAGTGGAAGGACGGCGGCTTCGAGGGCGAGATGCTCCGTGCGAACCAGCCGACGGCCGGCGTGTACTTCGAGCGCCAGCACAACAAGAGCAGGAAGTACCTCGCCCCGCAGAAGCATGGCAAGCCCGGTACGAGGCTGAAATTCCCGCAGCTCGGGCCCATGACGACCCGCTGGTGCACGAGCTACCTGAAGATCGACGTCATGTCCAGGGCGATCAACAACGAGGTCATGTTCGAGGACGCGGCCCTCTGCGTCGTCACGGGCGAGCGCCGCGAGGAGTCCAACCAGCGGTCGACGTATGCCGAGGTGGACGAGCACAAGTGCAACACCCGGAAGCGGACCGTCCACCAGTGGCGCCCGGTGATCGACTGGACCGAATACTCCATCTGGAAGATAATCGAGCGCTGGAAGGTCAACCCCCATCCGTGCTATCATCTCGGCTTCGGGAGATGCTCGTGCATGACATGCATCTACAGCCGGCCGGACCAGTGGGCGACCATCCGTGAGATCGACCACGACCGGTTCCGGAAGATCGCCGCGTACGAAGAACGCTTCGGCCTCACCATCCACCGGACCAAGAGCGTCGTCGAACAGGCCGACGAGGCAGAGCCGTTCCCCGAGATCTCGGACCGCCACCAGCTCACCATCGGACTCGGGCTCACGTACCCGAGCCGCGAAATCCTCACCGTCGACTGGGTTCTTCCGGCTGGCGCCGGAAGAGTCGTGGGAGGACCGTCGTAGGACCGCACAGGATAGGGGACGCAGATGAACACGAGGCAGGAGAGGAAGCTCGCACGCCAGGCGACACGGGAACAGCAGCGAGCGAGCAGGAAGGCGCGAGAACGCGCGGAAACAGCGGTGAAACCGACAACGCCGGCGAAGCCTCCGGTGCCGATGCCGGTGGCACCGACGAAGACGAAGGCACCGAAAGCGCCCAAGGCACCGAAGGCACCGAAGATGCCGGCGAGCATCGCCTTCACGGACCTTCCGACGACGCCCGTTGCGGTCGACGGACCGATGTGCGCGATCTGCGAGACGCGGCTCGTCGACACCGCCGACGCCAGCGCCGTGCGACTGCAGCTCTGCGCGGAATGTGTCAAGGGCCGCGAGAAGCACGTCTACAGCTACCGGCTGTATCCGTTGGGGTCCGCGAGCCTCGGGCAGGCCGCGCTGGACTGGATCGCCGCTCACGTGCCCGCAGGCAGCACGGTC